>Ga0209647_1000216_pt1 | contig 53354 bp, 61 predicted proteins | sample GraSoi_2013_60cm_FD_185827 | JGI IMG/M metagenome (GOLD analysis project Ga0209647, IMG submission 185827) | Grasslands soil microbial communities from the Angelo Coastal Reserve, California, USA - Sample 9_17_2013_60cm (SPAdes) (version 2) | ecosystem: Environmental > Terrestrial > Soil >...
TCGCCAATGCTTCAGGCCGTATCGTGTTTACCATGGTTTTGTTTATCGACTGGCAGTTCGCCTCCGGTTGCTCTCCACCCCGTCTCTCGACGACGCAGTTACCTTCGACTACGGACAGCCAGTGCTCCGTCCGATGGGGACTTTCACCCCACTGTTGATGTGCATTCTCAGGCGCACTAAGGTCGCGCCATTCTGGCGGAGTCAGGTCCTTCCAGTTCAGGCGGCCCGAGACGAGATCTTCACGGCTGTAGTTCACCATCTGGAGAAACGCTTCATTGGCCTCAATAATCTGGCCTTCAAAGTTCCAGATGAAGATCCCCATAATGTTGGCATCGACGAGACGCCGAATCTTCGCTTCGCGTTTCTCCAGATCGCGATAGAGACGCGTATTTTCGAGCGAGATCGCGGCTTGCGACGCGAGCAGTTTCAGCACCGCGATCCGCGTGGGTGTGAACACATGAGGGGTCAGGTTATTTTCTAGGTAAAGCAAGCCGATCAGTTTGGCCTGATTGATCAATGGGAGGCAGAGAATTGAACGGGCGTCATGTCGACGCAGGTACGGATCCGCGGAGAACGCATTGTGGCTTGCAGCATCGTCGAGCATCACGCTCTCCTGGGTGCGCACGACATAATGGATGATTGACTCTGGCACCTCAGTCTCTGCCATGAACTCTTCTCGTAACCTCACGATGATAGTGTCGCCGCTGGTCATGGCTTCCGCCTCGATGCTCTGCTCGACATCTCGAGGAAGAATTAACAGGCCGCGCTCAGCGCCCGCATGCTCAATGGCCGTGCGCATGAGTGTGTCGATCAGTTTCTCCAGTACCATTTCCCCCGACACTGCTTGCAAGACTTTGATTACTGTGGCCAAATCCAGGTGTTCGACCGGTGTCCCGATGGTGCTCGTCGGGCCAGTCACTGGCTCTTCCTCCCTCAAGCGCGGATATAAATCGTCGAGCTGCCGCACCTTGCCGGTAGCTCCCCAACGGAGATAGCAGTACCGGGCGTCCCGCAAGTAACCATACGCGATCTTCTCGAAGCCGCGTGCCCGATAGAAGCGCGCCGCGAGTTCGTTAGCAAGCGCCTCGTTGTGGACAAAGCCGTTGGCGTGCGCCGAGCGCATGGCCTGGTAGTAATCAATCTGATTTGAGGCAACGATTGCGGCAGTTGGGACAAATACAGCCCTCTTTCCAAAGCGCCGGGTTTTAGTACGGCGAACAAAGCCGTGCAATCCGACCATCAGGTCAAGGCTGCAGGCAGATCTTAGGAGAGCGTACTATCTATGAAACTGGGTTTTATTTGTGTAAATATGCCGGGTCACCTCAATCCGATGACGGCACTAGCGCGTCAACTGCAAGAGCGGAACCATGAGGTTGTCTTCCTTTATTCTTCCAAGGCTAACGGGTTGCCATGTGTCCCTGGCGACGATAGGGATCCCGTTGACAAAAACCTGCCTGAAGTGAGCAGGCTGCAAGGCGACGACGCTTTAGGATTTGCCCTCGGCTTAATGGTGCGGCGGACAGAGGCGATGTTAAAATCAATGCCCGCCATGATCGAGGCCACCGGCCTAGATGCTCTCATCATCGATCAGATTCAATTTTATGCCGAACTGGCGCCGATGAAGCTAGGCATACCTTATATCCACGCTGCGGTCGCGCTTCATTGTGACTACTCGGGATACACACCCTTGAGTATCTATAGTGATCCTCATGAAACGACCCCTGAAGCGATAGCCAGAAACCAGAATGGTGTGGCCAAGTTTGCTAAAATGCTTAGCAATGACGGGGTCAAAGCCTATGCGAAGAACGCCGGATTCAAAATCGATTGGGAGAACCCCGGTTTCGCCTATTCCAAAATCGCCTGGCTCACTCAAACTCCCAAGGAGTTTGATTTTCAGAATTCGCATTGGCCATCCCAGTTTCATCATACCGGGCCGTTTCATGATGGAAAAGGCCGGGAGGAGATTAAGTTCCCTTGGGAACGCTTAACTGGAGAGCCGCTGATCTACGCTTCTATGGGGACAGTCCTGAATGGTCAAGCGGAGGTCTTTCGCACGATCGCGGCCGGTGCGGCGAAGCATAAGGCCATGCAGTTAGTTCTTTCCATTGGTGAGCAACTCGAGCCGGAGCAGATCGGGCCGGTTCCTAGCAATGCAATCATCGTGAAGCGGGCGCCTCAATTGGAACTATTAAAGCTGGCCTCGGTTTGTATCACGCATTCGGGGCTGAACACGGTGCTGGAGTCGCTTGCACAGGGCGTCCCTCAAGTTGCTATCCCGGTAAGCTTTGATCAGCCCGGCATCGCCGCCAGAATAGCCCACCACAAAACCGGCGTGGCGACCTCGCTGGACAGGTTAACTCCGGCCCATCTCTCGAGCCTTCTAGATGAGGTGCTGAACGACGCGACTTACCGGGACAATGCTCGCCGGATCCAGAAGGCGATTGTGAAGACCAACGGACTCTCCCTTGCAGCCGATCTGGTAGAACAATCCTTTGGAGTTGCCACGATGGCCGGCGCTGTATAGAGGCAATTTGGTAACTAAAAGAAGACATCGGGAGATAGAGGATACCCGTGCGAATTGTCTCGTTGGGCCGACAGTTCGCACGTCTTCTTTCTAGCGAGCTCTTTCATCCACCCGACCTAGTGCGTCAGTTGACAAATGAATGGGCTGCGCACTTGCGCCCCTAACTCGGAAGAAGAAACTAATCATAAACACCAGTCTTCGATTGAAATAGTCAGCTAATCTCTTTGGCTTGCTAAAATATGCTATTTACCAGCGGCACCCGGCTCATCGGTCCGAAATTGTAGGCAGCAGCCCAATGCCAACACTCTGCAAGACCGTTGTTATTTAATGACGTGACCCCGGCGATTCCTGTGTTAAGAGTCCGCTGCCCAGCTCGAGGGGATGGCAGGTGTTTCGTGCTTCGAAACCGCAAGCAGGATAATCCGAACCCGTTGCGCCCCGGCTGACGCATTCTCGAAAATTCGGATCACTTCTTGGCTATCACTGGTCGTATTAACCTTCAGAAGAGCGGAGGCAACGTAATCGACGATAAAAACCATTTGGTAACGTTGAGTGTTGTACGTCACTTGCTAAATATGATTGCGAAAGATTCAGCCAAGGAGGTAACTACCGAAGACCGACTCCGCGGAGCGGTGTGGGGTCAATTTGTCGGAGACGCGGCCGCTCTAGGCACGCACTGGATCTACGATCTGTCTGAACTCTCCGCTAGATTCCCTAGTGGCATATTTGGATTCGAGGCGCCAGCAGCTGGGGATTACCATGAATCGAAGAAGCCGGGAGATCAAACCCATTACGGAGATGGCGCCTTGGTGTTGCTGGAATCAATTGCCGAACATGGCGGCTTCGATCCTCGCGCTTTTGGTGACCGCTTTGTCAAGACATTTGGGTCCTCTCATTACCATGATTACTTGGATTGGGCGACCCTGGGGACGCTCAAAAATTACAAACGCTTCAGGGAATCAAATTCACCAGGGGATTATGACTTTCAGCAAGGAGCCGATGACGCCGAGCCCGCTACCGCGTCCAGGCTGGCCGGACTGGCCGTCCGTTATCGGCGTGACCCCAACCTGCCGGCGACAATCGAGTCTCTGACCCGCGTCTGCCAGAACAACCCGCGTGCAATTGGCTACATGAAGTTTCACGGGCTGCTCCTTGTGGAGCTTTTTCTTGGACGCGACCTACACGACGCCTTAGAAAACGCGATGGTGGGAGTCGGCCCGCTGGCGCCGGATCTCAGCGCTGAGCTCCGCCAACAAACACAGAAAGTGCTCGCTGAAACCGGGAAGGAAGTGACGGAAGCCACCTTAGAATTCGGCCAAGCGTGCCCATTGCCCCAAAGCTTCCCCTCCGCTCTTCATGCATTCCTAAAGCACAGCAACGATTTTGAGACCGCTATTCTGGCGACGTTGCGAGCAGGCGGCGACAATGCCGGAAGAGGGGCTATGCTTGGTTCCTGGCTGGGCGCATACCTCGGAGTCGACACGATTCCGCGCAAATGGCGGGCCCGCCTTACAGCCGCCCCGCGAATATCCGCCGCACTGGATAAGATCTTGCTCGACGAAGCGCGTTGAGGACCTTGTGATTGGTGCGAAAGTTTGAACACTCGCCACGCGCGATTAAGTTGCCCATCTTTCCATGAGCACACAGACTGGAGAGCAAACTGCACCTTCAGATTTTATTCGCGACATCGTCGCGGACGACTTGAGGGCCGGTAAGTATTCATTTAGCCACACCCGATTCCCACCAGAGCCAAACGGTTATCTCCATATCGGCCACGCTAAGTCGATCTGCCTCAATTTCGGGATCGCCCGTGAATTTGGAGGGGTCTGTAATCTCCGCATGGATGACACGAACCCGACCAAAGAGGAAACTGAGTACGTCGAGTCGATTGTCGAGGACGTAAATTGGCTAGTCGCCGGCTGGGCAGACCACGTTCTCGGGCTGAAATCAAAGGGCAAAACTTGCGACATTCAAGAGGTCGACGGAAAACACGACTTTTTTTTGTGGCCGATCGTTGTAGAAAAGGCTGCTCTAAATTCGGCAATCGACCAAGCGCAACCCGAGAGCAAAGGGGAGCCATTCTACGCCTCGGACTATTTCGAGCAATTTTTTGAATACGCAGTTCAGCTCATCGCCAAAGGCAAGGCGTACGTGGACGACCTCTCGCCTACGGACACTGACAGCTACCGCATAAACGGAAAGGAGAGTCCATTTCGTGGACGCTCGCCGGAGGAAAATCTGAACCTCTTCCAGCGGATGCGCGCGGGCGAGTTTCCCGACGGTCATTGCACGCTTCGGGCAAAGATCGACATGCAGTCGCCGAACGTCTGGATGCGGGACCCCGTGCTCTACAGGATTCGGCATACTGCGCATCACCGTACTGGCAGCCGGTGGTGTATTTACCCGATGTATGATTTCGCACACTGCTTGAGCGATTATATCGAAGGTGTGACCCATTCCGTTTGCACGTTGGAATTCGAAGTGCACCGTCCTCTTTACGATTGGATTCTGGAGAACCTCGATTTGCCGCGGAAGCTACCGCACCAATACGAGTTCGCGCGCCTGAATCTCACCTATACCGTGCTAAGCAAGCGCAAGCTCATGCAGCTTGTTGAAAAAGGACTCGTCGCCGGATGGGACGATCCGCGGATGCCCACGATCTCAGGACTGCGCCGCCGCGGTGTCACAGCCAGTGCTCTGCGTGCCTTCGCCTACAACATCGGCATCACCAAATATGACGGCCTCACCGACGTCGCGGTACTCGAGCACGCCATCCGTGACGAGTTGAACAAGACGGCGCTTCGGCGTCTAGCAGTCTTGCGCCCGATCAAGGTGATCCTGACGAACTATCCGGCAGGTCAAAGCGAAACGCTCAACGCGGTCAACAACCCGGAAGACCCGAACTCTGGTACACGCACAGTTACGTTCAGACGCGAGCTTTATATTGAACGTAGCGATTTCATGGAAGATCCGCCGCCGAAGTATTTCCGACTACGGCCCGGCGGCGAGGTACGTCTCAAGTATGCGTACATCATCAAATGCGAAGAGGTCATCAAGGATGCAGCTGGCAACATTTTAGAACTCCGGTGCACAGCGGACCTTGACAGTAAGAGCGGCGGCGCGAACGCGAATCGTAAAGTCAAAGGGACGATCCACTGGGTTAGCGCAGCAGACTCGATCGATGCCGAAGTGCGTCTCTACGATCGCCTCTTCGTAGAACCCGATCCCGAGACCGCAACCGACTTGGAGCGCCATTTGAATCCCGCCTCATTCGAAGTCGTTGCAGCTAGATGCGAGCCAAGCTTGCAGGAGGCGCGAACCGAAACCAGGTATCAGTTTGAGCGCCTCGGTTACTTCGTCCTAGACAAAGACAGTACGTCTGAACACCTCGTTTTCAACCGGACGGTCACGCTCAAGGACTCTTGGGCGAAGGAAGCACAGAAACCATCCGGCGCACAGTAACCTGCGGCTCAGCCGGGGCACGCAGAAAACGCAGAAGCGACCTAGAATTCCGCATTCCCAGGCGTACGCGCAAACGGAATCACATCCCTAATATTGGATACCCCCGTTAAGAACATTAGGAGCCGTTCGAACCCAAGACCGAAACCAGCATGGGGGACGGTGCCAAAACGACGTAGGTCCAGGTACCACCAATAATCTTCCTCGCGCAAGCCGCGCGAGCGCATGTTTTCCTGCAGCACGCTCAGGCGCTCCTCGCGCTGCGAACCGCCGATGATTTCGCCGATGCCCGGCACCAGCACATCCATCGCGGCTACCGTTCTGCCATCATCGTTCACGCGCATATAGAAGGGCTTAGCCTGCAGAGGATGATCAAAGACGATCACGGGCACCCGGAAATGCTCTTCGGCCAGAAACCTTTCGTGTTCCGACTGCAGGCTCAGGCCATCCGTGACGGGATACTCAAAGCTCCGCCCGGAGGCGTTAAGAATGGAGATCGCATCGGCGTAGGGAAGCCGCTGAAACGGGCGTTCAGCGACGAGAGTGAGCCGCTCGATTAGTGCTTTGTCCACAAACTTGGTAAACAGGCCCAGTTCATCCGCGCAGTGCTCCAGGGCGTGTCGCACCATTGCTTTCACGAACTCCTCGGCGAGGTCCATATCCCCCTGTAGGTCGCAGAAAGCCATCTCCGGTTCGATCATCCAAAACTCCGCCGCGTGCCGAGAGGTATTCGAATCCTCGGCCCGAAAGGTAGGCCCAAAGGTGTACACTTTCGACAACGCGCAGGCGAACGTCTCGGCTTCCAGTTGGCCGCTGACCGTTAGGTACGTGGCCTTGCCGAAAAAGTCGGGTTCGTCGGCCTGGTCCCTGTCTTGTTTTAGCGTGGTGACGCGAAACAATTCGCCAGCGCCTTCGCAATCGCTGGCCGTAATGATCGGCGTCTGGACGTACACAAAATCCCGCTCCTGAAAAAACTGATGCACCGCGTATGCCAGACGACTCCGAAGCCGGAAAACCGCGCCGAACAGATTGGATCGCGGGCGCAAATGCGCGATGGTGCGAAGGAATTCGACGCTGTGCCCTTTTTTTTGCAGGGGATAGGTCGCATCGGCCCGTCCGATGACTTCCACATGCGTGGCGCGAAGCTCCCATTTTTGGCCGGCGGCGGGGGACGCAAGTAGCCGGCCCGCCACCCGCACCGAGCTACCGGTCGTCGCTTGCAGCACCTGCTCGTAACCCGGCACCTCCTGGTCGACGATCACCTGCAGATTGCGCAGGCAGGAACCATCGTTAACCTCAAGGAACGAAAAGGCTTTGGCGTCTCGCCGGGATCGGATCCAACCTGCGATCTCAATGTTCGCCTCGGCGTTGGCCGAAACGGCGTGTTTGATGAACGTGATCATAAAACTGGGATGGTGTTGCTGGGTATCGTTTGGAGTTAAATCGTTCCGCAACGCATTTGAAGCAGATTTTGTATCTGGTTCGTTCCGCAATCGGCGCTCGTTTCCGTCGAATCGTTCAGCAAGTGCATCCCGTTTTTGTCGCTGGCAGCGCCCCCAACCCTGAGTCTCTCGTATAAGGCGGGTCAGAAACCAATCAGCTCTGTCTCGGTTAGATTGAGTAATGCTTATGCCCGAGCAAACCAATCACAAATCACCAGCCTGTCCGACATAGTTCCCGCGTCCACGGGAGGATGCCCGAGCAAGGGGACATGCATCAGGGTCAAGTCTCAACAAACAAACAACATCTTGTTGGACGTTATAGTCTTTGACGACCGGTCCCGCTTAAGCCGTCCAATGAAACCTCCGAGAGTAACCGTCACGGCCCTCAGCAGATCTTCTCTAAGACGTTAACCTTCCTAGCGCGCAATCAGGCGCGAACTTTTAGGGCGACATAAGGGCGACAGCGTTTTGCTTCGCAGGAAAACGTACGGGACTCGAATCTGTACGCTTTAAGCTCTTTCCTCGAGAGAGCGCCAGTTGAGCACGTGTGAAAATATGCTGAAAGTGTGCGAAAATAAGTCTTTCTGGTCTTAAACGGGCTTACTGTTTCCGGTTTTTCCGCTTTGACATCCCAACCATAAAACAATTTTCGGCGTGTTTTACGAATGAAACTCTTTACGGAGGTCCAATAAGCCGATCCCTTTCCTTAGGGTCTAGGCCCCGCTCGATCAGTTTTTCGGTTTCGAATTCGAGCCTCATGTACTGAAGGCGTCCTGATTCAAAATACGCTAAAACCCAGATCCAGCAGCACAAGAAGTAGGGGATTACGTAAAGAAGATTGGCCCGCGCTTTTAGACCAAAGTAGAAGGCGACAGCCACGACAACAAACCCGGCAATTTTAAGAATCCTTGGCCATAACAATTGATTGATAACTGCCCCGGGTAAACCGATTGCTGCAACCAGCATTGCGAGAACCAATATATAGTGCATCGTTTCGTCGCGTGGCCAGCCGCGATATGGGCCAAGGGGAAATACAAACCAAAAGATAAATCCCACAATAGGCACCGAAATTATCGCCGAGATGATTCCGTAGATAAGGTGGTCGGAGAACTTCAGCCTTAGGCTCTGAGATTGTGTACCGATTTCGCGGCGGACTTGCCAATAAAGTTCACGGCTAGCCTGATCTGCCTTTCCTTGTGGACTCCTTTGTTGCCGCCTATGCCGGTAATATCGTCTCCGATAGGGCATGCCGTCTCCTGAGCATGAGGTTCATGTACTCTCCATAATTATAGCAGCAAACCAAAATTTGCCTAAAGTCACGCCCAATAAGACCGTAATATCCGTACACTATGCGCACCCCCACTACCACTCTGTTCAAGGCGGTGAAGCTGAAAAAGCCCAACGGCAAACGCACCTGGATGATTCATCGCCGCTCGCACGGCAAACGCGAGCGCATTTATTTCGAGACGGAGAAAGAGGCCAAACGGGAAGCCTTTGCCCGCAATCAAAAAATCGACGCGCACGGCACCACCGTTAAGTTGACCCCGGAAGAACAGATCTTCGCTCAAGCCTGCATGTCGGAACTGGCCAGGGTCGGCAAAACGCTGCGCGACGCTACCGACTATTTTCTGATGGATTTCGGACGACCACCGGCCATGTCCGGCAACGAATTAATGGACCGCATTCTAGAAGAATATCAGCGCCGGTTGGCAGTGGGTGAGATTTCCCGGCGTCATTTGGAAACGGCGCGGGAAACGATGCACAAATTCCGGCAGCAGTTTGGCCAAACTGCCATCGACAAGATCACCGCCGGGGAAATCAAAGAATGGCTTTCCGATTTGCCTCTAGCCATCAAAACCCGCAACCGCCACCTGGGATACGTCTCCACCATGTTTCAGTTGGCCGTCAAAGAATGGAACCTGCTGGCGGAGAATCCGCTGACCGGCATCAATAAATTTTCCGATCCGCGCAACGGCTATCATATCCACATTTACACTCCGCAGGAGCTGCACACCATCCTGTCTTCGGTGAGCAGAGACTGGCTGCCTCAAGTTGCCATCAACGCTTTCACCGGCCTGCGTCGGGCGGAGATTGAACGCCTGAATTGGTCCGAAATCAAACTGGATCGCCGATTGATCGATCTCCCCTTCACCAAATCCAAGAACGGGCGGCGCAAGTTGATTCAAATTCCCGAAAATCTGGCCACCATTCTCAGCCCGCTGGCCAAAGCGCAAGGCCCAATCAAACCCAAACGAAACTTCGACCTGGAGGTAAAGCGCTTAAAGCAAGGATTAGGCATTAAATGGCCCCCCAATGTGCTTCGCCATTCCTTCTGCAGCTACGCCGTGGCTTTACACGGTTTCGTGTGGACGGCAGAACAAGCCGACCATTCGGAGACCATGCTGAAGAAGCATTACCGGGAAGTGGTCACCAAGGATGCGGCTGAACGGTATTTCAAAACCCTGGTTTGAACTACACCATGAGCTACCAAGACAAAGACGATTACGACCCCGTCAAACCGGTCCAACGCATTGATCTTGAGGCGCGAGCCTATCGGCTGGCCAAGAAAGTCGGTCTCATCATGACGTGCACACGCCGGCCACTCTCACCTTCTAATTTGGGGGGCTTTTGCCTGATTGATCCCGAGGACAATTGCCCCGTCTACGGCCACCAGTACGATTGTACGCCTGGCGAAATCCTCGAATGGATCAGAAGCCACTATAATATAAACTAAAGTTACGTCCAATAAGACCGTAATTACCTGTAGTAATGACACGATTAATATTAACGCTGACGGCCTTGGTGAGCCTGACAATCACCAGTTACGCGGATCGCACCTTCAATCGGCGATACATTGACCGCCACTGCAACACCCACATTCAGAACGTGCGCGTGGACGATGACGGCAACGAAGAGGTGTACAACGATTACATCATCAGCACCACCACTCCCTGCCACGGTGATGAGGATTAAGTATAATGGAAAGAGAGATCATAAAGTTGGTGCGTCGGCTCAATCCGAAAGATTATCATGATGGCTACTTAGCCGGTTTACGGGCCGCTCAAGCCATCCTGGCTAGTAGCGCTGATTTACCGACCGCCCAAGCTAACCTGACCCAAACCATGCAAGAATTCGAGCACATCCGGCAAGCTCTCAAAGCAGAAAAGTAGATCCCCTCTAAGGGGACCTCTACTTCGAGACATGTTCTATTTCCGTGAGCCCAACTCACGTGATTAAACATCCTTAACGTAGTCCCGGTCTAACATGCACATCCTACTAATATTACTCGTCGTCTGGTTCATATGGAGCGTCATTGGAGCATTGGTTAAACAAAATCGCCGCTCAAATATGATGTTAACTATACTCCATAATAAAAGAGAATTAGATGTTTTAATTGAGTCGCTAACCGTGTCGTTGGGTGAAGCGGCGGATCGATACGATCGCATCGACATTTTAACTTCTGAAATACCACGCTATTTCTCGTTAGTTACTGGCAAGCCGGTCCAGCATTTCCAGAAATGGGTAGAAAGAAATCCAAAGAAAATCGAGATGATTGAAAGGACGATGTATAATGATCGTAATTATCTAAGGAATGCCATGTCTGAGATTGATAAAGTCTTTGCTCGGTAGCTAACGCACGTACGGATACGCGGTGCCTTAGTCACCAGAAGGTTATATGCCACCAACCATCGCCCTACTAATCGGAGCCTGCATCTATGCTTCGTGGTTACATAAGCACGATCTGTTCGATTACACGCCAGTTGCACCACATGCGCCAGTCGAGGATGGGCTATCGCGCACCCACTCCCACATCGCGGGCTCCTTCGAAAGAGGCCGGAAGGCCACCTTATTCTCGACTCTCACGACAGCGTAATTGCTTGTAAGGTGGTAGAGACGGCGATAGCTCCGATGCCGGTTATATGTCGTAGATAAAGCTGGGAATCCCTGCGCACCTTAGTGACGCTTAAGGATTGGCCGGAACTGGTCGCCCATGTCCGCCGGTTGTTCTCCCTCTTTCCGGTAAGAGAAGAAGAGATCAGCGTCGAGCCCTACGTTTACGATACTCGCATCGGCTGGGAGACTTATATCGTGACAGTTCGTGGCCAAGGCGTAGCCGGATTTTACACCGAGATTAACTCAACGCCCGCCGCTGAAACTCGAACGCCGCCTCTTCCAGGAACCTTGGGAAATGGCTCTGCAAGAGGCTGAGCACTTCTTCAGCGATGCCGGGACCGCCACCGTTGACATTGATGACGGGCGCAAAAGTGTGATGGATCTCCATCCCGCCGTTACCGCCCAGACCATGTTTGGCTAAGGTCTTAGCATCCAGTGGCAGCACCGCTTCCGGATGTCGCCCCTCACCAATCCAACTGAGAATTCGTCGGGTAACAATTCCTCCGGCGGCCAATCGGAAATGATCCTCATTCAATGGATCTTTGGAGCCGGAGCGATCGGCGAAGCGCACCACATTGCCTTTATCATCGATAAAGGTTTGTCCCGGCGAAACCCCATAGCGCGATTGCGCTCCGTAGCCTAAGGCTACATCGCCCGGACGCAATGGACCGGTAATACCCGGCCAAGCGCCCACTCGATGATAACTGTACCAATCATAATCCTGGCTACCCGGCGGATCGATGGAGGGACCGTACTCGGTATGGTGGTCGCCTCCCACATAACCGCCGCCGAGTCCGAAGCCGCCAAACATCCCTCCCATGGGCGCCGGGAACAGTTCCTGGCCCCAGCTGGTGGGATCTCCCGGTTTGATGCCCAAAGCGTCAAAGGTGGCCTGCATGATGCCCAGCGTATTGGCATCTTGCCGAAGCGGAATGATACTTTCGCGACCGGCTTCACCGATGAGCCCGATCTGGGGTTGATTGATGATGCCGCCCATGGCGTGGAGTGTAAAGCCGCCGCCAGTGCTCCCTTCAGTCGCTGGAACCTCGCCGCTGGTAACTGCTTCGGACGCCTTAATAACGCTGATCTGAAAGTTTTTAATCGTATCGGTAATGCCGGTGATTTTACTGATCTGAGTGGCCAGATTCTGGATGGCATTACTCAAGCCGACCACCACGCTCTGCAACGATTCCCAGGTCATACCGGTGAGGCTACCCAGGACTTTACCCATGTTAGTCAGGGCATCCTGGAAATTTTGGGCCATCACCGCGTCAGCAAATCGATTGAAAGATTCCGCAACGCTCGCAAGTACTCGTCCGGTAATTTCATCGGCCGTCCCGAGGACGGCATCCCCGGCTTTCTTGACCGCTCCACCGACATCCTGTCGGGCGGTGGTGGTCTCCGTGAAGCCGGCCGCAAAGCCTTTGGTAAACGAGGCCCAGGAAGCCTTCACCGAATCAATGTCCCGTTTGATACTGAAGATAATATCTTTGATACCTTGAAAGGCGGAGGGCTTGCCGATTAATTCGGGATCCTGGTTAAGACTTTTAGGGTTCCAGATGTCATTCCAACGGTCACCCAGCCAATTGACCAGCGTATCCCAGTAGGGTTTCAACCAATCCCCGAACTCGCCCATCCCCCGCTTCAACCGTCCCAAGAAATCGTCCTTCAAGGGATCATCCTTGCCTGGGGTAAAGAGCCGCTTCATCCAATCCTTCACCCGGTCCAAAGCGGAATTCAGGTTGGTCTGAAAGGCGGGACTATCGAACATGGCTTCCAACGCTTCCCCGGCCAATTGCAGGCTAGGGATAAGCGCATTTTCAACCTGCAGCGAAATGGCTTCCCCGTGTTCCCTCATCTCTGACCAGGATTCTCCCATCTTGGTCAACAACCCCGCGTTTTCCGCACGCAGCCGCATCAATCGCACCAGATTAGGCAGCTCCTTTTCCTGGTCCCGCAGATAGGCCTGCTGGTTCTGGAAAGTGCGACTATGGAGAATCATCTGCAGCCGATATTCCCCCGATTGCTTGGCGGCTATCTTAAGCTGCTCTTTACTGATTCCGAGTTGAGCGGCCAATTGTTTCGGTAAACGCCCGGTGGTAATGAAAGCGCCTAAAGTAGTGGCCAGATCCTTGGTGGCATCGGAAGTGACATTGCGCAGACCGCCAAACATACGGGCGTAAGCGATAGGAATACCCTCCAACAATTTCTCTGCCCCTTTGGGGCTGAGGCCGGCCGTCTGCACCAAGGCTTGCTCGATGCCCCGGAACATTCCTTTACCGAAAATGCCACTTACATCTTGCTGAGCGCGAACGGCGGCATCGTCATAGGCCTTTAACAATGCGTCCAAGCCTTCTTCCGAGCCTTTCTTAATCACGGCAATATAATCGGTAGCAGCCAGGGTGGAGTGGAATTGAGCCACCGCATCCCGCATGCCCTCGAATTTTTCAACTGCTTTATCGATGGCGCTGGTGAGAGTGGAGAAACCCTTGAAAGCAATGCCCAGACCTAACAAGGGCAACAGCGCCCCTTTTAACGATTCGCTAAAGGCGATGACTTTGACCTTGGCTTGATCAGCTCCCTTCCCTAGCGCTTCAAAGGCCTTCTTCGATTCCTTGCCCAGGTCGCCAGCCTGCTTAATGACCTTGGCGTTCTCGCCCACCAGCTTCTTAATATCGCCAAACAGCTTGGGATCGATGCTGCCGGTGATGCTCAGTCGGCTTTGATAGGTCTTGCCTTCGGCCATATTCCTAGAACTCTCTTACCCTAGAACTATCCCCGCCAGCGAAAGTATCCGTTCCGAGCCGGGTAGTTCTATGGCATGCCGGGCACCTACGATCCTGCCACCCAGCAATACACCACCGCCGACGAGGACACCTGGGATCAGATCTCCTTTTTCCTCTGGGGGAGCGAGTTTTATGTGGACCTACTGATTGACGCCAACCCGGAATATTATTTGGTGATGCGCTTCGAGCCCGGCTACGTGCTGCGCGTCCCCAATGTCACCCCGCCGGTGACCGGAGGCTATCCGGACTGGGCACTGATCACTAGCGGATAAAAGAGTCTATGGCCATACCTCGCAACATGCAGGTGGTCGTTTACGTCAACGGCACCACCACCAATATCAGTGATGACCTGGAAGAATTGACCTATACCGAAACGCTGGAGGACCAGGCGCATACCTGCGACATCAAGGTGCGGGATACCGACCTCAAATATCGCAACCAATCGTTCATCAAAAAGGGCTCCCAGATCGTGGTAGAGATCACCCAGAAGATGTGGATGAATGAGCAGGATACCTATGTCAAAAAGGGGATTGGCGTGATGTGGGTCGACACGGTGGAAATGCAATTGAAGCCGCGTTCCATGCAGTTCAAGGCCACCTCGGTTGACCCCAAATTGGAAAAAGGCGGCCAAAAGCATAAGGGCACCGAAGGCCAGAAAGTTTCGGAAAAAGTTTCCCACGACGCTTCCGGCGATTTCCTGGATAGTACTCCCCAGGCTCCTGATCCGTCCGTTAAACGCATGGATCAAGAGAATGAATCTTCCATGGCGCATGATAAGCGCATCGCCAAAGCGCAAGGCAAACGCACCATGTGCGTAAACGGAAAGATCACCACTTTCCGAGAATGCGATCTGGAAGCTAAACCAGTGGCGTTCATCTTTCATGACGACGGCACGGAGAAGGAGAGCCCCTTCCTGGGCGGCAAAATGAAAACCACCAATCAGGATAAAGTTAAGGGCGGGAAGCATCAGTACATCGATCCTAAGACCGGCAAGTTAGTGACCACTACCATTGATCTGGGTAAGAACGCTCCGGAAGGCACCTCGGCCGTCCATAACTCGCGTAAACGTCCTTCCCTCAGCGGTCTAGATGACCAGTACCAATCCTACAATTATGGGTCAGGCATGCAATCCAATGTCCCCGGTGGCGGTGACCCGGTTGATCCCGATTCCGACGAAGAGTAGTGGGCTAGCGAGCACTTCAATTATGGCGGATAACCCGGTAGCGAAAGCCCAGAAGGAAGCGGCCAAGTCGGATTTTTTACCCACTAGCTCCACTCAATCCACGGATGAGAATGCCCAGCGTAAAGAGGATTCCAAAAACCAGCTATTGGCCGAGCTGCGGGATAAGAACCGCAAGGAGACCACCTTCGATTTCCAGATGATGGGCGATCTGCGTTACACCGCTGGCATCACCGTGCAATTGGATGATTCCTTCGGCAATTTCCAAGGCAAATATTTGCTGGATAAGGTGGTGCACAAAATCGGTCGTTCTGGTTACAGCGCCGATCTCAGCGGACACAAGACGTTGGAAGGCTACGAATCGCAAAGCGCTCATCCACCTAAAGCCCCCGCTACCAAAGCGGCCAAGGATTACAGTCCGGGGGATGTCAGCGGCTCCCCGACACCATCAATGCCCAACTGGGTACGCCAGGAACCAATAACCCATCCGTGGCTGCCGCTAGCCGAACTTGATTATGGACCTACTGGAAAGAATTCATGAGCTGGAGCAAACGGTGGCTCGCATGCAGAACAGCCCCTGCGTGGGCATCGTGGCCGTGTCCAAGAATGATCCGGTGCTGGGTCCGGTAGCCCGGTTCACCTTGCCGGACCAGGATAACAAGGTCACTGGCTTTATCCAAGTAGCCCAGAAAAGTTGCCTGGGTCGCTCCGATTATCATTTGCCGCGTCCCGGCGAGCGCATGCTGGTGCATAAGATGAATAACGGCGCGGAAGGGGCCATCGCTCACGGCGCCATGTACTCGGCCAGCGTGACTACTCCGCCGCAAGGCAACGACCAGAATCATCACACCACTTTCGATGACGGCTCCACCATGACGGTTACCCCGGGCGCCAAGGGCAAGGGCGGGATGAACCTGGTTTGCACCACCCAAATCACCGTCGATTGCCAAGGCGGCATGACCATTCGTACCGGAGGCGCCATCTCTATTACCGCTGGCGGCACCATCGCGGTGCGAGCCCCGCTGATCGATCTCAATGGGGTACTGATCGATTCAGGGGGCAATGTCACTATCCCGGCTAATCTCACCGTCAAAGGTACGACCAGCTTGCAACTGGCTACGGCTAACCCCCATTGCACCAATACCGACGGTTCCGGGAACGGAGCTTAATTTACACGGGTAGTTTTAAACCAAGATGGTCGGAATCTTCGGCGGTATTGTTTTTACCAGCTCCACTTATCTGACTAAAGATATGAAGGTGCACGCTGCCTCGGAGTGGGCGGAGCACAAGATCTTGGGCAATATCCCGGTACTGGAACGGACCGGCGGAGAATGCATGACCTTCTCCTTGAGCCTCACCTTTAATCGGAAGCACACCATGAGCTTCGAGGCGGGCATGGCGCTGCTGACCCAGTACGCCACCGACGGACCGTATTTCCCGCTCATTATCGGTGGTCTGCCTATCGGTGGCGCCAAAGCCCCTAATTTTGTGATTACCAAGGCGGAAGGCGATTACGGCATCGTCACTCCCAGTGGCCGGGTTATTCACGGCACCGCCACCGTAGAGTTTAAGCAGTACCGAGTCAGCGTGCAGTCGCAGTCAGCGCCTAATGCTGGCTCTAATTCGCTGTTGAGCCCGCTGGGTCAAGTGGCGGCAGCCGTTTCCGGGGTAGCTTCCAGCGTGGGCGGAGTAGTCAACAGCGTCACCGACGCGCTGGGCGCGGTAGGAGGCATCATTGGCGGCATCAGCAGCGTGACCGGTGCCATCGGCTCCGTGACCGGAGCTCTCGGCGGGATAACCGGTCTGGCCGGTAGTATTGGCAGCTTAACCGGGGCGGCTGGCTCTATGACTGGCGTCCTCAACAATGTGGGCAATTTCGTACGAGGCGTAACCAGTACGGCAGCCATCGGAGCCCAAGCGGTGCAACAGTTGACCAACGTACCTTCCTCCATAGTGGGGGTGGCCAATACCTTTGGGGCGGTGGGCGGATTCGCCTTGGCCAGCGGGACACTGGCCAGCACCATCCTGCCTTCCGGGATCAAGATTCCTCCACCCGCCGCTTGATTATGGCGCTAGATATTCACTTCAATATTATTGATATCTCCGGCAACGAGCCTGGCGATTGGTATGATATGGGAGCCATCGGCAACAATAGCCGCACCGAGATCATGCAATGTGTGCACTGCCTAATCAACACACCCATTGGATCGGTTATGCTAGACCGCCAAATCGGCATCGACATGAGTTTCGTGGATATGCCCTTTCCCATTGCCCAGAATCTGGTGACTGCCGAGGTGATCGATAAATTGCGTAAATATGAGCCTCGGGCCACTTTTCAAAGCCTGGGCTGGACCATCAACAGCGTGGGTGATCTGGCCGGTCAAGGCCACATCATTTGCAAGTTGGTGGTTAGCATCCCCTGATACGAGTTTACGACGGGGGTAGTTCTGAGGCATGGCCCAAAGTGCGGACGATTTCTTCGCCGGTATCCCTCGACCCATTTTCTTCGAGTCGAATACGGCGCAGATCGCCCAATCCATTATTCTAGGCTTTGAAGCCGGCTTCCAGGCGGCCAGCGGCAAACCGCTGACCTTGGGCGCGGCTGATCCCTGGCGCTATAGCTGTCTTTATCTGGCCGATTTGATCAGCCAGGCCTTCGCCGCCGGGAATTGGGTGGCCGGTCAGAATACGCTGCGAGATGCGGTAGGAGCAAATTTGGATGTGTTGGGAAGTTTTTGGGGCGACATGGGCAAACGACTGCCTGCCGCCAAGGCTTTAACCACCCTGGTCTTCGGTATCAGCCAACCAGCCGACAGCGACATTCCCATTCCGGCCGGCACGCTGGTCTCCACGGCTGTCGGCACCACCACCGTCAGTTTCGAGACGTTGGAGGACCTGATCCTCATCGCCGGCCAATTCTATGTCTACGGTCCGGCTCAATGCACGGTCACGGGAACCATCGGAAACGGCTTTCTCTTTGGCCAGATCAATCAATTGCAGAACTGGAACCAGCCTTTCGTTATCACTGCTCTCAATTCCACCACCAGCCAAGGGGGCGCGGATGCCGAAAATCATGATCGCTACCGTTACCGGCTAACCTTGTTGCCCAAAGCGCTATCCACCTGCGGCACCAAAGCTGGTTACGAATTCTTTTCCCTGTCCACCAACCAGACCATCGCCCAGGTAGAAGTTTTCAGTGAACCCGGCATCAGTGGCACGGTGCGCATCTATCCCTTGATGGATGGCGGGGATTTACCTACTCCGGATATTCTGGCCGCCATTGACGCCGCCTGTTCCCCGACTAACAATCGGCCCTTAAGCGATAAAGTGGAAGTGCTTCAGCCTTCCGGTCGGGCCTACCAAGTCAGTGTGGAGTATTACATCCCGGAGTTTCAGGCTCCTGCCCTGGTCACCATCGACAACAATATCAACACCGCTGTTAACAACCGGATCGTAGCCTGGAAAGAACAGTTAGGCGGAGTGATCGATCCCTCCGCGTTGGCGGCGGATATGGCCGCTCAAGGAGCGGTGGGCATTGTCGTTCACGAACCGGAGTGGGCGGTGCTCAATCCTTGGGAACAACCGGTACTGACGGATGACCCCATCATTATCAATAACGGATTAGTCTAAGAGATTTAAGCGATGAACGATCTATCCTATTTCGAATTGCGGCAACTGTTAGTTGAACTAGATCAAATTATTCGGGCCGTTTACCATGGCAAATAGCACGCTTGCTGACTTCGATCTGGCCGCCCAATTCGGGCCCGGGGTAGTAGCTAATGATCCTCGTTTTCAAGCCCTCTTTCAGGCCTTTCAAGCGCCTTACCAGAATTTCATTCGTCAATTGCCGCAGCTGCTGATCAAACCGGCCATCGATACGCTGCCCAATGATTTGTTAGACGAGTTAGCCGTCGAATTCGGGCCACCCGGCTACGACCGGTCTTATGGGATTAATCTCAAGCGGGCCATGATTAAAACGGCTTGCTTCGACAATGCGCATCTGGGTACGCCGGCCTCGGTGCAGAAGCTGGTCGACACCGTCTTTGGCGCGGCTAACGTGCAAGAATGGTGGGAGTATGGCGGCTTGCCTTACCGGTTCCGGATCATGACCACCGACCCGGTCACTGACCCCACCCGCATCGCCCTGCTCAACGCCTCCATTTTAGCCACTAAACCCATCACTCGCTGGCCTGATCCCATTTCGCGTCCTCGGGATACGGGCACAGCCACGGTCTATATGGGCGCGGCTTACTTCCGGGTGCGGCGTCGGCGCTTCCGCGCATACATGTGATTCCCTAGCGGGTAGTTCTACCCCGTATGGCCGTCTACACCAGTCTGGTTACCAACTTAGGCCGCGCATTGATCGCCAACGCCCAAGCGGGCGGCGGTACCATTTATCCCATCAGCGTCCACACTGGAGACGGCATTCTTTCGCTAGGGGATGACCCCAAGACCTTCAGCGCGCTGAAGCACGAGATCCAGAACTACGATATCACCAGCAGCAATGCGCTGACCCCCTTCCAAGCCAGCTTTCAATTCTTGATCGATTCCTCCACCGTTACCGCTTCTTACGCCATTAACGAGCTCGGCCTTTTCGTTAAGCTGGGTTCCAGCGGGACACCGACGCTGATCTATTACGCTTACGTGGCCGGGGGCGGCGGAGATACGCTGACCCCGTCTGATACCAGCAACGCGGTCATTGATTCCAATTTCCTGGCTATTGTCTTTTCCGATGCGGTTAGCTGTATCGCCACCATGACGGCGGCCGTGCCTCCGGCGCTGCACGCCATTTCCCACATTACCGGCGGCGATGATCCCATTCCGACAGCCAAAAGCAGTGCCAGTGGATTGGTACCGATAACCCCCGGGGACGCCACTAAGGTACTGCTGGGCTCAGCCACCACTGCCTTTGGAACTTTGCCGGTTCACGCCCCTACCCACAAAGGCAATTCGGGCACCGATCCCTTGCCGCTGGCGGATACAGCCGGAAGCGGGGCCTTGCATCAGACGGATGGCAATACCTCTCACGTACTGTTGGGTAACAACACCTTCGGCGACATCCCGCTGCATGGCGGCACCCACACCAGTCTGGGTCGAGATCCGGCGCCCATCGCCACTACCGCCGCTACCGGTTTATTGATTCCTTTATCCGGTAACGCCGCTCAAGTCTTGCAGGGCAACGGCACCTGGGGAGCCGGACGGTTGCCGGGAGAAGTTGTCGATTATGCCGGGGCCATTGCACCAGCGGGCTGGCTCCTCTGCGACGGACAGGCCTATTCCCGGGCCACCTTTGCCGTTCTTTTCTCCGTTATCGGTACCAGCTTCGGAGCCGGGGATGGAAGCACTACCTTTAACGTGCCGGATTGTCGCGGGCGGGCCACCGTCGGGGCTGGCCAAGGGACAGGCTTAACTAACCGGCTCTTAGGCGCCAAGGCGGGGGAGGAGAACCATATCCTCTCGGCGGCCGAAATGCCGGTTCACTCACATGGAGTGTCAGATCCCGGCCACGCGCATGCGGTCTATGATCCCACCCATGCTCATGCGATTTCCGACCCGACGCATGCTCACTCCGTCGCCGATCCTAAGCATGCCCACTTGTACCAGGTCCTGGATAACGATGTTTCCTACCCGGGCTCCTACACGGTTAGTTTCGGCCCCGATGATATCAATCATACCATCGGCTGGGATGGCTATATCCATGCCACCGATTACCGGGCAACCGGCATTGGCATCTATGGCGCGGGTACCGGCATCGGTATCTATGCCCACGCTACCGGCATTGGCATCTATGGCGCGGGCACCGGCATTAGCCTGCAGAATGCCGGGTCCGGCGGTGCCCATAATAACATGCAACCCTTCATCACTTTCAACCGCATCATTCGCACTTAAATCAGGAAGCAATGGACCACTACAAAATCGATCTATACGACGACGACCAACTAGCCTCCTTTACTACGCAAGTCGGAGACGTGCTAATCCTGGACGTGCCTGACTCGGAGGGAAACACCAGCCGAGGGAATTATAAGGTAACCGCCGTCGACCTCCAGGACGCCGGTAAGCACCCGGAGACCAGGGTGCACCTTACCCGGGTAAGCCTTTCCTTAAACGCCATCTAACTCGGCTCATACTAACCCTGGAAAATTAAAGAAAGGAAATGTCCACTACCATTCAGAATCTGCCGGAGATTCGGATAGGCCGCGACTGGCTGCTGCAGGTGACGGAACAGACCTCCCTCGGCCATCCGCGCAACATGGAAAGCTACACGGTCGAGCTATGCATCAAGTATCATGTAACTGATCCGGACACGAATGCTCTCTTTAAATCCAACACGCTCTACGCCCCCAACCTACCCTTCGGTCACTACGGCTTCCATATCCCGCATACTCAGACGGCCAATTACAGCCCCAGCGGTTCTCCGGCTTCTTACGAAATCGTTTATGTGGATACGGAGGGTTTTATCGGCACCCGTTTCGCTGGCCAGGTACCCCTCACCCCCTCCATCACCATCATTGTGCCTTAAATGGGAGATCTCGTTCCAGACGCGGTTTGGATCGTCACCAGCGACAGCAAGGGTGAAGTGACCGGCATTAACGCGGATGCGCCCACCTTCGCGGTAGCGAATATTACCGCGCCCATGGTGCTGACCTCCGAAGCCACCATTGGGGCTCAAGGACCTAGCGGCGGACCAGGCCCGGAAGGCCCACGCGGCCCAGCCGGACCGGCCGGGCCAGAGGGGCCGGACTGGGGCGGAGGCCCGGTATCCGCCTATGCCACGTTTGAGGCCGGCCTGGAAGTGCAGAATGTCCCGGCTTATTTCGATCCTCCGACGGTTGCTTTAGGCGGCGTTCCAGCGGTCTACCATGGCGCCATCCAAATTTACAATCCGGTAGGCGATAGCGGCAGCCCAAGCATCTCCATCTATAAACTGTCGAGCGATCATTCCACCACGGTTTGCGTGGTGCAAATCGGGGTAGACGCTAACGGGGTACAACTATCGACCGGTTCTACCCGGGTTAACATTATCGATACCAATGGCAAACTCAAATGGTCGGCGCTTTCTGGGATACCCTCCAATTTCACCCCCTCAACACACGCCAGTTCTCACGAGTCAGGAGGTTCCGATGCCATCCCTCTGGATAGCTTAGCCATGCCGACGGATATCACCACCCTTAATGCCTCCACCAGCACTCACGGGCTCTTGCGCAAGCTGGATGGCAATGCCGCTCACTTCCTGGCCGGGGACGGTTCCTGGGCGGCTCCCGCCGGGGGCGGCGACATGCTGAAAAGCGTCTACGATACCAATGGAGATAATATCGTGGACAAGGCCGCCGCCCTATCTACGGCGGGGGCAACTAAACAGTTTTGGCAGAATAGCAATCTTTGGGCGCAAGTAGATTTTTCGGATCTAACCGGAGTGCCTTCCACCTTCGCTCCTAGTGCGCATGCGGTTAACCACAAAAGCGGAGGATCGGATTTAATCAAGTTGGACGAGCTAGCCGCTCCCACTGACATAGTTACCCTCAATGCTTCGGTTACCGCGCACGGGTTGTTAGTTAAAACTTCGGGTACCGCTACCGATTTCCTCGGTGGGGATAATGCTTTTCACGCTCACTCCACGATCGCCCTGGATACGCTGGGAGCGACCACCGACATTACTACCCGTAACGCCTCGGCAACGGCGCACGGATTGTTAGTAAAGGTCTCCGGCACGGCGACGGATTTTGTGGGTGGGGATAATGCTTGTCACGCCCATTCGACCGTCGCTCTCGAGACTCTCGGGGCTACGACGGACATTACTACCCGCAACGCTTCTATCTCGGCGCACGGGCTGCTTCCCAAACTAGATAATATCGCTACCCATTATCTCGACGGCACGGGGACTTGGTCGGTTCCGCCGGGATTAACCGCCGTCTCGGTGACGGTTCCTTTAACCGGCAATGGCACCGCTGGAAGCCCCTTAACCCTTCCGGCCACCATGACCCCGACCGCGCACGCGCCTTCCCATAAGAGCGGCGGGGGCGACGCCATAAAGCTAGACGAGCTAGCCACGCCGACGGACATTACTACCCTTAATGCCTCGGCGACTGCCCACGGCCTACTGGTTAAAGTGAGCGGCACGGCGTCGGATTTTGTCGGCGGAGATAATACCTGTCACGCCCATTCGACTGTGGCTTTAGACACGTTGGGGGCCACGACGGATATTACTACCCGCAACGCGAGCACTACCGCCCATGGGCTATTGGTTAAGGTCTCCGGCACCGCCACCGATTTCGTGGGTGGGGATAACGCCTGTCATGCTCACTCGACGGTTCCTCTCGATACCCTCGGCGCTGGCACTGATATCACAACCCTTAACGCCTCGGTGACGGCGCACGGCTTAATGCCGAAGGGGATTAACGACGTTACTAAGTTCTACCGCTCCGATCTAACCCAGGCGGTGCCGCCTTCCGCGACCGCCACCGTAGCCGGGTACGTGCCGACGCCGCCGAATGACACGAATAAATTCTTTCGGGGAGATGCCACCTTTACTAACATCGGGGCGACATCGGTCACCACGGCTAGCTTTACTTGTCCGGCCTTTTTCGCCGCCGTTTCCGGAGTAACGATCGCATCTTCGCCGTGGGTGAATCCGGGCGACGTTTTCTACGTGGTCGGTTGCGGCAAGATGCTGGTCACGGCGGTGGCTTCGGCCATTTCGATTACCCTGTGGAACCTGGGCGCGAGCGGAAATGCCTCCTCCGGCACCATCGCCGCCGGGACCAACATGATCCTCATCGAGGACGAGGAGGCTTTCTTTAACCACGTTAAGGAGGACTTTACCTATGCGGCCACGTTGGCCTATTCCCACTTTTGCACGGCGACCGGTACCGGGGCGGGCAATGGTAACTTAGATGCGGCGACCAATAGCGTCGATCATCCCGGCATTGCTTATGTCACCAGCGGCACGGTGTCGACCAATTCCTCCTGGCTATACAACTATGACGGGACCATCCTCCAAAACTCGGGGGTTATCGCCGTCCGTTTCGTGTGCAAGATCTCCGGCGTGCCGTCCTCGGCCAATGCCGCCTCCTTTTGGGTGGGTTTAGCTGGCAACCCCTCCGGCTCGATTCTGCCCACCGACTTCGTCGGATGGAGACTTAATTTCGGCACCGACGCGACCCACTGGACGCTTTCCTCGATTAAGGCCTCGACGGCGACCAATACGGCGGGCTACGTGGCTACCACGAACTGGATGGATTTGCGATTCAAGGTCGACGCCGCCGGGTTAACCGGGCGCTACGGGGACTGGAACGGCGCTTCGACCAAGACAGCGGCCCAGAATACGAACATCCCGATTTTTACCTTAGGTCTCTTTTTCGGCGTATTTAACAATGGTACCGGCACCACGGATTATCGGTTAACCGTCGATTCCTATGAGATCGTTAGTTACGGGGCGACGGCTACCCCCCGCTGGCTAGGCACCGGCATGGTCACCAATTTTTAAGTTATGCCCGCGAGCTTGCAACAGGTAATTAGCGACGAAACTAAGATGTACTGCCTTAAATCGGACGGCACGTTTTGGGTTTGCGATACGGTGCCGCCCTTGTCCTGGTATCGGTTACCGGCTTACACCGGGACCGGTCGACCGGCTAACCTTTGTTTGAGCGTTATTAACCCGGATAAAGGGGGCAAAAATCTCTATTGCGTCGCCTCGGACGGTACTTTGTGGCTGCTCGATAACGATGGCATCTGGTACCGGGAGAACAACCCTTAGACCCTTAATTTCTTATGTCCGTCGCCCCGACTAAAGTTCGCTCAATCAACTCCCTAACTAGTACGGCGCATACCTTATTCGCCCTGGCTACGGACGGAACTTTGTGGTTCTCGGACGATTATACGGTGGGCTGGACGGCGCTGGTTTATGGAGGTTCTGGTACTCCGGTGATCATTAGCTCGGCCCGTTGGCCGGGACCCAGCGGCAACATTTACCTGTTCGTGGCGGCCAGCGATAGCACGCTTTGGCGGTATGACCGGGATTCCGGCAGTTGGCTATCCATCCCCTATCTCAGCTAAATTTATGGCTGTTCAACCGATTACCCAATTAACCAGCGCAACGAACTGGCTGTTCGCTTTAAAAGGAGACGGCAGCATTTTTGTCTCCGATTCGACCGCCACGCCGCTCGTCTGGACGTCGCTACCGTACGGGGGTACGGGCCTGCCGATACATATTACCGGGGTCTGTTTCCCGGGGCCGATGGGGTTGAGTTATCTATTCATTTTAGCCGATAATGATACGCTCTGGTCCTACCAGAGCGAATCCGGGGAATGGCTGCAGCGGGTTTATACCCCGGGTTAGAAGTAATATGAAAGATGACTTACCCCTGATTTGCGCCCATTTGTTAGGTGGCACCAGTGGCCTCCAATTGGCCCAAATCGAGACCGACCAACAAATTCAGGAACTGGTGGCGAAAGCGGTTAAAGTAGCGGTGGAGATTCAACGGCAGGTAGCGGCAATTCAACCAAGCGGTCAAAATACCTTCACCGAAACGGCCTCAGCGATTAAAGGTGAAAGATAGACGGGGGAATGCTCCAATTGGCATGCGGACCTCCGGGTGTCCAAGTATACGAGTCGTGACTATTGAAATAGATGACGCTCCATAATGCCCCGAAGGCCGGGTCACTGAAAGAAGCTTTGGCCGCCGTCCACCAGCTTTGCTGATCGTCACCAGCTTCCACCCCGCATTCAGCCACAATAAGCGGCTTAGGAAAGTGCCCGATGCGCCCGGTGCGATCGTGAAGAATGGAAGCGAAAGAGCCGTCGCTCAGATAAGCGGAATTGTACAGGCTCCAGCTGTACGTTGCGCAACCCATGAAATCACAGAAGCCGGGGCCAGGATAAAACAGATCGCTACCCGGCCCTCCATCCGGTCCCCACACAAAATATTTATCCTTCAGACCGTGCAGATAAGATTTCATGATGGTAATGGATCGCTGGTAAGCATCGATCCATTGGCCCGGATTCTGGTGATCCCCAATCCAATCGTAGGTGGTGAGGTTCATTTCATGCATGAACCGGATGAGGATGGGGCCGCCATAGGCCCGGATTTGGTCTAGGCATTTCTTCAAGTAATGGTCATAACGACCTCGGCGCACATCGTCCAAATAATTGTGCCCAAAGGAAGTAATGGCAGAGTCTTTCCAAGGCTCCAGCGTCAGGAAAGGCCAGCGGTTTTGATTGGCGTGGATGGCGGTACAGAGATCGTAAATGGAATGGCCTCGATAATCCACACCCGTGATCCAGGAGCAGAACAGATGTTCATAGGCCATGCCCGTGGCCGAATCAAAATTGTAGGGGCTTTCGCCGGTGTAAATGCCGAGACTGACGTCAAAAGCCATATCAAAAAGAGAACTACCCAGCTTCCAGAAAGGTATTGTCCTCGCGCCCCTCCACATTGATCAGCTCCTGGACGCCTTCCTTTTCCGGTTTCGGTTGGGTCTTGATCAGATCGGCCGCGAACTCACATAATTCGCCATAGGGCATTTCCCAAAGCGTCTCGAATTTGACGCCGCCCATCATGGCTACCGTGATTTTAATGCACAGGCGACGAATCAGCCCTTCGCTGATCAGCGGGCCGTCGTCGCCATCTAGTTTCCCGCCGAGGCCATCACCTCTTGCATGCCCAGCTTGAAGAACTCGGTCAGCTGCAGATAGACATTGCCATCCAGCAGATCAAAGAAGGCTTCGTCTACCTGGTTGATACGGGAAAAGACCAGCACCAGATAATTGCTGTCCAACAGGAACGATTCGCCAGGCGCAGGCTTGAAACGCATCTTGTATTCCTTGGCCGCCATCTTTAAATCCCGCCCTTTTAGCCGGCTGAAATCGGTGCTGATGAAGCGGACCTTCTTGCCCTCAAACTCAATCGGCGTTTTCAATTTGATACCCGGACCATCGGCGAGAGCGGAAGGATCTTCGATTGCCGCTTCCGCTGTCGCTTCCTCCTTCACTGGCGGAGTGGGCAGCTCGACCGAGGTTACTCCACCCGGAGGGTCATCCAGCAAGATGTCACTTTTATTGATCGTTGGGGCCATACCCTAAAAATACCCCGCAGAAAAAGACTCGGCAGCGCGCCGAACGTCGCTAATCATATTAAAAGTAATTTAGGCGAGGCTAAACCACTTTTCAGATTAGCAGTACGCTATTTCGTGCCGGCAGAAAATAAGCCGAGTCGTTTGGTTTTGTTTTCGATTTAGGTTTTCTTATCTAGAGAAGGTTTAAACCCTCTTCCGTACGTTGCCGAAGCTCGGCTAGGCTGTAACCGACTGGATTGTACTGAAAATGAGGTTCATCCTGAAAATCCTGCCAATCCCCTCCCCACTGTAACCCTAGTTCCTTGCCAATCTGGCCGCACATCGCGTAGGAAGCACTGTCACCATAGTAGATTTTGCTGTCTGAGGAGAAAATGCCGATGTCAAAAGCCAATCCGAAGTTGTGCCAAGAATGGCCTCCGCGTGCCTTGGTAACGATCTGTCCGGGTTTCGTTCGACCTTGGGCATACAATTCGTTCTGTTCAGCGTAGGTACGGCTCCCGCTGATCACCTTGGCGTTAATCCCTTGCGCGACCGCTCTCTTGATTAGTTGACGAGCCAGGGGCTGAACTTCCGACTTGAGGGTTGCAATGTTGCGCTCGCTGCGCTCATCAATGGCCATAATTAAGCCAACCCCAGCAAAGAGCGATCCGCCGCCAGCAGATCGTTGCCATTTACCCGAAAACGATAGTTGTAGAAGTCCCATAACAGCGATTCTTTGCCATCCAGGAAGTACACTACATAAGGTGTGACTAACTCCACCGTGCTATCACTCTTTTCGCCCGGAGTTAGTTTGCCCGGAGTCATGGTCTTAGCCCCATCGGCGCCCAAGACCACCCGCAATCCTACCATGTACCGTTTGTTAGTACTGGGATCTTTGCCTTGAATGACGCCACGCGCTTCAAAGTTGTCGCCGTCCACATCCCCGAAACTAGTAAATTCCGGGTCCGGCGTATGTAGAGTTACCTTAACAGTTAACCCCTGATAGTGACCCGGAATTACCGTTTCCATTTTTCCGGCCAAACCACTTCCAGTTATTTCCATAGTTAAGGCATTCCAATTAGGTAATTCCAGGTCGGCCGCGCCGAGAAAGATAGTGCCTCGCCCCACCCGGCGCAGAGTGAAGTTTCGGATAACGGTGGAGACTCGGGGCGTAGCCATATAATTAAGCGGCTTGGGTTGGGAAGATCTCTAACAAATATTGCGGATTTAGCTGAATGTTAAATTGTATCCATTCAGCTGGAATGGGTGGCATAATTTGCACGTAAAATATTGCGTGACCTGCCTCTAATTGACCAAGCGTATTGTCCTGCACTCGGAAATCGATCTTCCCGTCTAACAAGGCACCTACCTTGATGAAGTAACCTAACATCTGATCAACCGTGTCCCGCACCATTTCCGCCCAGCGTTGCGTCATTGGCTCATCCACGTACTGAAACGCCTGGAGCTGGAGAGAATTTTTGATAAATGCTACCATGCGCCTAACTGCTATCCACATATCCTTTGGATCAGTTGAGTTAGGATATAAACTTGTGTAGTTCCCCCAGGCCCTCCATTTATTAAGCCAGTTAAGTGCCGTCCAAATAGCTTGCCCCTTCAATAGATCAGCCGCCGGTTTAGGCTGATGGATAATTGTCCCATCTCTTAGGCATAAACTATCCATGGGCAAACCGACGTTACTGGGGCTGGCGTACGGTAGGAAGTTGCGGCTAATATCCGTTTCCGCCATGGTTACCGCGCAGTGAGTAGAAAGTCCCACGATTAAACCACCGAGCGCGGCACAAGGCCAGCAAGCGATCTGAGTAGTGCTGGAGATGTTGGCGGAGGTCTTGCCGTCCAGGGCATCGTTCTTGGTGCGGAACATGTCCGTGTCGATCTGGACGGGCGCGATGGCCTCAAAACAACCGTTCACCTTGCAGCGGGCGTTCATAGCCGCTGCCACATTGTGATCCACGTCGTATTTGGGCACGCAGATAATAGAGGGAATGATCTGGCTCTTAGGGAAAACGGTCTCGATGACTTCCAACCCGGTATATTTATCTTCAATCGGATCGTAACCTCCGATGATGTCATCCACATCCACCTTACTCACATCGCCCCGTAAATAAGAAATGGTCAAAGTAGCGTTGGGGGAGATACCTCCACCTTGCAAGGCGGTTAACACGCAATTGAAATTGGCATCGTAGCCCAATAAATAATCCACGCCTCCGGCGCTCACGTTGTGATAAAGGATGGAGCCATTGGCATTCTTGACCACCACCGAATCCCCATATACGTCCGGGTCCTGGATGGTGAAAGAATAGCCGGACAAAGTCACCTGACCTAAGGAAATGGGAGTGTTATGAATGCGCGGGTCGAACACATTGTTGTAAACGTTGGCGCTGACATTCCCCACCACCATTGACCTATATGAATGTTCGAGCAGGGTCCATTTATCGAAATCCCCCGGATTCATACTGAAGCCGAATTGGGTAGTAAAATCACTGATATCCAGTGTCACTACCGCCTCATTGACGCTTACCTTGGCGGTACTGATCGCCCCCGAGCCCACCGAGCCTCGCTGAATTCTATGAACCGGAGCCGTGCCAGTGACAAAATTGATACCGGAGTCAGCAACGATGGTTGCGCCAATCGGTGTTTGCAGCTCCACCGAACTAATTCCATAAACCGTGGTAACGACAGCCATATGCTTATTTCTCTGGAATGATTACACTAGGATGGCAGGAGCGACTTTCTCGAACTTCTGGGCAAAATAGGCGTACACCTGGGAGATGGCCGAGGTGGGCACCTTTAAATCCTGCAGCGTCTGGGACAGAATGCTGGTGGGAACGAAAAGCGACTGCATGCCCGGGTTCTCGTTGATCCGCTGTTGCACAGCACGCGGATAAACGCCGTTGCGATAAGTGGTATTGGTGTTCAGCCCAATATCCGTCATTCCGGGTCCCACATACATGGTTGGTCTACCTAGCGCGGTCGTCGCCACGGCTAGAACTACCCAGCCACCCGGTTCGACGGCTCAGTTGTCCACCGGCCATTGATGATCCGGATCGTAAATAACCCGAGGATGCGGGCTGGTGTTGGTGTAGAGCAATGTATCCGCTTCCACGTTGTCGGATTCATCCGGCGCCGCGCCCATATTGTATTCCAAATCGATGCTCCGGATAAAGTAAGGGTCCCGACCGGAGACCACCTTTTTCCAAGTTGGCTTGCCAGTAAGCTGATAGCGCTCAGCCAGCACTCGATACCGAAGTAGCTTGAGATAGATCATCTCCGTCAAATGGCGGCAATCGAGCGTCCCGCCGGAGACCGGGTCATCATCCCACAGACTGATCATCAGGCGAACACTGACCAGATATTCCGACAGCGGATGCAACTCCATTTCGCCGGCATGCGCCTCCACCAGAATGGAAGGGACGATAGGCGGATTGAAAACCCCTTCCGGCGAAACCAGATTAGCGGGAACCTCTTGCACGTAAACCACTGGAGCAATTAATTTAAAGTCGGGATCAGCCGGACTGGGTTGCGGGTTGGGATTGGGGCATTTGTAACGTTCCTCCTTTACCCAATCCTTAATCGAATCGGAGAGACAACGTTCCAGCGCTTCCGTGGTCCAGCCATACCACCACTGGGCGATCTGACCGGAGGCTAAAACTTCCATGTGGAAAACTACCCTCACCAACTCGTCGGAACCCTTCGCGAACCTCCGCATTCGGCGCCTGGCGCGTTTTGTGGGCTTCCGAAGGTAACGGATAGCGGACGATCTAAGTCGCGCGGCCTAAAGACTGTCCAAGCACTCGATCCGCTTGACGACCGAACTCGTATTCAAAGGCGTCGTGCGCGGCTTGATCGATCTGCACGATGACATCCTTCTGCTCCATCATTTCCGCCACCCCGATGGTGTAATCCTCGCTAATGGCTTGTTTGGGCGCCAGAGGCTTGCCCCGTTTACCCATCCGCTCCTTCACCATGGAAGCAGCGATCCGTTGAAAGACGCCTTTGTGTCCGGACTGCATCACCGCCACGAAGGAGCCAGGAAGCGGTTTAGAAGAACCTTTCAGCACCGACACGCTAATCACCGAACGTTTGCCCGGCTGAGGTGAGGCAGGACTGATCTTGAAATAGCCCAATTTGAAGTGAGGGCTATCGGCCACGATGCCACCGGACAGATTACTCGGAGTAGACTTAATCAGGGTCAGAGCGTCGTAGACTCGCTTCTGCTGGATATTGTATCGGCTCTGAATGGCTTTCCAAGCGTTGGTACGCGCCTTATCCGTGGCGTAATTGATGGCGAAGGAAGTCACTTGCGGTATCTTTTCCGGCAAGGAGGAAAGCCCCTTCTGCAAAGCCTCGATCTCCTTGGTATCCATGACTATTTGGCCATAAGGCATTTATCGGTTCCTCACCAGTTTGACACTCCAGGTCTCGTAATCGTAAATAACGTCCGTCACCTGGAACACGTAACCAGCCGGGCTCTCGATACAAAGGGCCGGCATGGGTAGACCGTCAAAATCCGATTTGCGGATAGTCATCAGCACATCCCCCTGATAATAAATATTGCCGGCAGTGTCGGAGATGGGCTCCTGCCGCAAAGCTTCGTTAGACCAGATAACCGTCACCTGGGAAGTGACCCGTTCCCCGCTACTGTTCAAGTAAACCAGCTCCCGCTCTTCCCCGGCCACCTCCAACAGCCGCTCAAAACCTTGAGCCATGCGGGTATCGAACTGGTTCATAGCTCTAGAACTACCCTAAAAAGGACCGCCCGCCCTAGTTCTATGCCAATTCGGGCGGGCGGGAGATGACCTCGCTTGCTGATAAAAAGCTAGTTCGCGCTCACGTGATCCAGGTTGATGGCGTAATGACCCACGTAGCGTTTGATCATGCTGGTACTGCTCCAGACTTCCACTTTGGTTGAATAACCGGAACCGCTGCCGCTATGAGCGGTGATGTAGGATTTAGCAAACGCCTTTTGGGTCTCGATGTCCGTCTCCGGACCAAAGACCACAGTTGCCGGCGCGTAGCCGGAAGGGCCACCGGCATAAGTCAGCGTGATGGCGCGTCGCATGATTTAAAATTAAGCGCTGGTGACGCGGCGAAGAGCGTCGGTGTTAACTTTGGTATAGCCGTAGTTGGCTTCCACCGCCTGCGTACGCTGGCCAGAATCATTGTTGTAATAATCCCTGAACCCCAACGTAAACCCCGCATCATTGGTTAAAGCAAAGGCGCTCAGATAGGTGTTGCCGGGCTGCGGGGCCAGGTAACGGCAGGCCACCGCCATAGCGTCCGGTCGAGCTACAAATCCAACTAAATTTTCCGCATTAGCCGGAACCAATGCACTCTGGTTCAGAGTGAAACCGACGATCTCCGTCAGTTTGCCCTGTTGAGCCGGCATGGTTGAACCGATAGCGTATGCCAGCCGTGCCGCCTCATCACCCAGTATCCCGTTATAGTAAGCTGGCGCAAGCACCGCCAAGCGGTCGAACTCGGGCCAGAACAAATTGTCAATGCTGGTCTTGATTGCAATAAGATCATTGACGTCGAAAGTAGTGCTGGCACCGGTAAAAATGGCCGTTCCATAATTAGCGTTGGTGACAATACTCCAGATGTCCTGAAGCACGCTCTTGGCTAACAAATAACCAAACTGTTTTCCGAATTGCTCAATTCGAATCAGATTGTTAACCGCGATCTCCACATCGTTCACCCCCCAGGAAACGAATTTGTGTTTATTGATCACTACATCAACACCTTGGGCGGTGGTATTTCCGGCCGAATAGGAACCGGCAAAATCAGAAGCTCCCGCACCTTGAGACGGGATGTAGAGCACGCGCACCGCCGAGCCCCGCTGAGCTGCCGCCGCTGAAAAATCACTGGCAAAAGAGGTCAGTGGTTGAATGGCCGCTGTAAACGCCTCAAGAATGGCGTTGGTAAGGATGACGGTCGAAGTGTTAGTCCAAGTGTTAGTTGCCATAGCCGATTACTTTCGCTTTGCGTACTCCTTACCAATCAACGCTCGATGCTTCTGGAAATAGGCCATTCGTTCCTGCGGATCTTCGATGGCTTCCAGCGTTTTCATGTGACTCTGGAAAACTACCCCGTTCTCGGCGGCGAGGGCTTTCCCTTTTTCCGCCGGCACACCGGTGGCACTCAATTTCCGCGCCGCCAAGATATCGGCATCCTTCAGTTGAGCGGTGAACTCGGCCCGCTGAGTTTCTAATTTCTTGGCAAACTCGGTAGCCTGAATCTCCTGCGCCTTTACGATCCCATCCACGATGGTTTGGAAAGACTGGACCAACGTCTGCAGCGAAGCGACCGAGGCCTCCAGCGCCGTCACACGCGGATCTTCGGGCGGAGCCGCGTCTTGTTCCGTCTTTACTTTCTCCGCATTCGGGTCAGCAGTTGATTTTTCTTCTTCAGTGTTCATTTTCGCAAAGAGACCATTGGGGTTTGCCGCCGGTTGATCCACTAAATCGCAGCTATATATCTCCAGACAGCGCACAGCCGGGAGCGCTAATCCGTCTACCTTTTCCACCTCAAAAGAGAAGGCCACACTCAAGCCAATGGATTCAGGAATGGTTTGCGCCAGTTCCAACACGTAGTCAGCCGAAGGAGAATTCTCCAACAAATGAAGATCGCCGCGCAGATGAGCAAAATCAGCTTCGTCTTCCGGATCGAAATTCGGATCGTAAGGATCGTTGACGTCATCAATGTTATCTCCGGGGGAAATAGAGAAATTATCGATGTAGCCCACGATATCAGCCACATTATCCGAATGGTTGAGCTTCACCTTGAGTCCGCCCTGATAGGTTTGGGCGCTGGCCATCAAGGTTTGCAAGGTGGTCATGTCGGCCCAGACATCGTGACCGAGCACAGGGCCTTGCGTGATAAGGCTCACCCCATGGATCAGACCCTTTTCGACGTCAATGCTACCAACGGCAGCTCGCGCAAATTGGATAATTCGTCCCATTCGGGATAGAACTACCCACCGAGCGCCATGGACGCTTCTAATTGCGTGGAACTTGATGCCGATTCTCCATCCGCCGATCCCGGCCTTTGCCCATTCGGCAGGATAAGCGCCATTTCATCATCAGTGATGGTGACCCCGAACTCATCGCCGACTTGTTTGGCAATGATTTTGCGCAAAGCAACTTCCCGGGCGCGACGGATCAGATGTTCTTCCAGATCTTTTCCTTCCTGATCCAGAATATCGCAAAGATTCTGAATGCCAGCCCGCCAATCGGCCTGGTCAGCCATCTTGTCCCGTCCGTAATCCACGCTCAGACGGGGCGGCGAAGTAAAATCCCAACGGAACCAATCCGGCGATTCGGGTAATCGACCCAACTTGATTAGTTTAGAGACGGCATAGCCCAAAATCCGCTTAGCCACCGGCCGAAACAGTTCCTGTCGATCGATGATAGCCCGTTGCGCCTGCCCGATCACCATGCGACTATTCGTGCCGCTGAGTGCACTGGCATCGCAAGCCAGCTCGTAAGGCCACGGCAATCCTTGGCAGGCATGACGTTCCAAACGAGTCATGAACTTTTCCCAATTTTCGCTGGGCTTCTTGCTTTGCAACACTTGCAGTTTACCGCCAGTACCGGAACGAAAATATTTTATTAATCCACCCACAAACTGCTGCATGGTAATACCGGGCGGCACCGGAAAGGGAGGCGCTCCAGCTTGGGCCTGTTGCATCAAACTTAACATATTGGTGGGACCGCCCTGTTCATTCTCTTCGATGAGACCGATGGAACTGGCTAACATGGCGCTTTGTTTCTCGAAACCGACCGTGCTGCGCAGATCCATCAAATCCTCAAGGGCGTGTGTCAGCGCTGGCAATCCACGTATTTCATCCGGCGTATCCGGATCGGAAACCAGAATGGCATCGCGGGCACTCACATCCTCATAAGTTATCTCCTCCAGATCGCTACCTACCTCCACCCGATAAGCCACCGGCCGATCCACGTCATTGAGGATGACTCCATTCCAAATCCGCAATCCTCTGTAGAGGCCGCTCTCCAGTGTGGTTTGATAGACGTCGCCCACCATGATGCGGTGAGCCAGAATGGTCTGGATCTGCGGATAACCATCCGCCGTTTCTGTCAGTAAAATCAAAATGTCACCATCTCGATCCATGGTGATGGAGGCCAGATGCAAGCTGGTCACGAAATCGTAACCCCGGGTATCCGCTACCCCGTACCACTCATTCTGTAACAGATCGGTAGCCAAGGCGCCCCAGGCTTTATCCGTACCTACAAACTTCGGCAGCCACGCTCTGCCAAAACTGTAATTCGTTCTTTGCAAAATAGCGGAGCGGGCCGGACCTAGATTGTGGAATAATTTTCGCGCCGCGCTCCGTAACATGGCGAAGTCATACGGACTGACCATGCGAAAGAAATCAAAATTCTGTAGCGCCACGTACGGCTTAGTCGGATCGGGCCGAGCCGCATCGACCAGGCCCCAGGAACCATAATTTTGAGGAACGCCCAGCTTCATGACCTCCTTCTCGGACCGAGTCAATTCCTTCCAGGCTCGCACTAGCCGGGTTACCATCAGATTAGGTAATGCGCTCATCTAGATGTGTTCTCCTACCAGTAGGTAGCTACCGTCATATCCTGCGGGTAGGTAGCCAGATAATTTTGGATCTCTTCCGGGGTGCAGTAGGTCAGAATCCAGTTAGCCTTTTGAATCAAGGCCTGCACCATTTCCAGCGGCATGGATTGGCCGCTGCTGGCCTGAGGAAATGCGAATTGAGTCCGCTTACCGCCGTGCACTGTCTCCGAAATATAGAGCTGACCCTGTTGGACGATGATGGTGGCCTGACCATTGACCAGCGCCTGCCAGAGAGTGGGATTGGCCAGGCCAAAGCTAATTAATGCGCGCAGCATCCATTCGATGGCCGGGATCATGAGGAGAACTACCCAGAAACGGTAGCCGTGGCCGTGGCCGTGCTCAGGTCCAGGTCCACGCCAAATTGTTCGTTTAAACGAATAATATCGCAGGAAATGGCAAAAACGACCTGCTGCACCTCACAATCCCAGGCGTGATTGGAGCGGGAACCGATAGCCACCCAACGCTGGGAAGGTCCACTCTCACCTGCAACATCTTTGCGAATCTCACAACTCATCTGCTCGGAGTAAACCGATTGAATGTCGTTAGGCACCTCGAAAGGTCGTAGACGGCCCATCCTCAACAGCGCTAGCACATCCTTGCAGTGCAGGTTACTAAAAGATAACGCGTAACAGGCTCTGCCGTCGATGGCGATAGTTTGAAAAGGACTGAACGGCTTCTTCACCGGCGGCTTGTCGCGAATGACATGATTCCAGCTATTAAGTCGGTCACCACGGAAAGCTAGATGCCCACCTCGGGCACAGAAGGAATAAACATTGCCGCTGTCATATCGACAGTCCACCGCCACGGCGGTGGGGATTACCTTGTAACGTTTGGCGAGGGCGGTGATCTCCGTCCAATCGTTGATGCGATCGAAGTAAAGCAAACGACTCGATCCATCCGCCCGCCAGGCCCGGATGAGGGCCCAGAAATGTCCCAACTGACGATCAACAGTCAAAAATCGAATCATCTCCGAATCGATCAACTCCCCATTGAGATACTGGCCCAAGCCATACTGGCCGGCTTGCAATTGAATACGTGGCGCCTCATCGTCATCGCTCCAGAACTCGGCGCACCGCTTCTGTTTCCATTGCCGCATGGCGGCTTTGTCGCCAATGGCCTTAATGCGATCGTGGGCAAGGATGAACTCCAGTACGATATTACTCCATGGCACCCACCAGACGGCTAAAACATTGAGATGAAAACCGATTCGTTCCGGCCAAGGGTTGTTGTCCTCCAGCGCACGGAAGGAGCCGGAGTCACTCAAACGTCGGCGATTATGCTCCGTGTCGCTGAAGTTGGCTTGGCACTTGGGACATTCGAGACGAACTGACTTAATAATGCCGGGAATGTCCCATTCGCCCTTCTCCGTTTTGAGGCTGTCGTATTTGAGCTGCTCCCGCTCACAAGAATAAGCGATCCATTCCTGACAATTGGGACAGCTCCAGCCATAATCATGCTTGAGAGTCGTTTCGTGCAGTTGATGATGCTCATCGCCGATTATTCCGGCTTGTCCGAGAGCTAGCAAAATCCCGTTAGCTCGATCGTGCAGACGAGCAAAGGCTTCCTTAACCAGACCCAACCCGAAGAGCCAGACCTCATCCAGGATGACGAAACGGCAACTCTTCGATTGTAATGTTGTTAAATTTGCACCACCGAGTCGCAACATCATGTGCGGAAATGCGATCTCCATTTTGCGCTTTTTATGCCGGTTCAACGGCATTAAAGCCCGCACAGCTGTTATGCTCTCCAGCATGGGCATTAGGCGCTCCTCAGCCCAGTCTGCTACATCATCATCGCTTTGACTGACAAGCAGAGCAGGACCCGGATTCTGCGCGATAATGAAGGCGGTGAGAGTTTCGATGACTGTCGTTTTGCCGGCTCCGGTAGGTCCCACCACTGAAACCACTTTAAAGTTGCCGGAAGCGAAAGCCTGCAGCACCGGATTCCACCACTTAGCGAAGCTACGTTGGAATGTAGTTGATCGATCCGAATGCGGGAAAACTACGTTAGCCTCGGCCCAATCCAGAATATCCAGACGGATCTCGGAAGCGGCTAAGGACAGGATGTGAGCTAAAATGGATTGATACTGAACACGATCCGGGTGCTTAAGATCAGCCAGCACGAGCTATCCCTCCTCGCCATCCGAACCATACACTTCCTGAGCGCTCTCGCGCATAATACCTAACAATCGGGTAGCAATAGCAGAAAATTTCACCTTCTCATCCTCATTTTCGGCGGCATCCGGCAATTTTCTGATCTCAATCAAAATGGGCGCCAGCACTTTGGTGATCTTGTCTTTGTATGCGTCGACCGTAATCAATCGACCGCGCTCCTGTTCCAGCTTAACCACCGAACGCTCGGCGTTGAGCAACGCCTTGGAGGCGTCACGATGCTCGCGGCGCAGAAACTCAATCTTACCTTGGATCAGACTCAACGTCCGCTCCGCTTCCAGCAACGCTTTGCGTCCCTTAGCATTATCGCGAGCAGCCCGAGCCTGCGGCAAACTGACATTGACCCAAGCTTCAATCTGACCGCTCACCGTCCGCTCGAAAGTTTGCAGCCGATTAACAACGTCGTAAGGGTTGTTGCCGACCGCTAATTCGAAAGAAGGAGCCTGCAGCACTTCCTGCACCGGCGGGGTAACCGAACCTTTATGGGGACGATGGGTCTCGCGCCATTGCCTAGCGGCCTCTACCGAAGCGGTCGGCATGCCGGCCTGACGCCAAGTATGAATGGTGGGTTGTGTGACCCCTAACGCCTTGGCGATTTCAGTGTGAGTGAGCTGCGCTGGCATACCGTTTCGGCCTATTTTGTATACAATTCATGATCGTAAAACACGATCAAACTGCTCCCGTGTTTTTGTGGGCGCGAAAGAGATTTCTTACCCGGGGGGTAGCTCTAGCCAAGGCCGCGACGTGCATCCGCTAGAACTACCCCGACCATCTTAAGCAAATGGCTTGCCGATTCCGCATCCACTTATCTTCTTGTTTTCTCTCAACTGATCTCAACCTTCATTGTCTCCGTTAAGTGATCGCCGTTTCCATTGGCGCCAAGACGCACTGTTCCACTTCGTCGATACCATCTCCCCCGGGGCGGACAGGATGGCACAATTCCGGCTACACAACTGAGCAGCATCAGGGTTTGACTCGGTTCCAATATAAGCAGGAACGGCCACAGCTTCGGGTCCCCCGCCCGGAACAACCCCTTTAAGAGTTCCTCGGCTGCTTCCCGCCCCGGCCTGTTGTCAGTATCCTCACTGCGCCGGAAATTGTACAAGCGCGCCCGTACTCCCGCGATGGTCGCTCTGACCAGGCATTCGATCTGCCGCTCGTCCAGCGTGTGACAAGGTAGCTTGGCTACTTCCGCGCTCAACTCCGAGATGTAGAGCTGCTCGGCGTTGTCCGCCTGGTCCAAATATCTCCTCGCCACATAACGGATGATGTTAGCGTGCGGTAACCCTTCAGCGATCTCTAGCGGAATCCGGAACATCAACGCCTCGAACTCGTCCGAACGCTGTTGCGCGCTCTCGTTGCTGGCAAAAGTGCTGGAACAATCCTCCACATCGCGCAAAGCCCCATCCCGATCGCGTGGCCAATCGCCGATGTGCTTATCCAGATTCCTCTTTTTCCGCAGTAATTTGCGGAAAGTGTTTTCGATCGATTTGACTAGATAAGAGAACAGCTTGAAACCGGAATCAGCCCGGTAACCGTCCAGTACTCGCGGCAACTTCAAAACAAATTCGGAGGTGATGGCATCCACATCCGATTCACCGACTGTGGCTAGCCAACCCGACTTGTGACTCACCCATTCGATCACCGGCGTAACTTCCAACGCGATATGATGAAACAATTCCTGCTTCGCTAAAAGTGAGTCGGCCACGCGATAGCGCTGAACCAAATCTTCTAATCGCTCAAAGCCTTGCGGATCGAAGATGTGGACTTCAGTATTGCTATTGCCGTTCATGTCACACATCAAAGAAATGGGCATAACTTATCGACAAACGATAAGAGGTAAATCTCAGTGGAGAGAATCCAGCCATTTGAAACAGTTGACCGGCGGCATTGACCTGCTCATCGCTCGGTTGTACGCCGAGACGCCGATAGGCACGAGAGATTTTACCGGCCCACTGTAGGGGCAACTCAGGAAAACGGGCTCTGGTGGCATATCGCGCTTTTGGTATCGGCGGTACCGGCAACTTCATTCGCCGCTGACGCGCCTTGAAATGGGAAACAATTTTCGGAAAGTGGAGTCTCGTATTCAGCAGGCTATTGCCGTTGCCGTTGCCATTGCCGTTGCTATTGCCATCGCCATTGAGCGCCCAAGCCGACAGATCTGGAATAGCCGGATGTAAGCCGTTCAGGCAACGCAACAGGCGCGCACGCTCACTGACGGGAAAAATCACTAATAATGACCAAATTTCTGGGTGCAGATGCCAGGCCACAGCGCACAGAGCCGCATCGGTCGCTTCATTTGATAACAATTGCGGATGCATGGCCACCCGCAAAAGACTCAAGCTCGTCCGAACAATCCCCGAGGCTATGGGCGGAGGGATTCCCTGTTTTCGCAACGGAACATAAAATCGGCGGTGAAGAGCTTTATCAGTAAGATCCCGGCCATCCAAAACCAGCGATGACACCTGCTGCATGACCTGTCTGATCTCCTGCTGATAAGGATGATCGGAAATTTCCGTTTCGGCTTTACTTAAAGCCTGGGTAATCTCGGCCGCCATCAGGTCGTTGATGGGATCGGATCGGGGATCGATTACCTTGTTTGCGCTTACCTCACAGCCCTCGGTGATGTGCGAGCGATGAGTAGCTAGTCGTTGGGCCAAGCCAATCAGGAAATGATAGCAACTGACGAAAATAAAAGCGAAAGCTCGTCCTCTATCGGCGCGGTAGAGCCGGAGCTTAGCCAGCAGTTGAATCAGCGTCTCATGCACCAGGTCCTGCAGTTCATAGCCCGGGATATGAATATGCTTGTGCTTAATCACATACCGGATGATTGGCGCGCACGCCTCCAGCAATTGCTCTTGACCTTGTGAGTCGATTTGCCATTGCTGAATAAGCTGCTGTACCCGGATTTCGTCAAAAATCGGCTTCCCATCTTCGATGGAATAATCCGACAGCATTTCAAACGGGTTCCGAGTCTTTCTTTGGTTTATCGGGCTGCAGCTTGCCGTTGCGGCGATCCCAAACATTCAAGCCGGCCAAGCCAAAAACCAAAGCAGTCAGCGATTGAAAATAAGGGATAATAAATTCGGCCTTTTCCAGGCTTTCGCTCCAGCGCAGGCCGGGAACCGAATCGGCGACTATCCGCAGGGTTAATACGGATATCGGCAGAGTTAAAAATAGGAGTGTTGCTCCCCAGCATAAAGTTTTGCGCCATAGCGGTTCATCCACGCTCTAGGCCTTATAATGCGGCAGAAACCGGTTCAGAAGATGCGTCAGCAGTTGGAACTACCTTTTCCCGACCACCATTTTTCCGCAAAGTCTTCAACTCATGAATAACGAAACCGAGTGCCTCCTCTGCATGATCGGTGATCTCATCTTGAACATTATCAAAAAGATCTTCCGCCAGCCCCTCTAGCCATTCGTTTTGTTCCTCCGACAAATGCGAAACCTTGTCTCCAGGTTGCCGAGCTTTCGAAGGGCAAAGCTTCACGTATGCCTCGTTCAAATTTTGCACTCGCTCTTCCAACAGATAGGTCTCGAATTTGGCCAACCGCATATAATTTCGGGCCGTGCGATCGGTAAATTCCAAATTGTCGGCCATCCAACGAATCCATTGGAAATGGCCAATCTCTTTCTTCAAATCGGAAAGCCGTTTTCCGATTTGAATGGCCAGGATCAAGGCGTTGGTGCCGTGCTCAATCACCTGATGATGCAGGGCGTTGATCGCTTGCCCGGTCGGAAGAGCTGGGGATTGTTCGACAGGCACAATTTGTTCTTGTTCTGATTCCATACCTCTTTAAAACGAGAAGTCGGATCAAAAGCGAAAATTTATTTTATAAAGTTGAGCCGTCGCGACTCGCTTGAGCGTGAAGCGCAGTGATAATTCGGTGCGGCGCCGTTGGCGCCGTTGGCTGAACGGTGAGTTGGGTTATCTGCTGATCTTCGGTCAGCATCGCGCCAAGCAACTGCAAATAATTAATGGCGTCGATGATCCGGCCACGAAGCGGTTCACTGGCCACCTGCGGATTTTGCGGGTTGAATCGGATACCGTTGCGAATCGCGCTGACGTGTTTGTCAAAATAAACGTGCCAAATTTGGTATTTGGTAAGTCCGATGTTGGCGGCAGCCGCCTTGAAATTGGCATTGACGTCGGAGATACCGGCATAATCACGGCCTTTGCTTTTGCTGATCTCGTCTGCCTCTTTGCGCAGCAGCCGACGATATTTACGAAATTCAGTTCTGGTCATGATTCTATAGAACCGGTCACTCCGTATCCTATCAGTGGTTTAGGTTAAACTAACTTTGTCCGCTGCCACCCTGATCGCCACCGATCCTAGTGAAACCCGGACGGCCATTGTTTCGAATCTTGGCTTGCAAGACCGACAATTTAGGGGCGTTTATTTTTCTTTTACCTGCTTCAGTAAGAAAATAATGGATTTGCCTACCATCAGCTTGTTCCTCCCGAGCCAGACCCCGATCTACAGCCTCGTCGCGAAGGGTACAGTAAGTCCCGTCAGAACAGCCAACCTTCTCCTTCGATTTCTCCCGCCATTCCTTATTTATCAGGCCTTCTTCCGGCAATAACTTCAAAATCTCCTCCACCCGATATTCTTTTTTCGCACCGGGACGATCTTTGATTTCGCTAATATCAAGCGTGTTATCCCGGACCAAACAGGGGAAGTCCAAGCGTAAGCCGAAAGGCTCCATGCGCGGGAAATAACGGATTACTGATTCACATCGCCACGTATCCTCCTCCTCTAATGGACGCAAAGCGATCAGCGCATCCGGCCCGCGTCCAAAAGCGCCGCTGCCGGAACCGATATCGATCATAGCCGTTTCCGCCGAACTGCCTTTCTTGAAGTGATGCGCCAGCAGCAACGCTGAATGCAATTCCCAGGCTAACCGCTCCAACTTCTCGAAGAGAGCGCCGATGGTGGCGACATCATTCTCGGAGTTCTTACCATCGTTCATGTCGGCGCTGGCATACAGTTTGTAGATGGGATCAACGATGATCAGCCGGTAAGGATTATCCTGGCGACGGGAATGATTCCGAATATCCAGAAGCACAGACTCGATGCCATTGGCCCGTCCCTTGAGATTCAAAAAGTCCAAATTCCCTTTTAATTGGCTCCGAGTAATCCCGTAACGCGAGCAAATCCAATCTAAACGAGCCTTTAATTGCTCCTCATGTAACTCCATGTTGCAATAGAGGGTGCGTTTCTTCTTGCACTCCATGAAGCCCATCCACGACTGGCCCATAGCGGAAGCGATTCCAGCATTCAACAGGTTCCAAGTCTTGTAGGATTTCGAAGCGCCCAACAGAAGACCAATGCTCTCCACTTGCAGGACACCCGGAAATACCGCATCCGGAATATTAGGCGGGGTATTGTAAAAATCGTCCCCGGCCAAGGAGGATTTTCGTCCGACATTAAGCGCCTCCAGAATCACATTCGGAATTTCCTCCGGTTTATTCGCATTAAAAAGATCCACGGCTTCCTCAATGCTTTTTGTCATGCGAAGTTGTTTCTGCCAGATTAAAACCTCGGCCACAATGTATTGAGGGTCCGGAGGCAGGTAGGAGTACAACTGTCGCAAGCGTTCAAGCGTTCCCGTTTCAGCTCCGGGAAGCGTTTTCTCTGAACTGACGCCCCATTTAACCAGCAATTCGTTTTCCATGCTAGCTAAGGAAGGAGCCCGGCAACCAGCACCCCGGATTCGCAGCCAAGCCCGCATAATGGTCTTTAAATCATGGTCCGCAAAATTGTCCGTGGTCCAGATATCCGGATAATCGTCAAACAGCTCCGGACGTTGCAAAAGCAGGGCCAAAACATCCGTTTCATAACGGAGACTAAAAGCGAGAATACGATGATCACGTGCAGCCATAAGTCATTGAAAGAAAACGAGATGCAGTAGATGCAAGATCACTTTGCATCTCAGATTTTCGTGTTTTGTAAATCGTTGGGAGAGAACGGGATACAATAAGGTGCAGTTGCAGTAATCCTTATATATAAGAGAAATTGCAACAACGGTGGGTTCCCCACAGGGGAGGGGCCTCAGAGGCCCCCCCTCCCCGTGTGGCCTGCGGCCCGGGGGGGCTTCGCTCCCCTGTGGGTAACCTGAACCCTGTTGTCCCTTAGTTTGCAGAGTGAGAGATTCCCGCGCCGTTTTGCACCTTTCCCGGAGACGTAAAAACTCTTCATTTCCCGGAACGGTTTTTTCATTTGGCATCCAGGAATCGGTTGAGTTGGGTGAGGAGATCACCAGCCAGACGCGGCGTTTTGGACAGTTCCTCGCGCAGCCAGAGCAGGTATCCGATCGGGGTATCCCGCAGGCGCTGGTCTTTATAACGTCCGAAGGTCAATCGCACATAGCCGGGATCGCTGCCGCTGCGCTCGAAGTCGGCCAGCTTTCGCCGTAGCTCATCTAAGGTCATATAGAATGAAAGAGGGTCTCCGCAGTGCGGAGATCCTCTTCAGCCTCCGTAGTTAAGGTTAGAGCGGGTCCAAGTGCCGGAAGGGCGCTGCCAGAGTGTCTTTCATCTCGACCGGCGTGATGGTCACACCGCGACAAGGTGATTCCACCCAATCGCGTTTGCTGACGACCTTATCCCAGACCGCGTAAGTGATCTCACGCAGATCGACCCCTTTTTGGTGAGCCAGTGTAGCTGTGCAACTTAAAACCGTTCGAAGCAACTCGATGTCATCTGAGTCCTGGTCATCGTCCGGGCCTACTTCCAAATCTGCCAAATGAATTAAAAGCAACCCTATTATCAGATTGGTTCCCGCATCTTTCAGTGTGTCTGGATCCAGTTGGAAACCAGGACGAACTTCCGGATGCAAAAATGCATAATGCGCGGCATAAATGGCGACGTCGGCCAACGCATCCGTATACTCTGAGAGAAACATATCCTCAGAGTCAAAGCCGCGAATGCCTTGCTTATGTTTGAGCAGGCAATGGGCGATTTCGCCGGTTTCTTCGACCATGCCAAGCCAGGGGTTGAAGTAATCGAAGTTTTTCTCCGCCCATGCACCTACATCGACGATGAGTTGTTGATCGTTCATAGATTGTTTAGGCGCAGAAATCATCGATTGAGGCGTGCTGGTGATGTTCGCTTTTGATGCGGCGCAGGAATTCCTCTACCGAGCCAGCGTCGATCCACCACTGACCATGCTGGTCTTGATTCCCGTTAATTTTGTTGGCTTCCACCAGAGCGATAACCCAGGTCGGAGTCATCTCCAGCAGAACGGTTGCCTCGCCGAGCGAGATCAACGGTTTCGTAATTGAATTTGTCTTCACGCCTACCTAGAACGCTGGCGTGAAACAGGCACTTACAGGATACGATCCCAACTGTGCCAACGGGTCTTGCCGCTCTGGTTGCGGTGCTCGCGATAGCGGAAGAGACCCTCGGAACAGAGCTTCCAATTTCCGATGCGAATCAGAAAATAGACATTCACCCTTTCCGTTTTTTTCTTTTTTTCCACTTTCGTTTGGGTCGCCTCATGATTTTTTGTAGCGCAAGCCAATGGATCAGGCTGAGTTCGCGACTAAAATTGAGCCAGTGGGTGATTTGAGCCGGTGAAATTTCGAGTTCTTTAGCCACCGCACTCCGTCGGCCCCATTCCTCTTGGCACCAAGCTGTCAGCTTGTAGATGCACCTGGCATAGGCCGGTATCTTCGCGAGCGGACGTATGGGCCTGTCGCTGCCGCCGTATTTCACGTAGCTCCGCAAGTTAGTCGTTTGATTTTCTGCACTCTAGTTTCTTTTACCCCCCGGTAAAGATTTAGCAAGTTTTAATTGGAACCCGAGCTACAGCGCACGAGTGTTTCTTCATCGTTCAATAACAATGAACGTAGGAGAAACTATGGACCAACATCATCGGAACGGCAGCGAGCCCGTGGACGAAAGTAAGCTCGCGCAATCTCAGAATCGTGCGCAATCGCTGCGCCAAAATTGGAGCAATTGGCAAGACCTTACCCATCAATTGATCAAGGTCAGGGAACAATGGATCGAGGCGACCGCCATTCTTGGGATCGACTTCAATGCGGCTCGTAACGAGCACCCATCTAATCCCGCTTTCAGCCAGTGGCTAATTCAAAACGAGTTGGATATGATTGCGAAAAACGACCGAACTGCCCTCATCAATATTGGCCGATATCCTCAACTCTTCCGAGAAATGGCTCAGCAAAGTCAGCGACAATCCCTTCAATTGATCTGGACCAAGGAGATGCAACCCAGACTTGAACAGATGGAACCCGCTGAACGGGAATCTCTTGGGCATCTTCCTAGCGCTAGGAAGATGGAATTAAGTGAAAACGGTACTCAGGAAATTCCATCTTCGCAGCGATGCGAAGATGACCCCCGTCTTCCCACCGGTGGGAAGACAAAAGCGCAGCCAGCCAAAAAACCGAGGCAGCCGGAGCAGCCGAAGCCGCACCGATCTAAGACGATGTTTGATCCAGCAACATTTACGCCGGAAGAGCGGAAAGCAGAGCAGCGAGTCCTGAGAATGCTGGCCCAAGATGGCATTAAACTACACAGCAACCCAGATGAGGCTCGCTATGCCGAAGATTTGGCGCAACTCATCAAAAAGCGCCAACAGAGTCCACTGGACAGGATCAATGAAAAAGTCGGCCTCACTGTTCGCGAGATTCAGGCCCGACCGACAATTTTGAAGTTCACTGAGCCAGTCCCCGGTCAAGCAGCCGGTCGGTGGGATATCACTCTGGTTGGAAATTCTAAGGGCAAGCAGGATGATGGTACCTCGTGTGAAGTTTGGACGAGTATATATCCGCTTGGTGCCAGCCTGAAGGACAAAGTGAAAACGGAGATCATCAATAAGGTTGAACCCTATTTATCCCATTACCGAACCTTCCGCGAAGTGGAGCGGCTAATTTACCAAGCAGTGACGGAAGCTCTTCGGGAATTAGATGTCCAAGGTTTAGATGTGGAGTAGCTGCCAGAGTCACCATATTTCGACCGCGGTTCTAGGTGGGTATGGAAAATTATTACCCCGAGGATGCGGACCGCGATTGCGGCGGATCATTACCCGCGCTCATTGGCGAAATTCGCGGTGATTATGTGCCGGTTTGCCAAATGGACGACAACGAGCCGGAATGGGTCTGGGTGCATCGCTCGGAAATTGATCCGGACGAATTCTGCTCATAAGCCATGGACGCCTACGAGCTGTTGAACGCTTGGTATCCCGGCTGCGGGTGGGGTGATTGGCGATCTCGGATGATCGATCCCGCGCCGGTGCAGTGCGGGGGAGAAGTTTATCTCGATCTCCCACAAGCCGGCAAATATCTGGGACTCAAACCGGACCGGCTGAAAGCCCTCTGTCGGGAAAAACGCATTCCGCACGCCCGGCTCGATTATCGCACTTTCCGTTTCAAGCGCTCCGATCTGGACGCTTACCTGACCCAGTTTTATAAGCACAGCCGATCGGGATTTTGATATCTGCCGGCTTTTGAACCAATCGGTTCAAAAGCCGGCAGACCGTAGATAAACGTCGACCTTTAAACCGGGGGTTTTGTAAATGAGGTTACCGTTTACAGCCAATTTGATACAAACTCTAGCATGCGTATTAGAGACCAGAAAAGTTTCTTGAATTCGGTGAATCAGATCCTTGCAACATAATCCTTGCGGAGGAAGGAATTCTGGCAGGGACTCTACGATACGAGTCCGATCAATCTCGTTTTTCTTAAGTCTGGCCGCGATAGCGAATTTAAGATTTTCTTTAACTGCTTTGTATCCGTTGGCTTTATTCGCCGCTTGAGCTTTCGGAATGCATACTTTCCTCTGCAGTTCATAGCCGTTGGCTTTATTTGTGGCCTGAGCTTTTTTAATGTTTCTTTTGGGCCCGGCGAACCCCTTGGCTTTATTGGCGGCAAAAGCCAGATGGATGAACTTACGTCCCATGCCTCGAATTGCTTTCCACCCGTTAGCACTATTGGCTTCATAAGCGCAATGTTGCCACCAGAGCAAAATTTCAGCACGCTTGCGGGAACGCGAAGAATTCGGGTCATCCCACTGCTCCAGCATGTTTTCCCTTTTTTTGTCACTTGTTGATTGCGCAAAAAGGCCCTTGAACAACGCCGGATCTATCTTCTTCTTCACCGTCGTGATTACAGATTAACCACGTCAAGTGTCCGCTCACGATGCCGCTCACTGTATGCTCTTTCGAACAAATCACTGATTAACTCGGTAATCTCGGCCAAAACTTCCGCTTTCGTAATGTCCGGATTCCGGTGTTCTCTCCAACGGATACCGAGCGCCACCCCCACTTCGTAATACTTGTGTTCTTTGAGCTGATCGGGCAAACGTTTATGCTCGATGCGGTGAGGTCTCGCTGCCCGGTGAATCGCGGTTTCTAAGCTAATTTCGTAAAGCTTTAACTTATTGTAAATCTCTTCATTCGCCGGGAGATCGACAAGACCGTGTGCCCACTTTGTGATCCTTGCATCGGTCCATGAACGCAATTGGTTTGACTCTTGGTAATGTTCATTGCGGGCAAAGGCTAACTGCCGTTCTACGTCTTGCCATGTATAATCAAAGCGCCGGATATTCTCTATGAGTTGAATAGCGGCGGCATTACGATCAATGCGGAACTGATCGTCGATTTTAAAGATTTCCATGATCCCGGCTTTAATCTGCGAGTCATGCGGCTTTACTACTTGGATTTGCGTCTCCGTTGTTGACATGGTCGGAGAATAGCGCACCCTAAAAAGGGATACAAGGAAAAAGGGGGTTTCCCCTTTTTTATATTGGCCGACCGGACCAAGACCGAAAATCAAGGCCTCTCATCTTATTGGTCCTAGGTTGGTCTTAGTTTTTGGATTCTCCTGCAGCGCGTACGGGACTCGAACCCGTGCACCAGCTTCGAGGATTTCTTTTATACGGGCGCCATTTCAGGCCCCCGCTTTTGTTCGCGTGCGTGCGCCTCCGCTTTTTCCCGCCGTTTCTTAAGGTACAGCTCACGAATTCGCTCCTGCTCCCGTTTTGCGGCCTTCGTCATTCTCTTTGCCAGGCCAATAGCCCGTGCTAACCCCTCCTCGACTCGCTCCACAAAGTTGACTATTTTTCGCGTTTCGAGATCCCGTGCCGTGACATCCTTGATAAGCGAGCGGTTAGCGACTTGCCGCAACACACTGATATCCTGCACAAACATCCGAGCACTGGCGCGATGCCTGGTAAAGGTGACGTGCAAATCTTCCCGATTCGCCATCGCCAGAAGCGAGCGGTTGTCTTCCACCCGGATCATTTCCGTTCTGCTCGCGCCTTGCGCTTTGTAAGTTGTCACGGCGTCACCTTGACGTACCCGGCCATAATCAAGCCGCAGTTCAAGCCCCGACTCGAACCGAATTTTCTCTCCGTCGATCGCGGCGATCGTTTGCCGCGAGCCGTTCTCGTACGCCTTCCCATCGGCCTTGATCTTCTGCGTCAACAGCAGCACCTCGCCCGGCCCTCGTTCCAAAGTCGTGCGCTCGAACACAGCCGCCACCATGTCGAAGCTGACAAGCTCTTGCGCCCCCTTGAGCTGGCCTTTGACCTGCACCCCTTGCGCGGTTACTTCGAGGACCTCGGCCATGCGAACAGGTCTTTGACCATCCGGCTGATACTCGATCATTTCGCCGGGCTTGTAGCTTGCCGTCGAAAGCAATTCGGCGGGTTGCAGCTCCTTCGGCTTGAATGCCGCAATCTGAGCCATAGTTAGTTCCGGCCTGGCTTTCTTGTAAACCTCATGGAGTTTCTCGGAAACTTTCTCGGCCACACGGTGAGTCGATGATAACACAATCGTTTCCACCGGTTTTGCCGTGTTTCTGTTGGCCAGAATCGCTTGCACCGCGTCATTGATCCCGCCACGACGAATCACTCCCCGCTCAATAAGCCTTTTGATCGCTGCGCCAAAGCGCGGAGCGTCTCCACTGGATAACTCTTGCGATAGACGCTTATCCTCAATCGAAAGCTGACGCCGGGTGACGTTAATGCGTCCCACATGCGTGCCGAATCCGAGCTCCCTTTCCAGCATCGCCAGCGGCTGGCCACGCCCCACGGCTTGGAGCTGCTGCGTGTCCCCCTGAAAAATGACTCTCGCATCAATCCCTCTGGCGAGGCTCACCAGACCCAGCATGCTTTGGTTGTCGAGAAGCGACGCTTCGTCCACGTAAATGTCAGCTCCTCTTAAGGATTCGCGGAACTGCGGATTGAAACGCGCTTTATTCAAGAGCCACGCAACGGTATTCGCGTCACGAAATGCTTGCGCCACGTCCGACCTAGTCGCTTTCTCCGCTTCGGCCCTTAGCGTCACCCGGCTCTGCTCGCCGTGTGGCGCAACCAGCGCCACTGGCCTGCCCGCATCGAGCGAGGCTCGCACGAGCCGCTCCATGAAATAGGTTTTCCCGACGCCAGCGCCCCCGCGAATGTTTAAGAATTGATCCGTGCTCGTCATCACGTATCGATTTACCGCTTCATGCTGCTGAAGCCACAGCGCAGCCAGCTCCGCCGTCATTTCTTCGCCCTTTCTTTCCGCATCGGCACACACGCCGGCCATTACCTCGTACGTTACTCTGAGCTCGTCCGGCGTCCGATACTCCGCTTCGCTCCTGAGCGCCGCTTTCTTCCCCATGCCGGCCTTCACCTCGAGGATAATAGCCTCTTCCTCGACGATGATTGCACGTGTTGTGATCATCTCATGATCACCGACTTTCTTGCGTACAAACCCATCCCTGTCTTTGAGCGCTGCCTCAATCTCCAGGTTACTAGCCTGGCCCGGCGCCAAGCGGACGATCTCGCCTACAAGCAGGTCGGTCGGCACCATCGACTCCCGCTCAAACACCGCTTGCACGCCTTGATCGATTACCTCCGCCAACTCCATCGTCACAATTGGCTCGCTTCGTGTTTCGGGCGCCACAAACATCTCAAATCCGTTGTCGCGGAATGAGTCTCTGACCTTAGTCCGCAATTCCGCAGTGCTGGTAATTTCTTTTGGGCGACGTGTGATGAACCAAGCCTGGTAATCAATCTCGTGATCCTCGCTTTCTGGCGGTGGACCCGGGTGGATATCGTGCAACAGATCTCGAATGCCCCCCGACGCCCAAAGCTGGCTCTTTTCATCGAGCGTTTTACCTGCCTGTGCTGAAAGCAGTTGCTCGGACGTGTAGCCCTCCTTCAGCAGTTCTTTCGCTGTCTGGATCTCGAGGCCTCTAACACTGTGTATCTCCTCAATCGTCACAGGGATTTCTCGCAGCCGGAATCCATGTTCCGCTACTTCCACGCTATAGCCCAAAGCATTCAACCGACGCGCCAAGTTGTTGTGGATGCGGTAGTCCAGCGTTTTGCGCATCTCCAGCATTTCCCCGTAACTCATCGAGAATGCTTCGTTGCGTTCCCGATCCATTGTCACGTTCGCTACCAGCACATGTATATGCAGATCCGGATCTTTCGCTCTCGAGGTTTCATGGACGAAAGCTGCCGCCAACATTTTGCCGGTTCTCCGTGCGGCCTCTGAATTGTACAACTCACCGCGCCGGTCCCGGCAACAGGAGAAGTTCTCGAACCATTTTAGCTCCTCCTTCACCGCCATAGACATCTGCTCGCCAATTCGTCCGTCCAAAACGGCAGCGATGCTTACCGATTTTGGAACGGAATACACGAACTCCATCGCTTGACGCTCGGACTTGCGCGGTCGCTTAAGATTCTGACCGCTCAACGTTGCTATATCCAACACTGCGAACGAGCGAAACCTGGAATCACCTTTAAGGATCGCTTTCTCACTCAGACCCCACTCGACCGCTAAAGCCCCAATGAATTCCCCTTGAACCTTGCCCTCTTCCAAATGGTAGTCGCCATTTGAAAGATGTCGCTCCTGATAATCCACCATCGCGTCTGACGACGTACAGACCCGCTTTTGCACCATGTGCTACATTAACCAGCGGCCACGACTGTCGTCTAGTTGTTAGTCGATCCGTGATCAATTCGTACTACTAATTATCCCAGATAGTCGGTCTCCAAGAGGTGAACCGGTTTAGGTAACTTAGCCGCCTCGGGTACTGAAAACACGGACTCGCTTCGCTCGATCAAAAAGTTTGCACATGCCCCTAACTCCATTAGGCTTCTGGCGGTCTCTTTAAGAGACTGATCGCTAAAAAGCATTAACTATCGCTAACGCTCGGGTCGATTTCTTAGCGGTCGTTAGCGGTTCTTTGCAGTTCTTTTTCCAAAGGCGATGAGAACCGCTAGTACCCTCGTAAAGAGCGCAAACCAGCGCAAATCACCTCGGTCCGATCTTGCGCATTGTGTTAGTATCTGTATGATACGTGCTTTATGAGCGGAGATTTATCACCCCCGCGCCCGTTCCGTAGCGTCCTCAGGCCTCATCTCGATGAGATCCGACGCATGAGACGAGCCAGAAACACGTGGCGCGAAATCGCGGAGCACCTAACTGCAACTCATGGAATCAGAATCGCGCCTCCCAGCGTGTATTTATTCTTCAAGCGCGCCGTCCGCCGCAAGACACTCCCGTTAGGTTTCGAAGATCTACCAATCGGATGCGAAGGCTCAGATGGACCCTCGAACCCCAAGCTTGCTCGGCCTCCCACTGAAGAAGGATCGCAACGGCAGGCGCCGGAAAGCGAGGAGATCTCTCTGATGCCAATCAACCAACGGAAAAGAGGCAACTGGTTCGGTTATGACCCAGAACAAGGGATTCACTACGTACCTAAGAATTAACAATGACAAAACGATCACAAATACTATTCACTCAGGGAGGTAAGGGCGGGGTCGGAAAGACAACCGTTATTGCCACTTTAACCGCATGGATCAGAACAAAGGGACTCGATCCGATACTGCTCGACTTTGACAATGAGAACCGCGACAAATCTAGCTTCCAGAGCTTCTATTCCGAAGCCCAAAAGATTGATATTCGCGCTCCGGATTCTCTCGACAGGGTGTTTCATTTTCTCGAGATGCCAGGCACCATCGTGATTGCTGATCAAGGAGCGGGATCGGGCGCGGAAACCTTTTCCTGGTTTGACCGAACAGCGCAGATCGTTGCCGAGTTCGCGGATGTAACCTCTATCGGCATCGTGACCAAAGACCCGGCTCGGTCGAGTCAATCCTTACCTGGGCGCATCATTTAGGAGACCGCGTCCGCTATCTGATCGTGCTCAATGAGCTGTTGCGCGGCACGGGCTTTGATGCCTGGACCGACACGCCTGAGGTCA
>Ga0209647_1000220_pt1 | contig 53064 bp, 49 predicted proteins | sample GraSoi_2013_60cm_FD_185827 | JGI IMG/M metagenome (GOLD analysis project Ga0209647, IMG submission 185827) | Grasslands soil microbial communities from the Angelo Coastal Reserve, California, USA - Sample 9_17_2013_60cm (SPAdes) (version 2) | ecosystem: Environmental > Terrestrial > Soil >...
TCGGTTCGGGCCGCCACGTGAGCTTGAACGAGATATTGCCGCAATGACAGCGTCCATTTATAAGCATGATGGCTCCTGGCTCTAGCGGTGCCGAACGCTCCGCGTGAGCCGCGAGCAAAAGCGCGTCGCTTTTGCGAGTCGGGCGCGCAACGCGCGCGGACTCCACGCGGTTGTTAGAGCGCGATGCCAATGCCACGTGTGCCTACCGAGTGAAACCACTTGATCTGCTCGGGTGTGTCAGGAACGACAAGACCGCGAGCCTTCGACACTAATGGAAATACGTCTCGTGCTGGTACTCCTAGGCGTACTAGGACGGAGCCAACCGTTAAACCAGACCGACCTATACCTGCTCGGCAGTGAACTGCAACAGCAACTCCCTCGCGCACTCGCGAGGTCATCTGGTCCGCAAATTCAAAGAACGAGGAAACCGGTTCCGGCACACCGCGATCCTTGATTGGAAATGATCTAAAGTCGATGCCATTCACCGCACACAAAGATGCTTCTTCGGAGATGTTGAGTTCGTCAGCTTCGTACTTGTGAAGCAGGCTCGCTACTGTCCCAATTCCCAGTCGCTTCCAACCTAAGACTTCCTCCTCGAGCCACTCACCTCCGCGAGGCCGTGCCATTATCGCCAGCTTGAGAGGCTCGATATCGCGGATCCAGTAAACCTCGGGTGTCATCTTTATCGTTGCGCTCTAACGTTCCCAGTAACCGGCGCGCGCCGCTGGGCAAACGCAAGGCGCGTCGCTTAAGCGCGCGTCCGCGTTGACTGGGCTGTTAGCGGGCAACTGGTTCACCATTCGATGTGGAGCAGCACCATTAAAACGATAAGAGCCCACCCGACTGCAAAGGTAACACCCGCCACCCACGCCAGCCTAGGTGTCTTTGCGCTTACTCCCGCGGCTCGGCGAGCCTCCATAACGGCGGGCGATGTGAGGCTTCGATAAACCCAAAATACGTAGAGGGTCAGGGCGGTCGCCATGAGTTCGATCGCGAAGGGTACAGGAACTACTAGGGGATTAAGAACGACGGCGACTACAGCCGGCGGAAGAAAAAATGCAGCAAAGAAGCTGACCACCTTTGCGGTTCTCATGTTTTGACGTAGTAAGAAAATGCCGGCGGCCACCGCGAAGATATTGAAACTAGAGCTATACCTCAAATTGTTTGTGATGCAATACACCATTAAGCCAATATCGAGCAGTCCAACTGCGATGAGCGACCAGCCAACCCTCCTTAGCGTCTCTGCTGCCATGTTGCGCGCTAACGTATAGTTAACTTCCGAAATGTCCCCTATATTGGACACCCTCTACTGCGTGCGTGTCATCTCTTCCAAAAAATCAACCCGTTAGGGTGTTATCTAAGTGCACTGCGCGCATGCTGCGTCGCGGTTCCGTGCCAATTATCACAGGATAGGCGCCTGGACGGAGAAAAACGAAGTACGAATCAAGGGAATGTGCTACCGCGCTCCGGAAATGCCGGCCCGCCTAGGCCGCGTGGCGCTCGATGTGGCGCCTTACGGCCGCGGCATCCGCATCCATGAGTTCCACTCTCTGCGGCAGTTTCTCGAGGTCCTCGAAGCCCGCCGGCCGCGCGGGATCGCGGCCGAGCGCCTCGCGGACGGTCTCCGCGAATTTCGCGGCCTGCGCCGTCTCCATGCACACGAGCGCCACGCCCTTTTCCCGGTGCTCGAGCCCGACCTTGACGCCGTCGGCCGTGTGCGGGTCGATCATGACGCCGTAGTCCTTCCAAACGCGCCGGATGGTTGCGAGGCGATCCGCGTGCGTGCTCGAACCGGAAATGAATCCGGTCTCGGCGATCTGCCTGAAATACGCGGTGCCGGACAGATCGAAGGAGCCCTCGCGCTCCAGCATCTGCCACAGCTCGCGCAGCGCTTGCGCGTCGCCGCCGACGAGGTCGTAGGCGTAGCGCTCGAAGTTGGAGGATTTCGAGATGTCCATCGACGGACTGCTGGTCGCGTGGATTTCCGCCGCCTTGCGCACGCGGTAGCGGCCGGTGCGGAAGAATTCGTCGAGGACGTCGTTCTCGTTGGTCGCGACGACGAGCTTACTGATCGGCAGGCCCATTTGCCGCGCGGCGTGCCCCGCGTAGACGTTGCCGAAATTACCCGAGGGCACTGAAAAAGAAACTGGCTGGCCATCGTGACGGGTCACATCGTAATACGCCTTGAAGTAATACACGATCTGCGCCGCGACTCGGGCCCAGTTGATCGAGTTTACCGCGCCGATGCGGTACCTCGCCTTGAAACCGACGTCGCCCGAGATCGACTTGACGATGTCCTGGCAGTCGTCGAAGACGCCGCGGATGGCGATATTGAAGATGTTGGCGTCCTGCAGCGAGTACATCTGCGCCGCCTGGAACGCACTCATGCGGCCATGCGGCGAGAGCATGAAGACCTGTACGTTCTTCTTGCCGCGCAGCGCGTACTCGGCCGACGATCCGGTGTCCCCGGAGGTGGCGCCAAGGACGTTGAGCCGTCGGCCGTGCTTCTCCAGCGCGTACTCGAAGAGATTGCCGAGGAGCTGCAACGCGACATCCTTGAACGCGAGCGACGGCCCGTTGGCGAGGCCGAGGAGATGGAGGCCTTGCTCGAGCCTTTTCATCGGCGTGATGTCTTCGCTGCCGAAGATCTCTTTCGTGTAAGTCGAATCGACGAGCCGCTTCAAGTCGCCCGGGGGAATGTCGTCGGCGAACTTCGCGAGGATCGCGAACGCGAGCTCGCGATAGCTCATGCCGCGCATGGCCGCGAGCTCGGCAGCGCTGAGTCTGGGAAATTCCTCCGGCAGATAGAGGCCGCCGTCCGGCGCGAGGCCCTCGAGCAGGATCTCGGTGAACGGCTGCGGTTTCGCCCCGCCGCGAGTGCTGACGTAAAGCATGGCGTTCAGGGATCCGGATTCAACCGTGCCTCTGAATCCCGATCACTGCAGTTCTTCCAGCCGGATCCTCGTCACCTTGCCCGTCACCACCGGCAGCTTCTCGATCTTGCCGATCGCGGTGTTGATGCTCTTCTCGCGCGTCTGGTGGGTGAGCATGATGATATCGACCTGCTTTTCGCCCTCCGCCGGCTCGCGCTGCACCATCGCGTCGATCGAAATCGAGGCGTCGGCAAGAATACGGGTGATGTCCGCGAGCACGCCCGGGCGGTCCTCCACTTGCATGCGCAGGTAGTACGAGGTCACGACCTCGTCCATCGGAAGGACCTTGAGGCTGGACATGCGGTCGGGCTGGAACGCGAGGTGGGGCACGCGGTGCTCGGGGTCGGCGGTGTGCAGGCGCGTGACGTCCACGAGATCGGCCACCACCGCGCTGCCCGTGGGCTCGGCCCCGGCGCCCGCACCGTAATACATCGTCGGGCCCACCGCGTCGCCTTTTACCAGCACGGCGTTCATCACGCCCTCGACGTTGGCGATCAGGCGCTTCGCCGGGATCAACGTCGGGTGCACGCGCAACTCGATGCCCTTTTCCGTTTGCTTGGTGATCCCCAGCAGCTTGATCCGGTAGCCGAGCTGCTCGGCGTAGCGGATATCCGCTTGCGTGAGCTTGGCGATGCCCTCTTTGTAGCACTTGTCCAGCTGCATCGGGATGCCGAAGGCGATCGCCGCCATGATGGTGAGCTTGTGCCCGGCGTCCACGCCTTCGACGTCGAAGGTCGGGTCGGCCTCGGCATACCCCAGTTTTTGCGCCTCCTTCAGGACCGTGGCGAAGGAAAGGCCCTTGTCGCGCATCTCGGACAGAATGAAGTTCGAGGTGCCGTTGATGATCCCCGCGATCCATTCGATGCGGTTCGCGGTAAGGCCCTCGCGCAGCGCCTTGATGATGGGAATGCCGCCCGCGACCGCGCCCTCGAATGCGACCATCACGCTTTTTTTCTGCGCTGCGGCGAAGATCTCGTTGCCATGGGTGGCGAGCAGCGCCTTGTTCGCAGTGACGACGTGCTTGCCGTTCTCGATCGCGGCGAGGACGAGATCCTTTGCGACCGTGGTGCCGCCGATCAGCTCGATCACGATGTCGACCTCGGGATCGCGGACGACTTCGAACGCGTCTGCGGTGACGCGCGCCTTGCCGCCGGTCAGCTTCTTCGCCTTGGCCGTTTCCTTGTCCGCGACGACGCTGATGCGGATGTCGCGGCCGGCGCGGCGCGAGATCTCCTCCCGGTTGCGCGCGAGCACCGCCCAGGTGCCTCCGCCCACCGTGCCGATGCCGAGCAAGCCTACGTTGATCGGTTTCATTCGAGCGGCTTCCTGAAGTGAAACGAGCTCACCACCATCCCCTCGCGAAAGTAGAACTTGTGCGCCTGCGTCCGTTGGGTGCCGGAGTCGAGCGTACAGGCCTCGCAGTCCGCGGCCCGCGCGAGGTCCTGCAGATGCTCCATCAGCGCATGGCCGACGCCCTCGGAGCGCAGTTTCTCGTCGGTCACGAGATCATCGACGTAGAGGTGAAGTCCCTCGAAGGTGTTCTCGTTGATGCGGTACACGGCGACGCCGCGCACGGCCTCCCCTTCCGTCGCGACGCACATGCGCGCGCCGCCGGCGAACACGCGCCTCATCTTGCCCTCGTAATCGGCGGGCAGCGCGGTCCGAAGCTGGCGATGCACGCCTTCCGCCCGCTTCAACCATCCGTGCTCGACGACCCTTCCCGCGTCATCGGTGATGTGGACGATGTTCATGACTTGAGCAGCCCGTCCTTGCGGAACATTTCCCTGATTCCGCGGATCGCCTGGCGGGATCGGGCCTCGTTCTCTATGAGCGCGATGCGCACGTGATCGTCACCGTAATCGCCGAAGCCCACCCCCGGCGACACCGCGACTTTCGCGTCCTTCAGTATCTTCTTGGCGAATTCGAGAGAGCCGAGCTTCGCGTAGGCTTCGGGGATCCTCGCCCAGAGGTACATCGAGGCCTTCGGGTTCTCGACCATCCAGCCCGCCTCGTGCAGCCCGCGCACCATGACGTCGCGGCGTTTCTGGTATTTCATGCGGTGCTCCTCGACGCAGTCCTGCGGGCCTTCCAGCGCCACGATCGAAGCGACCTGGATCGGCGTGAAGCTGCCGTAATCGTGATAGCTCTTGATGCGCGCGAGGGCGTTGACGAGGTCCTTGTTGCCGACCATGAAGCCGATGCGCCAGCCCGCCATGTTGTAGCTCTTCGACATGGTGAAAAACTCCACGGCGATGTCGCGTGCGCCGGGTACTTGCATGATCGAGGGCGCCTTCCAGCCGTCGAAAGTGATGTCCGCATACGCGAGATCGTGCACGACGAGGATGTCGTGGGCCTTGGCGAGCGCGATCACGCGCTCGAAGAAATCCAGCTCCACGCATTTCGCAGTCGGGTTCGACGGGAAGCCGATCACCAGCATCTTGGGCTTGGGAATCAGCTCGCCGATCGCCCGCTCGAGCTCCTCGATGAAATCCACCTCCGCCGTCATGCGCACCGAGCGGATGTCGGCGCCGGCGATGATCGCGCCGTAGATGTGAATCGGGTAGCTCGGGTTGGGAACGAGCACCGTGTCGCCGCGGTCGAGCGTGGCGAGCATCAGATGCGCGAGGCCTTCTTTGGATCCGATGGTGACGATCGCTTCCGAATCCGGATCGAATGCGACGCCGTAGCGGCGCTGGTACCAGCCGCAGATCGCGCGGCGCAGGCGCGGAATTCCCTTCGAGACCGAGTAGCCGTGCGTGTCGGCGCGTTGGGCGGCCTCGAGGAGCTTCGCCACGATGTGCTTGGGCGTGGGGCCGTCCGGGTTGCCCATGCTCATGTCGATGACGTCTTCGCCGGCACGGCGCGCCGTCATCTTCAACTCGTTGGTGATGTTGAAGACGTAGGGAGGAAGACGCTCGATTCGGGCAAACTTTCTCATAGGCGCGGGATTTTCTAAGGAGTGCGGCGGGCCTTCCGAGCCGCGCTGCGCTGCAAAAAGTTATAATGTTACCGGACACTTACAGCACCGGCAAACTTGAAACTGCATCTCGATCCCGCGACCGCCAAAAACGCCATCACCGGCTATGGCGAGGGCTACGTGATGGTCAACCAGCGGCGGTTCGAACGCAGCCTCGTGGTAATGCCGGAGCGCCTCCTCTTGGACTGGCCGCCGAACCGATTCGATGAGCTCGAGCCCGAGCACCTGGCGGCGCTCGCCGGTCTGGACCGTGAAATCATCCTGCTCGGCACCGGAGCGCGGCTGCGCTTTCCCCGCCCGGAGATCCTGCAATCGCTGATACGGTCAGGAGTCGGCGTTGAGGTCATGGACGTGCAAGCCGCCTGCCGTACCTACAACATTCTCCTCGCCGAAGAGCGCAGGGTCGCCGCGGCTCTCTTGATCGGCTAGGCGGCGGGGATATCCGGGATGTCGGAGAGCTTCACTCGCAATCAACTCCTTGCCCTTCTGGCGGCATTCACCTTTGCCTGGTTCTGCAATCTCGGTTATCGGCACCTGGTCAGGCCCGACGAAGGCCGCTACGCGGAGATTCCGCGCGAGATGGTCGTGAGCGGTGACTGGCTCACGCCGCGCCTGAACGGCTACAAATACTTCGAGAAGCCGGCCCTGCAGTACTGGATCACCGCGGCCGCGTTCGCCGCGTTCGGCCAGAACGAATGGGCGGCGCGCCTGTGGCCGGGCCTGACCGGATTTTTGGGCGTGCTCCTGGTGTTCTGGGCGGGCAAGCGCCTGTTCTCGCCGCCGGCCGGACTGTGCGGCGCGGCGGTGGCCGCGAGTTGCACCCTCTACGTCGTGATCGGCCATGCCCTGACGCTGGACATGGCTCTGACTTTTTTCATGTCGGCGTCGGTATTCGCATTCGCCGTCGCGCAGCAGGACTCCGGAGAGAGCGAGCGACTCCGCTGGATGCTCGTCGCCTGGGCTGCAGCGGCGCTCGCCGTCATGACCAAGGGACTGGTCGGGATCGTGCTTCCTGCGGGCTCGGTCGCGACCTACGTCCTCCTTCACCGCGACTGGCGGCTGCTACGGCGGCTGCACCTCATCCAGGGGGGCTCGTTGTTCCTGGCGATTGCCGCGCCCTGGTTCATCCTGGTTTCGCTCGCCAACCCGGAGTTTCCCCGCTTCTTCTTCATCCACGAGCACTTCGAGCGCTTTACCACCCGGGAGCACGGACGCTACCAGCCCGCGTGGTATTTCGTGCCGGTGCTGCTTGCCGGAATCCTCCCCTGGATCGTCGGTCTTCTCCCCGCCCTCGGGCGCGCATGGACGCGCGCGCCGGAAACCCGTTTCCAGACGCGGCGTTTCCTGCTTCTGTGGTGCGCCGTCGTTTTCGCGTTCTTTTCCGTGTCGGGCTCCAAGCTCGGCTCCTACATCCTGCCGATATTCCCGGCGCTGGCCTTGCTGATCGGGATCCATCTCGCCTCCGCGAGCCCGCGTTTCGTATTTGTACAGGGTGGGGTCGCGGCCTTGTTCGGCATCGCGCTCGCCGCCGCGTCGCTTTGGGCGTCGGCCAATCTCCCGAAGGCTCTGGTGGTCTTCGAGACGGATCTCCCGCCCGAACTGTGCGCGGGCTACCTGCCCTGGCTCATCGCAGGGGGGGTCGTGCTGGCCGCAGCGGGACTCGCTTCCGCTTCGCTGTGCGGCCGACGCGCCGCCGCCGCATTGACGCTCGCGTTCGGCGGCCTCGCCTGGGCACAAATCGTGTTGTCAGGACACGAGACGCTTGCACCGGCTTTTTCCGCGTATCATGTCGTCCAGAAAATCCGGGCCGACGTGAAACCGGACGTTCCCTTTTACGTCGTGGAAACTTTCGATCACACCCTGCCGTTCTACCTGAATCGAACCGTAACGATGGTCGGATACAAAGACGAGCTGTCCCAGCCGATCGGCTGGGAACCTCAGAAATTCCTGCCGGACGCGGCCGCGTTCGCGCGCGCCTGGCAATCCGATCGGGATGCGTTCGCCATGTTCAACGTGAATGACCTGGCAGACTTCGTCAAGGCGCATCCGGTGCCGGTTCAAATCGTCGCGCGCGATCCGCGCCGAGTGATCGTGAGGAAGCCGTGAACGCGGTGAGCCTCGCTCTGATCCTTACCGGGGTGCTGCTCAACGCATCGGCGCAGCTGCTCCTGAAAGCCGGCACCAATGCGGTGGGCCATTTCGAGTTCAGCGCGCAAAACGTCCTCCCCGTGGGCATGAAGCTCGCGTTCGAGCCGCATATTGCGGGCGGAATCGCCTGCTATGTCGTGAGCCTCTTCGTCTGGGTTCTGGGCCTGTCGCGCGTCGAGGTTTCGATCGCTTATCCGATGCTTTCGATCGGATACGTCCTGAATGCGGTCGCAGCCTGGTACCTGTTCGGCGAATCGCTCACGGCGCAAAAGCTGATCGGCATCGCCTTCATCGTCGCGGGCGTGTTCCTCGTCGCGCGCTCCTAGTGGACTTCCTTCCCTTCGCGCGGCCGACCATCGACGAGGCCATGATCGCCGCCGTCGCCGACACGCTGCGCAGCCGCTGGATCGTCACCGGGCCCCGCGTCTTGGTGTTCGAAAAGGCGCTGTCGGAGCGCTTCGGCGGGCGGCAGGTCCGCGCGCTCACTTCCGCGACGGCTGCGATGCAGGTGGCCCTTGAGCTGCTCGGCATCGAACCGGGCGACGAGGTGATCATCCCCGCCCAGAGCTTCTTCGCGACAGGCAACGTGGTCGAGCGCGCCGGCGCGACCGCAGTGTTCGTCGACGTGAACCTCGGCTCCCGCAACATCGACCTCGCGCAGGCCGCGGCCGCGGTCACGCCGAAGACGCGCCTGTTGTTTCCGACGCATTACAACGCGCCGCTCGATCCCGAAGCGCTCGACGCTTTCGCCAAGCGCCACAAGGTGCGCATCCTCGAGGACGCGGCGCTCGCGATCGGATCGAGCACCTCGCGCGGCCCGGTGGGGGCGACGGGCGACATCGTCTCGTTCAGCTTCCATCCCAACAAGAACATCACCACCATCGAAGGCGGAGCCCTGGCGCTCAACGACGAGCGCGAGGCGGCTATCGTGGACGAGCTGCGCTTCCACGGCATCAAGCGCCTGCCCGACGGCACGCGCGACGTGGAGCGCGCCGGGGTCAAGTACAACTTCTCCGACGTGTCGGCGCGACTGGGCCTGGAGCAGCTCGCACACCTCGACGACTGGTGCCGCGCGCGCGAGCGCCTCGCGCATCGCTACTTCGAGTGCCTCGCGGGCGACGACCTGCTCACGCCCGAGCGCCTGCCACCGCGCGACAACCCCGGGCACAGCTGGAACATGTTCACGGTGCTGCTGCCGCTGCAGGCTCTGCGCAGCACCCGCAAGGCGTTCATGGGCGCGATGCAGAGGGAAGGCATCGGCACCGGCGTCTCCTACGAAGCGATCCACCTCACCACGCTCTTCCGCAACAAGGGATTCCGCGAGGGCATGTTCCCGATCTCGGAGCGCATCGCGCGCGAGACCGTCACGCTGCCGCTCTTTCCCGAGATGCGCGAAACGGACGTCGAGCGCGTGTGCGAAAGCATGAAGCGCCTGATGCGGCGCAAGGCCGCCTGACATGGCCGCGCCAAAGGTCTCCGTAGTCATTCCGGTCTACGACGAGGAAGCGGTGCTCCCGGCGCTGTTCGCGCGGCTGTATCCGGCGCTGGACGCGCTCGGGGCGAGCTACGAGGTCATTTTCGTCAACGACGGCAGCGCCGACCGGTCTGCGGCGCTGCTGCGCGGGCAGTTCGAGCTTCGCCCCGACGTGACCCGTGTGATCCTGTTCAACGGCAACTTCGGCCAGCATCTCGCCATCATGGCCGGATTCGAGGCGAGTCGCGGCGAGCGCGTGGTCACGCTCGACGCAGACCTGCAGAATCCCCCGGAGGAAATCGCGAAGCTTCTCGCCAAGATGGACGAGGGCTACGATTACGTCGGCTCCGTACGCCTCGAGCGACGGGACACGGCGTTCCGGCGCGGCGCGTCGCGGATGATGAACGCCATCCGGGAGCGCATCACGCGCATCCGCATGACCGATCAGGGGTGCATGCTGCGCGCCTACAGCCGCGACATCGTCGCCGCGATCAACAGCTGCCGCGAAATCAACACTTTTATCCCCGCTCTTGCTTATACGTTCGCGCAGCGCCCGACGGAGATCGAGGTGGCTCACGAGGAGCGCGCCGCCGGCGACTCGAAATACTCGCTTTACAGTCTCGTCCGGCTCAACTTCGATCTCGTCACCGGGTTTTCAGTGATGCCCCTGCAGCTGTTCTCGCTTTCGGGAATCGCGATAGCCCTGTTGTCTCTGACGTTCGTGATTTTCCTCGCCATCCGCCGCCTGGTAGTCGGGCCCGAGGCCGAGGGCGTGTTCACACTTTTCGGCATCGCATTCTTCTTGATCGGCATGACCTTGTTCGGCATCGGCCTCCTGGGCGAATACGTGGGCCGCATCTACGAGCAGGTGCGGCAGCGGCCGCGTTACATCGTGCAGGCCGTTCTGGAACGCAACGACGCTGTTTCGGCGATTTCGAAACAGCGTCAAATATCGTAACCGGCTCGAAGCGTGACGAGCGCGGTTGTCTTCGCCTATCACGACGTCGGCTGCCGCTGCCTCAAAGTCCTCCTCGATGAGCGGATCGAAGTGCCTCTCGTGATCACGCACCGTGACAATCCCGAGGAGAGAATCTGGTTCGCGAGCGTCGCGGAGCTCTCGCGCGCGCGGGCGATCGAGACCCTCATGCCCGATGACCCCAATACGACGGAGATCGCCGGGAGAATCCGCGACCTGCGTCCGGATTTTCTTTTCTCGTTCTACTACCGCCTGATGCTAGGCGCGCCGCTGCTCTCGATTCCACGGAGGGGTGCATTCAACGTGCACGGCTCGCTCCTTCCGAAGTACCGCGGGCGGGCGCCGGTCAACTGGGCCATCATCCGCGGCGAGACCGAGACCGGCGCGACCTTGCACGAGATGGTGGAAAAGCCCGATGCGGGACGCATCGTCGACCAGGAAGGCGTTACCATTCTGCCCGACGAGCTCGCCGTGGACGTGTTTGGAAAGGTCACGGGGGCAGCCGAGCGCGTTCTCAGGCGCAGCCTGCCGAAGCTCGTCGACGGCAGCGCCGTCCTTCGCGCGCAGGATCTCTCCCGAGGCGGTTATTTCGGCGGCCGCAGGCCCGAAGACGGGCGCATAGACTGGGGCGCGCCTGCGAAACGGGTGCACGATCTGGTTCGCGCCGTCGCGCCGCCGTACCCGGGCGCGTTCACCGAAGTGGAAGGGTTGCAACTGCGGGTGCTGCGCACGCGGCGGTGCGTGGAAGAGAGCGGGGCACGGGCCGCGGCGTTCCTCTACGCGGACGGCCGCCGCTGTTACGCCGCATGCGCCGATGGAGAGGTTCTTGAGCTTCTCGAGCTGGAACTGGACGGCCGGCGGCTCTCCGCGCAAGAATTCGCCAATCGCATCGGTGATCGCAAGGTCCCGCTGCACTAGGGAGCCACGGTGAAAAGAATCCTCATTCTCGGCGTGAACGGCTTCATCGGCCATCATCTGTCCAAGCGCATCGTCGCCAAGACCGACTGGGAGGTCTATGGCATGGACATGCAGACCGACCGCATCACCGAGCTGCTCGGCCACGAGCGCTTCCACTTCTTCGAGGGCGATATCACCATCAACCGCGAGTGGATCGAGTACCACGTTCGCAAATGCGATACCGTGCTGCCGCTCGTGGCGATCGCGACGCCTGCAACCTATGTCAAGGAACCCCTCAAGGTCTTCGAGCTCGACTTCGAGGCGAACCTGCCGATCGTGCGCGGGTGCGTGCGGCACGGCAAGCGCCTGGTCTTTCCCTCGACTTCCGAGGTCTACGGCATGTGCGCCGACCGCGAGTTCGATCCGGAGGATTCCCCGCTGGTATACGGCCCGATCAACAAGCCGCGCTGGATCTACGCCTGCGCGAAGCAGCTGATGGACCGCGTCATTCACGCTTACGCGATGAAGGAAGGGCTCGATTACACGCTGTTCCGGCCGTTCAACTGGATCGGTTCCGGGCTGGACAACCTCAACGCCGCCAAGGAAGGAAGCTCGCGGGTGATCACCCAGTTCTTCGGCCACATCGTCCGCGGAGAGCCGATCAAGCTGGTCGACGGCGGCAGGCAGAAGCGCGCGTTTACCTATATCGACGACGGCATCGACGCGCTGATGAAGATCATAGAGAACCCCAAGGGGATCGCGACCGGAAAAATCTACAACATCGGCAACCCGAAGAACAACTATTCGGTCGCCGAGCTGGCACGCATGATGGTGAAGCTCGCCCTCGAGTATCCGGAATACCGCGCGAATGCGAGAAAGGTCAAACTCCTCAAGACGACCGCAACTCAGTACTACGGCAAGGGCTATCAGGACGTGCAGAACCGCGTTCCCAAGATCGCCAACTCCACGAACGATCTGGGCTGGAAGCCGCAGGTCAACATGCAGGATGCGCTGAAGCGCATCTTCGACGCCTACCGGACGCACGTCGCAGAGGCTCGACGGCTGGTCGAATGAAGCTTGCTCTGAAAGTCGACGTCGATACCTACCGGGGCACCCGGCGAGGAGTGCCCCGCCTGGTCGAGCTGCTGAAGAAGCACGGCGCGGGCGCCACTTTCCTTTTCAGTCTCGGCCCGGATCACACCGGGCGCGCGATCAAGCGCGTCTTCCGTCGCGGCTTCATCGGAAAGGCGTCGCGCACCTCGGTGCTTTCGAACTACGGGTTCATGACGCTCCTCTACGGGACACTCCTGCCCGGTCCCGACATCGGGCGGCGTTGCGCCGATGTGATGCGTCGCGTGCGGGACGCCGGTTTCGAGGTCGGCATCCACGCCTGGGACCACGTGAAATGGCAGGACGGCGTCCCCGGGGCCGACGCCCGGTGGACCGAGCGCCAGATGCTCCTCTCGCGCAAGCGCTTCGAGGAAATTTTCGGGGAGCCCGCGCGAGCGCACGGCGCGGCCGGCTGGCAGACGAATCTGCACGCGCTGCGCCTGACACAACGCCTGGGCTTCGATTACTGCTCGGACACCCGCGGGAGCTGCCCCTTCATCCCTGTGTGGCGCGCCGAGATCGTCGCCTGCCCGCAGCTCCCGACCACGCTGCCGACGCTGGACGAGCTGATCGGCACCCGCGAGCTCACCGCGAAGAACGTCGCCGACCACGTGCTCGATCTCACCCGGGAGCGGCCCGCCGCGGGACATGTGTATACGCTTCACGCCGAGCTCGAAGGGGGAAAGCTCGCGCCCGCGTTCGAAGCGATGCTCGTCGGATGGAAGAGCCAGGGTTACGATCTGGTGTCGATGCGGGCCCTTGCCGAATCGCTCGACTTGAGAAGCCTGCCGCGCAACGAGATCGCGTTCGGCAGCGTCGCCGGACGATCGGGATCGCTCGCGCTGCAGGGCAAGGAATTTCTTTCATGACCGAGCTCTTTCCCGGCTTCAAGCGCAGGCGCATCAGGACGAGTGGCGCGGCGATCAATCTCGTCCATGGCGGCGTGGGCCCGCCGCTGCTCCTTCTGCACGGCTATCCGCAGACCCACGCGATCTGGCACCGCGTCGCGCCTGATCTCGCCAAACGATTCAGCGTGGTCGCCGCAGACCTGCGGGGCTACGGAGACAGCGAAAAACCCCATGGGCTGCCCGACCATGCCAACTATTCCAAGCGCTCCATGGCCCAGGACCAGGTCGAGGCGATGCGGGCCTTGGGTCATGAAACGTTCTTTGTCGTCGGCCACGACCGCGGAGGGCGGGTAGCGCATCGAATGGCCCTGGACCATCCCGCGCAGGTGGCCAAGCTCGCCGTGCTCGACATTGTGCCCACGCGCACGATGTACGCCCGAGTCTCCCGCGAGTTCGCCAAGGCCTATTACCACTGGTTCTTCCTGCTGCGGCCGGAGCCGATTCCGGAAACCCTGATCGGCGCCAGTCCGGATTTCTACCTCGAGAGCCACGTGGGGACCCGCCACGCGGGCCTCAAGGCGTTCGCGCCCGAGGCGCTCGCCGAGTACCGGCGATGTTTTCGCGATCCGGCGACGATTCACGCGAGCTGCGAGGACTACCGCGCGGCCGAATCGATCGACCTCGCGCACGACGAGGCCGATATCGGCCGCAAGGTGGTCGCGCCGCTGCTCGTTCTCTGGGGCAAACACGGAACCATAGCCCGCTGCTTCTCCCCTCTCGCCGACTGGGCCGAGCGGGCCGAAACCGTCCACGGACGGGCACTGGACTGCGGCCATTACATTCCCGAGGAAGCGCCCGTGGAATTGCTGGGCGAACTCGTAAAATTTCTTTCATGAGCGGGTGAAAAACATCTGGGTTGCGTTCGATTCTGAATTCGGGCGACAATGGCACCTGTAAAGAAGGTGCGGACTCCGGATGGCCAACAAAGCGGTAAGCGACTTCGTGCTGCCCGCCACCGGCGGAAAGGAGTTCCGGCTCTCGGCGGTCAAGTCCAAGCTGCTCGTCCTTTATTTCTACCCGAAGGACAACACCCCGGGCTGCACCAATGAAGGGGTACAGTTCCGCGATCTCTACCCTCAATTTCAGAAGGCAGGATGCGCGGTCCTTGGCGTCTCGCGTGACAGTCTCAGGTCGCACGAAAATTTCAAGGCCAAGATGGGCTTTCCCTTCGAGCTGCTTTCTGACGAGGCCGAGAAAGTCTGCGGCCAGTTCGGGGTCATGAAGATGAAAAACATGTACGGCAAGCAGGTACGCGGGATCGAGCGCAGCACCTTCGTGCTCGACCGCGACCGCGTTCTCCGGCGCGAATGGCGCGGCGTCAAGGTTCCCGGTCACGCCCAGGAGGTGCTCGATTTTGTTGAAACCGCCTGAGCGTCAAGTCGGTCCGGCTCCCGCAGCCGAAGCTTCGCGCAAATCCGTGCCTTCCCGCCGCCGCGCCGAACCCGAGCAATCCGCAGCGAAGCTCTTCGTTCTGGATACCAACGTGCTGATGCACGATCCGACGAGCCTGTTCCGTTTCGAGGAACACGATGTTTTCCTGCCGATCATGACCCTGGAAGAGCTCGACAACAACAAGAGCGGGATCTCGGAAATCGCCCGCAACGCGCGCCAGGCGAGCCGGTTTCTCGACGATATCGTCAGCCACGCCAAGATGCCCATAGCGGAAGGCATCCCGCTCAAGCGCCACGAAGCCGACAACGCGAGGGGGCGCCTTTACCTGCAGACCGAAGCGATCAACGGCCACATTCCCGCGAACCTGCCGATCGGCAAAACCGACAACCACATCATCGGCGTGGTGATCTATCTGCAGAAGCGCCATCCCGGGCGCCAAGTCACCCTGGTGTCGAAAGACATCAACATGCGCATCAAGGCCCGGGCGCTGGGCCTGACCGTGGAGGACTACTACAACGACAAGGTGCTCGAGGACACCGACCTGCTCTACACCGGCGTTCGCGAGCTGCCGGCGGATTTCTGGGATCACCACGGCCGGGACGTTGAGTCGTGGAAGCGCGACGGCCGCACCTACTATCGAATCCGCGGGCCGCTCTGCCAGACGCTGCTGGTCAACGAATTCGCCTATCAGGAAGGCGAGCGTCCGCTGCTCGCCGTGGTCAAGGAAATCTCGGACCGGACCGCGGTGCTCGAGACGGTGCGCGACTACACGCACAACAAGAACAACGTCTGGGGCATCACGGCGCGCAACCGCGAGCAGAACTTCGCGCTCAATCTGCTCATGAATCCGGAAATCGACTTCGTGACACTGCTCGGCCAGGCCGGAACAGGCAAGACGCTGCTTACCCTCGCGGCGGGCCTCATGCAGACCCTCGAGACCAAGCACTACTCCGAGATCATCATGACCCGCGTCACGGTGCCGGTCGGCGAAGACATCGGTTTTCTCCCGGGCACCGAGGAAGAAAAGATGACCCCTTGGATGGGAGCTCTCGAGGACAATCTCGACGTTCTCAACAAGACCGACGACGAGGCGGGCGAGTGGGGCCGGGCCGCCACGCGCGACCTGATCCGCTCGAGAATCAAGATCAAGTCGCTCAATTTCATGCGTGGCCGCACCTTCATCAACAAGTACCTCATCCTCGACGAAGCGCAGAACCTGACCCCCAAGCAGATGAAGACTCTGATCACCCGCGCCGGCCCCGGCACCAAGGTGGTGTGCCTGGGCAATATCGCGCAGATCGACACGCCCTACCTCACCGAGGGCAGCTCCGGACTGACCTATGTCGTGGACCGCATGAAAGGCTGGTCGCACTCGGGGCACGTGACCCTGCAACGCGGCGAGCGCTCGCGCCTCGCCGACCACGCCGCCGAAGCGCTGTAAGATACGGATCGGCTCACCCGCCGTCGGTCGGTCGCTTTTTCCCGCACACCGAATTCCCACTCACAGAAAGAGGACGATATGCTTCGTGTAATTCCACAGGGCATCCTGCCGGCGCTCGCCGCAGTCGTGCTGGCCACAGCGCCCGCCGCGTACGCCCAACAAAAGGATTTCAAGCCCCACGTCGGCCAGCAAGGCAAGGACGTGGTGTGGGTGCCGACGCCGGACGAGGCCGTCGAGCGCATGCTGAACATGGCGCAGACGAAGCCTGAGGACTATGTCATCGATCTCGGCGCCGGCGACGGCAAGATCGCCATTGCCGCCGCGAAAAAATTCGGCGCTCGCTCGCTCGGCATCGAATATAACCCCGACATGGTGGCGCTCGCCCAGCGCAATGCGCAGGCGGCCGGGGTCCTCGGCAAGGCGCAAATCGTCCACGGCGACATCTTCGTCAGCGATTTCACCCAGGCGACCGTGCTCACGATGTATCTTCTGCCGTCCCTCAACATGAAGCTGCGGGCGCAGATCCTCGCAATGCGGCCCGGGACCCGTGTCGTGGCCCACGCCTTCAACATGGAGGACTGGGAGCCGGACGAGGCCTCCGACGTGGATGGCCGGCGCGTCTACCTGTGGATCGTGCCGGCAATCGTTTCGGGCCGCTGGGCGATGGAGCTCTCGGGCGCGGGCGGTTCGGAAAAGTTCGGCCTGAACCTGGACCAGAAATTCCAGAAAATCGAAGGCGTAGCCTACCTCGGGTCGATCCTCGCAGGCTTGCGCGAGCCGCGGCTCTCCGGATACAGGATCAGCTTTGCATACGTGGACAATCACGGCGTGCGCCGCGACCTCGCCGGACGCGTCACCGGAGGGACCATGGAAGGGTCGTTCCGCGCCGACGGCGGCGCGGAAGGCCACTGGACGGCGACAAGAAAATAGGACAGGCGGCGCGGCTAGAGCGTCTTGTGGGTGCCGTCGCAGAAAGGCTGGTTGCGGGTGCGCTTGCAGCCGCACAGCCAGAGCTTTTCGGCCTTCGGCACGGTGAATTTCACCGGCGCAAACTCCGTCCCCTTGTGCGTGCCGTCACAGAACGGCTGGCTTTTGGAACCCCCGCAGCGGCACCACCAGTAGTCGCCGGCGGCAAGCTCTACCGCGTAGGGGGACTTCTGCGCGATGTGAGGTTCGGCCATATTCGTCTCCTTTGGGGGGCGCAGACGCCTGACTTCGGATGGGACCGATGCGGGAGTATACCCCGGTCCCCATCGATCTCGCGAGAGGTCCGCGCTCACGACGCGGCGTTTATAATAGCGCGATGAAATTCCTCTTCGACCTGTTTCCGGTCATCGTGTTTTTTGCCACCTATAAGCTTGCCGGCGGCGGCGACAAGGGTGGTAGCTGCAGCGTTACGCCCGATCTGCCAATCATCCAGGATCCGATCCTGCTGGCGACCGGGCTTGCGATTTTGGCAACGCTCATTCAGGTCTGTTGGCTTCTTTTCCGAAGGAAGAACGTCGACGGTATGCTTTGGGTCAGTCTCGCCATCGTGACGATATTCGGCGGAGCCACCTTATATTTCCGCGATCCGACATTTATCCAGTGGAAGCCGACAATTCTCTATTGGGCATTCTCGATAATATTCCTGCTATGTCCGTTCATCCTGGGGCGAACACTGGTTCAAACGATGCTGGAACAGCAGATATCCTTGCCAGACAAAGTCTGGGGACGCCTGAACTCTGCCTGGATCATATTTTTCATGTTTATGGGCGCTGTCAATTTAGCCGCCGTACACAAGCTCTCCTGCAACGATTGGGTGAACTTCAAGTTTTACGGGTTTACGGGTCTGATGCTCGTATTCGTCGTCGGCCAGGCCCTGTTCCTCGCCCGCTACGTACAGGAGGCGCCGAGGTGAGGCAAGTTCGTTCCTGCACCGGACCGGCGCGTTGCGCCTGCGCGCCGGGTCGATGAATCTCGCTGCCGCGATCCACGAACGCCTGAAAGCGCTCGAGCCGCAATCCATAGACCTTCTCGACGAATCTGAGAAGCACGCCGGCCATGCGGGCGCAAAGGCGGGCGGGAGCCATTTCCGCCTCACCATCGTCTCACCCCGTTTCGCCGGCAAGGACCAAATCACGCGACACCGGATGGTCTATGAGGTCCTCGGGCCGCTGATGAGGCGCGATATCCACGCGCTCGCCATTCGGGCCTTCGCCCCCGATGAGCTATGATTTCACTTTCAAACGAAGGAACCATCATGTTTTCACGCCCGGTCCGCCTGTTTGCCGCGCTGTCCTTGTGCGTTGCGACGCCCATTGGGGCCCAGACCGCTGCACAGAAGGCTCCCGCTTCCAAGGGGGTGACCGTCAACGGCAAACCCATTCCCAAGTCCCGTCTGGACTTCATCGTCAAACAGCGCGCGACGCAGGGTCAGCCCGACAATGAGCAGGCGCGCAAGGCGATACTCGACAACCTCATCACGCAGGAAGTGGTGGCACAGGAAGCAGATCGCAGAGGTTTCGCAAAAACGTCCGACGTGCGCACACAGCTGGAATTGTTGCGCCAGCAGGTGCTCGTTCAGGCCGTGGTCCAGGACCACTTGAAGACGCACCCTGTCAAGGACGAGGAGATGCTCGCGGAGTACAACAAGCTCAAGGCATCGCGCGGCGACAAGGAGTACAAGGCCCGGCACATCCTGGTCGACAAAGATTCCGAGGCCAATGAAATCATCGCGCAGCTGAAGAAAGGGACGAAATTCGAGGACCTCGCCAAACAGTCCAAGGACCCGGGATCGAAGGACAAAGGCGGCGATCTCGACTGGAATCCCCCGGCCACTTTCGTCAAGCCCTTCGCAGAGGCGCTCGCGAAGCTTGAAAAGGGGAAATACACCGAAACGCCGGTACAGACCCAGTTCGGCTGGCACGTCATCCAGCTCGATGACGTGCGTTCCATGCAATTCCCCGCCTTCGACACCGTCAAGCAGCAGCTGCTCTCCAGGATGCAGGAGCAGGAAGTGCAGAAATTCGTCGGCGAGCTACGGTCAAAAGCGAAGATCGAGTAATACCGGCAGTCACCCGACCCACATCCGCGCGTTGCGGAACATGCGCATCCACGGGCTGTCCTCGTCCCAGCCCTCCGGATGCCAGGACTGCTGCACCGTGCGGAAAACCCGCTCCGGATGAGGCATCAGAATAGTGAAACGGCCATCGTGGGTGGTGAGTCCGGTAATCCCCCCGGGCGATCCGTTCGGATTGAGCGGATAGACCTCGGTCGCGACACCACGATTGTCCACGAAGCGCAGCGCGACGATCGCCCTCGATCTCGCTTCGGTTGAATCGAAAAGCGCGCGGCCCTCGCCGTGCGCGGTGGCGATCGCCATGCGGCTTCCGGCCATTCCCGCAAGAAGAATCGACGGACTCGGCATGACTTCCACCATGACGAAACGAGCTTCGAACTGCTCGGATCGGTTCTTGAGGAAGCGCGGCCAGTGCTCCGCACCCGGGATCAGTCCCTTGAGCTGGCTCATCATCTGACAGCCGTTGCACGCACCCATAGCAAACGTGTCGCCGCGCGTGAAAAACGCGCCGAACTCGTCCCGGGTGCGTCCGTTGAACAGGATGGCCTTCGCCCAGCCCGCGCCCGCCCCGAGCACGTCCCCGTAGGAAAACCCGCCGCCTGCGGCGAGGCCCTTGAACTGCGCGAGCGAAACCCGGCCCGCGGCGATGTCGCTCATGTGAACGTCGTGCGCGTCGAATCCGGCCCGGTCGAACGCCGCAGCCATTTCGACCTGGCCGTTGACTCCCTGCTCGCGCAGGATCGCGACCTTCGGCCTCGCTCCTCTTGCGATGAAGGGCGCGGCGACGTCGTCGGTGGGATCGAACGTCAGCGCGGCCGACAGGCCCGGATCCTCCCGATCGAGAATTCGATCGAACTCTTCCTTTGCGCAGGCGGGCTCATCGCGAAGGTGCTGCATCCGGAAAGTCACTTCGGACCAGGCGCGCTCCAGCTCCAGACGCGGCGCGACGAACACCGGTTTGGCGTTGCGCACAAAACGCAGCTCGTCGCGCGGGTTCGGGCTGCCGATGACCTGCGCAGGCAGTCCCGCGAGACGCTCGAACACCTTGCCGCGGTCCGAGGTTCGGATCTGGATCACCGCCCCGAGCTCCTCCGCAAACAACGCGGCGAGCACCCGTTCGGAGTCGCGGCCGAGCATCAGCTCGGGCCGCCGCTCGTTGCCCTCCACGTCGTGCGCGGCTTCGTCATAGGCGAGCATGTCCAGGTTCACGGTCACGCCGACATGGGCCGCGAAGGCCATCTCGCACACTGTCGCCAACAAGCCGCCGTCCGATCGGTCGTGGTAGGCGAGAATCAGACCTTCTCGATTCAAAGCCTGTATCGCGGCGAAAAAGTCGGCCAGCAGTTTCGGCTCCTCCAGATCTGGGGCCTGGTCGCCGCACTGGCCGAATACCTGCGCCAGAATCGAGCCGCCCAGGCGGTTGCGTCCGCGCCCGAGATCCAGAAGAACCAATTCCGTCTCGCCGGAATCGGTCCTCAACTGCGGGGTCAGCGTCCGGCGCACGTCCTCGCAGGGTGCGAATGCCGAGACGATCAAAGACAAGGGAGCGATCACCTCTCTAGTCTTCCCGCCTTCTTCCCAGGCGGTGCGCATCGAAAGGGAATCCTTGCCCACCGGAATGCTGATTCCAAGTGCAGGGCACAGGCCGAGGGCCACCGCGCGCACGGTATCGAACAAGGCCGCGTCTTCGGCCCCGTGGCCCGCCGCGGCCATCCAGTTAGCCGAGAGCTTGACTCGATTGAGCTCGCCGACCGGAGCCGCCGCAAGATTGGTGAGAGCCTCGCCCACCGCCATGCGGCCCGAGGCTTCCGGATTCATGACCGCGAGCGGCGAGCGCTCCCCCATCGCGAACGCTTCTCCGCTGGTCTCCTTGAAACCCATCAAGGTCGCCGCGCAGTCGGCGACCGGCACCTGCCACGGCCCGACGAAAGGATCGCGCGCGCACAGGCCGCCCACCGTCCGGTCGCCTATGCTCACCAGGAAAGTCTTCCGCGCGACCGTGGGATGCCGCAGCACCCGACGGCACGCCTCGGCCAGCGCCACGTCGCCGAGCGCGAGCGGGGCCGGGCGCGGCCGGCGGCGCCGGACTTCGCGCGTCATGCGCGGCGGCTTGCCGAGGAGCACGGACAGCTCCATTTCGACCGGCTCGTTCCGGAACTGCCGGTCCTCGACGACCAGGCATCCGTCATCGGTCACAACGCCGACGACTGCAGCCGGGCAGCGCTCGCGCTCGCAGATCGACTCGAACTCTCCGATGCGCTCGGCCGCGACGGCAAGCACGAAACGCTCCTGGGCTTCGTTGCACCACAGCTCGCGCGGCGTCATGCCGGGCTCCTCGTTGGGCACGGCGCGCAGATCGATCCTGGCACCCCGCCCGGCGATGTGGACAAGCTCCGGCAGCGCGTTCGACAGGCCGCCTGCACCGACGTCGTGAATGGAGAGCACCGGATTGCGCACGCCGAGCTGCCAGCAGCGGTCGATGACCTCCTGGGCGCGCCTCTGCATCTCGGCGTTGCCGCGCTGCACCGAATCGAAGTCGAGGTTCTCGGGATTGGCGCCCGTGTCCATGCTCGACGCGGCGCCCCCGCCCATCCCGATCAGCATTCCCGGACCGCCCAGCTGCACCAGCAGGGCGCCCGGCGCAACCGGGCCTTTGTGGGCGTGTTGCGCGTTGATGTTGCCGAGCCCGCCCGCAATCATGATCGGCTTGTGGTAGCCGCGTATCACTCCGTCCGCTTCCATCTCGAAGGCGCGGAAGTAGCCGGCGAGATTAGGGCGGCCGAATTCGTTGTTGAACGAAGCCGCGCCTACCGGTCCTTCGAGCATGATCTGGAGGGCGGAGGCGACGCGGTCGGGTTTTCCCGAGGTCTTTTCCCACGGCTGCACGAAGTCCGGAATGCACAGATGCGACACCGAGAAGCCGCACAATCCCGCCTTGGATTTCGCGCCGCGGCCGGTCGCCGCTTCGTCGCGGATCTCGCCCCCCGAGCCGGTCGCCGCCCCCGGAAAAGGCGAGATCGCGGTGGGGTGGTTGTGGGTCTCGCACTTCATCAGCGTATGCGTCAGCTCGTCCCGGTACCCGTAGCGTCCCCCGGATCCCGGATAGAAGCGAGCGATCGAGCGCCCTTCCATCACTGCGGCGTTGTCCTCGTAGGCGACTACGGTCCCCGCGGGATTGCGTGCGTGGGTGGTTTTGATCATGCCGAAGAGAGTTTCTTGCTGCGAAACTCCATCGATGATCCAAGAGGCATTGAAGATCTTGTGCCGGCAATGCTCCGAGTTCGCCTGCGCGAACATCGTGAGTTCCACATCGGTGGGATCGCGGTCGATCTTGCGATAGTGCGCCAGAAGGTAGTCGATTTCATCGGGCGTGAGAGCAAGCCCTAGGGCCGCGTTGGCGTCTTCCAGCGCGGCGCGTCCCCGCGCCAGTACGTTCGCGACTTCAAGCGCCTTCGGGCTGAAATGGCGAAACAGCGCATCAGCCTCGTCTAGCGAGCCGAGCACCGTTTCAGTCATGCGGTCGTGAATGAGCGCGAGGATCCGGTGCGATTCGGAATCGAGCGCCTGTCCGCCGGAACAAAACCATGCAACGCCCCGTTCGATGCGGCGTACCGCTTCAAGACCGCACCGGCGCGCTATGTCGGTCGCCTTTGACGACCACGGCGAGATCGTGCCCAAGCGCGGCACGCTGAGCAGCATGCGGCCCTCGCCCGCAGGTACCGGCTCGCCGTACTGCAGCAGGCGCTCGAGTACCGTGGTTTCGCGCGCAGCTAGCGGCCGCTCGGCTTCGACGAAATGCCAGTGCTCGGCGGCGGTGACGCGGACCGATCGATGGATCGTTGCGAGGCGGGAGTTGAGTTTGTCGAGCCTGAAGGCGGAAACGGCGCGGCTGCCGCGTACTTTAAGGATCAACGACATGAGGCGTGCCGGTAAAGGGCGATTATACCGGAACGCCGAGCCGGGATTGAGCCGAGGAACCTCGGTCCTGCTATTTCAATTGCTGCGACGGAATTGGGGATTCTGCAAAGTGCCGGCGACCGTGAGCGTCGCGCGTGCCTGCACGCTCCGGGCGCGAAGCTCGATCTGCATCCGCCCGGACAGGTTTTTCTGGGGATCCATTTCGCCCTGTCCCGTGCCGTTCAGGAGGCCCGCCGCCATTCGAATCTGGCGAACGAGGATCCGATTGGCGTCCGCGTATACGCCGCCGCTCATCTCGGAAAAGAGCGTCGTCCCTCCGCCGGAGCCGCTGCCTTGGAGCAGCCGCGGCATGTCGACGTTGGTGATCGACCCCTTCTGTATCGTGAAATTGCCCTCGAGCTGGGCGTTCAGGATCAACCTGTCGGGGAGAAGTCCCTTCATGGAGTACACGCCCTTGCCCTGCAGCGTCCCTCCGGCGAGGAGCGGAGCGGCGATCTTCCCTGCCTCCATCTGGCGCACCGTGAACTCGCCCTCCATGCTCCAGCCGCTCGACCATCTGAGGCGCACGGTGCCGAGCAGCCGCCCGCCGAACGCGCGCGCCTCGGCTTCGCTCAACGCGAGCTCGCCCCTCGACACGGTGCCCTTCGCCAGAAACTCGCTGAGACCCGGATCCACGCCGATGGGCAGGGGAAAGGTGTCCGCGGAGATTTCGATGGCCGCTCTCTCCCCCTGAGGCTGCAGCTTCACCGAAAGCTTGCGCTCGGCGTTGGAAATCGCAACCGACTTCAACGCGCCGTCCGGAGAAAGACTCGCATCCACGTCCAGCGCCGGCAGGTTCAGTTCCGGGATATCGAGCTTCAGTCCCTTGGCCGTTATGCGCTGGACCCCGAACGACCCGCTCCTGCCCCTGTTCTGCAACAGCGCAGGGAGAAATTCCCGGGGGAAGGTCGCGCCTTCCAGCTCGAAACTCTTGAGCGATATCCGGTCCTCCAGCAGGGAGGTGACCAGCGGGCTGGCCTTGACCACGGCCGCGCGCATCGGGTGTTCCTTTCCGATCACCACTTTCTCGAACTTCAATTGCGGGATCGGCAGCAGCGACAGCTTGACGGTGCCGATCTTGACCGGCTCCCCGAGCCACGCCTGCGCCGCCTTTTCATACGACCCGGATTCCAGGGGCACGAAGGGAAGCGCGGCGATCGCCACGATCAGGGTGAGGAGCAACATCACCGCAAATTGCTTCGCGAAGCTGCCGGGCCTTCTTTTTGCCCAGATTTCCCGCGCGGAAAGCGAGGCTTCGTTGGGATCCCGGGCCTCGTCGTCGCCCCGCCATGCCTCCTCTCCGGCCTTTTCTTTCGCCCTCACCGCCTTGCGGGTCTTCTTGGCCGCCTTCGCCTGCGCCTTTTCCTCTTCGCGGGCCCGCTTCTCCTCCTCCTTGGCACGCTTCTCCTCCTCGCCGGCACAGGCGAAGGCGGCCAAGAAGACCCGCAAGTCCTCTTCGGATTCGAGACGGGCGCGATCCTCTTCTTCCCTGCGCTGCTGCTCCTCGCGCTCCCTGTACTCCGCCTCGCGTCGCGCGTTCTCTTCCTGCTCCCGCAGCGAACGCTCGAGGTCTTGGCGTTCCTCCGTTTCCCGGTGCTCTCCCGCCTCTTGCTCCGTGCGGCGCCGCAGCTCTTCCTCGCGCCTGGGCCGCTCTTCTTCCTCGCGGCGCGCGCTCTCCTCGGATTCGCGCCTGGCGCGCATCTCGGCTTCGACCTTGGCGCGCGCTTCGGCTTCGATGCGCGCCCTGCGCTCGCCTTGCTCGTACTCTTCGCGTTTGCGGCGTTCGATTTCCTCGGCCTCCCTGCGGACGCGCTCTTGCTCCTCGCGCCGGCGGCGTTCCACTTCCTCGAGGCGAATTCGCTCTTCGACTTCCTTTCGGGTGCGCTCCTCCACCTCGCGCCTCGCGCGCTCCTCGGCGTCCCTGCGCACTTTCTCTTCCGCTTCGCTACGTGCGCGTGCCTCGGCCTCGCGCCTGGCCGTCTCCACATTCTCGCGCCGGATCCTTTCCTCGATCTCCCTGCGGACGCGCTCCTCGGCCTCGCGCTTGGCAGCCTGCTCCGCCTCGATTACCGCTCGCGCAACGGCTTCTCGGCGCGCCTTCTCTTCGGCTTCCCTGCGCTGCCGCTCTTCAGCTTCGCGCCGCGCCTGATCGAGTGCGTCCGTTTGCGCTCTCGCCTGGGTGTCGGCCTTGGGGTCGGCACGCGCCGAAAGCCCGGCCCGCGCCGAGAGCCTTGCTTTGTGTTCCGCCTCCGCTCTTGCCCGCGCCGCCATCTCCGCCCTCGCTTTCGCCGCGGCTTCCTCGCGCGCGCGCGTGGCCTGGGCCTGGCGGGCGATTTCCTGCGCCTGCGCCTGGAGTCTCGCGTCGTCGCTCGTCTTGGCGGAAGGCTTCGCTGGAGTAAACGCCGTGAAGTCGAGGTCCTCGCCGCTATCCGCGGATGAAGGTGAAGTCGGCGTGCGCGGGATCGAGGGCCGCGGCGCTTCGTCCTTCTTCCCGACGAACTCGCGCACGTAGCCCTCTTTTTCCATGCTGACGAGGGCTTCAAGAAGCCTGGGCTCGGGCATCTTGCCGAATTTCTCCAGCAGCTCGGAAACGCTGACCTTGCCGTCCATTTCCTTGAGAATGTTACGGAGATCCCGCGACAGATTGCTGGTCTTTCCGGTCGCCTCCATCAGGCCCTTGCCGGTCTTGGTGAGAATCGATCGACGATTCATGCTTTGATGGGGTTCAACGCTCTCAAGTAAGACCGTGCCCGCCGTAATTGTTGGTTCCCTATTATAGGCAAGTCAGTGGCTCGCAGGGCGAGCGGTCCCAGTGAGATCGGAAGGCGGTCATCGCCTGCTACGTGCTCGGGCGCCCATACCCGCCGCCCCCGGGCGTCTCGATCACGAAGCTGTCCCCGGAATTCACCTGGATCTGGTCGCACGCTTCCAACTCCACGACCTTGCCGTCGGCGCGACACACCCGGTTGCGTCCCGTCTTTCCGGAGAAGCCGCCCGCCATGCCGTAGGGCGCGACCTTTCGGTGCCCGGAGAGAATCGCGGCGGTCATCGGCTCCAGGAAGCGCACCCGGCGAATTGCGCCGTCGCCCCCGCGCCAGCACCGGAAAGCGCCACTCGAGCACCTCCGGATCGGTCAGGCGCGAATTGGTCATGTGAGTTTGGACGACGTCCGCGCCTTCGAATCCCTCGCCGGCTCCGGAGCCCCCCGCGATGGTTTCGTAATACTGGACCTTGTCGTCGCCGAAAGTGAAGTTGTTCATCGTGCCGCAGGAGGCCGCCATCACGCCGAGCGCGCCGTAGAGGGCGTCGGTAACGCATTGCGAGGTCTCGACGTTGCCCGCGACCACCGCCGCGGGATAGCGCGGCCGCAGCATCGAGCCCTCCGGGATGATCACCTCGAGAGGCTTCAGGCAGCCCGCGTTCATCGGGATCTCGTCGTCGACGAGAGTGCGGAAAACGTAGAGCACCGCCGCCATGCATACTGCCGCGGGTGCATTGAAGTTGTCCGGCAGCTGAGGCGAGGTGCCGGTAAAATCGATCGTCGCGCCGCGCGTCTCGCGCCGGATGGCGATTTTCACGCGGATCACGCCGCCGTTGTCCATCGCGTAGCTGAAATCCCCGTCCCTCAACACGCCGATAATCCGCCGCACCGCTTCCTCCGCGTTGTCCTGCACGTGTCTCATGTAGGCGTGTACGACCTCGAGCCCGAAGTGCTCCACCATGCGCCGCAGTTCCTGCGAGCCTTTTTCGTTCGCCGCGATCATGGCGCGCAGGTCGGCCATGTTCTGCGGCACGTTGCGCGCGGGATAGCGGCCCGAGGAGAGCAGCGCGACGGTCTCGGCCTCGCGCAAGCGCCCCTCTTCCACCAGCAGGAAATTGTCGATCAGCACGCCTTCTTCTTCCACCACCTTGCTGCCGGGAGGCATCGATCCCGGGGTGATGCCGCCGATGTCGGCGTGATGCCCGCGCGAGCCCACGTAGAACAGGATCTCTCGCCCGGCATCGTCGAACACGGGAGTGATGACCGTCACGTCCGGCAGGTGCGTGCCGCCGTTGTAGGGAGCGTTCAGCACGTAGACGTTCCCGGCCTTCATTCGGCCGCGATTCGCGCCGATGACGGCGCGCACGCTCTCGCCCATCGAGCCCAGATGCACCGGCATGTGCGGCGCATTGGCAATCAAGGCCCCCTGCCGGTCGAACACCGCGCAGGAAAAATCCAACCGCTCCTTGATGTTGACCGAGTAGGCCGTGTTGGCCAGGCGCAGCCCCATCTGCTCGGCGATCGACATGTAGAGGTTGTTGAAGACCTCGAGCATGACCGGGTCGACGCTGGTGCCGATCGCGCGGCGCTGCGGCCGCGCTTCCACGCGCTCGAGCACGATGTGATCGGGCCACATCACTTCGGCGCGCCAGCCCGGCTCGACCACCGTGGTGGCATTTTTCTCGGCGATGATCGCCGGACCGGAAATTCCGTCTCCCGTCGCCAGCCGATCGCGCAGGAACACAGGGGCGCGATGCGCGCGGCCGCCGGTGTGCAGCCTCACCCAATCCGCTGGAGCGGCCGCGCCGGTGCCGCTGGCATACCTGGCCGCCGGTTCGACCGGCACCACCGCCGCGCCGAAGGCTTCCACCGAGACCGATTCGGCGATCAACGCCCGGCCCGGCATCAGGAAGCTGTAGCGCTTGCGATAGACCGCCTCGAACGAGCGCGTCATTTCGGCGACATTGCCAAAGTCGACGATCAGCGCCGAATCCGTACCGTCGTAACGCAAATGCACGCGGCGAGCGACGCTCAAGCGTTCCCGCGGCACGCCCTGGGTTATCAGCTCATCCTGCGCCGCCCGGGACAGCTTCTCCAGCGCGTCTTCGAGGACGGCCAGCTTGTCCGGCTCCAGGCTCACCTCGACGGCTTCCTCGCGCATCGCCGTGGTGTCGGCGAGGCCCATGCCGTAGGCGGAAAGAACGCCGGCGAGCGGATGGATGAATACCCTCGTCATGCCGAGCGCGTCGGCGACCAGGCAGGCGTGCTGCCCGGCCGCGCCGCCAAAACAACACAGCGTGTACTCGGTGACATCGTGGCCGCGCTGAACCGAGATTTTCTTGATGGCCTCGGCCATGTTGCCGACCGCGATTTCCACGAAGCCCTCCGCAACCTGCTCGGGCGTGCGACTGTCGCCCGTCGCGCGGCGGATCTCGTCGGCAAGAGCCGCGAACTTCGCGCGTACGACGGCATCGTCGAGCGGCGCATCGCCCCCGGGACCGAACACGGAGGGAAAGAATTTCGGCTGGATTTTTCCGAGCATGAGGTTGCAATCGGTCACCGTGAGCGGGCCGCCGCCGCGATAGCTTGCTGGACCCGGATTGGCGCCCGCCGAGTCGGGGCCGACGCGATAGCGCGAGCCGTCGAAATGCAGGATCGAGCCGCCGCCCGCCGCCACGGTATGAATGCTCATCATGGGCGCGCGCATGCGCACGCCCGCGACCTGGGTCTCGAACGCGCGCTCCAGGTCGCTCAGTCGGGAGCCGGCGAAATGCGACACGTCGGTCGAGGTGCCGCCCATGTCGAAGCCGATGATCTTGCCGAAGCCCGCGGCGAGCGAGGCGCGTACCGCGCCGACCACTCCGCCGGCGGGTCCCGACAGGATGCTGTCCTTGCCGGCAAAGCGGCGCGCATCGGTCAAGCCCCCGTTCGACTGCATGAACATGAGGCGCACGCCGCGCAGCTCCGCCGCAACCCCGTCCACGTACCGGCCCAGGATGGGAGACAGGTAGGCGTCCACCACCGTGGTGTCCCCGCGCGACACGAGTTTCATCAGCGGGCTCACCTCATGCGAAACGGAAATTTGGGAGTAGCCGATGGCGCGCGCCAGCTCGGCGATTTTCTGCTCGTGCTGCCGGTGGCGGTAGCCGTGCATGAGCACGATCGCGACCGAGCGGTAGCCCTCGCCGTACGCCGATTCGAGGTCGCGCCCGGTCCGCTCGGCATCGAGCGGGACCAGCACCTCGCCCCGGGCCCCGATGCGCTCCTCCACCTCGACGACTTTCGCATACAGGAGCTCGGGCAGGACGATGTGCCGGTCGAAAATGCGGGGCCGGTTCTGGTAGGCGATGCGCAGCGCGTCGCGAAAGCCAAGCGTGATGAACAGAACCGTGCGCTCGCCCTTGCGCTCCAGAAGCGCGTTGGTCGCGACGGTGGTGCCCATCTTCACCACCTCGATCTTTTCGCCGGGGATGGCCGCGTCGGGAGGGATTGCGAGCAACTCGCGCATTCCGGCGATCGCGGCATCGCGGTAGCGCCCGGGATTCTCGGAGAGCAGCTTGTTGGCGACAATGCGCCCGTCCGGGCGAAGTGCGACGATGTCGGTGAAAGTGCCGCCGCGGTCGATCCAGAACTGCCATTTTTCCACGTCGAAAGTATCGCACAAGCGCGCTGCGCACTCTCGGCGGTTGACGCCCTTTTCCCCCTCTGACACACTGCCCCGCACCATCCCGGAGGAGGCGCTATGAAATACCGAACCCCCGCTGTTGCGATCACCGCCCTGGGTCTGACGTGCGGCGTTGCGATCGCGCAAACCAAGTGGGACCTGCCCTCCGCCTATTCGCCCGGCAATTTCCACACCGAGAACCTGGTGCAGTTCGCCGACGACGTGGACAAGGCGAGCGGCGGCAAGCTCAGGATCACGGTGCACTCCAACGCCTCGCTTTTCAAGGCGCCCGAAATCAAGCGCGCCGTGCTGGGCGCCCAAGCCCAGGCCGGCGAAATCCTTCTGGTCAATTTCGAGAACGAGAACCCGTTGTTCGGCGTGGACGGCGTGCCCTTCCTCGCCGCCAGCTACGCCGACTCGATGAAGCTGTACAAGGCCTCCAGGCCGGCGCTGGAAAAGCTGCTCGCCGCGCAGGGCATCAAGCTGCTGTACACGGTGCCCTGGCCCCCGCAAGGCATCTTTTCGAAGAAGCCGATCAGCAGCGCCGCCGACATGAAAGGCCTCAAGTGGCGCGCCTACAGCCCCGCCACGGCGAGGATCGCCGAGCTGGTCAACGCACAGCCGGTGACGGTGCAGGCCGCCGAGCTCTCCCAGGCCATGGCCACGGGCGTGATCGATTCGATGATGACCTCCGGCTCCACCGGTTTCGACACCAAGACTTTCGAGTACATCAAGAATTTCTACGACACCCAGGCCTGGCTGCCGAAGAACGCGGTGATCGCCAACCAGAAGGCCTTCGACGCGCTCGACAAGCCGACGCAGGATGCGCTGCTCCGGGCGGCGGCCGCGGCCGAGGCGCGCGGCTGGAAGGTGTCCGACGAGAAGACCCAGTGGTATTACGAGCAGCTGCGCAAGAACGGCATGGTCATCCACAAGCCCAGCCCCCAGCTCGCTGCGGATCTCAAGAAAGTGGGCGACGCGATGCTGCAGGACTGGCTGAAGAAGGCCGGCCCCGACGGGCAGGCCGTGATGGACGCCTATCGCAAGATGTGATGCGCCGGTTCCTCAATTTCCTCTACGACGCCGCGGGCTACCTCGCGGCGTTTTTTGTTTTCGCGATCTTCGCCGTGATGATAGGCGGCACCGTCATGCGCGAGCTGGGACTGCGCACCGGCGGCAGCGACGACCTCGTGGCCTGGTTCTGCGCCGCATCGGCCTTCCTCGCCATGGCGCACACCTTCCGCTGGGGCGATTTCGTGCGCGTCACCTTGCTCCTGGAAAACCTCGGCGCGCGCGCGCGGCACGCGTTCGAGATCGTCTCGCTTGCCATCGCCGCGTGCGCCATCGGCTACCTCGCGTTCTGGGCCTGCCGCTTCGCCTACGAGAGCTGGCAGTTCAACGATATGGCGAACGGCCTGATCGCGATCCCCCTGTGGATCCCGCAGACGAGCTTCGTCGTCGGCGCTCTGCTCTTCTTCATCGCCGTCGTCGACGAACTTGTGCTGGTGCTGCGCGGAAACAGGCCAAGCTACGTGACCGCAGCCGAGGCGCGTCATGCGCGCGGCGATTTCAGCGAGGATCTGTAGGAGATGGAGCTGATCGAGATCGCCGGCCTGCTGCTCGTCGTCATGATGCTGCTGCTCGCAGGCGGCGTGTGGATCGCCATGACGCTCGCCATCGTCGGATGGATCGGCATGGCCTTCTTCACCGGCACGCCGCCCGGCAAGAACCTGTTCACCGCGTTCTGGGGCTCCAGCGCCTCCTGGACGCTCGCGGCCCTGCCGATGTTCATCTGGATGGGAGAGATCCTGTTCCGCACCAAGCTGTCCGAGGAGATGTTCGAAGGCCTCTCTCCCTGGCTCAACAAGCTGCCCGGCCGGCTGATGCACACCACCATCCTCGGCTGCGGGATTTTCGGCTCGGTGTCGGGTTCGTCGGCGGCGACCTGCGCCACTATCTCCAAGGTGGCTCTGCCCGAGCTCTTGAAGCGCGGCTACGACGAAAAAACCGCATTGGGGTCGCTTGCGACTGCGGGAACGCTGGGCATCCTGATCCCGCCCTCCATCACGATGGTTGTCTACGCAGTCGCGGCCGACGCTTCGATCATCCGGATATTCCTCGCCGGCTTCATCCCGGGGTTCATACTGATGGTTCTATTCTCCGGCTACATCGTTTTCTGGGCCTTGATGAATCCGGAGAAGACGCCGCCGCCCGCCCCGGACATGAGCTTTATGGAGAAGATCAGGGCCTCGGGCAATCTCATTCCCTGCACCCTGCTGATTCTCTTCATCGTCTGGGTGCTGGTGGCGGGCTGGGCCACCGCGACCGAATGCGCCGCCTATGGGGTGCTGGGCTCGCTCGCCATCGCCTGGTGGGGCGGCTCGCTCACCTGGAAGAGCTTCATCGACAGCCTGATGGGGGCGACGCGCGTGTCCTGCATGATCATGTTCATCCTGGCCGGCGCGTCTTTCCTGTCGATGACCATGGCTTTCACCGGCATCCCGCGCGCGCTGGCCGAGTGGGTGGCCTCGCTAAGCTTGAGTCCCTATGCGCTGATCACGGTGCTCTGCATTCTCTACATCATCCTGGGCACGGCGCTCGACGGCATCTCGATGATCGTGCTCACCTCCGCGGTGGTGCTGCCGATGATCCAGAAAGCCGGCTTCGACCTGATCTGGTTCGGAATCTTCATCGTGCTGCTGGTGGAGATCGCCGAGGTGACGCCGCCCGTGGGATTCAACCTGTTCGTGCTGCAGAACATGACCGGCAAGGACAGCAACTACATCGCCAGGTGCTCGCTGCCGTTCTTCGCCTGCCTGGTGGCGTGCATCGCCATCATCACTGCGTTTCCGATCACCGTCACGTGGCTGCCCGACATCGTCATGGGCAAGTAGGCGCTGCGCTATCATGGGCGCGCCATGCCCGCGCTCCCGATCTACACGACGTCCGCGATCCGCAAGCTGGAAGAGCTGGCAGCACCCGCGTCCGGCACTCTCATGGAGCGCGCCGGCGCGGCAGCGGCCGAATTCGCCCGCGATCTCTGCGGCGATACGGCCAAGGCCATCCTCGTCGTCGCCGGCCCGGGCAACAACGGCGGCGACGCCTTCGAGGTCGCAGCGCATCTCAAGCGCTGGTTCTTTCGCGTGAGTGTTGTCTTCTCCGGCGAGCGGGGCAAGCTGCCGAAGGACGCGCTCGCGGCGCTGGGAAAATGGGAAGCAGCGGGAGGTACGCTCCTCGGCGAAATTCCGGGAGATTCGCGCTTCGATCTCGCCGTCGACGGCCTGTTCGGCACCGGACTGAAGCGCCCGCTTGCCGGAGCTCACGCTACGCTGATCGAAAAGCTCAATGCGCTCGGAATCCCGATCCTTGCTGTCGACGTTCCCAGCGGCATCGACGCGGACACGGGCGCGATCATGGGCTGCGCAGTTCGCGCAAGCCACACCATCACCTTCATCGCGCACAAGCCCGGACTGCTGACCCTCGATGGCCCGGATCACTGCGGCGAGCTGAAACTGCACACGCTCGGACTCGATCCGGCCAGGCTCCTCGAACCCGAGGGAATGCTCCTCGATGCGGACATTCTTGACCGAGCGATCACGCCGCGGCCCAGAAACTTCCACAAGGGACAGGCGGGCAGCGTCGGCATCCTGGGCGGCGCGGAGGGAATGGTCGGGGCCGCGCTCATCGCCGGTCGCGCTGCCTTGAAGTGCGGCGCCGGACGCGTCCACCTGGGACTGCTGACCCCGCGCCCTCCTTACGTCGACCATGCGCAACCGGAGCTGATGCTGCGCAAGCCGGAAGAATTATTTGCGCAGGATTTCGTCAACGTGCTGGTCGCCGGACCGGGAATGGGAAAGAGCAAAGCCGCCGTGGCGAACCTGCGCGCGGCACTGAAGTCGCCTGTGCCGCTCGTACTGGACGCCGACGCGCTCAACCTGATCGCGGCGAGCCATGCGCTCGCCGCGTCACTCCCGAAACGCGGGGCCGCCAGCATCCTGACGCCGCATCCCGCCGAGGCAGCGCGATTGCTGGGCGTGGCGACCGGTGAAGTGCAGGTGGACCGAGTCGCCTCGGCCGGGGCGATCGCGCAACGTTATCGGAGCTGGGTCGTCCTCAAAGGCAACGGCAGCGTGATCGCCGCGCCGGGCGGGAAATTCTGGATCAATCCTTCAGGCAACCCGGGGATGGCCTCGGCCGGAATGGGCGACGCCCTGAGCGGCATCGTCGCGGCGCTCGTTGCGCAGGGAGCGGAACCCCTGCACGCACTCCTCGCCGGCGTATACCTCCACGGCGCGGCTGCGGACGCTCTGGTCGCGTCGGGCACCGGCCCGGCCGGCATCACCGCGAGCGAAATGATCGACCGCGCGCGAACCCTTCTCAACCGCCGCGCCTAGAACCGAAATCCCAGCTTCAACCCGTAGCTGGTGGCTTCGCCGGTCCGGTCGCCCTCGAAGGCGAGGTTCGTCAGCCCGAAATTCATATTGATCCCCACGAACACCTTGTTCAGCGACAAGGATTCCTTCATCGGGGTGGAGGTGGGAATGTTTTTGGGCGTGCTCGCGACCCATACCTTGCCGACACCGGCATAGGGCGTAAACATGAGGAAGCCCTTCGAGATCGAAAGGTCGAGGCCCTTGGTATCGAGGTCGAGCTGATCCACACCGGTGAGCTTGGTGTAGCTGCCGCGAACGCCGATCGCCGGCAGCGCCGCCCCGCCTGAGACGATCGCGTAACGCAGCTCGCCTCCGTAGAGCCGCACGTTGGTGCCGGGGACCGCGCCGACCATCACGCCGATGTCCAGGTCGAGCGGAAGCCCCTTGTTCAACCGAAGCGACGGAACCGCCAGCGTGGAGTGATCCCCGGCCCCGGCCTTCTGCAGCACGTCGCTGTTCTTGATGCTGGTCGCGGTCACCGCCAGGCCCATGTCGAATCCCGTGATGCCCAGCGGCGCGGTGGGCGTCAGGGGTTTGTACGACAGCGCGGCGCCGAGGTCTTGGGTGAGCTTGTGGAAGTCGTCCTGAGTGAGAGCCTGGATTTGGTTGATGTCGGCCGCGACGGCGCGCAGCGACACGGAAAGAAGGAAGGCGACGACAAGGCTGCGTTTGAGATTCATCGTGATCTCCGGGCGAGAGTGGCAAGAAGCGTGCAATCTAGCATATCGATGCGGCGCCGCCCCCGGCGCTCGCCGCGACCGCAGGAAATAGTACCGCCCTGCCCTCGAAATCAGGCGGCCTTGCGTTTCGCGTTCGGCTCGGGGTAGGGATACAGGATGTTGAACGCCGCGCTGTGCCCCGCGGTCTGCACGATGCGCACGTGCTCGCGCTTGAGCTCCCGTGCATGGCGACAGCCGCACGAGTGAGCGATCATGTCGATCTCTTTGTTCATGCCGATCGCGTAGTTGGCGACTCGCAGGGATTTTTCCTCGACCACGAGCCCGCGCTGCAGCCGATGGTTGTGCGTCGTCACGCCCGTGGGACAGGTGTTCTGGTGGCAGCGCAGGGCCTGGATGCAGCCCAGCGAGAACATGAAGCCGCGCGCGGTGTTGACGAAATCGGCGCCGACGCACAGCGCCCATGCGGCTTTCGCCGAAGTGACGAGCCTGCCGGCGGCGATGACGCGGATGCGGCCACGCAGTCCCGACTCGATCAGCGAGTCGATGACGCGCGGCAGAGCCTCGGCGATCGGAAGGGCCATGTGGTCCATCAGCGCCTGGGGCGCGGCGCCCGAGCCGCCTTCGCCCCCGTCGATGGCGAGAAAATCCGGTGCGTACTCAAGGCCGCGCCGGTTGATCGCGTCGCAGACTTCGTTGATGAACTGCCAGCCCCCGATTGCGGTCTTCACGCCCACGGGCTTGCCGGTCAGCCCGCGGACGAAAGCGATCTTGTCCAGCAGCTGATCGACGTTGGCGACATCGCGGTGACGGTTGGGACTGATCGAGTCCTGGTGAGGCGGGATGCCGCGGATATTCGCGATCTGCTCGGTCACCTTCACTGCCGGCAGCACGCCCCCCTTGCCGGGCTTCGCGCCCTGCGAGAGTTTGATCTCGAACGCTTTCACCTGCGGACGCGACGCGAGTTCCCTCGCCCGCTCCCGGGAAAAGCCTCCGTTTTCGTCCCGCACCCCGTAGTTGGCGGTGCCGATCTGCATGATGACGTCGCAGTCGCCCTCGAGATGAAAGGGCGAAAGCCCTCCCTCGCCCGTGTCCATCCAGCAGCCGGCGAGCGCCGCGCCTCGCGACAATGCGCGCACCGCGGGCTCGGAGATCGCCCCGAAGCTCATGCCGCTGATGTTGACTACCGACCTAGCGAGGAACGGCTCCTTGCAAAAATCTTCGCCGATCGCAAGCGGCGGCGTAGGCAGGCGGTCCTCCTCCAGCACCGGATAAGGGTGGTTGACGAAAAGAATGGAGCCGGGCTCGTTGGTGTTGTTGGTCGATCCGAAGCCGATCACGCCGCCTTCGGCCTTCGCCAGGCGGTAGACCCAGCCGCGGGTGGCGCGGTTGAAGGGCAGTTCTTCGCGGTCGTTCATGAAGAAATACTGCCGGAAATACTCGCCCTGCTTCTCGAGCACATAGCGCAGGTGCCCGATGACCGGATAGTTGCGAAGAACCGTGTGCTTCTTTTGCGTGATGTCCTGAATGAAGACGATCACGAGGAGCGCAAGCAAGCCGAACCCGATCAAAGTCCCGAGGCCATACGAAATGACGCCCAGCATGCCGGCTCTCCCTCCTCCCGGTCGAATTCCGCGCGGACCGCGTCGCGCAGTCTGCGTCAAATGATAGGCGAAAACACCCGGCGCCGGGGAAATTCAGGGCAGGATGCGAAGGATCACCGATTCGGGGTTGTCGGCTGCGCCGTTTCGAATCTCGACGTCGGTGGCCGGGCGCACACCGACGACGGTGCAGGACAGCTTGAGCGCCATGCCGGCAAGCGCATGGTTGGCGTCGAGCACGACTTTGTCCTCGGCCATGTCGGTGACCGTGAAGATCAGGTCTGCGTCGTCACCGCCCGCTGCGCCCTCGAAGCGCATTCCGACCTCGAGAATCTCGGGAAAGCGGCTGCGCGGCTCGACTCTGAGGAGGTTTTCGTCGTAGTCGCCGAAAGCATCCTCGGGCTCGAGACGCACTTCGACTCGGTCCTTGACCCTCTTGCCTTCGAGGGCAGCCTCCGCCACCGGAAACATGTTCCCGTAGCCGCCGTGCAGATACTGCAAAGGCTCCTCGGAGCGCTGGATGAGTTTGCCCCAGATGTCGGACAGCTCGACGTCGAGCGAGACGATCGTGTCTTTTGCGATGTCCAAGTGCTCGGATGAGGCCTGGGGCCCTCGACTCGGGTTAACGCAGCGATCTGACGAGGTCCAGTACTTGGGCGGCATGGCCGCGGGGATTGACGCCGTAGAACGCGTGCCTCACGGTGCCCTCTTTGTCGATGACGAAAGTGGAGCGCGTGATGCAGGATTTCCTGGATCCGTTGGCTTCCTTCTCGTGCACCACGCCGTATTTCCTGCAGACCTCGCTCTCGGTGTCCGCGAGCAGCCGGATCGAAACGCCGTGCTGATCCCGGAAACCTGCGTGGCAAAGGCAATCGTCGGGACTCACCCCGAGCACCACGCAGTCGTGGCGGGAAAACTCGTCTTCGTGGTCGGAGAAATCGGTCGCCTCCAGCGTGCAGTTGGGGGTGCCGTCCTTGGGATAGAAATAGAGCACCACGTGTTTCTTGCCCCGGAACTGGCCGAGGTCCACGGTTTCCATGTCGGCGTCGGGAAGCGAGAAAAGCGGCGCTGGCTGCCCTGCTTGCAATAAATCAGGCGGGCATTCGGTCGTCCTGAGCGACGCTTGGTCTGCGCTTTGCAAGTTTTCCTCGCCGGTTTCGAGGCATCAACAGACTATAATCGCGGCGATGAGAATGCAACTGCTGGGCGGGCTGAGCGGAGAAAAATTTTTGTCACAATTCTGGCAAAAGAAACCGCTGCTGGTCCGCAATGCGATTACCGACTTTAAGGGCGTTGTGCAAGCGCCTGAATTGTTTGCGCTGTCGTTGCGGGACGACGTCGAATCGAGACTCGTATGCCGCCACCGCGGCGCTTGGCACGTGCAGCAGGGGCCTTTCTCGCGCACTCGGATCGCGCGCCTGCCGAAGTCCGGGTGGACACTCTTGGTGCATGGGCTGAATCTCGAGCTGCCCGAGGCAGACGCATTGCTGCGGCGCTTTCGCTTCCTGCCTTACGCGCGGCTGGACGACGTCATGGTGAGCTACGCCGCCGCAGGCGGCGGGGTCGGGCCCCACTTCGATTCCTACGACGTGTTCCTTCTGCAAGGTCCGGGGCGGCGCCGGTGGAGCGTCGGTAAGCAGCGCGAGCCGGAGCTCGACCCGAATGCGCCCCTGAAGATCCTGCGCAACTTCCGCCCCGAAAAAGAGTGGCTCCTCGAACCTGGAGACATGCTCTACCTGCCTCCGGGCTGGGCGCACGACGGCGTTGCGCTGGAGCCCTCCTTCACCTATTCGATCGGCTTTCGGGCGCCGTCCCATCAGGAAGTCGCCCGGGAATTTCTCGCCTTCCTCCAGGATCACGTCGCGTTCGACGGCACCTATGCGGATCGGGGAGCGAAGCCTCAGCGCCGCCCGGCGGAGGTTCCGAAAAGGATGGTGCAACAGGCCGCCGTCGTAGCCCGGAGAATTCGCTGGCGCGTGCGGGATGTGGCGCGTTTTCTGGGCGAGTACCTTTCGGCACCCAAGCCGCAAACCGTGTTTTCGCGGCCGCGCACTCCGCGCTCGCCCGCTACGTTCGCCGCGCTATGCCGCGCCCGGGGCGTGCGCCTGGACCTGCGCACCAGGATGCTGTTCCGGGACCGTGAGTTCTTCGTCAACGGAGAGCAGGTCGAGCCGCCTGGACGCTTGCGAAGATTCCTCGCGCGTCTCGCCGACGAGCGCGTCCTGCGGCCGGGCGAGCGCCTCCCGCAACCGCTCCTTGGGCTGCTGCACGGTTGGTACCTCGCCGGGTGGATTCGCATCGGAGAACGCCATGAGTGAGCCCTCCGCCGAGGCGGTTCCCGAGCGGACTCTGCTCCAGACGAGAAGCGCCTATCCGGAGGGCTTCAACAGGCTTCTCGGCCTCGCGCGCCGGGAGCTGCGCATCTTCGATCCGGATCTCTCGGAGCTGGAAATGAACTCGACGAGCCGCATCGAGACGCTCACGCGCTTCCTTCGGGAAAGCCGCACGCGCCGCGTCTACGTCGCGCTTCACGACATCGAGCACGTCACCAAGCGCTGCCCGCGACTGATCGCCTTGATGAGCAGTTATACCTCCGCGCTCCTCATCTTCCAGACGCACGGAGAGGCGGCCAAGGTGCAAGATTGCTTCGTGCTCGCCGACAGCGACCATCTGGTGCGCCGGCCCGTGAGGACTCAGGCGCGCGGGGTGCTCGTGGTCAACGATCCGAAGGAGTGCCAGCCGATGCGCGAGCGATTCGACGAAATCTGGGAATCGTCGCTCCCCACGGTGTCGGTGAATACGACCGGGTTGTAGGACCCTACAACTCCCTCCACCCAAAGCCCTCGTCCTGGGTCGCCACCGATATCCACCGAGGCTCGCAGCGCAATGCCTCTGCCAGCGCGCCTCGAGCCAGTTCCGGAGTATTGTTGGTCTGGGAGAGGTGCGCGGCGATCACATGCCTGAGCCGCCTGCGGTCGAGGGCCGCGAGTATCTCCCCCGAAGTTCGATTGTCCAGATGCCCGAGGCGGCCTGCGATGCGCGCTTTCAGCGCAACCGGATAAGGCCCGTTCACAAGCATGCCGGAGTCGTAGTTGCACTCGAGCACCAACGCGTCGCAGCCGGACAGATTCGATTCGATGTGCGCCGTCGAGCAACCCGTGTCGGTCAGGACGCCCAGCCGGCTCGCGCCGTCGGAGAGCACGTACTGGACCGGCTCGCGCGCATCGTGCGGCACCGTGAAGGGCTGCACCAGCACATCGTCGACCGAGAAACCGGCTTGCGAATCGATCAGATTGAACGGGCACTCCTCGGGATCAGAGCCCGTTTCGCGCAGGGCAGCGAGCGTACCGTGCGTCAGCCACACCGGGATACCGAAGCGGCTCGCCAGGGGAAATACGCCCTCGCCGTGGTCGGCGTGCTCGTGCGTGACGATTATTCCGGCGAGATCGGAAGGCGCTAGGCCGACGCGGGCCAGACGTGAGACGGTTTCGCGCAGCGAAAACCCGCAGTCGAGCATGAGGCACGTCCGGGCAACCTCCACGACGAGCGCGTTGCCCAGGCTGCCACTGCCAAGCGAAGCGAAGCGCACGCTTGGTTCCTAGATTCCGTCGAGCGAGCGAAGCGCACGAAACCGCACGGGCTATTTCAGTTGTTGCTGCAGCAGGGAGAGAATCTTGCGCGCCGTATCGGAGGAATCAGGGTTGCCTTCCTTGTTGAGAACCTGCACTTCGCTCGAATCATTGCGATCTTTCACGAATACGCGATACTGCTCGGCTTTCGGATCGGGCGCGGAACGCCAGAACATCAGCTTGGCAAGAAAACTTTCGTTCTTCTTGTCGAGCGCGTCGGCTTCCGGATCGACGTACCGCACGAAGTAGAAACCCTTCGAGCGGTCGCGGTCTTCGACGGTGAAGCCTACGCGATCGAGCACGAGTCCGACGCGCCTCCAGGCCCGGTCGAACGGCTCGGCGAGCTCGAGTCTGCCGGGCCCGTTCTCGCCCGGTACGATCTTCGCCCGTCCGTCGTCCTTGTTTACCGCGAGCTGCGCTCGCGCGCGCGCGTCCTCCGCTCCGAAGCGGACCATCAGCCGGCGCAGAAACTCGGCCTCCAGGCTCGGGTCCGGGGGCCGGGCCTGCCACACCGTGCTGTCGCGGTACTGGTTGACATAGACTTCGGCCACGCCCCGATGGGTGATATAGATTTCGGTGGTGTTGGGCTGTGCGCCGCGCTCCAGGCGCGTGCGGAACTTGTCGCGCTCGCCTGTGGAGTAGGCTCCATCGATAACGCTCCCAATCAGGTTTCGAATCGGGTCCTGCTTGATCTTTGCGCGGTTTTCGTTCCAGTCGGTCTCCATGACGCCGGCTTCGGGGACCTCGGTCTTGATCACGAAACCGAGCCCCTGCCAGAAATCCTTGACGATGGGCCAGACCTTCTCGGGCGGCTCCGACACGACCAGCCAGCGCTCGCTGCCGGACCGATCGATCCGCAATTTGTCGATCTCGGGCAGGATCGCGGTCGCTCCGGGCCGCGGTGTGCCGCTCCGCTCGGCGTTGTATGCCGAAAGAGTCGTCGCCCCGGTCGGGCTCCCTTCCGGGATCTGATAGCGCTCGTCGCGAGCCGGCGTGGTCAAGTCGGGCGGAACTTCGAGCGGGGGGAGCTTCTTCTCGGACTTGTACTCGACCTTCGCGGAATCGAACAGAGTGCTGCCGCAGCCCGCAAGCGTCAGCGCGAGCACTGCCGCGACGGCAGCGGAGCCGTACCGAGTCATCCCGCCTTTCCCTCGACGACGCGCAGGCCGCTTGCGGGCGTGACGTCGGCTTGGCGCATGGCCTCCCTGACGACTTCGTGGAACTGCTGCGAGAGCGGCGTGAGCGGCAGGCGGATGCCCATGCCGATCAGTCCCATCTGCGCCACCGCCCATTTGACCGGGATCGGATTCGCCTCCACGAAAAGCTTCGTGTGAAGTCCGAGGAGCTTGAAATTCAGGTCGCGCGCCTTCTTCAGGTCGCCCGAGAGCGCAGCCGAGCACATCTCGTGCATCAAGCGCGGCGCGACGTTCGCGGTGACCGAGATGATGCCCTTGGCGCCGAGAAGCATCAGCGCAAGGCAGGTCGCGTCGTCGCCGCTGTAGACCGCGAAGTCCTTCGGCGCGCGCCGCAGCAGTTCCGAGCCGCGCTCGATGTTGGCGGTGGCGTCCTTGATGCCGACGATCCCGGGGATCTGCGCAAGGCGCAGCGTAGTCTCGCTGGCGAGATCGGCGACGGTGCGGCCGGGAACGTTGTATACGATCTGCGGAATGTCGACCGTCTCCGCGATCGTGCGGAAGTGCCGGTAGAGCCCTTCCTGCGTGGGTTTGTTGTAGTAGGGCACGACCGAGAGGCTGGCGTCGGCACCTGCGTTTTTCGCCGACTGCGCGAGCTCGATCGCCTCCGCCGTGGAATTGCCGCCCGTGCCGGCCACGACTGTGATGCGGCCGCGCGCGTGGGCGACGGCCAGCCGGATCAGCTCCTTGTGCTCGTCGAAATCGACGGTGGGCGATTCCCCCGTGGTGCCGACGACGACGATTGCGTCGGTGCCCTGCTCGATATGGAAATCGATGAGCGACTTGAAGCGCCCGAAATCGAGCCGCCCGTCGTCCTGCATCGGTGTAACGATCGCGACTATGGACCCGGAGAGCATAGAGCCTCCTGATTTGAACGTTTCATTCTAACGCAATCGCCTAACCGCCGGCTGACGCCGGGACCGCGGCTAGCGGTGCCGAGCCTTTGTCGGCCCGCACGGCGCAGACACGCTGAATCACCGCCTGCTTCGGCGCGGAAATCAGGCCCTGTTCGAACGCAACCACGGCCAAGGGTTCCAGGCTGTGAAGCAACTCGTCGGGCCGCAGCAGGAACGCCGGATTGCTCGGTCGGCCGTAGCGCTCGTTGCCCAAGGCGAAGGTTTCGTAGATCAGCACGCCCCCGGGGCGCAAGGCGCTCACCAGATCCGGAAAGAGTGGTCGATGCAGATAATTGGTCACCACCACGCCGTCGAATCCTCCGGGCGCAAACGGCCACTGCCCCGCTTCGATGTCCGCGACGCGGACCTCCGCCCCGTTCAGCTCGCCCAGGGCCGAAAGCGCCTGCGCGTCGCGATCGACTCCGACCACCGCGAAGCCCAGCGACTGGAGGTAGCGCAGGTGACGGCCCTGACCGCAGGCGACGTCGAGCACGCGCCCGCCTGGCCGGATCAACGCGGCCCAGCGGCATACCCAGGCAGACGGCGCTTCGGGCCCGTGCGCACACGACGACATATCGCGTCTATTATCCCCGTGACGCAACAGGTACGCAGGAGCGCATATGGCACCCAGCAGTCGACCCGTGACTTTTCCCGGCGCATTCGGTACGTCGCTCGCCGCGCGGCTGGACGCGCCCGCCGGGCCGCCGCTCGCCTACGCCATCTTCGCCCACTGCTTCACCTGCTCCAAGGAGAGCAAGGCCGCGGCCGCGATCAGCGCCGCGCTCGCCGAGAAGGGGTTTGCCGTGCTGCGCTTCGATTTCACCGGACTGGGCGGGAGCGAGGGCGATTTCGCGAACACGAATTTCTCCTCGAACGCCGACGATCTCGTCGCCGCGGCGGACTTCCTCAGGCGCGAGCACCGCGCTCCAACGCTCCTGGTCGGACACAGCCTCGGCGGCACGGCGGTGCTCGCCGCGGCTTCGCGGATCCCCGAGGCGGCCGCGGTCGCGACCATCGGATCGCCATTCGACCCGGACCACGTCCTGGGCTTGATCAAGGACTCGGTCGAGAAAATCGACGCGGAGGGCGACGCGCGGGTCGGTATCGCTGGCCGTGATTTCCGGATCAAGAAGCAGTTTCTCGACGATATCCGGGCGCAGAAAATCGGCGCCGCGGTGGAGCGTCTCGGCAAGGCGCTGATGGTGATGCATTCTCCGCGCGACGCCATCGTAAATATCGACAACGCGGCCAGGATCTTCATCGCGGCCAAACATCCGAAGAGCTACGTATCGCTCGATCCGGCCGACCACCTCCTCTTGCGCCGCGAAGACGCGCTCTACGCGGGCGAGGTGCTCGCCGTCTGGGCTTCGCGTTACGTCGCCCCATCGCCCGAGGCGGCGCCGGCTTTGCCGGCGGGCGCGGTGCTCGTGCGCGAGACTCGAGAGGGCAAGTTCACCAATCAGATCTTCGCCGGCCGGCACGTAATCCACGCGGACGAGCCGCTCGAGGCGGGAGGCCTGGATACGGGCTTGTCGCCCTACGATCTGCTGTGCGCGTCCCTTGGAGCGTGTACGGCGATGACGCTGCGGTCGTACGCCGACCTGAAGGGCATCGCGCTCGAGCGCGTCAGCGTGGAGCTCAAGCACGAGAAGATCCACGCTGTCGATTGCGCCGAATGCGAAACCAGGGAGGGGAAAATCGACCGCATCGAGCGGCTCATAACCCTCGAAGGCGTTCTCGACACGGTGCAGCGGCAAAAGCTTCTGGAGATCGCCAACAAGTGTCCCGTGCACCGGACGCTGCATTCGGAGGTCGTGATTCCGACCCGGCTTGCCGGCTAGAACGAGGACCCGGGCTGCTTCAGGAATTCGGCTTCCTCGGCGGTGGATTGTCGGCCGAGAATCGCGTTGCGGTGAGGAAAGCGGCCGAAGCGCGCGATGATCTCGTAGTGCCGTTTCGCGTATTGCATATCTTCCGGATCGAGCGCATGGCATAAAGCGAGAGAACGGCGCTGTGCGGCGAGATCCTCCGCGTGCTCGAAGGGCAGATGGATAAAGAGGCGCTCGACGGGTGAAAGCAGGAGGTCGAACCCCCGGGCGATCGTTTCCCTCGCCGCGGCGAGCGCCAGTGAATCGCTCGCGAACGAGCGCGCCGTGCCGCGGAACATGTTGCGCGGAAACTGGTCGAGCACGACGATCAGCGCAAGCGAGGCGAGCGGGGTCGCCCGCCAGCGCTCGAGCTTTCCGCCCGCGGCTCGCTCCCAGGCGGCGAGAAAGCGGCGGTAGACTTCCTTGTCGAAGACGTCTGACTTCTGGAACCAGGCCTTGCGCGGCCGGCCGCGCTCGCGCGAATTCGGCGCATCGAACCAGAAATCGAGCACCTCGACGAAGTCTGGAGGGGTCAGTTGCAGAGCCGCAGGTTGGCGAGGGTGATCAACATCGCCGGATTGAGATAAGCGCTCAAGACAAGCACCAAGACGGCAGCGAACACACCCAATCCGAACGCCGACAGGAGCTTTTTCCAGTGAGTCATATTGCGGTCCCCATGTGGTGCGCCGCCCATTTTAGCCCACGGCCGCCGCTGGGCGAGATCAGTCCTTGAGGGCGCCGACCGTCCAGCCTATGAGCTGATCGACGGCTTCGTCGCTTGCCCCTATCAGAGCGCGCACGCCGCCTTCCGCGTCGGGGGTCTTTGCCGGGCGCTCCACGCTGAAGTCGCGCTGCGCGATCAGGCTGCGGTTCCCCATGACCGAGGCCCGGAAGCGCACGACCGCCCTGCTCTTTCCCGGGGCGTCGAATACCTGGATGAACTCCTCCAGATCGACGCGCAGCGCGTACTTGGCGCGCGCGTCGTCGCCCGGCCGGATGATTCCTCCCGCGGACGCACCCAGCCGGGCCCGCAGGCGGTTCGTAAACAGCTCCGCTGGAGAGCTGACCCAGCGGCTGTCCGCATAGGCCTGGGGCCGGGTGACGTCCTGGTATGTGAGCCGGTAGTAGATCAGGGGCGAATCCAGCCAGCCCGGAGCGTTGACGTTGTGCACGAGCAGGGGCTGACGCAGGACCGGCGTCGTGCCCCCTTCCGGCGGGAGACCAAAATCGTAATTCGCGATCACCGGCCCCGGGGCCGGAGCCAAGCTGCATCCGGCGCCGGCGACAATCAGCGTGAACGCGGCGATTCTTCGGGACCCTCGCAACATCGCCTTTAACGTGCTCCGTCCCTGAATCCCGGCTCGCCCGGTCCGGGCCTTCCTCGCGGCGCGCCGAAAACGAAGCTCTGCGGATTCTCGCCCACCGCGTTGAGAACGCGGTCGAGCGAGCGCGTGTCGCGATTGAGCTGCTCCACCAAGGCGTTGAAGCGCGGCAAAGTTTCGTCGTTGAAGGAGCGCGCGGCCACTCCCACCTCTTCGAGGCTCGCGGCCATCCGGTCGAAGGCCGCAGAGCGTTCTTCCAGTTTGCGCGAGAGCCTGCTCAGGTCGGCCAGGGCGCCGCGCGCGTCGCCCATCAGCGAAGGAAACTCCTGCGCGCCGGGTTGCAGGCGCTCCGCGAGGCCCGCGGTCTGGCGCGACGCCTGCTCGATCCCGGAGAGCATGCGGGTGAGCAGCTTCCGGTTCTCCTCGTTCAGCAGTTCGTTCATGCGGCCGGAGAGCTGCTTCACGGCGGCTACCACGTCGAGGCTCGAATCGAAAATCGACGGACGCATGTCTATGCGCGGCGGTTCGCCGCCCTCGGCCTTGAGCAGCTCCTTCGACGCGCCCTCGTCGTTCAGCGCGACGTACGCGAGGCCGGTCACGCCCTGATACCCCAGCTGCGCGTAGGTGCTCTTCGTGATGGGCGCATCTTCCTGCACGCCGATGCGGATGCTGATGCGGCCCGAGACGCCCGGCTCGATTCTGATCGACTCGACGCGCCCCACGTCGACCCCGCGGTATCGCACCGGAGCCTCGACCTTCAGGCCCGCGACCGAGCTTGCCGTCGTGACCACGTACTGCGCGAACCGGATGTCGTCCCGGCGGAACCACAGTCCCGCCGCCACCAGGGCCGCGGCCAAGACCACGGTGAACAATCCTGCGGCCAGTGCATAGGCTCGATTTTCCACGGCTCCTCCTCAGTTCGTCTGCAGCGCGGGCGCGGCGGAGAGCGCGCGCCGACCGCGCTCGCCGAGAAAAAAATCCCGAATGAACGGATGGTCGTACCGCACCACCTCGTCCAGGCGCCCGCTTACCACCACCTTCTGATCGGCGAGCACGGCGATGCGGTCGGAAACCGATACCAGGGTATCGAGATCGTGCGTCGCCATCACTACGGTGAAATTGAGCTTGATGTGAAGATCGCGGACGAGCTTCACGAAAGCTTCGCTGCTGTCCGGATCGAGCCCGGCGGTCGGCTCGTCGAGGAACACCAGCTCGGGCTCGAGGACGAGCGCGCGGGCGAGCGCGACGCGCTTGATCATGCCGCCGGACAGATCCGCGGGCATCGTCGACGCGTGCCGCTTGTCCATGCCGACGGCGTCGAGCTTGACCATGACGATGTCGCGGATGAAATCCGCGTCGAAAGCGTGCAGCTCGCGCAGCGGCAGCGCGATGTTGTCGAAAACGCTGAGCGCGCTGTAGAGGGCGCCCTGCTGGAACAGCACGCCCCAGCGTTTGCGAATTTTCTTGAACAAACCCGCGTCGCAGGTGTGCAACGGGACACCGAAGACCCGGATGCTGCCGCGGTGAGGCCGCTCCAGCCCCAGCATCTGCCGCAGCAGCGTTGTCTTGCCGCTTCCCGATCCACCCACCAGGGACACGACCTCGCCCGGCATGACCGAGAAGTCCAGGTCGCGGTGGACCACGAGGTCGCCGTACACCGTCCAGAGACCTTTGACGTCGACGACGGGCGCGCCGCTCATTTCAGCTCCAGCCCACGTCTGAGAAGATGACCGCGATAATCGCGTCGGCGACGATGACCGCAGTGATCGAAGTCACCACCGAACGAGTCGTCCCCGCCGCGAGGCTTTCGGTGTTGGGCTGGATGCGCAGGCCGAAGTGGCATGCGATCAGGGCGATGAGCACGCCGAAGACCACGCCCTTGCCGACGCCGAGCCACAAATTGACCTCGGGAACCGCGGCCGGCAGCGCGGAGAAGAACTGAAAGAAGCTCATGCCGAGCTCGGCTTTCGCCGACACCGCGCCCCCGACCAGCGCGACACCGGACGTCCACAACACCAGCAGAGGCAGCGCCACTGCTATGGCCGCCATCTTGGGAAGGATCAAGCGCAGGGTGTTCGAGATGCCCATCACCGAAAGCGCATCCAGCTCCTCGGTCACCCTCATGACCCCGAGCTGGGCGGTGATCGCAGAACCCGAGCGTCCCGCGACCAGGATCGAGCAGACCACCGGACCCAGCTCGCGGACGATGCCAACGCCGAGAATGTTGACGATGAAGACGTCCGCGCCGACCAGCCGCAGCTGCTCGGCCGAAAGATAGCTGAGCACCACCCCGATGAGGAACCCGACCAGCGCGGTGATCCCCAGTGCCTGCGCGCCGATCTTGTAGATCGCCGCGGAAAATTCGCGCCACGGCCGCAGGAGCGGCTGCCTCACCACGGTCGCTGCGTCGATGAGCAATTGCCCGAAGAGCTGGAGCATCTCCAGAACGTGCCGGCTCACCGCCCACACGCCCCGCCCGAGGGCGAGCAGCAGGGAAAACCGGTCGGGCGCCGCCGGCGAGGATGCGACGGTTTCGGCCGATTCGCACGCGCCGAAAAATATCTCGTGCTCGCGCTTGAGCTGCAGCCTGTTCGGCCGGCACCTGCCCCAGGTTCGCCACACCAGCATCGCGCCTATGTGGTCGAACCGCTGGATCTGCGTGAGATCCCAGAGCGAGACCTGCGCGGGACCGGCGTCCCGCAACGCCGACTGCAGTGCAGCCGCGCGCGATTGGAGCGCGCGGATGTCCCATGCTCCGGAAAGATGGACGACGCGTGCGCCGTCTCCGGCGACGGTGACCTGGACGTCCGGGTCGCTGACCGGCATCGATGATTCTCCCTCGCGGCAAGCTAGCAGCAATGCAGCCGGAACGCAACGCCATGATTCGAAGTCGTTCGCGTACAATCGGCCTCTCGCCCCGGTAGCTCAGTGGATAGAGCAGCCCCCTCCTAAGGGGCAGGTCGCACGTTCGATTCGTGTTCGGGGCGCCACGGATTGCACTTTCGTGCAATCCGTGGCACTGAGCGCGAAAATTACGAACGGAGGAACCCTACGGTTCCCCCGTTACCCCTCCCCAACCACGCAACGAGTCAGGTTGCGTCCGGTTGCTTCGAGGGCTGCGCCAGGACGAAAGCGTCGAGCTTCATGCACGCCTCGTGTATCCGCGTCACCGCGGGATAGGGCTTCAAGTCGCACTTGTAGAGGATCGCGTTGAACACCTGCGGCACGAGGCAGCAATCGGCCATGGTGATCTGATCGCGGAAGCAGTATTTCCCGTGCTTTCGCTCCTGGGCGAGAAACGATTCCATCATCTGGAAGCCTTCGGCGATCCAATGCCGGTACCAGGTGTTGACGCCCTCCTCGTCGAGCTTGTACGTTTTGCCGATGTATTTCCGCACGCGCAGGTTGTTGAGCGGATGGATCTCGCAGGCGATGATCTGCGAGAAGGCGCGCACGTAGGCGCGGTCGAGCGGGTCGGCGGGCAGGAGCTTCGGCCCCGGGTGGACCTCGTCGAGATACTCCATGATCGCGAGCGACTGGGTCAGGACGCGACCGCCGTCCTCGAGCGCGGGGACCAGCCCTTGAGCGTTGACCGATTTGTAGCCCGCTTCCAGGTGCTCGCCCTTCGGCAGGCTCACGCCCGCGTGCTCGTATTTCAAACCCTTGTGGTGGAGCGCGATGCGTAGGCGAAACGAGGCGGAAGAGCGGAAGAATGTATAGAGCTTCATGCAGTCGAATCCCCGCGAGGCAAACTCTGGCAAGCATAGGGGAGGACGTGCTGCAGGGTCAACGCCGCTGCTTTTTTCGTTCTTCCTCTCGCAGCCGCAGCACCTGCCGCTGCACCTTTCCCGTGGTGGTCATCGGCAGGCTCTCGAGGAACTCGATTTCCTTCGGATATTCGTAAGGCGCGAGCTTGCCGCGCACGTGCTCCTGCAGCTCGGCCTCCAGTGCCGCGGAGGCCTCGTAGCCGGGCGCGAGAACGATGAATGCCTTCACGATGTGGGTGCGCTCGGGATCGGGGCTGCCCACGACCGCGGCGTTCGCGACCGCCGGGTGCTTCACCAGGCAGTTCTCGATCTCCGACGGGCCGATGCGGTAGCCCGCGCTCTTGAACATGTCGTCGCTGCGGCCCTGGTACCAGAAATCGCCGTCCTCGTCGCGCTTCGCGAGATCTCCGGTGCGGCACCATTTGCCGGTGTATTTCTTTTTCGTCGCCTCCGGATTCTTCCAGTATTCGAGAAAGAACACCGGATCGCCTTCCGCCCAGGCCGCTACCTCTCCGATTTCACCGACCGGAACTTCGTCGCCCGCCTCGTCGATGCAGCCCACCCTGTGCCCGGGATAAGGCCGGCCGATCGATCCGGGCTTGGCCGGCCACAGCGTATGCGAATTTCCGACGATGTAATTGATCTCGGTCTGGCCGAACATCTCGTTGACGGTGACCGCGAGCGCTTCGCGGGTCCATTCGAATACCGTCTCGCCCACCGATTCGCCGGCGCTCATGATGGAGCGCAGCGAAAGCGCGTAACGTTTCTTCGGCTGCGGCACCGTCTTCATCATCATCTTGAGCGCTGTGGGAAAGAGGAAGGTGTTGCGCACGCCGTACTTTTGCATCAACCAGAACGACCTGTCGGGATCGAAGCGACCGCGGTAGCCGAGCACCGGCGTGCCGTGGTAGAGCGACGGCAGCAGGGCGTCCATCAGGCCGCCCGTCCAGGCCCAGTCGGCCGGGGACCAGAACAGGTCGCCCGCCTGCGGAAACAGATCGTGCGAATGCACGAAGCCGGGGAGGTTCCCGAGCAGCACCCGCTGCGGCATGAGGGCTCCTTTCGGCGGACCGGTCGTGCCGCTGGTATAGACGAGCAGCGCCGGATCGCCCGCCCCGGTATCGACCGGAGCAAAATGCCCCGAAGCCTTGTCGAGGAGCTTCTCCCACGACTGCACCCAAGGCTCCCGCGCTCCGGCGACGCCGATCACGTGTCTCAAGAACGGCAGCTTGTCGCGGATCTGGGACAGACCAGGCAACGACGCGGGATCGACGAGCGCGGCGACGGTTTCACTGTTCTGCAGACGGTATTCCAGGGCATCCGGACCGAACAGCACCGAAAGCGGCATCGCCACGACGCCCATCTGGTAGCAGGCGATGTGCGCGATCGCCGTTTCCGGGCGTTGCGGCAGAATGATCCCGACCCGATCGCCGCGCATCACGCCGAGGCCGGCGAGCGCATTCGAGAGTCGGTTCGCCTGCTGCTGCAGATCCCAGAAGGTGTATGCTGCGGTGGACCCGGCCTCATCCTCCCAATACAGCGCGAAGCGGGAGCGGTCGGGTGAGTGCCGGCCGCAGCAAGCCGTGCCGATGTTGAATCGAGCCGGCACCTCCCATTTGAAACTATCGTAGACCTCGCGATAGCGGTCCTGCATTCCGAACGCAACTACTGGAGTTGCCTGAGCCGTTGCTCGACGAAATCGAGAAGATTGGGAGCGAGGTTCCCTGCCGATTTGGCGCGCGTGAAGGCCTCCAGTGCATCCTTGCGTCGCTCGACGGCCTGAAACGAGATCCCCAGGCCCAGCCACCAGACCCCCGCCGACGGTGCAAGGCGCAGCGCCGCCTGATACTGCTCGATCGCTTCCTTGTGGCGATCGAGCCTCTGGTAAAGGGCTCCGGCGAACGCGTGAAAACCGGGATTGCGGTCCGGCGGCGCGGCGTGCCTTTGCAGCACGACAAGCGCCGTGGGGATATCGTTGCTCTCGACCATGATGCGCGCGAGCAGCATGGCGAAACCGGTGTTCTCCGTGTTGAGCGCGAGGCCCTCCCGGAGGGAAACAGCGGCCTCGTCCACGCGCTTGGCCTCGAGCAGGAGGGCCACCAGAGTCTGGCGCGCCGCTTCGTGTCCGGCGTCGATTCCGAGAACTCTGTGAAAACCGTCCATGCTTTCGGCGATACGGCCCTGGTTCACGAGGTTGACCGCGCGCCGGAATTCGCTTTCCGCTCGGGAAGGCGACGAAGTGTTCGAACGCCGGTCGATCTTACCCGGTGCGGCGGCGGACTCGCCGACAGGAATCGGGGGCGCCGAGGCGGTCTTCGCCGCGGCGACGGACGTTTTCGCCCCGGACCGGGAAGATGATGTTCTCGAGCTTCGCCGTGGAATGGGGGTCGTCAACTCGGTCGCCAGCCGCAGCATGTCCACATTCACTTTTTCGGAGCGTTGTGGCAAAGGCGCCTTCGCGGCCGCCGGCGCAGGCGGCGGGGCCGCTTGAGGCGCGGGAGCGGAATCGAAACGCGACGATGCGGCAACGGCCGGCGCGGGAATCTTCCCCCGCGAGGACTGGTAGGCGAGCTCGGTGACCACCGGGTGCGGCGTCAACTGCCAGACGAGCCACGCGACCCAGCCCACGGCGAACAGCATCATCATGGCCATGGTTCGCCAGAAGAAATCGGAAGCCAGGGTGCGCGCGGGCACCGGATGCATGTGCCGCGAAAGTCCCCCGGCAGGCGCGGCGGTTACGTCCTGGGACGCATGGCGCTTGTCCAGGTCCCGGAGCATCTTGTTGATGAGGCTCACCGCAGGATCATCCAGCCGATGCCCGAGAACGCCGCGCAGGCGAGCGCAAGCCAAACCCAGGCACGCGACAGCTCGAATGAAGCCGGCGTGTCGACTGTCGCCGCCAGAGCGTGTCCTCCGGTCACTCTGCGCACGCCCTCGCCGTAGGCGAGCATCATCGCCTTGTTGGCGAGAATATTGATGAGGCGGGGAACGCCGCGGCTCGCCCAGTAAATCCTCTTGGCCGCTGCGGGCGCAAACACCGCGTCGCCCGAGTAGCCGGCGATCGCGAGCCGGTGAGCGAGATAATGCTCGGTCTCCTCGCGCGTCAGGGTGCCCAGGTGGTGCTGAAAAGTGATGCGCTGGCGCAGCTGCCGGATCGAGGCGTGCGCGAGCCTCGCGTCGAGCTCGGGCTGGCCGAACAGGATCACCTGGGCGAGTTTGCGCTTTTCGGTCTCGAGATTGGTCAAGAGGCGCAGCGTCTCGAGCGATTCGAGAGGCATCGCCTGGGTCTCGTCGAGGCACATCACCACGCGCCTTTTCCGGCGGGCGAAATCCAGCAGCGCGAGGTTCAGGGCCTTGAGCAGGTGATGCTGGTCGAGTCCGCCGTCGAGCTTCACCCCCATTTCCTCGGCGAGCGCGAGCAGCAGCGTCTTGGGCTCGAGGTTCGGGTTGGGGATATACGCGCTGACCCAGTGGTCTTCCAGCGTGGCAAGGAATTTCCGGCACAGCAGCGTCTTTCCCGTGCCCACCTCACCGGTGATCTTGATGAAACCCTCCCCGTTCGCGACGGCGACGAGCAGCGTGTTCAGGGCTTCCTGGCTGCTCGCGCATGCGTAGAAAAAGCTCGTGTCGGGGGTGATCCCGAACGGGGGTTCGCGCAGGCCGAAGTGGGAGAGATAGATCACTACGGTCTCGCGAACGGGTTGAGCCTCGCTCCGCTCCCGAAGTCCTGCATCCGGTCGCGCGTCTGCTGGACGCCGTCCTCCCAGTCTTTTTCGCCCTTGATGACTGTCGGCTTCAGCAGGATGACGAGCTCTCTTTTAGTCCTGGTCCTCGTGGTGTTCCCGAACAATCCGCCGACGCCCGGGATGTCCTGAAGCAACGGAATGCCGGAACGGTCGTTCGCGACATCGACCTTCATCAGCCCGCCCAGGGCGACGATGTTCCCGTCCTGGACGCGGACGATGGGATCGGTTTCGTT
>Ga0209647_1000221_pt1 | contig 53027 bp, 36 predicted proteins | sample GraSoi_2013_60cm_FD_185827 | JGI IMG/M metagenome (GOLD analysis project Ga0209647, IMG submission 185827) | Grasslands soil microbial communities from the Angelo Coastal Reserve, California, USA - Sample 9_17_2013_60cm (SPAdes) (version 2) | ecosystem: Environmental > Terrestrial > Soil >...
AGCGTCCATCGTTCACCCGCCTCCATGCTGGCGCGGTGGACGCAGTTCTTCACCATGTCGTAATCGTAGCGCATCACTATTCTTCCCAGCGCGTCCGTGACAGAGAGTTGGTTCCCTTCAATATCCAGCTTGCTGCGGGTAGAATAAAATTCGTCTACGGTCGCGCCACTTTCTTGAAAGCGATTGTGTGCTACCGACACGCAAGGGCGGCCTAGGACATCAAAAAGCACAGAACTCGGCGTATCGTTGTGCACACCGGTCTTGGTTGCCGCATCCAGTTCCGCGCTCCGGGCATCTGCATCGGGAAACGAGGCGGTGCTCAATACTGGATCTGTGCGCAGTTGGTACCAGGTAGGTAGATAATCGGAGTCCGCCAGTAAGCTAAATAAGTCACCGGCATCAGGATCGGTTTTGGGATTGAATTCAACGGTATCGTTAACGTCCCAGGTTTTTTGGAGCCACGGATCAAACACAACCTTGTTCCAGGTGTGATTCGGGTGAAGCGTAGCCACAACTCGCTCTAACGGATCATAGAACAGGGTGGGACTGACCCCGACTTTATTGGCGAACTCGAAATCGTGTGTGGAGCTGAAGAATGGTTCATATTCGCGGACCGGTTTGCCTTTGTTATTCAATATTGTCCACCCCGAACCGACCCAGCGCGGATTCGTGATAGGAGCCTGCGGACCAGTTAGATCGACTGGGCCAGGTTCGGCCTGAACTTTCTTCTCGATCTCACGTCCCAACCCGTCGGAGTAACTGAAGCTAACCTGGACCCTGCTCTGTTGGTCCGCTGGTGTATCACTGACGTGGGTTTCACGAACAATGGCTGCTGAAAAAATTGGTTTCCATTGAGTCGGGTCAGCCGGATTCGCGGCTTGGGTCTCGCTGAAGCGCTTCAAATCATAAATGATGCGAGTAGTGGCGGTACCAAGAAGTTGGGGCACCAAAGTCAGGGGATTGGGGTTGTTGATAAACCCATCAATATCCGACTGCGAGAGGTCCGCTGTGAATTGGGCAAGTGAGTCACCACTTTCCGAAAGGCCGTTCGTACTAACCTTGCCCTTGACCGCAGTGCCAACAACCATTCCCAGAACATCAAAGCCAGCTTCAACATGGTTCCCGTTCGGATCGATAACTTCCCTCGGTTGAAGCACACGGTAATTGTTCTCGGCGATAACTGTGTTACCAAGAGCATCCTGGCTCTGTGATAAGAGGACGTTGTGGGAGTCGTAAGTAATTCGCGTGTACTGGTCGAATGGATCGCGGTGCGCCTGCGGCAAATAGAAATTCGCGGCGGCAAATGCTGGGTCCTGAACAAATGGATCGGGCCGGGTTCGCCGGAAGGGGCGAGTACATTATTTGACCCGATGGGATCCACCAATCTCCGTCGCCTTGACTGTTCACAAAACCACCCTCTCCAGACAGGAGCGTGTTCAACGAAGTGACATCGGCGGGCTTATTCGGATTGGAATTGCCGGTAATGAATACCTGTTGGGCGAGGTTAGAAGTGATCGCGAGTTTGTAGGTCTCGTAAACCAAGCCGAGCGAACCCATCTGACCCGAAGGCAGCGGGGCGGCGAGATCGTCCTTGAGATACAGGATTCGGACGTCGTCAAGCAGGCGCTTCTGAGTCTGGCTAAGGTCAGGGACAACCTCATAAGAAATTTTCGCCGCCCCATCGGCTAAGCTTTGCAAATCTGCGAATAGATACACCGCTGAGTCATCCGGTCGGGTTGGGCGAGTTAACTCGTACGCAAACGTCTCCGACGGCATCGGTGTTCGGTAGGTGTCTGGTTGGTCAATAACCCTAGTGAAGATGTTCTCGGTCAGCGTTATTAGAGAAGTCGCTTGTTCCGGTTGCGCAAAGGCGGAGGCGTTCGTTTTCAGATCTGGCGGTGCGCCGGACTGAGATGCCGGCGCAAGTTGAACGCCTGCAGCGTTTAAATTCCTGCCGTAAGCCACGCTGATGCTTTGAAGTACATTGCCGAAGGCGTCGACCTTCAGCACAGCGTTATGAGTTACCCGCGGATCGGCGGGGTTACGTTCGTGATGATGATCGATGGTCTCACGCGCATGAGTGAAAAAGACGGCGTAGCGGTTGGCCGCTTGTGGCTGAAGACATTCCACAGTGTAGTTCCGCTGGGAAACGCTATAGGGAAGCCCCGCCTTGTCAGTACCATCGTCGGCGTAAATCTCCTGTCGGAGAATACTTCCCTTGAGCGCTCGGATCGCCTCGCGTTGCTCGTCGTCTGTCAGTACATACGGAAGCCGGGTACCGTCGGCCTGAACCACATCTGCCGGCAAAATTGTGTCGGGCAATAGCGTAGCGAAGAAGGCCTCCCATTTCTGCTCAAACTGCGGATCGCTCTCGCTCGGCGCACCAAAGTAATCGGACGCCATGTGGTGGATAATCGTCTCTTCATCGGGCCAGGCTCCAGTGTGGAACCAGGTCTTCGTGACCACCGGCGGGAAATGCAGCGCGTCGGCTTCAGAGTCCGTATCCTCGGTGAAAAGACTGCCAGAATCGCCGAAGGATTCGGCGTCGCGTTGCTCCATGTAACCGAAGCCGCGAAACTCGCGCTCCACACCGTCGAAATAGCCGTGACGGTACCGATAAGTTGAGACTAGCCTGGTGAGCCCGATGTAATCGAACGCCTCTACCCGTTCCGCGACATAAACGGGAAATGGTAGTTTAGTTACCCAAGGTGTACCGGCTTCACGATCCTGGACATAGAATTTGGTTGATGAAGCGTACTGGACCCGTGTTTCCGCACCGAGGTTGTTAGCTATCCTGACTAACAGATGTGGTTTCACGCCGCCCATCAGGTCGATGTAGCGCATTTGTCGACCGGCATCGGACCCGAGAGGCGACGACCAAACTAAACACGCGGTGCCACTACCGAGAAGGTCGACGACGCTGACGGAGCTTGCGCTATTGGCGGCAGGGAAGTCAGATAGCAATACCTGATCCGTCCAACTGTTGCCGGATTGATTATGGTAGATCGCGACACCGTTTGTAGCGAGATAGATGATATCGGTGGTGCCACAGCCATCTATGTCCGCTAAACGAATCTGGCGAGGATCAAACTGTTCTTGCGCATCAAAACAGGGGGCGTTGTCCATCGCGACCTTTGCACCAAAACGCCCGTAGCCGCGGTTCGGCCAGTAACAGACTTCTCCGTTCCTGATTCGGACAACGTCGGTAAGACCGTCTCCGGTCATATCCGCCAAAAAAACAGATTGGCTCGGATCGGCGAAGACTAGAGCCGGTCCTTGTTCCTCGTCGAACGGCTTCCGGGCGTATTGTCGAGCACCAAAACCCTCCCGACCCCAGGAGGGATACCAAGCGAAAACTTCGTCTTCCGACACCAGAATATCAGCGAGACCGTCGCCGTCGATATCAACAAATTTGAGGTTTGGATCGCGCGTCTCTAGATCCGGAAAACTTTGAAACGAGCAAAAGCTGTCCCAGCCGGGATCATCGGTGCGTTCGCTATAGCCTCGGACGGGTGGATCGAGAATAACCATCATCTGATGACCATCGCCCGAGAGGTCCATGAATTGCGGCTTTCCGCCTGATTGCGGAAGGGAGGCCTGCATGGCCACCAATTCCAACGCACCAAACTGCGCGACCGTTTGCGCTTGACCGTTCGGGTTCGTGCCGCTGAGTGGACTCAGGTTACGTTTGTAGAAAAATGCGCCCGCTTGCTGGGTCAGAATCCCAGATATCCCCTCACCGTCTAGATCGAGCCACTGGTAGTTGGAGCCGTCTAATCCTTCCGGCAGATTTTCCAAACTGTCCGATTCGACCGTTTGAACCGTGGAATCGATCTCGGCCTCCGAGTAAGTGAACTCCAGCGGCGGAAAAGATTTGGTGATGTAAGATTTTCCGGTGGTGTCGAGAGCGTACCCGGTTTGAGTGATGGACAAGAGCTTGGTGGCGATGGGATTCCCCAGCAGTTGCGATTGGCCATTTTGGTGGTCATACGCGAAGTCCGTCGAGCGGACCATGCCGTCGTACCCTGTCTCGCCATTCCGGCCCTGGGGAAAATGATGAAACATCAGCACCCGTTGGCATAACCGGTAGACGCGAATATCGAACGTCGAACGGAAGTTGGAGAAAGGATCAGCGCGCGTGACCCACTTCTGGACAGGGTCTTCTGCGGGAGTTGGATTAAGCGAATTGTGTTCGCCATAGTCGAAAACGACCTCGAAGAGCCAATCGCTACGCTGGGAGAGGTCTTCTTCTCGCACATAGGACGTCTGGGTCCCGTAGCGAATGCGCTTGATATAACGATTGATGAATGGCGCATTACCGTTTTGACGATTGCGCTCATTCGCCGCCGAAAAATCTATGTCGGTCGTATCTTCGGGTTTGTATTCGTAAACGATGACATTTCCTTTATCGTCATACGTTCTTTCCAGAAGCCATTTGAAAACCCGGGTTGCATCCTGGGGATCCGCGATCCGGCAGTTTGGGTTCTGACCATAAACGCTGGTAACATTGTCCTTGGTAGTTGCCCTCCAGTGGATGTCGCCATCGGTCTTGCGCCTCCATTGCTCAATGCGGGCGAACAATCCTTCGATTCGGGGCCTATACCGTTTAATCGCGTAGGTCTGAGTGTTTAGCGTCGCATCCGGGATCGGTACTGGCTGCCATTGATTGTTTTGCTGGACGAGTACCGGCACAAGGTCCTCGGCATCGGACAGAATGAAAACATCTGATTCGCTGGCATCATCGTAGAGTGGCAACCCTTTGTCCGTCTTGCGCGTGATTGAGGGAATGGATAGATGCCATCCCAGTGCGAACGGTCCATTTCCCGCCCCCGAATCATAGGATAAAGCCAGTTTCGGAAAAAAATCTGAGCGCCCAGGTGACGTAAAGATCGGAACAGTCAGCGAGCCGGTACCCGTTACTGGATTAACCGAGAATTTTTCGCCGATGCCACGGATTGCTCCGCCCCCCTTGGGTAGGTTGATGGTGGGCAGACTCGATAGATTGTCTTCTTCCTTAGAACTCTGCGCCCTGTCGAATTGCTTTGTTGCATCGGTGGTCATTTCGGGATGCCCCGGATTATGCAGCCAATTTGGCCTGGACCTTAGTCGATGAGAGGACTTTCATAGGGGGCGCCGCGTCGGCAGTACGCCTCTTCCAAAAAACGAGGGACATCCAATCGACCGAGAACCTGGACCACGTGGTGCCATGGTGACGGCACCGAACCGAGCAGAAAATCGGGCGAAGAATGCTCCGGCGGGAATGATACTAATTTTCGCAAGAGCCTCTGTCTATGCGTATTTTGACGTACAGCAAATCCTGCGATTTGCGTTGCTCACGAGACTCAGCCAGACGTAGTGATTAAACTGAGGTTTCCACACAACCGCGCCAAGGCATTAACAACAATCAAATCTTCGTGAGGAACATGATTCATGGCAATTGACCGCTACGAGTCCACGTTCGTGGTAGATATCAACGGCAACGGGGATTTCACTAGTTTGCAACCCGCGATTAACGCGTTGCCGAGCACCGGTGGGAAAATTTTCGTTAAAGCCGGCGCCTATTCGATCACGAGCACAATCCAGGTTACCGCGAGTAACGTACACATCCAGGGCGAAGGAATGGGTATTACCGTTTTCACTGGGGACAGCACGATGACTGGGAATACGCCGGCCTTGGACATACATAATTCCGTGGTAGGTATCGCGCGGGCGCTCGTGGCCGATACCGCCCTTGGAGACATCACACTCAAGATCTCGCCGGCGGATGCTGCATCCTTCAATCTCGGCGACTACATTCTGTTGTATTCGAATAAGGGAGTTGATACCGAATACCCTGGGAAAAACGCGGGCGAGGTTAAGCAGATCACGGCGATCGATCCGATAGGCGGTGTCATCACAGTAGATGACCAGATCTTCGATACCTACACAGTAGCAGACTCAGCCAACGTCATCCGAGTCACGATGCTGCAGAATATCACTCTATCCGATTTCTCCGTCACGACCCAAGCCGCGTCTTCCACATTGACTACCGGATTCACCCACTTTCGGTTTATCGAAAATCTACAGATCCAGCGGATCGAAGTACACGATGCGTTCAACACCGGGATTCATGTGCAATCCGTGCGCAACACAAAGATTTCTGACTGTTACATCCACCATATCAACGACGTAACCCCGCCAAAGAACGAACACTACGGGATCGTGGTTGGTTCGGCATCACAAAACGTCAGCATCAGCGGTTGCCGGTTTTCGCGTACGCGACACGCGGTAACGACGGGCGGTAGCAGCGGAACGAACCAAAACGGAGTGCCACGCAACATTGTGGTAGCAAACTGCACTTCCATGCTCACTGATACTGCCCACTTCGATACGCATCAACCGGCAGAGAACGTAACATTTATTGGCTGTGTTGCAGACGGTGGCGTATCTGGGGCTTCTACCGCTTATGGTTTCCAGATGCGAGGCCGAAATTGCGCGATCATCGGATGCTCAGTGCTTCAGGCGGTCGGCCGAGGGATGATGTTATTCGGCCCGATTTCCGCCGGAGCCAACATCGTAGGCAACATGATCACGAACGTGAGGGCGGGCGTCGGAGGCACGCTCGGCGCAGGCATTCATATCGCCGGACCGCAAACATCTGGCTCGGTCGCGACGTCTAATCATACGATCATGGGCAATGTGATCAAAAATTGCGACGGATCTGCCATCACCAATGGCGGAATGAACAGCGACATTGTCGTTAGCGGGAACATCGTAGAAAACACGAATTCCGTCGTACCGGGTGCAGCCATTCAGTTAACTGACGCGGTGCGTGTTCTTATCACCGGAAACAATATCAGCGGGACCGGCCAAAATCCGGCCATTGCGATGTTTGGTACGTCTGACGACTGGCAAATCAGTCAGAATCAATTTAGCAATCTTGGGACCGAGCCGGTATCACTGCGCGGAACCGGCTCGGTACTTATCAATAATTTTGGATACAACCCGGTCGGCATCATCCCTAACCCGTGGCCGAGTACGGGTGGTGATTTGACAAACAATGTCGCCGGGGGCGACCCAAGTCCGCAAAGCGGGACCGTTTACACGGTTCGGCACAGCCCGAAGACCGTCGTTGTCACGAGCGGGGCGGTATCGCAAATCACCATCAACGGAGTCGATACCGGGTTAATCGCGGGCGTTTTCAAGCTGGGAATTGGTGAGACGATCGCCATCACCTACCACGTTGCTCCGACAACCGCGATTTTCGGAGAATAAGATGCCCAGAAGGCTAGGGCCATGTCCGCGGACACTGTCCGCTTCCCTGTGACCCGCTCGATACTCCAGAACAATTTCGCGGGTCGTGAGTGGACTTGACTAGCTGATTGGGAACCCAAGCAAAGAAAGAAAACAGCGAAGATCGTCTTCAAATTGAGCTGCTGCTTGGATCTCAGAAAGGCCGAGCTTCTCTGGCAAGCGACGGGCCGGCATCGGTTTTTGATATTCCGGCCATTGTCGTACAAGAGCGGCTTCGGCCGCTGCACTGCTCGATGGCCTCAAAGTTTGGCACCCTGGTAGATGGCGCAGCAGCAACGCTTCGTGACAGGGGCGCTGCCAAATGAGCAACAAGCCATGTGCCTGAGCCAGTGGAGCAATTCTGTTGTCTCGCTCAGGCGCATGCCCATGTCGGTCGCTGTCCAATAGCACCGCGCGGCCGACGAACCTTCCGCGTTTCTGCGCGCGTTCCCGTGCCTTTTGGACAGCGGCTCCTACGATCGCAAGCGGGTCGCCACCGCCAAGAAGCTGAAGATCAAGGTGGACGCGGAGCTGCAACGATTCGTCCGCTATGATTTGGAGCAAGGCTCCGTAGCTTTGTTCGCTCTCTCCCTCGCAACCCAGGAAGAATCGGCGCCGCGGCGGAATGCGCGCACGGCGCGCCGTCACCCGACTTTCGGTACAGCACCGTACACGCCTCCGAGGTATTTCTTATAGAAATTGTCGGTTCGACGAACCGCTTGAACATCGCGAAGTCCGTAGATTCGAGTCTCGCCCTCGCGGCTTTTTTCACAGAAAAAGACTTCTTCCTTTTCCAGATCCTCCAAAAGCGACGCCGCTTGGCAGGTTATCCAAAGCTGAGCATCATGAGGATTTCGTTGCGGGTCGTGAAACCACCGGATGATTTCGGGCAGGATTGAAGGATGAATGCTTTGATCTAGTTCATCGATAACCGCGACCCCGCCGATCTGGAGCGCTTGGACAATCATGGGAAAGATGCGGATAAACTGGCGAGTGCCGTGGCTTTCCAGTTGGATCGGAAGCGGATCGCTCAAGCCATAGTGATCGAACTGGGCAAACGCTCCCTGCGTACCCGGAACGATTCGTATCGCGCGAATGCCGAGGTCAATTCGCTCAATGTCACGGTTGAGCGCTTCTAGCAGCGGGAGGTTTGGAGCATAGGCAGTGCGTAATACGGTGTCATCGGTTAGCTCGAGTCTCTCAATTAGGATGTTTGACAACACGGTGCGTGCCACGTCGCGCATCAGGAGAGATGGTGGATGATCGAACTGCAGAAGTGTGGAAATCACACTCGCGTTGGAACGTACCTTGTCGATGATCTTTTCGTAACCGCTTAGGCCGAATTCCTTGCTTGCAGCGACTTCTCCTCGCTCATTGCGCTCGAAGACTCGAACCGACTTGCCGGTCGGTTCGGGCCATTGGCGCACACTCTCATGCACGACTGTTCGCGGCTTGCGAATGAAGCCATGAGCCGCAGCCTCACTGCGAAAGCTGACCTCATAGGCGTACCGGCAAAAACGATTTCGCTTTTCGGGGGGCTCAGAGAAATTAAGTGCTCCGGTAAAATGCGCACAAAGTCGAGTGAGCTTGTCGGAGGCGTCCCGCGAATAGAATCGTTCGCAGGGCTGAAAGCCAGTGCCAGGCGGCGGTTGATCAGTCGCAGCTGGCAGTTGGAGAAAACTGTGCTGAACGAACCATGACAGAAAGGTTAACCCACGCAGAACCATGGATTTGCCCGAGGCGTTTGGGCCAAAGATTGTGACCACCTTTGGTGCACGCTCTTTAGATCCAAGGTGGATTGGTGCGAAGCGATGTGCGATCGCAGGCACGTTATCTGCCAGGCGCAAGTCAATGACCTGTAAGTCTCGGACAGAATAGAAATTCTCCAATTCGAGTCGAAATAGCATAATTGCTTAAGTTCAGAAAATACTTCTGCAAATGCTATCACTAAAATGGGTTTTAAACAGATTTTTGTCGACTCGAGGTTCTGAGCTCAAAAAAAACTAACGATTGCTACTCTACGCGCAGGGGCATCGCGCACGAGGCAATCCATTAAATTGTCTGCTCCTGGGGAAATGAGAAAAAGTCACACATATTCTCACACATGTATGCCTTAGTTTTTGATTGTATATAGTCGTCCGTTCCCCTCCCAGACCGGCTCCGTTGCCTAGGGGCGGCACAAAATGAGGGTTCGATTCCCTTTGCCCGCTTAACCCCCTAAGCATCAGGCACTCATGTATGTCAATTGTACTTAGAAAAGTGCCCAGTCGGAATAAAAGACGGAATGAGTCTCAGATTGTTTTAGGTCGTCTCTTGTCATTTTGAGCGGCTAGCGGCGACACTGGGAAGACGGAGACTTGACCTGGAAGACCGCCTTCCTTGATAAGTTTCGAAAGTCCCCCTTCCTTGTTGACCAATCAACACCCTAAATGCATCCGCAATCCGCTTTGACACGTGTCAAAAGGCAACTCGGGTGATTCAAGAATGCCGAATCGTACTTTAACTGCTTCGGCCATCGCTAATCTTATTGCCGGGTTATCTGACCGCCACATACTCAAGCGAAGTCCGGAACAATATATCGACGGCTTTATTTCAGCCGCGTTGAGTGTTTATCATTGTCAGCCACTGAACCTGTTCACATGTCGGGTTAAACGACCGAAGGGCGATTTATGGGCTGGGGAGACTTATCGACTTGTGCAACGCAGGGTACCCCTAGTGTTTTCTTGAAATTACGATGGCAAAGTGCACATTGTGCACATGAAGACGATCTCTATTCGTGATCTTCATCTGAAAACAGGCGAATGGATTCGAAAGGTAATCAACGAACGAAAGATTGTGATCACTGAACGCGGCCAACCGGTTGCGACATTGATACCATTCGAAGCGACGCATACCCCGACCTTATTCGCCAACCGCAAACTCGTATCCGGGTTCGAAAAGCTGCCGCTAACTCAGCATGACTCAACCGAGTCGATTTCTACTGATCGCGACCGAGCATGACCTATTTCGACAGCAACTATGTTGCCAAATGTTACCTGAACGAACTCGGGAGCCCTGCGGTCCGGCAACTCGCCCAGTCACAAAACAGTCTTTGTTGCTCCGAATTCGGCCGGATTGAAGTGGTCAGCACTTTCCATAGAAATTGGCGGGAGCGACTCTTAACAAAAGCGCAGCTGGAAATTGTCGTCGCCCAATTTGAAGCAGATGATGCCAGCGGCGTTTGGACTTGGCTACCTTTTACACCAGATCTCTGCCGCAAAACGTCCACTCGTATTAAGAGGCTTCCGGCGTCCACGTTCATTAGGGCAGGCGATGCCTTACATCTCTGTTCCGCCGCCGAAAATGGATTCTCCGAAATCTACAGCAATGATCGTCATCTGCTGGCAGCAGCGTCCTTGTTTGGCTTAAGACCAATGAACGTAATCCCCTAGCTTACAATCATTGTCGATGCGGGCCGCACGGCGCGGCTCAAATCCGGCGCGCATCTACGCTGGAAGTAGTCGATCCTCGACGCGCCGAGATTTTCGCCCTACCGAGCGCTCAGCCCGCAAGGCCTCCACCGTTGTTAGATCGGCAGGGTGGTGGCTCAATCAATTGCGGATACGGACGGTCAAGAAAATCTCGTCCCCTACCGCTGGCACGCTGCCCTTTATCCCGTACTCGCTCCGCTTGATGACGAGATAAATATCTGAACCGGTCTGCGATTCACCTTTCGAATCTCCACTCTGGCCAACGCGATTGGACCGAACCGTTAGTGGTTTCGTGACCCCGTGGAAGGTGAACTCTCCAGTCAAGGTGTACTGTAGGTCGTTGACCCTTTGGGCCGACGTGCTCTTGAAAATGATAAGCGGAAACTTTTCCACGTCCAGAAACGCCGGGCCTTTGATCTCGTTGCTAATCTGCGAAACACCGGCGTTTAACGTTTCGGCTTTGATTTCGAGTTTAACGGTCGATTTTTGTGGAGCATCGGGATCAAATGACACCCTTCCAGAAACGCCTCCGCAGAAACAACCTTCAATGTTGGTGGTCCACAAAAGGCGAACCTTGAATCGCACGGAAGAATTTTCCGGATTGATCTCGTAGGTTTCGGGGACCGCCACTGCCTGAGTTATGGTCCACGCGAGAAGTAGGGCGGGAAAGATCGACTTTTTCATGGGATTACGGCGTACGCGCCAACGATCGGAGCCGGATTCCCTGCCAATTCTTCCGATGGTAGCACATCGCTCCGTAAGATGCTCGCTCGGAGTGGATTCTAACTTAGAAGCCGAAATCAGATTTTGAGATTGCCCAAATCAGCCGAGAGCAATACGAACGAATCAGCACTGCCCCATGAATGGTAACTTTCGCCTGAGCTGCGTCCTCATTGGTGTTCTCGTTTCCGGATGCGTTGAAACGGTTAAGATTTCTTATCCAGCAGCATCACAGATTCACCCGGAATTCGACAGAACGTACACGAGCTGGAACGGAGAACGCGTAGAGGTCAATTGGACACCCACTTTGCAGGCTGAGTCGTCCAAATATTTGACCAAACCCGATCAGGTCCTGCTCGCAAACTCAATCCACGAGAAGGGTCTCCGCGATGAATATAAGATCGCGGGGAAGGGGACACCCCTAGTGGTGCACACGAAAAACCGCCGTAGTACAGCAAAAGAGCAACACTATCCGTCAAGCGGTATCGTGCTTGGAATAACTGCCGTAAAAGAAGCGCGCCCAGGGCAGGTACCATTACTCAAACTCTATGATGCGTTCGACCCGGCCGTTGTGCGATCCTCCACCGGCCCGGATCCAATTGCAGCCAATTACACGGCCACGTTAGCGGTATTATTTTCCCACGCCCGGAAAGTGGCCGGAAGCTCATTCGAATCGTTCATAAGACCTGACGACCCAAGGTTCGCCACCGGCATCTATCTGGTTCATCCTTACGATCCCAATAAGATTCCCCTACTATTCATTCATGGCCTGCTTGGTTCTCCGCTTTCGTGGCAAAACCTGACCAACGAACTGTGCTCGGACCCGAAAATTCTCGAGCATTATCAACCGTGGTTTTTCCTTTATCCGACCGGCCAACCAGTCTTGGAAAGCGCAGCGCAACTTCGCGAGGACCTGCAGACAACGCAGCGCTTATTCGATCCCAGCGGCAGCGCGGTCGCCTCGCATCACGTCGTCGTTGTCGCTCATAGCATGGGAGGACTGTTGGCGCATACCTTGGTGTCAGACTCACGCGACGCTCTTTGGAACGCGTTCGCCACTAAGCCGTTCAACAGCTTGACCCTCTCCGCAGACGAGAAAGATTTAATCCTAAAATATTTCTTCTTTCGTCGCCAGACCTCTATTGATCGGGTGATATTTCTTAGTGTCCCCCATCGAGGTAGCTCGCTGGCAGGCGGTATCATCGGCAGCGTAGGTAACCGGCTCATCCGGCGTTCCAAAAACCCAACCCGCGCGCTGAAAGAATTGGCCAAAGAGTACCCCGGTATTTTGGACCCCTACTACGCTCGAGTGAATGCGGGCGGCGGCCCAACCAGTCTGTATTCGATCGCGCCGAATCCCTTAATAAGGGGTCTGGCTGCGTTACCAATTAAGGTTCCATTTCACAGCATCATCGGAAATCTCGGAGTGGATCTGGGACCTGACAGCACAGATGGGCTCGTCACTTATAGTAGCGCCCATTTGGAAGGAGCCGAATCAGAAAAGATTATCCCGGCTGGGCACTACCTAATGGCGCATCCGGAAACCGTCGCTGAGATCAAACGTATTTTGGAAGAGAATATCGCGCAAAGGGCTAAGCGGTAGAATTGTTGGCCGATCGGATCTCTCCGCGCTGCACCGCGCACAATCGAAAGCATGCTCAAAAGGGTCACGTCTAAAACCTTCGATTCCGCTGGCGATGAAGAGGTTTTGTTGCCCATAAGAGCCGGCCCGCACAGGGTCAGGTCTTGACAAGTTGTACAAGTTGTTAAGGCGTGACCCTAGTGATCACTTCCTCGTACTGAAATCTTCTTGTCCCACCTTTCCGCTGGGTGTGCCTCGCAATCCGCCACACGCCGTATTCTTTTCACTGAAACGCCGATGAGGCGTTCCAGCATCCGGCAGCGAAAGCGAACGCTGCTATAAGGACCAACCCAGTCGCAATTGCAATGCCGATCCCGTGGCGTTCACGAAAGGACTGCCTCGAGTGCCGGGCTCGCTCCTCCACGTAGAGCTGAAACTGCGTGAAATACGCGGTTATAAAGGCTAGTGCGGTTGCGAGGACTCCTCCCGCAAACCACATCAGCGGCACATATTAAATATGTGTCAATGTTTTGCAATGAAGTCGCAAGCGCACTCATCACGTTCATCGAAGACCGGAAAGGAATCCGTAATTCGAACCCGCGAGCTCGAAGCACAAAGCGTTTCACCGCCGAGAATCCGAGAGCTTGCGGATCATGTGGGGCAGCGCTTCGGCGCTATCTCGCTTTGCTGAACGACGATTACCTTCGAACGGTCGAGTTTGCTAAACAACATTCGCTGCATCGTGCATGTTAAGTGGATAGGGGCCGATTCTCGATGCGCACTCGCGGGTCAAAAGTGTACGCCAATACGTATCGCGATAACTTCCTGTTCCTCCTCTACGCATGCCCGTTGCCGCTATCCACTACGAAGCGAATGAACTTCTGGCGCGCTACTCTTATCGCCTCGGCGACCGGAAGACTACGATGGCGAGCACCCTTTTGAATTGCCTTGAGATAACCCGGAGAGTAGTATGGGCAATTGACAATTTTCCGATAGGGTCATTCTAACTTATGCAATCTGAGGCTTCTTCCTGGGCCCAAGAGGTAGCCGGACGGCTGTGGATGCTGCAAACGAGTTTCGCTAATGATCCGCCGGGCGCGCGCCGGGAATATCTGCTGGAGGAAATTGAGCGCTCGCTAAAAGGTGTGGTGGAAAGCAAATGGGCAGAATATTTAGATGCGCTCGCAGACCGCTTTCCTGGACCGGAGCGGATGGAAATAGGCGCGCGGGAACCAGCGCCCGCTCCGACCGAGGCTGCAAGGAAGACCGCCGAGGAGTTGGCGGGAGAATTACTTAGTCGGGCTAATGAACTCACGAAAGAACAGAAAGTCCAGCTGTCGGAACGATTCCAAGCGATTGGCCTGGGCGCAGTCCCCAGCCGTGGCTTGGACCTGCCGCCGGAACTTCGCGGGAAGGTTGGCTTGACCCCAGACCAGCCACTTGACGAAGAACGGCTGAACAAGCTGTTCGCCGCGTTGTTGGAAATGGTAGTAGTCCTGGACAACCTGATCTGGAATTTGTGGAAGACGATCGCACCAAAATCCGTCGTACGCCGGGACTCCGGCGATGGATTGCGCCGAACGATTGGGCGATACGTGGCGGGAGATCGAGAAGTTGCTACCCTTCAGATAACCCAAATGCTCGACAAGACACGCCAACTTTTGGCCGGTGTACTATCGGCAATAGGACCTACCGGGGAGACATATGCCCAACACCATCTAGAAACCTTCGCACCCGAAAAGATCCGAGCAACGGTAGAAGTAGGTTCGTCCGGATTTCTTGGTAATGTGGAACAGAAATGTTGGCGCCGATATGTGGCATTGGCCAGTGAATTAAATGGTCCGGCGGTAGAGAAGCAAATTGTCGACGCCATCGTCAGTTATACCGAAGAAGTCATTTTAGGACGGAAACCAGGAGGCGCTGACCCATCACGTTCGGCCCGTTCTTGATTTAGGTGATACATTTTATGCAGGTTCATTGGCACGAAGGCTTGTTTTTGCTGCCGCATCATCTTCAGCGTTTCCAGCGAAGTCTGAGCGAAAGCGATTGGGCAGAGCGGCGTCTGAGCTGGGCGTATCCCTACGGATTGATTGAAGCTCGTCTTTCCAGTGACGACCTCGAGAACATGCGGATCCGGTTCGACCATCTCCATGCTATAATGCCAAGCGGCGAGGAAATTCGATTCCCGCGAGACGCGGAGCTACCGGCTGTCGATATCAAACAAGCATTCGAATCGCGGGGCCGGTTTATTGTTTACCTGGGACTGCCACTTTGGTTTAACGCCCGCGCAAACTGCGTGTCTCCGGGTCAGACCGGGGATGCCCGCGCAAAGATCCTCTACCGAGTGGTCGAGACAGAAGTCGCTGATGAAAATACTGGAGAAAACGCAAAAGCGATGCTGCAGCGGCGTCTCAACGCCCGATTGTTGCTGGAAGAGGACGATCGGTCAGATCTTGAAGTAATTCCGCTCCTGCGAGTTACGAGAGCGGCGGGCGAGGATGTCGGACTACCACAACAGGATCCTGAATTTGTGGGCCCCTGTTTGGTGTTAAATGCCTCGGCGCCACTTCGGGATTTGGTACGCGACTTAAGCAGTCAAGTTCTGGCTAGCCGGCAGGAGTTGGTAGTACAAGTAACGCGCGGCGGCTTCAGCATCGACACGATACGGGGTATCCAGTTCGAACAGATCATGCGATTGCGCACCTTGAACCGGCAGGGAGCACGTCTGGAAGCTCTGATTGAGACTTCAAATGTCGCTCCGTTCGAGATTTATGTCTTGCTGCGCGAACTGATGGGTGAACTGGCTGCTCTTCATCCGGATCGTGATCTATTCGAGACTGCGCCCTATAACCATGACAATCCCTACCCAGTCTTCAGTGAGCTGGCAGCCAAAATTCGCCAACTGTTGAGAGGTAGTGTCGCGCCGAGCTTCCTGAAGGCACCGTTCACCGATGTAAGCGGTTTACTCAGCGCGATGCTGACGGAAGAACATCTGCAGCGACCGACCGATTATTTTCTCGGTATTCGCACCAAGGAAGATCCCCGCACGCTGGCCCGCCTGGTAGAGGATGCGGATCGATTCAAATTAATGCCGCAGAGCTTGGCCAGTCGGGCCATTCGTGGCGTTGTACTCAAGGAGGAGAGATTTCCGCCTCTTGAGTTGCCGGCCCAATCCGGTCTTTATTTTTTTCGACTCCTCCGGGGAGAGAGTTCGCGGAGCTGGCAGCAGATCCAGACGGAGAAAGTCGCTGTCGTTCGATGGACTGGTAACGAGTCAGCGGACTATGACATCACTCTCTACATGACTCTTCCCAGAGCGCCAGCTTAGCTCTAACCGCGAAATAACATGACTTTGGTTGAACTCTGCGAACCTTTGTTCAAAAAGATCTGTCTGCTCAATCGACTCGGACGCAAGGGTGCTAGTGCGTCGGCAGCGGTTGAAAACGAAAAGCTGCGGTTGGAAATCAAGCAGCTTTTCGCGGATCTCGAAAAAAGAGCGAGTGCTGAACCGGGACTGGCGGCTCAATGGCGGAAGATTGAGCTACCACTTATTTTCTTTGTCGATTCGATGATCGCGGAATGCGGACTTATCGGCTCCGCCAAGTGGCATCAGAACCGGCTAGCGTACGAGCGCAAAGAATTGGCTGGCGACGAAAAGTTTTTCGATCTGCTTGACGAAACTTTGAATGACCGAAGCGAAGAGGCGACGGAACGGTTGCAGATTTTCTACATTTGTCTCGGACTTGGATTCACTGGTTGGTATACCGGTCAGAATGAATACCTGCGAGGAAAGATGCTCGACATCAGCCATCGAATTCAACCTGCAATGGACACCGATCAAAAGAGTCGGATCTGCCCAGAAGCTTATGCCGGTGTTGATACCCGCGACTTAATGCAACGGCCCGGTCTGAGCATCGGTGTCATCGCGGTAATCTTTCTTGGCCTTTGCCTGATCGTCTTCACAGTCGAAATCTACCTGTTTCGTGCAGCGTCGCTGTCACTAACAGATTCGTTAGCTGCGATTGCCTCACAGGAGATCGCTCAGTGAGCACGAATCCTTTCGTAGGCCTAAGGAGTTGGTGTGAAAGAGCTAGCCTATCTCCTTAGCGCTTTTTCCGGGTTAGCCGCCTGGGTTAAGGTGGTGATCCTGTTTTTGCTGGCCACAACGATCATCGGCATCGCGGCGTTCTTTGGCCCTCGAGTCGCGCTGATCGTCGGGCTGGGAATCATTTTCCTCGCGCTTATCTTGGGTCTTTATCTGGTGCTGGCTTTCTGGGTGCGTCGCCGCCGAGCCGCCGAAATGCGAGGCGAATTGGTTGCCACTGCGGCAAATCGAGGAGTGACTGACGCCGCCCTGCGGGGCAGATTAGAAGATTTACGGCGCACCTTCGCCCGCGGGATCGAGAAGTTCGAGACGGCCGGAAAGGACTTCTACGGCCTACCCTGGTACGTAATGGTTGGCGAACCGGGCTCGGGCAAAACGGAGGCGATTCGGCATTCGCAGGCCGGATTCCCTCCCGGACTGCAGGACGAATTCCAGGGAATCGGAGGAACCATCAATATGAATTGGTGGTTCACCAACTACGCCGTGATACTCGATACTGCCGGGCGGTTAGTCTTTGATGAGGTTGAACCGGGGAAAACCAACGAATGGAACGCGTTTCTGCAACTACTAAAGAAGCACCGGCCAAATTGCCCGATCAACGGCCTGTTGCTCACGATTCCGGTGGAGAGTCTGATCCGCGACTCTCCCGAAGTAATGGAGCAAAAGGCGGGGAAAATCGCCCGTCAGCTTGACGTGATTCGGCGTGAGCTCGACGTGCGCTTTCCAGTATTCATCCTGGTCACAAAGTGCGATCTGATCAATGGGTTTCGGGAGTTTTTCGCTAACCTGGACGATGCTCGTGCCCAGCAGCAGATGTTGGGATGGTCCAATCCGGCGCCCCTGGATGCCCCATTCAGGCCTGAGCTGGTGGACGACCACCTGGAGAAAGTGGTTAAGCGACTCTGGCGCAGACGTCTTGGTCTCCTGTTAGACCCGGTTGCAAGCGAACCAGGCGCCCGTCGTGCCGACGAGGTAGATCGTCTCTACGAATTCCCGCACAGCGTTCATGCGCTGGCACCGCGGCTCCGTCGTTATCTGGAAACGATCTTTGTGGCTGGTGAATGGACATCCCGCCCGTTGTTCTTGCGGGGGATCTACTTCACCTCTTCCATGAGAGAGGGATCAGCTCTTGACGAGGAACTCGCAGAGGTGATGGGGCTAACAGTCGATCAGTTACCCACTGGGCGCGCCTGGGAGAAGGAGCACTCCTATTTCCTTCGCGATCTATTCCTTGACAAAATCTTTCGCGAAGACGGTCTGGTCACTCGGGCGAACAATACTGCTCAGTTAATCCTACGGCGCAACTTGCTGCTCTTCGGTAGTGGCGTAATTGTACTGATTGCGTTGTTGCTGTTTGGGCTGTTGGGGTACAACTCTCTGCAGCAGCGGGTACTGGCACAAAGCGCCTTTTGGGCTCGCGCTACTGAGGGATGGAGCAATGGGATCTGGAATCCGATCGTAGTGGCCGACCCTGCTGGCAGCCTACTATTTCGCTACGAAGGCGATCAAGCGGTCGGCCCTGGCCTGACAGAACAGACTCGGGCGGATTTTCACGATGAGACGCTAAGTCTAGCCCAGTATCACTCCGCTTTGCGCGAACTTGCAGCGGAATCTCTCAATGTCCCTTTTGTGTTTCGCCTATTTTCTTTCACCGGCAGTGACCCCGATCGGGACCGGCAACGCGCGCAACGGGTTCTCTTCGAGGATAGCGTGGTCAAACCGCTTCTGAACGCTGCTCGTCTCAAGATGAGCGAGAGGAATCCAGAATCACCTGCCCGAGGCAAGCCTGATCCGCGTCCCGCCGAACGGGTCCGCGCTTTGGAAGCCAAAGCTTTGGCAGCTTTAGTTCGGATCGAAGTCGGTCAGGCGGCTGCCGGGCGGCACGCAGACACGAGCGGAGAAAATGCTCCGGGACAAAGTTTCATCCCGCCGCTTTTGGAGTACGTGGCCGATCAGCGCGACCCTGGGCAACTCGTCGAAACAATGAACTGGACCTACACCGAAAATCGCGACGGTCGCGGTAAATGGCCGCCAAAATGGGCTAGTGGAGGAACCACCCTGTTGGAGAATACCGCTATCAATTTCGGGCTTGAACGCTTGCTTGCCGATGCCCGCAACCGAATCCAAAACCGGACAAACGACCTGCAGCTGCTGGTGGACCTAGCCGCGACCGTGCGAGCCTACCAGGCGACGGAGACCGAACTCTCCACCAAGGCTAGTATTAAGGACGATCCGGCGACGAGCGACCAGGAAGTGGCAACGATGTTCGACAAGCTCCAGACTACCAAGATTGCGCTCGAAGAAAAATTGGCGACAGCCCGGCAGTCCGGGCTTTTCGAGGGCGGCGCTGAAACTCTGACTTCTGCGTATCAGAACCTGAGTGGTGGATATCAGTCCAAGTTGGACCAGATCGGCACCATCCTGGGCGAGATTGAGCGCGTCTTGCCCTCGCAGGATCCCAATAGCAAGACGCCGATAAAGATGCTCGAACCAAAGCACCAAGACGAAGCTAAGTACGCGCTGCTGCGGGACATCAAAACAAAGCTGTCAGATATGACTCAGCAGCTGAAATCACAGGTCGCCACCACGATCAGCCAGCAGCAGGCGGATGAGTTCAAGATGCTGGATGAGTTGGTGCTCACTCCCGCTCCGAATAAACAGCCGAGTTATCTCTGGCGTTGGGATTTGTACCAGCAGTGTCGGACAGCGGCCCCGGAGTATCACTTCTCAGAGAAGATGGCTCTGATCGGCCTAAGCTGGAAGCCGCTGGAACAATTGTCGATCGCGCTGGGCGGCATCCGCGGGAAAGTGGCCGATTATCAGGGTAAGCTGAAGGAGCAATTCAGCACCACCTGTACCTACTTGCTTCGAAGGACCGAGGACACGCAACGCGATATTTTCGCTCGCCAATATTTGCGGCAAGCCAGGGCGCTTCTGCGCGCTCAAGTGCGTTTCCCGCTCCTCTGGCCTCCTGGCACGGACAATGTGTCCTTGAACGTCGACCAGATACGACAAGTCAAAGTGGTCCTCGCCAGCATCCGCAAAGATCTACAAGCGGATGCCTTGACCAAAATGCAGAGTTCGTCCCGCCAACCGCTGGCGGACTTTGCGAAGGGCCTCAACCCGCTTTATGTAGTATTGGACGTCCTCATCAAGGGGGACGGTTCTGCGTCGACAGTCAGCATCACACTCCCGAATGGCCAAGCCCAACGCCAACTGTCGGGGCCCGACTACGGAGCGATCCCCACACCGGCGCCGACGGCGACGCCGGTTGGCAGTCCTAACAAGTTGTTCTCGAACGAACAGCTTGCCGCAACCCCGCAACCATCCCTGAACTACAATCCTCGGAACTGGAATGGGATCCAGTTGTTGTCGGGCGGAAAATCTCGCAGTTCATCCGGAGGCGGCAGCCTCGTAGGCCTCGACAACCAAAATGACCTCCTGCTGGGAAGATTTCGAGTCAACGACGCTTTCCATTTTCGAGTTTTTCATGCGCCAACCGGTGGAAGCTCAGATACGATTGACTGTGGCGAGAGTTGGTCAGCCTTGCGCCTGTTAGGTCGGTTTGCCGGTAAACCGATAGATGTTGGTCAGAATTGGCGAGTTTCTCTAAAACCCGGCGAGCCTACTGCCGTTTGGGTACAGATCTCGTTTGAGTCACCACTTCCTGCCCTGGATGCGTGGCCGACCGTTGACAGTTTGGGCCTCCGAGAGGTCGCGGGACAATGACTCGATTTCTCAAGGTCTTTCTTCGGGATCGGCTGGGTCGAGCAGTCCAGCTGGCCGGGTTCGGCAAGCACCCGGCCTGGGATGACCACATTGATGATCTTGGACTAACCACCGAGACGCTGGTTATCACTAAGCGCATTCTGTACTCAGAGGGAATCGCCGGCCAACTCTCTTCTGGTGCTTGGCACCAACTAGAAGAAACCGGCCACTCCATGGAATTCGATCACCGTTTCGTCTGGAGCAGGGAAACGCAATCCGTGATTGGAGGAATCTGGGCCTCGAGCGACGGTAAGGGGCGAGGGCATTTTCCGATGATAGTTTGCCTGCAAATCGGGGTAGACGGTTGGCACGCGATCCATCGTTTCCTGGAGTTGGTGGAAGATCTTGGAGCCACTTGTCAGAAAACGAAAGATCAACAGAACTTTCGCGCGGTCTTTTCCGAAGCGCAGCTCACGGCAAGCTGTCACGCAGATTCGAATTTGGATTCGGAAACCAGACCCAATGATGTATCCGGACAAAGAGAAGAAGCGATCCTGAACGGAATGTTCGCCCTTTCGGAGGGGGTCGGGAAATATCGAAAGCAGAGTGTCCGCAGAGAGGTTAGAAGCGTGCACTTTCGCCTGCCGGCGATCTCACCTCGACCGAAAGAGAGCCTTGAGTTCTGGGCGGGTTACCTGGAAACCCAACTCGATCTTCGCCTTCCCTGCCTGACGATAGCCTCTGCCGGTCTAGGGCCGGTAGATATTATCGCGGGAGAACCAGAAGCCAACGATTTGTTTTGCTTACGGGCTGCAGAAGCGCGCCTTCCTATAACGCCGACCGGGGACGAACGCCCAGCCGATGTGCGCCTTCAAGCCAAAGTTTATCTCCGATCATTTGGACTCGGATCGATCCATTCATCCAACGAGCGATCTCAATGGTAGCGGCTGTTCAAATAGGTGTAGTGGGGGCTTTCGCCATGAAGATTGGCGGCAACGTCAGTGATAACATCGGTTATTAATCTGGAAGAAGGCTCGACTGTTAATACCAATCTATGATTGAAATTGCTAAGCTCTGGATTCTGCTGACCTGCTCCGAGCTGAAGCTCCACAACGCTTTACCATGAAGCTGCTCTGTTATGGCCAAACGCATCGGCAAGTGCACAAATTACTCCGGCTGTAAGCTGGCTTATCGAAACGAACAGATTAATGTCGTTACCAAGGAATTTCGCTGCCCAGAGTGCGGCTCACCATTGGAGCCGGTTGGCCCGAAAAGGGATTCTTCTCTGACGACCGTTCTTATCGTCAGCGTGGCGGTAGTATTGCTGCTCGCTATCGGTGCGATCGTGTGGACGCTGATGCGCCGTCCGACGACTCCGGTGACGATCGTACAGATATCTGCCACACCAAGCCCGGTAGAAACCCCAACTCCTACACCCACGCCGACGCCTACCCCTACGCCGACTCCGACGCCTACGCCAGCACCGACTCCAACTGCAACTCCTGAGAGTTCCGGGACACCGGATGAAGACAGCGAGATCAGAAACGCCATCATCAAGCGAATTGAAATCCAGCCCACGCTCTCGCGAGAGCAGAAGAACAAGATTTACGAGGCAGTGCAGGCCGCCAAAACTTTGAGGAGGATTGCCGTTGTTTCCTTCGCTACCGCTTCATCGTTGCCATCCGAGGATGTGGGGTCGATCACGTCACAATTGAACCAACCTCAGGTTAAGAAACTCGTGGATGATCCAAAAGTCGTCCTAGCCGTACTCGGTTATGCAGACCGACAAGGTGATGATCAGAGAAATTTTGTACTTTCTAACGATCGCGCCCAAACGGTGTTACAAATTCTGCGCGACAAATGCGGCGTAGTGAACACGATCTACCCGGTTCCGATGGGCGGAACCGATCTGTTCGATCCGCACGCTTTGGCCAGGAACCGAACCGTGGAGGTTTGGGCTGGGCTACCGTGAAAAGTACAACGTCACCTCGGGTTTTATACTAACTAGCCGAGGCATTGGAAATGCAGATCGCCATCCTCTCGGGTCTTCCGTTGCGATCGGAGGTCCTTCCGAGTGAAAACCTCGTCGTGGGACGGGCCGAGAACGTTGACCTGGTTTTAAGTCATCCGGAAGTGTCACGGCGCCACTGTCGAATCTCGCGTGACGGCGACACTTGGTTCGTGGAAGACCTCGGGAGCCGATTCGGTACGGCCGTGAATGGAAACCGTATCTCCAGTCGCACCGCAATTCGGCCGGGCGACCAGATCCACGTTGGCCCGGTTATCTTGGCCTTTGGTGTTAGCCCCGAGAAAAGGCCCGCGATATCGGATGTCGCAAACCCGATGGGCACCGTTTCGTATCAGCAAAAGCCGGCGGAGATCATTCCTCTGAGCACTGATCTAGTGTTTGGTCGCGGCGACGACGCTGATGTCCATCTTGATGACGCTCTTGTGTCGCGCCGCCATGCGAAGATCGAAACGGGACCAAACGGCTCCCGGTTACTCGATCTACGGAGTAAAACCGGATCGTTCGTTAATGGGCGACGTTTCGACGAACATGATCTCGTCATCGGCGATCAGATCCAGTTGGGGTCCTTCTTCTTTGTTTACGATGGTCGAAGCCTTCGTCGCGTCCGCCGGTTCTCGGTGGGTCGAATCGTCGCGATTGGCTTAACCAAGAAGACCGAAAGCGGCCCGATCTTGCTGAAAGCGAATTTCCTCGCGGAACCAGGCCAACTCATCGGAATTCTCGGTCCCAGCGGGGCAGGGAAAACAACGTTGCTCAACGCTTTGAGCGGCCTCCGGCCAGCCGACAGCGGAAAGGTTTTCATCGATCAAACCGATTTTTACAAAGACCTAGACCGGCTTCGCTCGCTGTTTGGTTACGTTCCTCAGGATGATATCGTTCATTCCGACCTCACCGTTGCCGAAGCTTTGACGTTCGCCGCCCGCCTTCGGCTACCGGCAGGAACACCGCGGTCTGAAATCGCCAAATTAGTCAACCGCACCATCTCCAACCTAGGACTCTCTGACCGAGCGAATCTGAAGATCGATCGGCTATCGGGTGGCCAGCGAAAACGAGTCAGTGTCGGCGTAGAACTGCTCAACCACCCACCGATATTGTTCCTAGATGAACCGACATCTGGCCTAGATCCACTCGCCGAATTCAAAGTGATGGAGTTGTTACGGGGTCTTGCCGATAACGGTTGCACCGTCGTCTGCACCACGCACGTGATGGAAAACGTCTACTTGATGGATCAAATCGTGATCATCTCAAAAGGCTACGTTGCATTCCAAGGGTCACCGGACGAAGCCCAGTCTCGATTCGGTGTTTCCCGCCTCGCCTCGCTCTATGGCGCTCTCCAGAGCAATGAGCCACAGGCGTTCCCCAGTCTTGAGCCGTCGCTCCCTACCGAATCCGAAACGACAAAGCTGCCGGTGCCCCTGGCCAAATCAAGAAGAGCATTCTCGCTGCCGATTTTGCTGCAACGCCAAATCGCAATCTTTCGGGCAGACATTAAGAACTTCATTATGCTGCTGGCACAGCCGATCCTCATTGGAGGGTTGGTCGCTTGCGCGACCAACGATGCCCCGCTCACCCAGTTTTACGTCTATGTCGCCACACTCTGGTTCGGGTCCAGCAATTCAGCACAAGAAATTGTTCGGGAGTTACCGATCTATCGCCGTGAACGATTGGTTGGCCTCAGTCGCTTGGGCTATCTAGCGAGTAAATTTCTCTGGTTGGGCGGGTTGACCGTGATCCAGTCGTTGCTGTTGTATGCCTCGATTGCCGTCATAAGGATGGGCATTCACGGCGCCGTTCAGTGGCAAGTGATCGGCCTAATCTTACTGGCGTTCGCTGCCACGGGAATCGGATTGACTATCTCAGCGTTTGCCAGATCTGCGGTTCAAGCAGTGATGTTAGTCCCATTATTCCTCATCCCGCAGATTGTCTTTTCTGGATTTAGCCCCCCCGTTAACCACATGTCGCAGCCGGTGCTCTGGGTAAGTCAGATCATGCCCAGTTTTGCCTCCGAACGGATCTCCGATGTGAGCTTTCTACTCGACCAAAAGATCACAGGAGATCTCATCGCCGACTACCGAACTCCTTACTTGAACATCAATAGCTGGTACGAGTCGCGGACGGAGAAAAACCTGCTGAACGGTACTGTCTACACCGAGAGACGGCCACTTTGGGCCGCCTATCTGTCACTCATCTCATGGACACTCGCTGCGTTCGTAACATCTTTTTGGTTATTGGCCCGGAGAGAGCGCGAGTGAAGCGAGCGCGCGCCGTAGTCCCAGAGGGGACATGGGCGGGACATAGGTGGCCCGCCGAGACGGGTACCCAGCGCCCGCTCGAAGCCATTCAACCTGCTTGTTCCGAGCCGGCAAGCGCCAAATACTTCTTGAGCAATAGAGCTCTTTCTCGCGTTAGTCGTAGACGCGAATAGGCGCGGAGGGACCGGTATTCTTCAGAAGGCAAAGTCTCGTATATCGAATCGATCAATGGATATTCAGCGTCACGGACCGTGAGCCAATTGCGTTGCGCTTCTACGAGCGTGGACTTCGACGGAAGTCGCTCGGTCAGTTTTTGGTAAACGGCGTTCATGGTCTCGTCCCACCTGTCCAAAGCTTCCTCCACGCATGAGGCCTGCTCGCTCGGCGCCTGATGTTGATCCATGCAACGATCAAGGGCATCATCTGTCGGATAATCGACGTCTGCGCTTCCGGAGTTTTCCGGATCTTCCTTCTCTTTGCTCGCTCGCGGAAGATCTTTGCGAGCTCTTGGGTTGGTCAATACGGTAAAATAGCTTTTAAGCAGTAGGCTCCGTTCGCGAACCAAGCGCAGGTGGGTGTAAGCTTGCATAGGTGCATACATCGTCCCCTTAGTCAGTTCATAAACTGCATCGATCAATAGTTGGTCCGCGTCGCGATACTGCAACCAGCGGCGCTGAGCGTCTTGTAACAAGGTTTGTGCCTTTGGTGGAAGGCGATCGGCGAGCCGGTGATAGTCCTTGTTCATCTCGTCATCCCATCGCTGACTCGCTTGTTTTGTGCAGTCAACTTGGCTGGCGGTTGAACCGTGATCCGGTTGGGCGAGACACAGATCTAAAAATTCATCGAGCGGATAACTAACATCCGATGCCCCGGAGTTTTCTGCATTTTCCTTTAGTTTATCGGCGCCGGATACGGCGGGGTTAGCCGTCAAAGCGCCCGCTGAAACTAGTAGTCCAAGCAAAAGACACGTGGCGATTGCATGAAATGAGGACCGATTTAGGGTTAGACGAGAACGCATGCGTCACTAGCAGCCGCTGAAAGTCTGAAATTGCTCATCATCCAGCGATCAGCCCACGATCAACCATCAACCGCAGCATGGCGGCAACCCCAGCTTGCTGGCTCTTGGCTGTTGCGCTCCAAATACCATCTTTTACGTACTTGCCGCCATGGTATTGACTCGTGTAACTCCAAAGATATGCGGTTGGTCCTGAACCGGAGTGGAATTTGCGGACACCCCAACCATTATATTCTTCTGCTTTATAAAGTGCTCCGGCGACCGACCAATCACGCCAGACATGGAAACCATGCATTTTCAAGGCATCAGTAGCTGAATGCTCCCAGGCAAAAGGAGGATTACCTTCTTTCGGTCGACCTGACGGCACTTGGACAGTACGCTGAGTCAAGGGATCGCCATTGTGCAGATGCGTGTGGAAGTTTAGTTCGGACTCCATCGCGTGAATAGCGCCAATAATCCACCAAGGTGTTCCTATAGGTTTGCCGACGGCTTCGTAGCGCGGTCGATGCGTTGAGATGCGGTCTATGAGTCCTCGGACCATAGATAGGTCTGCGTCGAGCACCTTACAATTGGCGAAGAGACGCTCATATTCCGGCTTAAGCGCTGCGAAAGAGGTTGAACCATGAACCGGTTCGCCTTTCGACGGGGTAGCGGTACGAGCACGCGCTGCCCAGAGGAACTTGTTGTACGCACCGTTGGTGCGAGAGCCCCATCTACCGTCGACCGGTCCGGGATCATAACCTGCTTGCTTAAGTTCCTCCTGAACCGAGCGAACCTTCGCGGAGCTAAGCTCATTCGGATGAGTGGAATCTGGGATCATATTTCCCTCGCTAGACCACCTCCCAATGGCCAAGACAGGCCACTGAGAGGCTTTAGCTTAAGACCGCACTACGGATTGTCAACGAGTAGAGCAGCAAGTTCCTGAGAAGTCCCACACCAAACGCAGAGGGCAAGTCCTCATAGGCCGACCTACAACCGCTGGCTATCGAAATTCCTTAGCAGCAATTCCCTCCGGAGTTAGCAGGTTGTCCAAAACAAGTTCTCTAACTCACAAGCATTCCTTCCCGCGCAAGAGACTTCAGGCCTTCTGGAAGTTGTCGTTCTACGACGGCAGGAAGCTTGTCCAGACCTTCCACGGGCTCGCCGTTTTCATAAACCGTGGCTCCGGTTGACTTGACAAATTCTATTAAATCGCGCGCCAGCATTTCTTGATCGCGCGTTCCGTCCAGAAACAATACTAACTGACGAGCGAACGGATCTGGAAATCTACGAGTGATGTGAAGCTGATTCGTCGCGAAGTTGCCGCGCCTTAGCTGTAATCTTGCCAATTCACTGGTAGCAGGGCGGTCACCAGCCCAGTTTATGACCTGCGGAGGCAACACATTCAAAAGCAGGGAGCCTGCGCGGTACGCCTTGACTAGCGCTTTCCCGAGCGTCGTGGTGTCATCCGCTTCGGAAAGGGTATCCGGTTGCGCCCGCAGGGCCGTTTTTGCCGTCTCAAGCAGTTTGCTAAAGGAAACAGAACGGGGACACTGCGCACAGAGAAAGGTCAAGGCGGCAGCAACCAGCGGATGAGTCGTTTCGATTTCATCCCCTCCCGCGCGCCGGAAGACAGAAACGGAAGAACCGTCGCTGGTAACCCTTTCGACGCGGACGGCGTCACACATCGCATAGAGTTGGGGGACACGTTCAACTAGCAAATCAGGCGCGAGTCCCAGTTCGGCGTGACAAAGCAGTGTCTGCCGGAAGCCACAGGCGCGCAGAAAGTCTTTGAATTGCTCACGGACGATCTCGTCTGCGGCTCCCAGTTCGTTCATCGTTTTCCCAACCTCCGGCGTGAATTTCTCCAAATTCAAGTCGGTGGCATTGGCCTCCCCGACAAACTGCAAGCCATGACGCTTGGCATCCGCGACGAACTCGTAAAAATAGAAGGGCCGATTTACTTCACTTAGATCATCGTGGAAGAAAGCTTCGTCGGCGTATTTAACGGTACGCTCAAACTCCGCTCGAATCGCGTCTATATAGTAGTCGGGCTGCGTTCTTGAGTCCGACAGAAATCTTAGGAGCCCCCTGGCCTGACCGATTTTGTCCGTAGGATTCTCGAAGCGAGAGACATGGAACCGCATCATGCCGCGAGCAAGGTCTCGAAAATGATTGCCTGGGTAAGCATTATAACTGATATACGCAACCCCTTGTGGATTAAGCAGTTCGCGGCAAATCATCAGGATCCGCTCCCGAACCGGTCGGGGAACCCAAGAGTACACGCCATGCGCGATAATGAAATCGAAATGGCCGAGTTGGTCGGCATGTGCTCGGCACAGATCCATTGAGCGCAGAGTGATGTTTCGCAATCCCAATTCGGCAAAAAGGCTCTGACCCGAAGCGATCGGACGCTGCGCCAGATCGATCCCCACAAACTCGCTGTTTGGCAGATGGAATGCCATCGGGATGAGGTTACCTGCGGCGCCGCAGCCCAGTTCCAACACCCGGCAACGATCGATTGGGGTAGGGCGCACTCCGCGCAAAAAGGCAACTGTAGCAAGCCGGTTGGGGTGGGTCTGGGGGTAAGTGCTGATCGGATACAACACCTTATCGTAAGCATTTTGACCGGAGCCGGCAGCCTCCATACGACTTAGGGTGAGGCCTAGAAATAGCGCTCGACAAGCCAAAAAAGATTCTGTCTGCTGAAACCAAAGAACCGCAGGGATGATAGTCGTAGAAGAATTGTTGAAGCCGATCTCTGAGGAAGCGCCGTGTGGCGAGGATTTGTCCTATGATGCAACCCTCCAAGCACTCGAAACAATGGCTCGCGGCAAACCTGAAACGCAGTTTTCTGCAGCGGAGTCGACAGATTGGAAAGAGTTGCATTCCCGCTGCTTGGAGTTGTTCCCTCGGTCCAAGGATCTGCGGATAGCGATTCTTCTGTCAGTAGCCTTACTCGAGCTTGATGGCTTGCCGGGTTTTCGAGAGAGCCTCCGACTCATCAAAGGTCTCCTTGAAAGATACTGGACCACCGTTCATCCCCAGCTCGATCCGATCGACAACAACGATCCGCTGCAGCGAATAAATATTGTTGCTTCCATGGCAATGCCGATCGGCCTCTTTGGCGACTCGTTACGGGTCCTCGAACGGATTCGGGCGATACCGTTGTGTAACTCTGTTCAGATGGGACGTTACAGTCTGGCCGATATCTTGCGTGCCGAGGCCGGTACGCCGGGATCAGACGACAAACCGACCGCGAGCATGGCGCAGATCGATGCGGCATTTCGTGACTCCGATCCTGGCGAACTCGGAGAAATCCATCGGGTTCTTAGTGACTGTATAGTGTCAGTCCAAGAGATTGATGAATTTCTTACGCGGACCGTTGGCCCGGCAAGCGCCCCGGATTTAACACCGCTCTCCGGGCAACTCGTATCGATGCAGAACCGAGTAGCACCTTACCTCCCTGCTGCCGCTTCTGTCAGCCGACAGGCGACCTCCACCGTTTCGACAGGTTCCACGACCGCATCGCAAAGGCCCCTTTCCCAAACTGGAGAAATCCGATCTCGCGAGGACGTAGTGAGATTGCTACATAGAATCTGCGAGTACTACGAGCAGGCAGAACCCTCCAGCCCGGTGCCGCTGGTCCTGAAACGTGCCGCGCGACTGGCCGAGATGGACTTTATGCAGATCATTAAAGATATGTCACCGGAAGCGATCGCTCAGATCCGAACGATAATCGGTGAAGCAGAGCAACAATAAGGTTGACAATTTATCAAAATTCTGCGCGTCATAACCATCGCTGGCTTTGCGACGGACAAGCCAGTATAATGCAGAAGTGACTTCCAGACGATTGCAGGGGACAGAGCGCCACCCGTGCGACTGTAATTAGCTGCAACGCCGGCATGTTTTTCATCCCTAACGGTATGGGCTCCTAGCTCAACCGAACCCCTAGAAAAGACTTATGGCAAAAGCGAGCAGCCAGAAATTCATCGCCCGAAACCGAGCCCCGCGGGTCCAGATCGAGTACGAGGTGGAGGTTTACGGTTCGCAGAAGAAGATTGAACTACCGTTCGTGATGGGAGTAATGGCGGACCTTTCCGGGAAACCGGTCGACCCCCTGGCGCCAGTGGCCGATCGTAAATTCTTGGAAATTGATATCGACAATTTTGACGATCGGCTAAAGGCGGCGAAGCCACGGGTGGCTTTGCGCGTGCCGAATACACTGACTGGCGAGGGAAATCTTAGTGTCGATCTGACATTTGAGAGCATGGACGATTTTTCCCCAGGCGCAGTTGCCCGGAAAGTGGAGTCGCTTAACAAGCTGCTCACCGCGCGAAATCAACTTTCAAATCTGATTACCTACATGGACGGCAAAGTCGGTGCAGAAGAGCTAGTCAAAAAGCTTCTGGGTGATCCGGCCTTGTTAAACGCTCTGGCTTCAGCTCCGAAACCCGAGAACACGAAGCCTGCCGACAGCGCTTCCTAACTTTGACGACCTATGGCTCAAGAGAATCCTCAGACTCAACCGGACCTCGGAACGGGTACTGCAACATTCGAACCTAGCGAGTTCGACGCGCTCCTTAATAAGGAATTCAGGCCCAAGACCAACCAGGCTAAGACCGCTGTTCAAGAGGCTGTTAAGACGCTGGCCGAGCAAGCGCTTGGAGCGGCTTCATTGATCTCGGATGACGTGCTCCGGACCATCCAGTCTCTGGTCGGAGAGCTGGACCGCAAGCTCACTGAACAGATCAATGTGATCATTCACCACGAAGACTTCAGGAAGCTGGAGGGGACGTGGCGAGGTCTCTATCATCTCGTGAGTAATACCGAGACGGATGAAATGTTGAAAATCCGCGTGATGAACGTGTCCAAGCAGGAATTGGGAAAGACCCTGAAAAAATACAAGGGTGTGGCTTGGGACCAGAGTCCAATCTTTAAGAAGGTCTATGAGGACGAGTACGGATCTCCTGGGGGACAACCCTACGGTTGTCTTCTCGGTGACTACTACTTCGATCACAGCCCACCCGATGTTGAGCTGTTGGCCGGCATGGCCCAGATCGCGTCAGCAGCCCACGCACCTTTCATCGGTGGCGCCGCGCCCACGGTGATGAACATGGATTCTTGGCGCGAGCTGAGTGACCCGCGGGACCTGACCAAGATTTTCCAGACACCTGAATATGCACCGTGGCGCTCCCTGCGGGATTCAGAAGATTCGAGATACGTTGGCCTCGCGATGCCGCGTTTTCTTTCCCGCATCCCGTATGGCGTAAAAACTTCCCCGGTCGAGGAGTTCGCGTTCGAAGAAGATGTGGAAGGTGCTGACCACAACAAATATACATGGTCGAACTCTGCCTTTGCTATGGGGACAAATATCACTCGTGCCTTCAAACTTTGGGGCTGGTGTGCGCAGATTCGCGGGACCGAAAGCGGCGGCATGTTGGAAGGCCTGCCCGTGCATACCTTTCCGACAGATGACGGCGGCGTTGACATGAAATGTCCGACGGAGATTGCGATTACTGACCGTCGTGAAGCGGAATTGGCTAAGAACGGATTTATGCCTCTCTCGCACTATAAGAACACAGACTATGCCGTGTTTATCGGTGCACAATCGCTGCAAAAGCCGGCGACCTACTACGATCCAGACGCGACTGCCAACGCGAATTTGTCCGCCAGGTTGCCGTACATGTTTGCGACGTGCCGCTTTGCTCACTACCTCAAGTGCATGGTGCGGGACAAGATCGGTTCGTTTAAAGAACGTGCCGATATGGAACGTTGGTTGAATGACTGGATCAAAAATTTCTGTGTGGACAGTAGTACTGCTTCCGAATCCCAGAAAGCTCAACGTCCATTAGCAGACGCCCATGTTGAAGTGGAGGAAGTCGAAGGTAATCCCGGCTACTACTCTTCGAAGTTCTTTTTGCGGCCGCATTATCAGCTGGAGGGCTTGACAGTTTCTCTGCGTCTGGTGTCGAAGCTTCCGTCGGTGAAGAACAAGTGATTCTATTCGTAAACGAACTGACTCCAGGTATCCCGACGCCTTCGCTAAAGCGCCGCAGTGAGCCGACCGGAAATCTGGAGTCGATCAAGTGGTAAACTCGATAAACGCAACTCGAAGGCGCAAAAATCTGGAAGGATAAACCTAACATTATGGCAGTCGACATGTTTTTGAAGATAAACGGTGTTGACGGTGAGTCGAAGGACGACAAACACAAGAAACAAATTGATGTATTAGCCTGGTCCTGGGGAATGAGCAATTCTGGGTCCGCACACGTTGGCGGAGGCGCCGGCGCTGGCAAGGTGAACGTTCAAGATCTCAGTGTCACAAAATGGGTGGACTCGGCTTCCCCTAAACTAGTGTTAGCATGTTGCGCGGGTGATCATTATGATGAAGCAACACTCTTCGTGCGAAAAGCGGGTGGCTCGAATCCGGTTGAATACATCAAAATCAAGATGCAGGAAGTCTTTATCAGCTCGGTTTCGACGGGCGGGTCGGGCGGCGAGGATCGACTGACAGAGCATGTCGTCCTCAATTTCGCCAAGTTTAACTTGGACTACACGCCGCAGGACGAAAAAGGCGCAGGTGGTACGGCAATCCCGGCAGGCTGGGACATCGCCGCTAACAAGAAAAACTAGGAGCTATCTTCGAGTGTGCGGCCGGCGGGCGCGGCCGCATTCTCTGCGCCGTGTTTTGTTAGACGGCTAGTTCTTGGATTCAAGGTCAGCTCAGAATGACAGCGGAGGAATTGCTAAAAGGAGGTCGTCTCGATGAGGCATTGAAGACTCTCCAGAAGGTCGTCCGAGACGACCCAGCAAACGCTAAACCGCGCATTTTCCTGTTTCAGCTACTTAGTGTCCTGGGTGAGTGGCAGCGGGCGGATACTCAGCTTCAGGTGCTTTCCCAGATGGATTCCGACAGCATGATGCTGGCACGGATTTTTGAGCCAGTCCTGCTGTGCGAAAGATTTCGGGTAGACGTTTTCGCGGGTAAGCGAACTCCGATCATCTTCGGCCAACCACCCGAATGGATCGGCCTTTTAGTCCAGGCGATGGAGCACTTCGGCAAGAATGAATTCAAAGCCGGTGCCGAACTGCGCGACAAGGCATTCGATGCTGCCCCGGAGAGCAAAGGCAAAATTAATGGAAAGGTATTTGGCTGGATTGCCGATGCTGACGAACGGCTTGGCCCCGTCCTGGAGGTGATTCTGGAGGGTCGTTACTATTGGATTCCGTTTTGTCGCATCCGCCAGGTTTTTATCGAGTCCGCCACGGACCTACGAGATCTCGTTTGGGTGCCGGCGCAGTTTGTGTGGGAGAACGGTGGTCAGGCCGCCGGTCATATTCCTACTCGCTATCCTGGCACTGAGGAGTCATCCGATGGTGGACTGAAGTTAGCTCGCAAGACTGAATGGGTCGCCAAACATGGAGTTCATATCGGTCTTGGCCAACGTATCCTTGCCACTGACGGGGGTGAATATCCGATCCTGGAAATTCGAACCCTTGAATTTGGGGTCCCGGATGCGTAGGCAGCTGAAGGGTTCTCATGGCCGAAACGATCACGCCGCTCGACAAACTCCAGCCTTGCCTGCTCGATCGTCTCACTGACGATGAGCCGGGCAAGCGGCAGGAGAGCCGCAGCCAACGCATCATTTCGCTCCAACGCTATAAGGCGGGAGTTCTACGTGATTTAGAGTGGCTTTTCAACGCGATCGGTCATTTTCCCGAGGAACGCGCAGGCGAATTGACCTTCGCCGATTATGAAGAGGCTTACCACTCCGTGCTGAACTTTGGAATTCGCCAGCTGTACGGGCGCCTCGCCCCCGATGTCGAAGAAATCGAGAAGCAGTTGTTTGCTGCACTTACGGTTTTCGAGCCACGGATCAATCGCCAAACTCTGAGGGTCAAAGTTACGATAGAACGGCACCTCCTTAACTTCGAAATCACCGGTGAACTATGGGTTCACCCAATTCCAGAGAAACTGTTTATTCAGACTCAGCTCGATCTTGAGTCAAGCGAATGTAGCACCAGAGAGGTCGGCCATGGATGAGCGACTGTTAGCGTATTACAACAGCGAGTTGCGCCATGTGCGGGAAATGGCCGGTGAGTTCGCCCGTGAATTTCCCAAGATCGCCGGGAGGTTGGCACTAGACCGTGATGCCAAGGAAATTTGCCCCGATCCCTATGTCGAGCGTTTGCTTGAGGGCTTTGCTTTTCTGGCGGCTCGCGTTCATTTAAAGCTAGACGCAGAATTTCCGCGCTTCACGCAGGCCTTGCTGGAAACCGTTTACCCTCATTATCTGGCCCCGGTTCCGGCGATGGGAGTGGCGCGTTTTGAGCCCGATCCGCGTGAGCCCGGGCCTGAAGATGGTTTTCTGCTTGAGCGCGGAACTGCACTTCGTAGCAAAGGCGAGGAGACGCCCTGTCAGTTCCGGACCGCCCACGAACTCCGTCTCTGGCCCTTACGCATCACTAACTCGCGATACTACACGCGAGACGTCGTTACACTCGAACTACCTGGCTCCCTGGATGCTAAAGCCGCTCTGACCGTCAGCCTGCAGACGAACGCTGGTAAGATGATCAGGGAGCTGAAACTTGACCGGCTGCCGATTTTCATTCGCGGCGGGGATGAAATTCCCATTTCGATCTACGAACAGATATTCGCGCGAGGCACTCACGTCATTCTGCAACCCCCCAAAGGATACGGTCAATTTCAGGAGATTCTCCCGGCTGCCACGATCCGACGTGTCGGCTTCCACGAGGAAGAGGCGCTGCTGCCGAAGGGGCCGCGGAGCTTTGAGGGCTATCGTCTATTAAAAGAGTACTTTGCCTGTCCCCAGCGCTTCCTTTTCTTTGAACTCTCCGGACTCGCGTCGGCCTTCCAACAATGCGACACAGATAGATTGGACATTATCATCGCCCTGCGAACGGCCGAGCCGAAACTCGACAACCGCGTCGACGCGAATACCTTTGCCCTGTTTTGCACACCGGTCATCAATCTATTCCCTAAGAGACTTGATCCGATATTGATCTCTGATCGCTTTTCCGAGTTTCATATTGCGCCGGAACGCATGCGGCCAATCGATTTCGAAGTCTACCAAATCGAAGAGGTTGTCGGGGTTACTGCCAAAGCAAATGAAGAACAAAGGTTCGAGCCCTTTTACCGCGCGCGGAGCGACGATGGGCATTCGGGGGCCTACTACACCGTCCACCGGACGCCGAGGGTGTTGACCGCGAAAGAAAAGAAATTCGGCGCCATTTCTTCTTACGCGGGAAGCGAGGTTTTCATCTCGTTGGTGGATGCGAGGGCTGCGCCGTACCCTCGACAACTCAACCAATTGAATGTCGCCGCGCTCTGCACCAATCGACATTTACCGATCCAGTCCCCGATTTCCGTCGAGGAGGCGGACCTCGTAACCGAGCTTTATTCACCCATAGCCTCTATCCGCTGGGCGGCTGGACCGACCGTCCCCATCGCCTCGACCGCTGAGGGCGATCCCGCCTGGCGCATCATCAGCCATTTGTCATTGAATTACCTCTCCCTTCTCGATGCAAAAGACGGTCAGGGCGCCACGGCGTTGCGCGAATTGCTGAAGCTCTACGTCAATCCAAACGACGTTTTTACCCTTCGCCAGATCGACGGAATTCGTTCCGCTGTTTCCAGGCCAATCGTCCGCCGCGTCGCTACTCCCGGCCCGTTAACTTTCGCGCGCGGCTTAGAGATTATTGTTACGATGGACGAGGAAGCGTTTGAGGGCTCCGGGATCTTTGTCCTGGGCGCGGTTCTAGCCCAGTTTTTTGCGCGTTATGTTTCCATTAATTCTTTCACCGAGACCGTCATTGTCTCGCAACGCCGTGGGGAGATCATGCGATGGCCGAACCTGATCGGCAAACGTCAGATAGCTTAGCCGAGGAACTCGCTTCGAAGCCCTACTCGTTCGACTTCCGCTGGGCCGTCCGGTTGCTCGAGGCCGAATTCCGAGACCAACCCCGGGTAGGAAATTCGGTTCGGCTAGAAGAGGATTTTTTGCGTTTCTGCCAGATTCCATCGCTCTCATTCGCTCCATCGACCCTAGAAGGCGTGGAACAGTTGGAGGGTTCTCGTGGGATCCGGATGTATGTCAATTTTCTCGGCATGTTTGGGCCGAATGGGCCGTTGCCACAGCATCTAACCGATTTCGCGCGGGACCGATACCGAAATGCACATGACCCGACACTGGTTCGATTCGTGGACATCTTCCATCACCGGATGTTGTCGTTCTTCTATCGAGCTTGGGCAATCAATCAGAAAAGCGTTGACTTTGATCGCCCGGACGAATCTCGCTATGCCGATTACTTCGGAAGCCTCTTTGGCATTGGAATGCCTGGCTTACGGAATCGAGACTCGGTACCGGATCGCGCAAAAATTTATTTCTCGGGCCGGTTAGCTGCCCACGCTCGGAATGCCGAGGGGCTGGAGGCAATTTTGGAAGACTTCTTTGGTCTGCCTACGGAGATCCAGGAGTTCAGCGGATTCTGGATGCAGATTCCGTTCGAAAATCAATGCCGGCTGGGAGAGTCACCCGAGACCGGCAGCATCGGCGTCAACGCGATCGCGGGAGCGCGCAAGTATGAAGCGCAACTGAAATTCCGGATCCGGATGGGCCCGATGGAACTCGACGACTTACGGCGTTTGGTGCCAATCGGCGACAGCTTCAAGAGATTGAAAGACTGGGTCCTGAATTATATCGACAAGGAACTCTACTGGGACCTCCAGTGCGTGGTCAAAGCCGCTGCTGTGCCAGCCATCTGCCTAGGGCAGGACGGCCTGCTCGGGTGGACTACCTGGCTGAAAGGTAAACCGTTCACGCGCGATACACAGGACCCTATTTTTGACCCTGAAAACTATTGATGCCTGTGAGCTTGGAGAAACGGCAGGCCTGAAACCTGTTTAGGATTGATCGCGGTGAACAGACTAAATAGAATAATTGTAAATCTCGATCCGCTTCCAACTCATTCGTCCCACTTTGCTAACCGAGTGATACTGGCAGCTAACCCTGGAGCACCGCAACAGGCGCCAAGAGCGCATGGCTGAGATTAAGAGATCGATCTTGTTCGGTAAATTAAACCCGATCGCCTACAAAGCAGTCGAGAGCGCGACGATCTTCTGCAAAATGAGGGGTAACCCCTACGTGGAACTGGTTCACTGGTTTCATCAGGTTTTCCAGCTGACCGACTCCGATCAGCACCGGATCGTCAAGTTCTTCGAAATGGATCCCTCTCGGCTGGCGACGGATCTCATCACCTCTCTTGACAAATTACCGCGCGGCGCCACGTCCATATCCGACTTTTCTCCACATCTTGAGGAAGCGGTTGAACGCGGCTGGGTTTTTGGATCATTGCTCTTCGGTGACACGTGCATCCGGACCGGTCACATTATTGTTGGGTTGCTCAAGACGCCAACCCTTCGCAACGTCTTTCTGAGTCTCTCGAAAGAATTCGCCAAGATTAAACTCGAGACACTCACCGACGACTTTTCCAGGATTCTGGCCGGTTCACCGGAAGAATCGCTCGGTGCCGCCGATCAAGCCGGTGCTGCCGGAGCTGTTCCGGGCGAGACTAGCGGGGCCATAGCTCCGGCTTCGATGGGTAAGCAAGAGGCGCTCGCCCGCTTTTCTGTCGACCTTACCGACAAAGCCCGAAAAGGAGAGATCGATCCGATCCTGGGCCGTGACGAAGAAATTCGGCAGATCATCGATATTCTGATGCGGCGCCGCCAAAATAACCCAATCCTGACAGGCGAAGCCGGTGTCGGCAAAACTGCGGTGGTGGAAGGTTTCGCACTCCGGATCGCGGCCGGTGACGTTCCGCCGGCTCTCCGAGGGGTCATTCTGCGAACTTTCGACCTCGGGCTCCTCCAAGCCGGCGCAAGCATGAAAGGAGAATTCGAGAATCGGGTGCGTCAGGTAATCGAGGAGGTTCAAGCCTCGCCGAGACCGATTATTCTGTTTATCGACGAGGCGCATACCTTAATCGGAGCTGGAGGTGCCGCCGGACAGGGCGACGCGGCCAACCTGCTTAAGCCCGCTCTTGCTCGCGGCACGTTGCGCACCATCGCTGCGACGACATGGGCGGAGTATAAAAAATATATTGAGAAAGACCCCGCCCTGACCCGCCGCTTTCAGGTGATCAAGGTGGAAGAGCCCAGCGAAGCCAAGACCGTCTTGATGATCCGGGGTCTCGCACCCGTTCTGGAAAAGCATCACGGCGTTCACCTGCTTGACGAAGCGCTCGAGGCGGCGGCACGTTTGTCGCATCGTTACATTCCGTCGAGGCAATTGCCGGACAAGGCAGTAAGCCTGATTGATACCGCCTGTGCTCGAGTCGCAATTAGTCAGCATGCGACGCCGCCGGCTTTGGAAGATTGCCAACGCCGAATCGCCGGCTTGCAGAGCGAACTCGATATGATCGAGCGGGAATCCGCCATCGGCATCGACCATGACGTGCGCAAGAATGAGACCGAGTCCCAGCTCGCCTTGGAGAAAGAACGGCTGGCAAAACTCGAAGACCTTTATAAGAAAGAAAAGAACGTTGTCGACCAGCTCCTGGAAATGCGGAAGAAGCTACGTCCAAACGGCACGGTGGCTCCGGCGAAAAGTGATGGTTCGGATGCGGAGGACAAGACCAAAGAAGACCGCGCGGCCTTGCTCGCCAAACTGCGGGCGTTAGAACAAGAACTCGCTGCTATCCAGGGTGAGGACCCGCTCATTCTACCCAGCGTTGACGAGCAGGCAGTCGCCTCAGTGGTGGCGGATTGGACCGGCATCCCGGTAGGGCGCATGGTAAAAAATGAGATCCAGGCAGTCCTAACTTTGGCGGACAACCTGGAAAAACGCGTTGTTGGACAGCGTCACGGGCTGGAGGCCATTGCGAAGCGTATTCAGACATCGCGAGCCGGCCTCGATAATCCAAGCAAGCCAATTGGAGTCTTTCTTCTGGCCGGTCCCAGTGGCGTTGGAAAAACCGAAACCGCTCTCGCTCTCGCCGAAACGCTTTACGGCGGTGAGACCAACATCATCACGATTAACATGAGCGAGTTCCAGGAGGCGCACACCGTTTCGACGTTGAAAGGTGCTCCTCCCGGATACGTCGGATACGGCGAAGGCGGCATCCTCACGGAAGCTGTCCGTCGTCGTCCTTACAGCGTGGTGTTGCTGGATGAAGTCGAAAAAGCGCATCCGGATGTGCACGAGATTTTCTTCCAAGTGTTCGACAAAGGAATGATGGAAGATGGCGAAGGCCGGCTCATTGATTTCAAGAACACCATCATTCTGCTCACGACCAACGTGGGAAGTGACTTGATCATGAATCTCTGCAAGGAGCCGGAGCTGATGCCGTCGCCGGAGGGGGTGGCCAAAGCGCTCCGGCAGCCGCTGCTGAAAGTATTTCCGGCGGCTCTACTCGGCCGTCTGGTGGCGATTCCCTATTATCCACTGAGCGACGCGATGCTAAAGTCGATCATCCGGCTCCAGCTCGGTCGTATCCAAAAAAGAATCGGCGAAAATCGCGATATCACTTTTAGTTATGATGACGCGGTGGTTGACCTGATCGCCAGCCGCTGCACGGAACTTGAGAGCGGCGGTCGCATGGTCGATGCCATTCTTACCCAAACGCTTCTGCCGGAAATCAGCCGCGAACTGCTGAATCGTCTGATGGAAGGAGCATCCCCTCAGAAAGTAGAGGTTGCCGTTAAAGACGGAGACTTTGCGTACGACTATGCATGATTCCATCCAGCCGGAGCGCAATCTATCGATGCCTCGCAGGTGACGATATTCGAAAATTGAATTTATGGCTCTTTCCCAAACGAATCGACTGTTACAGGTCACGACTCCGCTCGGCGAGACTGCACTTGTCGTCACCGGATTCCGAGGCACCGAGCATATCAGCCATCTATTCTCCTTTGAGTTGGACTTAATCGCCGATAATTCGACTACGATTGATTTCAGCCAGCTGGTTGGGAAAGAAATGACTCTTTCGGTCGTCACCCCTGGGAACGGCGGCGCCGCTGATTGGCGTTACCACAATGGGATTTGTGCATCCTTCTCAGAAGGCGATCGTAACGAACAGTTCACAAGTTACTCCGCAGAAGTGGTTCCGAAAGTCTGGCTGCTTACTCGCCTAGCCCGTAGCCGGATTTTCCAGCAAAAATCCGTGCCGGACATTCTCAAAGTAGTATTCCAAGGATTCGATTCCGACTTTCAACTTCAAGGTAAGTACGAACCAAGAGAATACTGTGTTCAATACCGGGAAACCGATTTCAATTTCGCCAGCCGTTTGATGGAGGACGAGGGCATCTATTATTTTTTCCAGCACAGCAAGAGTGGCCACAAGATGGTGATCGCCGACACTCCCCAGGGCCATACCGATGTGCCCGGGCTCACGACTGTCAGGTATCAAATGGCCGAGGGCGGTCCGCGCACCGCGGATCACGTTTATCAGTGGCGAAAAACGCAGGCGGTGCGCGCCTCCAAGTACACGCTATGGGATCATAACTTTCAGCAACCAACCCAGAACCTCGAGGCCAAGGAGAACATCCTGGACTCGGTTCAAGTCGGGACCGTTTCGCACAAGTTGAAAGATCAAGCCAACGCCCCTCTTGAAATTTACGATTTCCCGGGTGGTTACGCTGAGCGTTTTGACGGCATCTCTCCCAGTGGCGGCGAGCAGCCAGCGCGATTGCAGAAAATTTTCGAAGATAACAAACGAACAGTCAAACTCCGGATGGAAGCTGAGGCGCTCCCGGCTTTAGAGATCCACGGAACATCTAGCTGTACTAACTTCGTTTCAGGTCACAAATTTACCTTGGACCGCCATTTTGATGCACAGGGGCAATACGTGCTCGTCTCCGTCAATCACAGCGCGTCGCTCGGGGATCCCTATCGATCGGGGCAGGGCGACGCAGGCCTGACTTACACGAATAGTTTCACCTGCATCCCGATCAAACTCCCTTACCGGCCCACGCGTCAAACACCGGTGCCATTTATTGCCGGGGTCCAAAACGCTGTTGTTACCGGTCCGGCTGGAAAAGAAATATTCACCGACAAATACGGCCGGGTGAAAGTGCAATTCTACTGGGATCGCGAAGGCAAAAAAGACGAGAACAGTTCCTGCTGGATCAGGGTCACTCAGCAGTTTGCCGGAAAACGCTGGGGAGCTTCTTTTTGGCCGCGGCTTGGGCAGGAGGTGCTCGTCGGTTTTGTTGAAGGCGATCCGGACCAACCGGTCATCGTTGGTAGTGTCTACAACGCCGAACAGATGCCGCCCTATCTTGGCGACGGTTTGGACTCAAAACATAAGAACGATTCGAACGTAGGCGGCATTAAGACGAACACGACTTTGGGCGGAGTTGGATTTAATGAGATCCGTTTCGATGACACCAAAGACAAACAAGAGATGTTTCTCCATGCTGAGCGGAATTTAGACGTTCGGGTTAAAGCCGAAAAACATCTGACTGTTGGAGGGGATCTTCATATTTCCGTTGGATTTGAAGACAAGGACGGTGAGTTGCACGGAGGAATGATCGAGGACGTTTACAAAGACAAACAAACGCACGTCGGCGAACAATTCGTCATTTACGCCGATCAGTCTCACATCCTCAGTGTTGGCAAGCAAGGCCAATATATGCAGGTAATCGACGGCAAAGAAGGTAAATGCGTGACTGTCGTACAGCAGCACTTCAGCTTGAAGACCCCCGGTAACGTCGTCATCGAAGCGCTTGAGGAAATTTGTCTCACCTGTGGACCGAGTTTTATCAAGCTGACGCCAGCCGGAATTTTTATTAACGGGCCAATGGTCAATATCAACTCCGGTGGCGCAAGCAGTTCAGCTGACGATCTCGTATATCAACCACCCGTTCAGGCGACTCTGGCCGATGATTCCAAATCCGGACAGACATCCGCGCGTTCCTGATCAGTACTAACCATCGTCAATACTAACCATCGCATATCCGATATGCCTCCAGCCGCTCGAGTAACCGATCCGGTCAGTCACCCGCTTCCACCGGTCTTACAGCCCGGTCCGGGAAGCCCGGATGTGCTAATTGGATTCCTGCCTGCATGGCGCGGTGTTCCTGCGGCTGCCGCTGCCGCGCTCCAAACGGCCAAGCAGGCTTCTGATGCCGCTATCCAAGCAGCGGAAGCGACGACGCTCGCTGCGGCCGGCACGCCAGGTGCCCCCGCTGCGGAGGCTGCAGAGCAAACTACCAAAGCGACTGCTGCCACGACCATGGGTTCCGCGATTACTTCCGCAGCGGGAGGCGCAGACATTCACGTATGCGCAACTCCCCTCCCACTTCCGCCGCACGGGCCGGGAGTAGTTATCGATGCGTGTCCAACGGTCCTAATCAATAACCTTCCAGCGGCGCGCATGGGTGACACGATTCTTGAGGCCGTTGGGCCGCCTAATAAGATCGCCATGGGGTGTCCTACCGTTTTGATCGGGTAGCTAGTAGAGCTGGCCAATATAAATCTCCGGAACGAAACGGCTCGTTGGCCCAATTGAGGGTAGTAGGCAGATTCATATAAATTTATACGCTAACGGCGCCCTTTTTTGCGCGAACGGCGTCAGCTGACGAGCTTCCGGTCGAGGTATACTGGCCGTAGAGCACGGTTTTATCCCACTTGATGGGGCTGACGTGTTCCAGCAGGAAGAGATCGATTCCGTTGGCGACAGCGTCGCACCGGCCGAGGCCGATAGATTTTCCTCCGCCAGCGCATCAGCCGGGCTTCCGTACCCAGATACCACGTCTCAGCGTTGAGGTATGGAAAGACGGTTCCTTAGCGTATAAAATTACACGAATCTGCCTAGTACCCTAACTCTGGCGAAAGTCTTGCGATGATATCAACCATGGGTTGCTAAGACGAACACACATCAATCTCACCGGCGACTATACTTAGCGTACCGCCCAGCGCGTTGCCCACCAACGCTTTCGGCCTTTGCGATCCTTTGGCCTTGGCACTGGATAGTCCGCGATGCTTAACGGGTGTTTTTTTTCCGTTTGGTGTAGCGAGCCCTGTTAGGAAATCCTCGTCGTCCGACGTTTCGTCCGTGTAACCGTGCTTTGGGCCTATTCCGGCCAAAATACTAAAGAGGCAACGGCAGCCAGGGGAGGGCGTACCGCAGTTAGATCGTAGACGCTCGCTCGGAGGCAATCTACGATTTAAAGCCACTAACCATTGCACCTAAAACGAAGGCGTTTGACGTGAAAGGAGAGTCCAAAAAAGTTTCCGGGTTAATAAAGCGAGGCTAATTGGCACGGGTTGTCTATGGTAGGCTACCATAGGAATGGAAATTAATAGGAGAGTTCTTATCTTGTTTCCCTCCAAGAATAAAATCAGCGGAGCACGGCAGCTCCTGCAGCAAACCCGCACGAAATCAAGATCGATTCTAAAAACGCGAAAGCCGGATAGCAGGTAAAAGAAATGAAGCTCCAAACGTCCACGGTCATAAGCAATTTATTGTTTTGTTAGTTATACCAATGCTAGAGCATCTCTTGCCAAACGGCCCTTTTTATTGCATGACTTTCCGTATGTCTGACGATTGGCGTGATTTTTATCGCAGTTGGTCCAACCCGGACATTCTAGCTCATCCGAATTCGCCCGCGGGCGGGGCGGGACCGGGCGGCTCGACTACTCTAAAACAGTATGACCCGAGTGCCAAGGTCCCTCATCCGGACTCCCCTGCTGCCCGAACTTATGACTATCAATCGGCCCTGCGGTTACGGCCGGATGCAATAGCACGTCAGTTTCAGAAGATACTGACTAAAGAAGACATCGCCCGATTCCGGCAAGACCCATTTTCTATTCAGAACGCTCCTATACTGGCGAAAGCGCTGCGGATTTACCTCGAGGCCGACACCACACCGCCCGAGGAGCGCAATAAGGTGATGCTGCGAAACCTAAGCCTCGCGACTGGGTACGCCTTGGGTCTGGGGCAGAACACAACTAAGGCGCTCACCGGTGACGACATAGACTCGAACAAGATCTGGGAAGAGATGCCTGGCAACGCACTGGTCGTTGCAGGCTGGTCTCTGAAAGCCTTTCATGAATTACGCACGGTGGCGGCGGAGTCGAGAGGATTTCGCGAGTGGCTCCAAAGCGAACAAGCGGCCAAGGCCCTTGCGAAGGATGACCTGAACGTCGAAGCTGCTTTCGCGGAGAATGCAGCGTACGACGTGGGAGAAGTCAAACAGATTAACCGCGTCAGAACGACAGCCAGCGGCCAGCAATTGATGAGCCTTGACGCAATCGCCTTGACGGCGGCGCGGCGCAACGCGGCCAAAGCGATCAACGGTAAAACCATGTCCGGATCCTTGTTGGCCGCCTGGAAGGACACCTCCAATGCAAGGGAAATCAAGGACATGAACGAGGTAAAACGGCTTTGGAACGTGGGAACCCCTCAAGCTCAGCAGGAGGCACGTGAGTTGGCTGTGAAGGTGTATGATCGGCATCGCAACCGTTTCTGGGCCGCGGTAAAGTCCGGGGTCGGCGATGCCTTCCGAAATGCCGGAATGAAATTCAGCGGTAGCAGAACCGGTGCGCCGTATTATGAACTTCCGGATGGGACGAAAGCCTGCATGTCGCTCGAACACAGTGTCCGTAAGACCGATAATCCCTTATTGGCCGTGAGTGGCGAGAATCTCCAGTTCGTTTTGGTCGACGAGAATTCCTATTTCTTGGAATGGATCCGCCAAAACGACCCGTTCCAGTAGTTCCGAACCGCCCCGCGGCGAGCGAGCTTGGGGAATGGTCGGCTAGTACGCAGAACAGCTCGAGGGGCGTTGAAGGCTAAACAGTAGCACGAGACGAGAGTCGCGACGCCCAGCCAAGTCGAGTCTACAGCCCACTAAACTTTTCAAATCGGTCGTTTGTTTGGCTTTGAATGAACGGATTTCCAGAGGGACAGATCATCATTTTTCGAGCCGTTTATCCGTGGAGAATTTCCTACATCAGATGTGGTTCGGCGGTCTCCTCAGCCTTTCTCAGCCTTTGGGGTCATCAGCCTTTGGGTCAAATCTCAACCTTCAACATTACGCTTGCACCTGAGTGGCGCATAGTAAGATCCGAGCTTTATGGCGCGATCATTGCGTATCGACGTGTCCCATGGTTGGTACCATGTGCTCAACCGTGGAGTCGAACGTCGACAAATCTTTCCTCGCGCAGAGGCAAACTTCGATTTTCTAAAGCTAGAAAATTAAAATTCAGATTTGACCCCTTTCCGGATCCTCTTGGGATCGGTCCAAAAGGCATCTTGAAAACCTACTGGCGGCTCTATCTGCCACCGCTCGGCGGATCGGTCTCGCCGCAGCGGCGATACATCGACGGGATCTCGACCTGCCACTTAGTGAGCACATTTCTGATCGCGACCCTCTCCTGCGAGCTTGTGCACCACGACCGCAGGGGAATTAGAGGGCATCGACTTGTCGCGAAAGATTCGCGGTGCAATGAGAGACGCAGACCAAAACGCTCGCTTTGCAGTGGCTTGGTCTACCGCGCTGCTGTCGATGGATACGGATATGAGTCACGAGATCGGAACCGGCGAAGCGTGCCTATGGGAGCTGAAACGATTCTTTCGAATGTTGCCATTCTTTTATTGGTCGCCACGGTATGGACTTACTCGCGCCAGAAAGGCCGCCTCAACCCGGCACGGAAGACGTGGCTTTTCATCGCCGGCATATTTGCCACGATCAGAGTGGTCTTACAGCTGTTTCGCAGATAGGAGTCTTCCTTTTCGAGAGGGAATTGCAGAAGCTGACAAAAATAATGTAACATCGTCGGAGATAATCCAGAACATAATAGGAGAGGCTTCCTATGAGCGCAGATGACTTTGTCGATCAATACTGGAATGTGCAAGCCGGATCGACAACCATTTCGATGCATAAGTATCTTATCGGCGGCCGTTTCGCAGGTGCAGGCGCAGGTGCCAAACAGGCACAACAACAGAGAGTTTACAGCCTAGCAACTCAGAACGGTCTAGGGCCGAAGGCAAGCGCGTTCACCCGTGCCAGAAACGGAAAGGTCTGTCCCGACGACTGCACTCATATTTTGACGCTTGCTGTTCAGTCGGGTGCAGTCAAGGAAAGCGAGCTCCAGAAATGGGCCGACGACAACTTGGGAGTCGATTGTACGGGGTTTGCCGTAGCTTACTATAATGATCTCGGGTTAATAGATATCGAACGGTATTCCGGTGGTGCAAGTTGCCTGTATTTATTCGACAAGGCGAAGAGGAATTACAAAAAGCGACGATGGTCCGCTCACCTGGTCGATCGAAGATGTCCAAAGCGACGATATGATCCTTTGGATGTACGAAAACGGAGTCGAGTCGAAATCTCCCGGCCACATTTCCATCGTTTACGACGTCGACGAAGACCGCACTATTCTTTCCTGCGCTGAGTCGAACGGGGCGAACGATGGCCAGGGTCACTGGGGACCTAAGCTCACTGAGCGTACATGGGGTGGGGAGAAATCCGTCGGCGGACGCAGAGGCATCAATCTGGATGGTGGTCACGTGATTGTAGTCCGGCCACCAGATCAGTTCGGATGAGGTTAGTAAACGCAGAAGCTGACAAGTCCCCAGAAAAGGGATCCTCTAGGGACAATCTGATAAGCATGTTCGGTTTTGCTAAAAGGCCAAGATTTTTGCGTTATGATTAGTCAGGGTCACGCAGATGTCCCCGGATCTTTAGCGCTTATCAGCTAGCTTTCATCCAACCCCGAAGCGCGGAGCTTAAGCGCGCACTCTAAACTTTTCTAGATTTCAAGAGGATACGATTAATCTGGTTCTGACTTTTACCCAGTGCAAAGCATTCGCGGCTTGTCCAATCTACGGCTCTCTGGGACCGGCGCGAGCAGACGGGTCTGCGTTTGAAAGAACGATTAAGCGTTGAGTGGGGAAATATCATTGAGGCAATCACAGAGGTTTGGGGTGAACAGTGGGATGCATTAGCGACTTCGCGCGGCAATGGCGCCCAACCGACAGCCTTTCTTCCAGGGCAGCGATATGGAGGCTTACGATTGAAGGAAAAAACGGGCAAGCTGACTGGCAGTTTTGAATATCCAGCGGTGAACGCCGCAATAGCAGGATTTGAAAGGCACTTCGATACCGACCGGGACCTTCATAACAGATTTAAAAGGTAGGCGCAAAATTGCAAATTGATCCTGCGTCCGTTCTCCGCTTCACTTTGTGAACCCGGTCGTCGGCTAAATTTTCGGATCACATCTATTTTGGCTTAGGCCTCTAAGCCCAGACGGTGCCGGACACCGTGATTGTGACCGTCTTCGACCGTTTCGACCTTCTTCGTAGTCGGGTTCGTTCGCTTTTCAAACGTTAGGACAAGGTTGAGCGCTTCGGGCCTTGTTCCAGCCCCAGATGATTGAGCTTGCCTTCACAACAGGCCAGTCCATCGCTGATTTCGCGCAGCGACTTGGCTTGCGCCAGCTGGCAGAACATCATCGCTACGAACTGACTCCAGCAGTTGAAGCCTTTGCTTGCTGTTTCCGCTCCGCTTTCTCTGACCCTTCGCTCGAATTGATGACGGTTCACTACCGAAAGTAATTGGCTAAAGAGGCTCGAATGCCCTACCATTTCCCTAGCCTCCGTTGACGGTTTTTTCGCTTGTCTTTCACACCAACGATTTAACCAGATACGGAGGTCCTTTTGTCAGCTCTTTTTTAGAACGCTTCTTGGACAGCAGTGTACCCACTTGGGCATCATCAACCACCCGATGGCTCTTATAACGCGGCCGGCTCTTTAGACTCCCTTGCCGAACTAGGGTCGCGTCCGGATCAGTCTTACTACCGAACTGCTGATTGATTTTGGACCGCTTGCCTCCATGGGCTGGCTCGGTGGGCCTGGCTCACCATCCGAGGGGGCTGCTGTTGGACCTCGTCTTCTTGCTCATCAAGTTTTTGAACTTGTTCCCGAGCCGTGCGTTCAATGGCGCTGAGAGTCGCCGCGTCCAGAGGCTTAACCGAGCGCAGGCTGGCATTGGCATCCACCAAGCTGGCGTCGACATGAACTTTGCTTCCCGCAACCAACCCGGCCTCCACGCACTGCTGCACTACTCGGCTAAAGAGCGACACGAAGACATCTTTGCCCCAGCGCTTGCGCGCCTTGCTCAACACACTGTGGTTGGGAATCTGATCGTCCAGCTGGTAGCCAAGAAACCAAAGATAATCCAACCGTTCGGGGATGATCCGCATGAGCTCCCGCTCACTCTTGATATCATCCACAAACAGCAACAACATCATCCGCAGGATCACTGTCGGCGGCACAGACTTATTGCCTCGCCTACCGTAGGTGTTGCGCCACTTGCCCACGCACAAAGCTCAAATCCAAGATCTCATTGATTCGCCTCAGCGGATGATCGCTGCGCACCCGTTTATCTAGATTAACTCGATAGCTCCAAATCGGAACTTGCGAGTCTTCTTCGCTCATCATGAGCACCGTACACTGCCAGATATGTAACCTTCAAAACAAGCTTATTACGGTGTACATTTGGGCAACACGCCCTTAAGATGCGTCCCCTTTTTCTTCCCCGCCCCCACCGCAAAAAGACCCAACTCGCTCTACGAGTCTGGCCGGCGCAGCGGCGCCTGGTTGAAGGTGAAGTTCAATCAGCAACAAGACTTCGTGATTGGTGGGTATACACCGCCTGAAGGCGGCCGCAAATACTTCGGCGCTTTGCTTGTTGGCTGCTGAGGCACTGGAGGACTTCTCTTCGCCGGGAGAGTCGGGACTGGATTCTCCGAAAAGGCGTTGGCAGCGTTGTATGATGGCCTACAGAAAATCAAGCGTACGACATGCCCTTTTGTTAACCTGCCAGAGAGAAGACTCGGGAGGTGGGGTCTTGGGATCACTCCTGCGGCAATGAAGCGGTGCCATTGGGTCGAGCCAGTCCTGGTAGCCCAAGTCAAGTTCACCGAGTGGACGGTAGTGTCCTAATTTGAAGCTTTAAATTAGGACACTACCCGATCGCCCATTTGCTTGATTTCGCTACAGAATTGCGGATAATAGGGTGGCCGTTTGTTCAGGGTGCCGAACCCTGAAGCGGGGAACGCCCGTCCCATGGCGCCGCACATCAAGACCGCGCTGAAATCGCCGGAACTGACCGCCGATCAGTCGCCGGGCGTTCGGGTGAGACTCAACTCCTGCCTCTCGTCCGACGGCGCCCACATTGTGCCGAGGTCTTCCGGCCCCGAGGTCCAGGCGATCCAGAACGCGCTGAAGAAAATTCGCGCGGCGCGACCGGATCTCGCCCTGCCCGACATCACGGACACGCCGGGCGAATTCGGCGACACGACCGTCGCAGCGGTCCGCCGGTACAAGGACGGCGGCAACGGCGCCGGGGACCGGATCGTGCGAGCGGGACAACCGCTCGACGATATCGTCGGACGGATGACGATCACGCAGATCGACGACGATCTCCTCAGCCTGGTTCGGCCTGCCCCGCCCCCGCAGCCGAGACCGGTCCCGCCGCCTGTAACGCAAAGCGCAAACGCATTCGTCGGGCACATGGGCCCAGCCGAGCCGCGGGCGCATCTCATTCTCGAGTATTATACCAATTGCGGCTTGGAGACGATCGGGCCCGGACAGACCGAGGTGACCTCGGTCAGCCGGTTCCCCACGTTCGAAGGTCTGATCGACGCGCTGATCAGGACAACCAGTTTCATAAACGTTGTCGTGAACCACGGCGACACAGGTTCAGGACTTCTCATTCGCCTCTGTCCGGAGTCGCAATTCAGAGCAACCGGCCTGATAATCGGCGCGCTCCAGGAATTGGCGGATCGGAGGCAGAAAGGCCCGCTCAACCCGTCCGACCCCGATACGCGCATGTTTCTAAAGCGCGTCATGAGCGTGGCGATGGTCTCCCAGCAGGTGGTCACGCGCATTGTCGAAAAGCTTGTCACGTTGAGAAAAACCCCGCGCATCATTCACTTGCGGGCCTGCAGCATGAAGACGAGTTTCATGGCGATGCGGTACAAGGCCGCGTTCGGGGCGATCGCCATAACGTTTCATGGGACGCGGATCATTTTCCAGAGGAACGATCCGAAAATTCCGGTGAACCGCATGCCTGTCGCGCAAACCTTCGCCAAGTCCCTGCCTAACAATCAGGAACGCCGCCTGCGACTGTTTGAGGATCCGTTCGGCGAATTCGCTTCGATGCTGATCGGCATGGTCGTCGTGTTGGACGAGAACGGCAACGTGCAGATCGAAGACAGCGTCCAGCTAATCGACAAGCGCGACGCCGTCGACCTCGAAGGATGGGCTCAAGTCCTCATCAGGCGCTGGAGAGCGCCGGTGCAGAAGGGTTTCATCATCCCGATCATGTGGGCCGACGAAGGCGAGACGACCTTCCATTGCCCGCTGGAGAGCGGCTGGAGAGCGGCGCTGCAGATCGTCTAGGCCCGCGGGCCGAACGCGCCGCGGCGGCCGAACGGGCGCGAGATTCTCACGTACGCGCGAAATTTTCCACCCGCAGGCTCTGCCGCTCTCGCAGGCCTCCCGCGCGGCTTGTCTTCGGAGCTCTTCTCCAGAAGCTTCTGAAGGTCCATCATGGGGCTACACAAGGGAAGCTGCGATAAGACCCAATAAGCATCAGTGGAAATTCTTTGCAGGAACCCAGCAGGACGGGAGAGTCCGCCCGGGAAAGGTGGCAACCACTCGGAAGCGAGCATTGGAGAGTCGTCAGAGATGACGGCCTCAAGCGTATGCAGCGAGTACAGAAGCCGTGTGATTGAGCCGCTGATTGTCAATGTTGATGGTTGAGAAAGCTGCGACGAGCTGACGGTGCGCGTTTCAGCCGCGTGCGGCGACTAGCATGACCATCGACCGACATGGTGGTTGCGGCGCACCGTTTCGAGTGTTATTTCCACCATATCTATTCAGTTTGTCCTGACGACTAACCCGACAGGAAACTAGGGTACCCGCGCAAAGAAGCACCTCAGAAAACGGGGATGTGTTTTATCATCGAAAGCTGAATTGGAGCTGGAATGGCCAAGGATTTTTCAAGCTTTGAAGGATCTATACCCGACTCGCAAGACGAGTATCACATCGCGGGTGACGGATTTGTCCGGCTAATAAATTTTGCCGTCAATCACACTGAACTTCGACCTCAACATTACCCCATTGTCGACCAGAAGCTCATACCCTTTCTTCTTGCGGCCACGAAAGCCCTAGGTCCAGGCGATTACAAATTGCGATGCGTGGGAACCGCAAGTGCGACCGGCTCGTTTGACGGCAACGCAGTGTTGTCCGACGGACGTGCTCTCAATGCCGCCAAATACGCTATTAAGTCATTTGAGGCCCAGGTCGCGACCAATCCTCACGTCGCCGACTGCAAACTCACACCAGATCCAAAACCCGCCGCCGACACAGCAGCCAGGGAAGATGTGATTGCCCGCAAATTGGCGCCCAACGACGTCGAGAGAAAGCAGAATCATTTTCGGGCGGCAATGTTCATTCTTTCAGCGGGAAAAAAGCACCCGAAAGGATCGGAGATTTTTCAGATACGCGAGATCTACCTTTTCAAGTTCACATCTAAAGAGGAACCTCTGCCTGACGCGCTAAAGCACATAAAGAAAGTCATTGAGAACAAGAGCCTCATCTTGAAGGTTGCCAAGAAACTGTCTAGACTAAAGCCCCTCGTGGAGAGAATTGAGCTTTTCTCCAAAACTCTCGACAACGCTCTGGGGCCAGAAGGGAAGCTTGCGCTGATCATGATCAAATTCATGATTCCGCAGGAAATGGACTCCTGCTACGAAATCAAAAATAGTGCCAACATTCACGCGTTGTACCGAATGAACGGCAGTGGAAATAGACTGAGTTTCGGGCTGACCGATATGCTTGACATTGTCGCTGAATCCATCGCGGCAACGAAGGGTGTCATCAAGGCCATCAAGTCCGTGTTGGGCGCCCCAAAGAGTCTGGACAAGACTGTTCAGTTTCTCGAAAAGTTTAATAAGGAGCTCCATACGGATGCAGTCGAATTTGCCGGAACCTTCGGCCCTGGCTTCGCGGAGTTTGTGGACGTTGTCCTCACTATGGCAGAGAACGGCGTAACCGCGCGGGCGATGTTTGCACCCTCATCACCGTTTGTGCCCTTTGTTTTCCATGACCGCACGGCGAAGCATCAGGTGGCGCAACTGAGCGGACCGGCGCGTCGAACGGTTTTTGGGGCCGCGTTCAACGAGGCGGTTGACATCGAATTTGGCGGCTTTGTCCCCAACAACTGGCGAGCCTTTCAGGCGGAGGCAAAAATCACCAGGATTATTGTCGACTTGGTGGAAATCGAAACCTCGCCCCATGGCAGCTTCTCTCTACTCAAAGGAAATTACTCAGACGACCTGATCGTCGGACCAACCGACATTGTGAAGGACTGACTATTGGCGCCTTGCTCCGCCGACCATCTTACGCCAAGATCACGAGAGCGGGAATGAATCAGGGGGCGCGCTGCCGTCGAGATTGAACCCGAACTCGCCGCTGTTGCGGGCGTCGGAGGCGAACCAGAAGAGGAAGGGATGGGTCGAGAGAGCTTTGAAAATGAATAGGGCGCGAGTAGGAATCAGCTTTTGGGGTCAAATCTCAACGGCGTGTTGCCAATTGATAACCATTATATAATTGCTTTGATGGTTACAGTTCTGAGGGTGTATGATTCCCATCATGGGCGAAGCGGACTCTCAGGCTCCGATCTGGAGCTATCGAGTCAATTTAGGCCGACAACCGATCGGGGTCACGTCTTAAGGGGGCTGTTGCCCGGTAAGTGCAACTTTTTGACGAGCTGGCGGTTGGACTTTTAAGCCGATAGGGAAGTTAGCTTATCGAAAGAGAGGGTAGCAGGTGCTTGCAAGAGCGCGGAGAGCC
>Ga0209647_1000222_pt1 | contig 52999 bp, 46 predicted proteins | sample GraSoi_2013_60cm_FD_185827 | JGI IMG/M metagenome (GOLD analysis project Ga0209647, IMG submission 185827) | Grasslands soil microbial communities from the Angelo Coastal Reserve, California, USA - Sample 9_17_2013_60cm (SPAdes) (version 2) | ecosystem: Environmental > Terrestrial > Soil >...
GATCAGGCTTGCGCCCATTGTCCAATATTCCCCACTGCTGCCTCCCGTAGGAGTCTGGGCCGTGTCTCAGTCCCAGTGAGGCTGATCATCCTCTCAGACCAGCTACTGATCGTCGCCTTGGTGGGCCGTTACCCCACCAACTAGCTAATCAGACGCGGGCCGATCCTTCGGCGATAAATCTTTCCCCGTAAGGGCTTATCCGGTATTAGCCCAAGTTTCCCTGGGTTGTTCCGAACCAAAGGGTACGTTCCCACGTGTTACTCTCCCGTCTGCCGCTCCGTATTGCTACGGCGCTCGACTTGCATGTGTTAGGCCTGCCGCCAGCGTTCGCTCTGAGCCAGGATCAAACTCTCAAGTTGGATGAGAACTTTTCCCGGCTGATCACAACGTTTGACGAGGTCCCACTCCCGTCGAGGCGGCCTTACCAGCGCGCACGATTTGCATCGCACGCGCGGGCGCCCGCTCGCGACAGGGTGTTGACCTGAAACGTCGACCGCCGAAGTCTCGTCCGGCCGCTCCCCTCGAAGGCACAAGTCCTCGTTCGGGGAGGCGGCGCGCAGGGACTCCGCCGTCCACGTTTCTCTTTCTTCCGATTCACCTGTCAAACAGCCCGGGACCAGGGCGGTCCCTGCTCCCCGGGGAGCCGGAGAGCCGTCGAAGCTTATGGCCTCCGATCGAAATCGGATGCCTGGTCACCAATATCATTGATGAGCTTCGAAGACGCACCGTCGCACCGAGGCGGCGGCGTGCCGTTAGGAAGTTATATAGGCGTGCGGACTGCCTTATGTCAACGCCAGACAGGGTGAAAATCCACCCCTCCCGGTGCAATCCGGCAACAGCCATCTTCTTAAATGATATAGGGCGGTTAGCATGGGTTGAAAGGGTTCCCTGCGCCGCACTGCGGCCATATTCCTCCGTCCCTCTTGTCGGCGCAGTGGGAGGTGTCGCTTCGGGGGGAATTGCGCCGACCTCACGTCGTCCGTGACGCGCGGCGTTGCCCATCGATTAGGCCAGAAGAACGAGGACACGGTCGTTGACAGACCGTGAAGGCGGCGGCGTGCGCCGGTCCTTCAAGTCAACGCCCGTCGTCCCGGTCGCGTTTGACACCGCGCTGTTGCGGTAAATCGCCCGCGGGCGTGGGCGCAGGGGATGTCGGGCTTGGAGCAGGGCAAACGACACGCGGCGCTGCGTTCGAACTTCGAGGCCGAGCACATCGATCTCGGCAGCGAAGCACCCTTGTCGGTCGACGGCGAGGGCAGCGGCTTGGTGGACCGCCGGCGCGTGTCGGTCCAATGGCTCAGCGGCGTCATTCTCACCGGTCTTTGCGGCGCGGCACTCATGAGCGGCGCCGTTTTTGCGGCTCTCGACGGAGAAACCAACTTCGCGACCGTGCCGGAACGCGTGGAAGGCGCTTTGCGCGGCGCCGCGGGTGCCATCGCCGAACGCGTCGCCAACGCCACGCGCAAGGCCGATCGGCTGCCGCCGCCCGGGGAGGCCAATGCCGCGCGCCAAGTCATTCGGGTGTCGACAACCACTCGCGGCAGCGGCAATCGCGAGATCGTGCGCGTGCGTCCCTTCATCCGTGTGGCGGGCAATCTATCGCTGTCGGTATCCGAGCTCTCCGCCAACATTCCTCCCTTCAACGCACAGAAGATGGCGGCCCAGTCAGAGGGGATTCCGGTCAGCGCGCAAGATGCCGCCGGTGCCCAGCCCGACGCCGAGGTCTCATTCGTCACGCGCGACCTCAACACCGTGTTGCCGCGAGCGAAGATCGCCGCGGTCGCATCGGTCGATGAGGTACTCGCGCGCGTGCGCGAGGCAGCGAACTGGGATGGGAAACTCGGTCAAAAGCTACCTCTGCTTGCGAGCGCCGTTCCCCCCACGCTCACCGCGTACGCCCCGGAGCGGCAGGCCGACCCCTATGCCGGTTTCGAACCGCGCATCGTGCCGGAAAACGTCAGTCTTCTGCCGAAGACCACGGCGCAGGTGACGGGCGGCAACGCCTGGAACGAGCGCACGATCGTCCTCAAGAAGGGCGATTCCGTCTCCGCGTTCCTGCGCGAGATCGGTGCGACGGCGGACGAGATCAAAGCGATCACGGCGGCGTTTGGCGGACGCGGAAAGGACAGCAGCCCGCGCGACGGCTACAAGCTGCGCGTGTTGCTCGCACCCGCAAACGACGGAATACGGCTGCGGCCGGTGCGCGTCGTCATTGCCACCGACACCGCGGTCGAGGCCATGGTGGCGTGGTCGGAGCTCGGCAAATACGTCGCCGTCGATGTGCGCCACGCCAACAGCGTCGCAACCTCCAGCAGCGACGAGGATGACGACGGCAAGGGAGTTCGGCTCTATCAGAGCATCTATGAGACGGGGCTGCGCAATCACATACCGCGCCCCGTGATCGACGACTTCGTGCGCATCTACTCCTACGATATCGACTTCCAGCGCAAGGTCCAACCGGGCGATTCCTTCGAGGTCCTATTCGCCGGCGAGGACGAGAATCCCAGCGAGAACAGGAAGGCGGAGGTGTTGTTCGCTTTGCTGACAACCGGTGGGGAGACCCGAAAATTCTATCGCTATCAAACCGGCGACGACAATCTCGTCGACTACTACGATGAGAGCGGCAAGAGCGCGAAGAAGTTCTTGGTCCGCAAGCCTGTCGCGGACGGCAACATGACGTCCGGCTTCGGCGGGCGTAACCATCCCCTGCTCGGTTACGACAAGATGCATACCGGCGTCGACTGGGCCTCATCGACGGGAACCCCGGTGTTTGCCGCGGGCAACGGCGTCATCGATAAGATCGGCTGGGAAGGCGGCTACGGCAAATATATCCGCATCCGGCACGCCAACGGCTACGAGACGGCCTATGGTCACTTGTCGGCTTTCGCGCGCGCCGTGGAAGCCGGCAAAAAGGTGCGCCAGGGGCAGGTGATCGGTTACGTCGGCTCGACCGGATTGTCGACTGGCGCGCACCTCCATTACGAGATTCTGATCAACGGTCGCTTCGTCGATCCGATGAAGATCAAGCTGCCGCGCGGCCGCGTGTTGGAAGGCGCGCTGCTCGCAGGCTTCGATCAAGAACGCACTCGGCTCGAAGCGATGATGACCCGCGCCACGCCCTCGCGCTACGCGCAGACCCGCTGAGCGCGGACAGACGACGGTTGCTCTCGTAACGCCCGTCTTCCGATCAGGCCGCGGCTGCGAGCTTGCCGTTGAAGGTGAGCCCCTGCTTGTCTGCCGAGACGACGACCTTCTCGCCGTCCTTGATACCCCCCGACAAGATCAGTTCGGCGAGCGGATCCTGCACCGATTTCTGGATCACGCGTTTGAGCGGACGCGCGCCATAGACGGGGTCGTAGCCTTTGTCGGCGAGCCACTCGCGTGCCGAGGGTTCGAGCACGATGGTGATCTTGCGGTCCTCGAGCAACTTGCGCAGCCGCGCCATCTGGATCTCGACGATCTTGCTCATCTCGCTGCGCTTGAGCCGGTGGAACAGGATGATCTCATCGATCCGGTTTAGAAATTCAGGACGGAAATTCGCGCGCACCACCGCCATGACCTGATCGCGCACCGCGTCGGTGTCCTGGCCCTCCGGCTGGTTGGCTAGATATTCGGAGCCGAGATTCGATGTCATCACGATGAGAGTGTTGCGGAAGTCGACGGTGTGACCCTGTCCGTCGGTGAGACGGCCATCGTCGAGCACCTGCAGGAGCACGTTGAACACGTCCGGATGCGCTTTCTCGATCTCGTCGAACAGCACAACTTGGTACGGCCGCCGTCGCACCGCCTCGGTCAGCGAGCCGCCTTCCTCGTAACCGACATAGCCCGGGGGCGCGCCGATCAGGCGGGCGACCGAATGCTTCTCCATGTATTCCGACATGTCGATACGGATCATCGCCGTCTCGTCATCGAACAGGTATTCGGCCAGCGCCTTGGTCAATTCGGTTTTGCCGACGCCGGTCGGGCCCAGGAACATGAAGGACCCGATCGGCCGTTGCGGATCCTGCAAGCCGGCGCGCGCGCGGCGCACCGCGGTCGACACCGCCCTGACCGCTTCCGCCTGGCCGATGACGCGTTTGGTGAGCTGCTCTTCCATGCGCAGCAGCTTTTCTTTCTCGCCTTCGAGCATCTTCTCGACCGGCACGCCGGTCCAGCGTGAGACGACTTGAGCCACGTGATCGGCGGTGACCGCCTCCTCGACCATGGCACCTTTGCCCTCCGCTGCCTCAATACTCTTGAGCTTCTTCTCGATTTCCGGAATGCGACCGTAGGCGAGTTCGCCGGCGCGCTGGTACTCTCCCTTGCGCTGCGCGTTCGCGAGCTCGACCCGCAAATGATCGAGCTCGGTCTTGAGCTTTTGGGCGTCCGAGAGCTTCTCTTTCTCGGCCTTCCACCGCGCCGTGAGATCGGCGGAGCGCTTTTCGAGCGCGCCCAATTCCTTCTCGAGCCGTTTGAGCCGCTCCTTCGAGCCAGGATCGTTTTCTTTCTTGAGCGCCTCCTGCTCGATTTTGAGCCGCACGACCTCGCGATCGATCGAATCGAGCTCCTCCGGTTTCGAATCGACCTGCATCTTGAGCCGCGCCGCCGCCTCATCGATCAGATCGATCGCCTTATCCGGAAGAAAACGGTCGGTGATATAGCGGTGGGACAGCGTGGCCGCCGCCACAAGCGCCGAATCGGTGATGCGAACGCCGTGGTGCTGCTCGTATCTGTCCTTCAAGCCACGCAGGATGGAGATCGTATCCTCGACGCTCGGCTCGTCGACGTAGACCGGCTGGAAACGTCGGGCGAGGGCGGCATCCTTCTCCACGTTCTTCTTATACTCGTCGAGCGTGGTCGCCCCGACGCAATGCAGCTCGCCGCGCGCGAGCGCCGGCTTGAGCAGGTTGGAGGCGTCCATAGCGCCCTCCGCCTTGCCGGCGCCGACGAGCGTATGCATCTCGTCGATGAACAGGATGATGCCGCCATCCGACGACGTCACCTCTTTAAGCACCGCTTTGAGCCGCTCCTCGAACTCGCCGCGATATTTCGCCCCGGCAATCAGCGCGCCCATGTCGAGCGCGAGCAGTTTCTTGTCCTGCAAGCTCTCCGGCACGTCACCATCGACGATGCGCTGCGCCAGACCCTCGACGATCGCGGTCTTGCCGACACCCGGCTCGCCGATCAGCACCGGATTGTTCTTGGTGCGCCGTGAGAGCACCTGGATGGTGCGCCGAATCTCCTCATCGCGCCCGATCACGGGGTCGATCTTGCCGTCACGGGCCGCCTGGGTGAGATCACGCGCGTATTTTTTCAACGCGTCGTAGGCATTCTCGGCCGAGCTCGTATCGGCCGTGCGGCCCTTGCGCAGCACATTGATCGCCTCGTTGAGATTTTGCGGGGTGACGCCGGCCTGCGCCAGAATCCTTCCGGCCTCGCTGTCCTTCTCGAGCGCGAGCGCGAGCAGCAGCCGCTCGACCGTGACGTAACTGTCGCCGGCTTTTTCTGCGACTTTCTGGGCTTGATCAAATATCCGCGCCAGCGCCGGCGCCAGATAGATCTGACCGGCGCCACTGCCGGACACCTTGGGAAGCTTGGCGAGCGTCGCCTCGACCGCCGTCAGCGCCTCGCGCGAGCGGCCGCCCGTGCGCTCGATCAAGCCGCTGGCCAAACCCTCGGGATCGTCGAGCAGAACCTTGAGCAGGTGCTCGGGCGCAAACTGCTGGTGGCCCTCGCGGAGCGCGAGCGACTGGGCAGATTGAACAAACCCACGGGCGCGGTCGGTGTATTTTTCGAAATCCATATCAGCTCCCTCGGCCTGCCGCTCGCGCCTGCGGCGCGAGGGGTCTCCGCCATCGTTGACCTAAGCCAAATACCTGCGGGCGATCAATCGGCCTGAGCCCCGATTAGCGACGTTTCCAGGCTATGTGGGAGCGTGCCGATTGACGCGGTAGAGGTGACTGGCGATTTTCGATTGCCGCCTAGCCAGGCGACGGTCGAGCGGCTAACAAGCACGCCATGGGCGATGCAAGTCCAAAGATTCACGCCATTTACCGCTACCCGGTCAAAGGACTTTCGCCAGAGCCCCTCGCGCGCGCAACCCTTGCCGTCGCGGAGACCTTGCCGGGGGATCGTCTCTACGCCATCGAGAACGGCCCGTCCGGGTTCGATCCTGCCGCGCCACGCCATCAGCCCAAGCAGCGCTATCTGATGTTGATGCGCAACGAACGCCTGGCCCGACTGCGCACCCGGTTCGACGACGCGAGCCACACGCTTGCCATCGAGACAGAGGGGCGCGAAGCCGCGCGCGGCGACCTACGCACCGCGGAAGGCCGCGCTGCCATCGAGCGATTCTTCGCGCGCTTCTGCGCCGACGAGTTGCGGGGCCCGCCCAAGGTGCTGCACGCACCGAGCTTTAGTTTCTCCGACGTCGCGCGAAAAGTGGTCTCGATCATCAACCTGTCCTCGGTGGCGGCCATCGAGGACGTGATCGGGAGAGCGGTCCATCCGTTGCGCTTTCGCGGCAACGTCTACGTGACCGGCTGGCCGGCGTGGCGTGAGTTCGATCTCGTCGGGCGGGAGATCGCGCTGGGAAAACGGGCGCGGCTCGGGATCATCAAGCGCATCGTGCGCTGTGCGGCGACCAACGTCGATCCCGACACCGGCATTCGGGATCTCGCGATCCCCGACACACTGATGCGACGCTTCGAACATGCCGACTGCGGCATCTATGGCGAGGTCGTGGAGGGTGGGGAAATCGCCGTGGGTGACGAGCTGAGCAACTGAGCCGAGCGCAGGCAAGGCCGCGCGGTTACCGGCCCACCGCTTTAGCGGCTCCCCTTACGAGGTGCAGCGCCGCTCCGCCGGCTGAGCAGAAACACGCCCTGCTCGCCGAGCAAGTTCCAGGTCCACCACGGCGTGTTGAACCGCAGCGCCCGTCCCCAGGCGTCCAGCGCCACCGATTTTTCCATCCTGGCGCCCACCACATGGCAGAGCTCGCGGAAATCCTTGATGGTGCAGAAATGGATGTTGGGCGAATCCCACCACGCATACGGCAGGTTGTCGGTGCGGGGCATGTGCCCGCCGAACAGGATCTGCAGGCGGATTCTCCAGTGCCCGAAATTGGGAAACGACACGATACCATGGCGGCCGATGCGCAACATGTGCTCGAGCACGACGCGCGGATGGCGGGTCGCCTGCAGTGTCTGCGAGAGCACCACATAGTCGAAGGCGTCATCGGGATAGTCGGCAAGGTCGGTATCGGCGTCGCCTTGCACCACGGCGAGCCCTTTTGCCACGCATTCGTTAACGCCCTCGCGAGAGAGCTCGATGCCGCGGCCGTCAACGCCGCGCGTCTCTCCAAGCAGCCGCAGCAATTCGCCGTCACCGCAGCCGACATCGAGGACTTTGGCGCCGGGCGCGACCATGTCGGCAACCGCCAGCAGGTCGACGCGTGCACCCCCGGGCATTCGCGCCGCCTCCGCCATCGTCAAATCGTGCTTGACGCGCATCAGCATGGTCATCCCCGCGCGGGTCGAAGGCCGCGCGCCTTGGCTGCGCCTTCGAGAAACCCGCGCACGATCGCGAACAACTCCGGCTCCTCGAGCAGGAAGGCATCATGGCCCTTATCCGTCACGATCTCGGCGAACGAGACACGTGCGCCCCCGGCGTTGAGTGCGTGCACGATGGCCCGCGAGTCCGAGGTCGGAAAGAGCCAGTCCGACGTAAAGGAAATCACGCAGAACCGCGTCGGCGTGTCTTTGAAGGCGTTGGCGAGCACGCCGTCGTAATCCGCCGCGAGATCGAAATAGTCCATGGCGCGGGTCAGGTAGAGATAGGAATTCGCATCGAACCTTTCGACAAAGCTGATGCCCTGGTGACGCAAATAGCTCTCCACCTGAAAATCGGCGTCAAACGAGAACGTCGGATTGTTCCGGTCCTGGAATCGGCGGCCAAACTTGCGGTGCAAGGCTGCGTCGGAGAGGTATGTAATGTGGTTGCCCATTCGCGCGACCGCGAGTCCGCGCCGCGGATTGGCGCCCTCTGCGAAATAGCGACCATGCCGCCATTCCGGATCCGCCATCACCGCCTGCCTGCCAACCTCGTGAAAGGCGATATTCTGCGCCGAATGGCGGGTCGAGGTCGCGATCGGCAATGCCGAGAACACCCGTCGCGGGTAGCTCGCGCACCATTGCAGCACCTGCATCCCGCCCATCGAGCCGCCGGCCATGGAGAACAGCGAGGCGATACCGAGATGGTCGAGCAGCATGGCCTGCGCGCGTACCATGTCGCGAATGGTGATGACGGGAAAATCGAGACCCCACGGCATGGCAGTCTTCGGATTGGTCGAACCCGGTCCGGTGGTGCCCATGCAGCCGCCAACCACGTTCGGGCAAATGACGAAATAGCGCTCGGTATCGATCGGCCGGCCGGGCCCGACCATGGTTTCCCACCAGCCGGGCTTCTGCGTCACCGGATGCAAGTTGGCGACGTGCTGGTCGCCGGTGAGCGCATGGCAAATCAGCACCGCGTTGCTGCGCTCGGCATTGAGCGTGCCGTAGGTCTGATAAGCGATCTGAAATGGAGCGAGCTCGATGCCCGCATCGAGTGAAAGCGGCTTATCCAGGCCAAAACGGACGACGAGCGAATGCGGATTGTCTGCTTCGCGCGCGCGGTCGGCGGGATCAAATGCGACGCTGAACTCGGCCTCGACCATCATTGCGACCCGGCCGGCGAAACGGCCGCCGATCTATGCGACCGCCTGAACTTGGGCCGCGACGCGCTTAGATAGGCCGCACCGCGCCGCTGTCAATGTTTTCTTTGCTTTAGACCGTTGCCCCACTTATCAATGCCACGCCCGCCGGCGGCCGCTGCCAGGCGAGCAGCCGGCAAAAAGTGCCATGGTGAAACCGCCCCAGTCTGAAATACCTTCGCTTCCCGAGCTGCGGCGAGAAATCGACCGCATCGACGAGGCGATGCATGAGCTTCTCATGGAGCGCGGCGAGATCATCGATCGCCTCATTGCTGCCAAGCAGACTCAGGAAACGGGCTCCGCGTTCCGCCCGGCGCGCGAAGCGGAGATGATGCGACGGTTGGTCGACCGTCACAAAGGGATCCTGCCGCTCGACACCGTCGAGAGTATCTGGCGGGTGATCATTTCGACATTCACCTACGTGCAGGCGCCGTTCTCCATTCACGCCGACCTTTCGGCGGGAGACGCAGCGATGCGCGATTCCGCCCGTTTCCATTTCGGCTTCACGGTACCTTTCATTCCGCATATGGGTGCCGCGAGCGTGGTCGCGGCTGTGTCCGAATCCAGGGGAGATCTCGGTCTGGTGCCCGCGTCCATCATGGCCGGCGTCGGCGCCTGGTGGAGCGCCCTCGAATTCGAGTCGGCGCCCAAAATCATCGCCCGCTTGCCGTTCGTCGATCGTGCCGACCATCCGGCCGGAGTGCCCGTATTCGTCGTCTCGCGGGCTGCGGCCGAGGCAATGGCCAAGGAGGTGGAAGTATGGAGCGTGCGGGTTGCCGGCTGGACTAGGGCGGTGGCGCAGGCTCTTGCCCCGCTCGCCGAAGTGCTTGCCGTGCCCGATCGCGGCTTCGATGGCGCAGCGCTCCTGATCTCCGTCCCGCACGGCGGCTGCATCGATCGGGTGGCGGACACGTTGGTTAAGGCGGGCACTTCGGTGCGCGCTACGGCCCTCGTCGGAAGCCACGCAACCCGCTATAGGGTCTCCGCCGAAGACGCCGTCCCAACCGGCCGGTGATTTCCGGAGTGTGACATGTCCGTCCTGCAGCGTCCGCAACCGCGCCCCGGCGTGCTCGCGATCGATCCCTATGTACCGGGAAGGAGCACGGCACCGGGCGTCGGTCGCGTGTTCAAGCTCTCATCGAATGAAACGCCGCTCGGGCCTAGCCCCAAGGCGGTCGCCGCCTATCACGCGGTCGGCGAACATCTGGAGGACTACCCTGACGGCGACTCCACCGCGCTGCGTGAAGCGATCGGCCGCGCCTTTGGGCTCGATCCCAATCGCATCGTCTGCGGCGCCGGCTCCGATGAACTCTTGAACCTCATTGCTGACGCCTATCTGCACGATGGTGACGAGGCGATCCACACCACCCATGCTTTCCTCGTTTATCCGATCGCCACGCGCGGTTCGGGCGCGACACCGAGCGTGGCGGCGGAAAAGAACCACACGGCCGACGTCGACGCCATGCTCGCAGCGGTCAGCGAGCGCACGAAGATTGTCTTTCTCGCCAATCCCAACAACCCTACCGGCACCTACGTGCCGTTTGACGAGGTCAAGCGGCTGCATCGGGGGCTTCCCCCGCATGTGCTGCTCGTGCTCGACGCCGCTTATGCCGAATACGTGCGCCGCAACGACTACGAGGCCGGCATCGAGCTCGTCGCCACCTGCGAGAACGTGGTCATGTGCCGCACGTTTTCGAAAATTCATGGGCTTGCGGCGCTCCGCCTGGGGTGGCTCTACGGGCCGGCGCACGTGGTCGATGCGATTAACCGCATCCGCGGCCCGTTCAACGTCAATGCAGCGGCAATGGCAGCAGGCATAGCCGCGCTCGAGGACGGCGCGCATGTGGAGGCGTCTCGCGCACACAATGAAAAGTGGCTGGCTTGGCTCACGGCCGAAATCCGCAAGCTCGGGCTGGAGGTGACGCCCAGCATCGCCAACTTCGTGTTGATCCATTTCCCGGAAACTCGCGGCCGTACGGCGGAGGACGCCGACGCTTTCCTGACGCGTCGCGGCCTGATCTTGCGTCGCGTCAAAGCCTACAAATTGCCGAATGCCTTGCGCATGAGCGTCGGCACGGAGGAGGCGAACCGGCTCGCGGTCGCCGCGCTCGCGGAGTTCGTGGGGAAGAAGGCGTGATGGGCTGTCCCAATCCGTCTGTCTCGCTCCATCTCCCTGCCTTCTCCCGGGATGCGGGAGGCGTGAGCGCCCGTATCGCCCGGCGAGATCGCACCCCATGAAGGCCCCGCTATTCAATCGCCTCGCGCTGATCGGCATGGGTCTGATCGGCTCCTCGATTGCGCGTGCCGCGCGCACGCAAGGCGCTGCGCGCTCGATCATCGCCACTGCCCGTTCGGCCGCAACGCGCCGGCGCGTCGCCGAGCTCGGCCTTGCCGATCAAGTGGTCGAAACCAATGCAGCGGCGGCCGAAGGCGCAGACCTCGTCATTGTCGCCATTCCGGTCGGCGCCTGTGGCGCGGTGGCTGCAGAAATCGCCCCGCATCTTGCGCCGGGCACGATCGTGTCGGACGTCGGCTCTGTCAAAGGCGCGATCCTGCGCGACATGTCGCCCCACATCCCCCCCGGCGTGCATTTCGTGCCCGCCCATCCTGTTGCGGGCACGGAGAACTCCGGCCCCGACGCCGGATTTTCCGAGCTGTTCGTCGACCGCTGGTGCATTCTTACGCCTGCGGTGGGTGTCGAGGCGGCCGCGGTTGAACGGCTCGCCGCGTTCTGGCGCCTGCTCGGCGCGAACGTGGAAACGATGTCCGCCGAGCACCATGATCTCGTGCTCGGGATCACGAGCCACCTGCCGCACCTCATCGCCTACACCATCGTGGGTACCGCCGATGAATTGAGGGAGGTGACGCGCTCAGAGGTGCTGCAATTCTCGGCCGGTGGCTTCCGCGACTTCACCCGCATCGCGGCTTCTGATCCGACGATGTGGCGCGACGTTTTTCTTGCTAACAAGCAAGCAGTGCTGGAAATGCTCGGACGCTTCAACGAAGATCTGGCCACGCTGACGCGCGCCATCCGCCGCGGCGATGGTGAGACCTTGTTCAAGCAGTTCAGCCGCACACGCGCGATCCGCCGGGCCATTGTGGAGATCGGGCAGGATTCTGCCACACCGGATTTTGGCAGGCCTCATCCCGAGCTTCCGCACTTGCCATTGCCGCGCCCTTACGCGGCCGAAGAATGATTACGTCCGCTCAGCTGGATGTGAGCGCGGCTCCCACGCGTCCAGCGCTGAGGCATACAGGCAAAACTGTCTAATAGGCGCCCCAATACGGCGGCACGCGATAGTAGTTGTGAATCTCGACTTCGCGGCTGCGGTCGCCCCAGTCGAACTCTTGGTCGGCGGCAAACGAGGGCGCGCGCTTCAATTCATCGTCGGTGAGATCGAGATGATAGCCGCCGAGGTTGCGGTCGTAAGTCAATCGCGCCCACGGGATGGGAACGTGCTTCTGTCCCATACCGAGAAAGCCGCCGAAACTGAGCACCGCGTAAGCAACATTGCCGCTGAGCTTGTCGATCATCAAGCGCTCGATGGTCCCGATCTTCTCGCCGCTGGAGCGGCGCACCGGAGTGCCTTCGACGCGATCACTGGCGATTAGACTGTGAGATTGGGGAGCCGACGTATCGGTCTGCATGGTTGCCTCCATCACTCATTCCACCCCCGTTAAGGATTGCTCAGCCGAGAAACGCCTTGCAGCGGCGGGCCGTTCCGGCCATCAAAACAGCGGCGGCACCACGCCCACCTGGAACGGGCCAAGGAAAATGGCGCCGTCGACGAACCGAACCGGAAAGGCTACGGCCGGCTTGCCTTCGAGCGTGGTGCGCTCCCCGAGCGCGGCGATCAGACCGGGGGCGGCATTCTGGCGCGCGACATCTCCAAGCCCCGGAACCAAGCGATCGAGCGCGTTGAACGTTGCCCCGATCTGACCCTCGCTTAGGGTCCGATCGATATCGAACATCTTCAGAACCTTTGCGATGCCGACGACGGTCACCTGGAGCTCGCCGTCCAAACCGCCCCGTGGCGTGAGCTTGAGCGCGCCAGCGCCCGTCGCGATCACGTCCTGCTGCGCCAATCGCGCATTATCGATGGCAACTGCCCCGTCACGGGCCTGCCATCCCTTGAACCATAATGGCCAAGGCTTGGGAGAGATGTCATCCACCCCGCGCAGCGTTGCTGTAATCTCCGCATCGATCGGCGTGGCGGCCAGCGCACGCAGCTTGTCCGCGATGGCCGCGTCGAAAATGGCTTCGAGTTTGTCGACGACGGCGGCATCGAGCCGCAACACGGCTTGAATAGTGGGATTACCGGCACCGGAGGCCGGAGCTTGCCGGCCATGCAATTCCAATCGTCGCGCGCCAAGCACAGGGTCGTTGCCGGCGAGGCTCGGGGCGCCCACGCTCGGGCCGACAAGGACTAGCGAGACGCGCTCCACACCGGAAGGCAGGCCGCGGACGCTGCCCTGAGCGACATTCCATTGCACAAGGAGGGCGGGCGGCCGCCCGGGCTCGGAGATTTGCAGCGGAGCGGTAAACTCGCCGATGACGAGTTTTGGGTCATAGGCTTGGACTGCGGCCTCGGCGAGGGGGAGCTTCAGCTGGAGCGTCGGCGCGCCCTTGAGCTGCAAACTGGCACCGCCGCAGCGCACCTCGATGCGAAAGGGATAACCCCCGATCGATTGTGAAGCGCAATCCTGTGCGCGGCCGGCCTGCCCTGCGCTCTCGCGCCATGCGGCCAAATCCGCCTCTGCGCGCGCCGCAGCATAGAACCAAAATCCGGTCCAGGCCGCGGCGAGCACCACCACGACCGCGAATGGAACGAACAACAGACGGCGGCGGACGGCCGGAGTGGGCGCGGAGTGCGGCATCGCATGGCGCTCCTCTCTCTTAAGAGCGGCGGCAATCCAGTTCTCACGGCACGCCTTCATCACACGGCGCTGACGGGTGCCGTTCCCCATGTGCGCCGACTTGCGCGCCGCGGCCAATTCCTTGATATCACATCCATGGACCCGAATGCTTTTGACTCGGCGCAAGACCTGTGGGTGTTTGCCTATGGCTCGCTGATGTGGCGGCCGGAGTTTCGGTTCGTCGAGCGGGTCGAGGCGCGGCTCGTCGGCGCTCATCGAGCGCTGTGCGTTTATTCCTTCGTCCACCGCGGAACACCCGAGCGGCCGGGGCTCGTGCTGGGTCTCGATCGCGGTGGAACCTGTCGCGGCATCGCTTACCGTGTGCCCGCAGCCGAACGCGCCAGCACCATCGCCTATCTGCGCGCGCGCGAACAGGTCACTTCCGTCTATCGCGAATGCACGCGCCCGATCTGGCTCAAGCGCGATCCCGAGCAGCGGGTGCCGGCGCTGTGCTACATGGTCGACCGTGGCCACGTGCAATATGCCGGCCGGCTTACGCTCGAGCAGCAGTTGCACCACGTTCGTCAGGGGCACGGCCAGTCCGGCGCCAACCGCGACTATGTCATCGCCACCGTCGGGGCGCTGGAGCAACTCGGCTACCGCGAGACCACATTGCATCGCATCGCCGAGCGGCTGACCGCAACGCACGACTTAGCCGCGGCGGCGGCAGCCACGCCGGCAGTGTGAGGCTATTTCGACAAAGCGCGGCGTGCATATGCCGCCCCGGCGCGGGCGGCTTCAGGGCGATGGCGCAAGCGAGGTATCCCGCGTTGCGTGATGGGAAACTTCGTGCTCACCCTCGGCGACGAGCCGCGCGGTCGCAGCTTCGATATCACCCTGCAGCCGCTCGAAGAACGCCTCCTGCCCAAGCCCCGGCGGGATGGGATCCAGCACCTCCACCAGGATAGTCCCGGGATAGCGGCGCATCGAACGCCGCGGCCAAAACAGGCCGGAATTGAGAGCAATCGGAACGCATGCAACGCCCAGCTCGGAATAGAGCCGCGCTACGCCATACTTGTATCTGGGCTCGGCTCCGGACGGCCGACGGGTTCCTTCCGGAAAGATGATGATCGGACGATTGCGCGCCAGCTCTCGACGCGCGCGGGCGTTCATCTCCGCCAGCGCCTGGGAGCCCTTGCTGCGATCGATGGGAATCATCCCAGCCTTCCAGGCGTACCAACCGAAGAACGGGATCCACATCAGTTCGCGCTTCATGATGAAGGCTGCATCCGGCAGGATCACCAGGAGCGCAAACGTCTCCCAGAGCGACTGATGCTTGGCGGAGACGAGCGCGGCCCCCGACGGAATTTTTTCCAGGCCGCGAAACTCGGCCTTAACGTCGCAAACCACCCGCAACAGCCAGAGATTCGTGCGCGCCCAAAATCGAGCGATTGCGATAATAGCCCAGCGCGGCATCAGCAGCGTCGGCAATGCTGCTATGATCTGCACGAGCAGATTGAGGTAGAACAGAAAGTTAAAGACAACCGAGCGAATGACGATCACGCGCGTAATCCACTGTTCCCACGATCATCGCCCCCAAGAGTGAGACGTCGGGCCAGTGATCTTACCCCAGCGCCCGCGCCCAACCAGGGGCACCGCTAGCTCGCGTCGCGCATCTCTGGGTCAGGACTTAGTCCCATGCGAACCTTGGCGAAAACGAATTTCACGTACTCGATAAACATGCGGCGCATCGTCGCCAACCGCTCGGAACGCTGGCGGTCCGTCACAACCGGAAACGGCACGAGGGCGATGTCGGGCAATTGGTGCGCAATCTCGGCGAGCGCCCGCGGCATGTGATAGTTCGAGGTCACTACGATCAGGGAGCGGAAACCACGGCTTTCGGCCCACCGCTTGGTCTCCAGTGCATTGCCCAGGGTATTGAGCGAGCGGTCGAAATCGACGCAGCAACGCACCCATCGGTCGAACTCGGGATTAAGACGCGATATTTCCTTGGAATTGGTGGCACGATAAGCGCCGCTGATCAGAAGCCGTTTGCCGCGTCCCGACGCCAACAGTTCGATGGCGTCGGCAATCCGCGAGGCGCCGCCCGTCAAGGCGACAATGCCGTCCGCGTTACGGTCGAGCGGGACTTCCTCGGCCGGCACGTGGCGGATGAACCAAATAAAGCCAACCCCGATCAATAGCGCCAGTAAAGCGCAGAGCGCGAACGTCAGCCAGCCGAGGCGCCGCACAAATGCGGGGGACGTCGACCGTCCGGTGGCATGAGGTAGTCCAGCCGCTCCATCATCGGTGTTGGATTCGACGGTCGGCATCTCTTCTGCACCCTTCCACATCATAGCGCAAAATTCCGCGCTGACGACAAGGCAGCTGCGGGAAGCGGCCTAATCAATCATTTGAATCGTGCGCTTGACCGTGCGGTGCGAGGTTGCGGCAGTGACGCAGGCAATAACGCCGGCTTGCGCCAGCATTGCCAAATACCCCGGCACTCCAATGGAAGAGGTACCAAACAGAGCCGAGAACTGCTCGCCCGCGGCCGCTCCGATGAACCAGCCGCTCGTGAGCTCGGCGAGCACAAAAAGGGCGATGGCAATGCCGCCGCCGATCAACCCGCCCTTGAATCCCAATCGCAGGAAATGCTGCTGAAAGTGCCGCGCGATGAAACCGTCCTCGGCGCCAATGAGATGCAACACCTCGATCACGGGGCGGTTGCTCGCGATAGCGGCGCGGGTGGCGAAGACGACCGACAACACCGTGGCGCAAAACACGAGCGAGAGGAGGCCCATCCCGAGTACAACCACTGCGCCGGCAATGGCACGCATACGGTCGACGAAGCTGCGATGGTCATCGAGGCTGACACCTGGGATTTGTTCAGCGAGCGTCTGGCGCAGTTGCGCCACATCGGGGCTGGCTCCAGGCGCGATCCGCACGACGATCAGCCGCGGGACCGGTAAATCATCGAGCTGAAGCCCGCTTCCCAGCCACGGCTCGAGCAGTTGCGTGGCTTCTTCCTTGGAATAGGGTCGCACCTCGGCAATCCCCGCGGAAGCGCGGGTGATGATGGCGGCCTTGATCACTTCCATCTCGATGTCGCGACCGGCCACCGGCCGGATCTGGATTGTGATCTCGCGCGCCACATCGGCTTGCCATTCGTTCGCGGCGGCGCGCACCAGCATGACCGAGCCCGTGGTCAGCGAAGCCAAAAACGTCATGATGGCGACGACCGCGACGAGCGCGCGGCCTGAAATCGTCGCTTGCGGCACGATCGGGGTCTCGACGCGCGACAGTATCGACGACGAGAGCCCGCCCTGCGCGTCGACCTTGCGATCAATGTCCCCGTTCACGTCAGTCGTAGACATGTAGACGACCCTCGTGCAGCACAAGGCGACGCGCGTTAATCTGATCCATGAGCGCGATGTCGTGGGTGGCAATCACGACGGAAGTCCCCGATTTGTTGAGTTCGATGAACAAGCGCAACAGCCGCTTCGCCAGACTGGGATCGACGTTGCCCGTCGGCTCGTCGGCAAGGAGGAGCTGTGGCCGCGCGATCACCGCCCGCGCGATCGCGGCGCGCTGCTTCTCTCCGCCCGAGAGCACCGGCGGCAATGCGGAGATACGATCGCCGAGGCCGACCCAGTTCAGGAGTTCGACGACCTCCTCGCGATAGGATTCTGGCGACTGCCCGATCACTCGCAACGGCAATGCGACATTCTCGAATGTCGTCATATGGTCAAGCAGCCGGAAATCCTGAAATACGATGCCGATGCGCCGCCGCATGCTTGCCAGCGCGTCCTTGCTGAGGGTAGCGACATCGTGGCCGAACAGCGTGACCAGTCCGCGCGTGGGCCGCAGCGAGAGGAACAGCAGGCGCAAGAGCGAAGTCTTGCCGGCGCCGGAGGGGCCGGTGATGAACTGGAACGACCGCGCATCGATACGGAACGTGAGATCGCGCAGGACCTCGGGACCGAGGCCGTAACGTAATCCCACGTGTTCGAACCGGACCACATTGCCTCTCCCAAACGGCGATGCACGCTTGACAGGGACGCGCGACCTTAAGCTGGGCGTCGAGGGTTTGCGAATTGGTTAACCGAGACCCCGCACCCGTCAAGCCCGCCTGCATTGCGTGCGAGACGAGGCCGTGCAGCGCGGGTTGCTAATGGACGAGGAGGAGCCCGAATCCTTCCTCTGTCTTATGTCCGGGGTATCAGAAATCCCGCAGCAACCGCTCGATATAGTCCAGCTCGAGCTGCGGACGGAAGTTCTCCCCGAAGCGCCGCCGCAATTCCTCGAGAATGCGACGCGCGCGCTGCACGTCGATCTCGCCGGGCACCTTGACTGTGGTGTCGTCGCCATAGTCGCGCCCGCGCAGAGGCCTGCCCAACGGATCGGTGTCTTGTTGCGCGCGCGGCAAGCCGAGCCGACCTGGCTGGCCGTTTGGACCGGGGCCCAACATCCCCTGCTGCTGCATCGACTGGGCCAGATTCTGCGCACCGCGCCGCAACGCTTCGAGCGCGCGGCCTTGTGAATCGACCGCGCCGTCCGCATTGCCTTCGCCGAGCTGGCCTTCCGCATCGCCCATGGCCTCGCCGGCGCGGCCCAACTGATCCATTTCGCCCTGGCCTTGCGGGCCCTGCCCGAAACCTTTCTTGCGCAGCTCCTCCATCAGGCGCTTGAGCTGATCGCGCAGCGCCTGCTGATTTTCGCGCAAATCTCCCATCTGCCCGTCCGGCTGGCCTTGTTGGCCTTGCTGTCCACGCTGGCGGTCGCGCCGCTGGTCCTGGCCCTGCTGGAAGGTCCGATCGCGCAATTGCTGCTGCTTGCGAATCAAATCGCCGAGCTCGTCGAGCGCGGACATCATGTCGTCGTCGCCGTCACCGTCCATCTGCTGCCCCGGCCGGGCCATCTGCAGATTCTCCAGCATCTGTTGCAGGTCCTGCAGCATCCGGCGCGCAGCATCCCTGGCGCCGGAGCGCGCCATCTGTTCGAGTCTGTCGATCATGTTGCGCAGGTCCTGCGGGCGCAGCTGACGTGCGTTGGGATCGAGCGGCCGGGCGAGTTGCTGCGGATTCTTGCGCAGCTGCTCTGCCAGCGCCTGCAAGAACTTATCGAGCGCTGCGCGCAACTGATCGGTGAGCCTCTTGATTTCCTCGTCGCTGGCGCCGCGCTCGAGTGCCTGCCGCAGCGCTTCTTCAGCCGCGCGCAAGGCCTGCTCGGCGTCTGAGACGCTGCCGTCCTCCAGATGCACCGCCATGTCCCACATGCGTCCGACGACGTCGCGCAATTGATCGTCGGTCTTCGCGCGCGCGAGTTGCCAGAAGATCGAGCGCAGCCCGAGATAGACGTTGGGCTCCATATTGAAACGCTCGGGCGCTAAGGTGAGCGCGTCGAGCGCGGTTAGGACGCTTGCCTGGGCATCGCCATCGAGCGCCAGTATCCGGCGCTGCTCGACCAGCGCTCGCGCCATCGGTTTCGAGAACGGCCGCTCCGGCAAGCGGAATTCGAACGCCGCGCTCTGACCTTCATTGCCGGCTTCGTCGCGCGCGGAGAGAATCATCGAGACATCGGTCCCCGCCCAGGGGTGCTCGGTCAAATCCTTAGTAGTCTGTCCGACCGCGTTCTTGGTGCGCGCCTGCGGCAACACCAGCGGGAAGTCGGGCGCATCATAGAGCGGGCGGGCGGGGTGGCTGTTGGTCCCCTCGCTCGTCTGCAGCTTGAACAACGCATGCGCGCCGACGACGCCGTAATCGTCCTCGAGCTTATAGGAGAGCTGCAACGCGCCACGCGCCTGGCCCTCCGGCTCCTTGGCGAGCGCGATGGTCGGGGGCTTGTCGGGGATGGCAGTAAATTGCCAGGTGAGGTCGCCGCCAGCGGCCCCGCGCACGGTGGCCGCGCCGGTCTCCTTGATCACAAAACGGCTTTCTTCCGATCCGTTTGCGTTGCTGCTTTGCGCGCCGGCGGCAGCCTCGGCGAGGCCGCCGCTCGTCGCAACATCGAGGTGAATTCCGCTCGCACGGATCACAAGCATGCTTCCCGCCGGCACCGACAGCGAGGCGGCGGTCTGCACCGGCTCGCCCGGTCGCAGGCCCGGCAGAATCACCGGAGGCCGGCCCGTATAGGGCGGCGGACTCACCCAGGCATCGATGCGGAAATTGGCGGGTTGCATCACGCCCTGCCAGTCGAAAGCCGCGGCGATGCGCTTCATCCGTTCACCACCGGCAGCGAAGAACGTCGCGACCACCAACACCGCCACTAAGGCGCGCAGGGCCAAGGGATCGCGCAGCGCGAGCCGGGGCACTGGGATGCCGGCTCTCAGCGTCTTGGCCGCACGCAAGGCGCGTTCGATATGCGCGCGCCAGAGAACGATGGAATAAGAATCCTCGCTCGGGGCCGCGATTTCGTCCGCAATTGCGGTCGCTGGTCGATGCGGTAAGCCGGAATTGCGATCGAGTCGTCGCAGCCCCTCGGCGCGGCTCGGCACGCGCAACATCAACAGCGGCGCAAAGGCGGCCGCGGTGAGGAGAAAGAAGATGCCAAGCCCGATGGCGCGAGCGATCGGCGGCATCCAAAGCCAGAGCCCGAGCCACGACACCGCCAGGAACAGGCCGATGACGGTGGCAACCGATGCCAGCGCCGGCCATAGCCTTTCCCAGAAAATGGTCCAGCGCGCCCGGACGAGCGCGCGTGTGAGCACGTCACTGCCCGCGCCCTGCGGCAGCGGGACTGGTTGGGAGTTCGCGGCGTCGGCGGGCCGATCGGTCAAGCCCATCTCCAGTAAAGAGAATCTGCCAATCTTAACATGCAACCGCCCCTCTGCCAGCGGGGAAAAGGAAGGCACTTCCTGATGAAAACGGCGCCTATACGATATGGTTCGGCGCCGCTCTAGAGCCAAGGGGGCAGGCGGTCGAGCGCGATCAGGTCCGCAACCTCCAGGCGCGGCCGCACCAGCGCCCATTCATTTTCCCGCACAAGCACTTCCGGCACCAATGCGCGCGTGTTGTATGTGCCGGCCTGGACGGCGCCATAGGCGCCGGCCGTCATTACCGCGAGCAAATCGCCGGGCCGGGGCTCGACCATCTCGCGCTCGAGCGCCAGAAAGTCGCCCGATTCGCAAACCGGCCCGGCCACATCGGCGACGATGCGGGCGGCGTTCGGAGCCGGCTCACGCACCGGACGAATGTCGTGATGGGCCTCGTAGAGCGTGGGCCGAATGAGATCGTTCATCCCGGCGTCGACGATGACGAACGTCTTGGCCTCACCGCGCTTGAGGTAGAGCACGCGGGTCAACAGGATGCCCGCATTGCCGACGATCAGACGTCCCGGCTCGAAGATGAGCGTGCAGTCAAGGTCGCGCGTCGCACGCTTGACCATGGCGGCATAGGCCTCAGGATGCGGCGGAGGCTCGTTGTCCTCCCGGTAGGGAATGCCGAGCCCGCCACCCAGATCGATATGGCTGATGGCGTGGCCATCGGCACGCAAGGTCCGGACGAAATCCGACAAAAGGGCAAACGCATCATCGAAAGGCTCGAGCTCCGTAATCTGGCTGCCGATATGCATGTCCACGCCGGTCACTTCGAGACCGGGTAGTTTCGCGGCCTTGGCATATACCTCGCGGGCGCGGCTGATCGGAATGCCGAACTTGTTTTCGGCCTTGCCGGTCGCGATTTTGGCGTGGGTCTTGGGATCGATGTCAGGGTTGACGCGAACCGCAATACGGGCGTTGCGGCCCTTGCTCGTTGCGATCGAGGACAGCAGCTCCAGCTCGGCGTCGGACTCGACATTGACGCACAGGATACCCTCGTCGACGGCGAGCGCGAGCTCGGCCGCCGTCTTGCCGATGCCGGAGAACATGATCTTGTCCGGCGCGATGCCGGCCGCACGCGCGCGCTTGAGCTCGCCCTCGGATACCACGTCGGCGCCGGCCCCGAGCGCAGCGAGTGTCTTGATGACGGCTTGGTTCGAATTCGCCTTCATGGCGTAACAGATAAGGGCGCTCACATCGTTGAACGCCACGGCGAACACCTCATAATGACGCCTGAGCGTCGCGGTCGAGTAGCAATAGAATGGGGTCGCGACCGCCTGCGCGAGATCAATGAGATTGACCGCCTCGGCGTGGAGCACGCCGTTGCGATAGACGAAATGGTGCATGACGAGGGCTCAGTTGATCAGCCAGTCGATGAGCGTGCGCCGTTGCGGTCCTTGCGGCGACGGGATGACCTTGCCGTCGGGCCCGATCGCAGGCTCGAGGTCCGGCCGCGAGGGACTGGTATCGGCGGCGGTCGCTCCCGGCGGCGGGTCGAGCCCGCCCTTGCGCCCGCAGCCCGCCAGGCCGAGCGCGGCGACGAGCGCGCCGATGGCCGCAATCCGGGCGAGGCGCAGGTCGGATAAGGACGTCAATTCAGCCACTCCTCGATCGAGGGCACCATAGCAGATCGCGCGCGCGAGGCGACAGCATGGCCAAACGCCGCCACGAGTGTGGAGTTTATCATTGCCCTTTTGCCAAGGTCTTAAGCCACTTGTTCGCCTCGCGGCGCACGTTCTTCGGGGCGGTGCCCCCATAGCTGGCGCGGCTTCTTACTGAAGCATCGACGCTAAGCACGGCCAACACGTCCTTGGTGATCCGTTTCTCCATCGCCTGCATGGCGGCGAGTGGCATTTGATGGAGTTGAACATTCTCGCTCGCCGCCTTGGCGACGATGCGCGCGGTGACGTGATGGGCCTCGCGGAACGGCATCTTGTGCGTGCGCACCAGCCAATCGGCGAGATCGGTCGCGGTCGAATAGCCTGTCCCGGCAGCCTGGCGCATGCGCGCGACGTCAGGCGTCATGTCGCGAACCATGCCGGCCATCGCCGCAATCGACAACGTCAGAGCGGAAAAGGCGTCCATCACGCCTTCCTTGTCCTCCTGCATGTCCTTTTGGTATGCGAGCGGCAAGCCTTTCAGCACGATGAGCAGCGCCTCGAGCGCGCCGACGATGCGCCCGCTCTTGGCCCGCACAAGCTCGGCGGCGTCGGGATTGCGCTTCTGCGGCATGATCGACGAGCCGGTGGTAAAGCGGTCCGAGAGCGAGATGAATCCGACGATGGGGCAGCACCAGATGACGATCTCCTCGGCAAAGCGCGACAGGTGCACCGCGGTGATTGCCGCAGCGGCGAGCGCCTCGAGCACGAAATCGCGGTCGGAGACGGCATCGAGCGAATTGGCCATGGGCGCCTGGAAGCCCAGCGCCTTTGCCGTCATGGCGCGGTCGACCGGAAAGGCAGTGCCGGCGAGCGCTGCGGCGCCGAGCGGACAAAAATTCCCGCGCTCGCGCGCGTCGGCGAACCGGCCGCGGTCGCGCGCGGCCATTTCCACATAGGCCAGGAGATGGTGACCGAAAGTCACGGGCTGCGCGACCTGCATGTGGGTGAAGCCGGGCATCACGGTTGCCGCGTGCTCGAGCGCCTTCTCCGCGAGAGCGCGCTGATAGCCGGCCAGCGCATGATCCACCGAATCGATCGTCGCCCTGACCCATAACCGCAAATCGGTTGCGACCTGATCGTTCCGCGATCGCGCGGTGTGCAGCCGGCCCGCCGCCGGCCCTATCAACTCGGCGAGCCGGCTCTCCACGTTCATGTGGATGTCTTCGAGCGCCCGCTTGAACTTGAACCTGCCGCTCTCGATCTCTGACAGGATCGTGTCTAGACCGTGAGCAATCTTGCGGGCATCGTCGGCCGTGATGATGCCCTGTTTGGCTAGCATCGCGGCATGGGCTTGGCTGGCGGCAATGTCTTGGCGGAAGAGGTGCCGATCGAAATCAACGGAGGCATTGATGTCCTGCATGACCGCGTCGGGGCTGGTGCGGAAACGCCCGCCCCACATCTTGTTGCTCATGGCACGCCTACCGAGGTTTCGCCTGTCATGACCGGGCCCGAAGCTGCAGCGCGAACTCATGCCAAGCGGCGGCTTGTCACGATCGTGGTCGCCGCAATCGCCGGCGGCGCCACCGTGTTCGCGGCGGTATACGGGATCGGAGCGCTCAAGCGCAATGCGGCAGACGCCACCTGCGCTGGCGCGGTGGAGCTGGCACAAGGTCTTGCGCCGCTCGCGCGCGGAGAAGTGGCCGCATTCACCGTTGCCGAGCAGCCGCTGCGCCTGCCGGATCTTGCCTTCCGCGATGGGAAAGGGACAGAGCGCCACCTCGTCGACTGGCGCGGGCGCACGGTGCTGCTCAACCTATGGGCCACCTGGTGCGTGCCCTGCCGCAAGGAGATGCCGGCGCTCGATGCGCTCGAGGGAAAACTCGGCGGACCGCCTTTCGAAGTGGTTGCGGTCAATATCGATACCCGCGATGCCGATAAGCCGCGCGCTTGGCTCAAGGAGGTCGAAGTCGGGCGGCTCGCCTATTATGCCGACACCAGCGCCAAGGTCTTTCAGGATTTGAAGATGGTGGGCCGCGCCGCCGGAATGCCGACTACGGTTCTGGTCGATCCGGCCGGGTGCGAGATCGGCACCATTGCGGGTCCGGCGGAATGGGCGAGCGAGGACGCGGTGAAGCTCGTGACCGCGGCGCTGCAGCGCCCGCAAAGCTGAATCATTTATTTTACGCGAGAACACAAGCGGGCGCGCAGGAGGTACGCAGGTCTCGCCGCGTATTCCGCGGCGGGCGCTATTTGCTTGACTGAATTGGCGACGATCAGCGCGTCGGTACCGGCTTTTCGCCGCGATAATCGTAGAAGCCGCGCTGGGTCTTGCGGCCGAGCCACCCCGCTTCGACGTATTTCACCAACAGCGGACACGGCCGATACTTGGAATCCGCCAAGCCTTCGTGCAGGACCTGCATGACCGAGAGACAGGTGTCGAGCCCGATGAAGTCTGCGAGCTCGAGCGGTCCCATCGGATGGTGGGCACCGAGCCGCATGGCCGTGTCGATGGCCTCTACGTTGCCGACCCCTTCATAGAGCGTGTAGATCGCCTCGTTGATCATCGGCAGCAAAATCCGGTTCACGATGAAAGCGGGAAAATCCTCCGCCATCGCGATCGTCTTGCCCAGCTTGGCCACGTACTGCTTGGTCGTATCGAAGGTAACGTCGTCGGTGGCAATCCCGCGGATGAGCTCGACCAGTTCCATCAGCGGCACCGGATTCATGAAATGGATGCCGATGAAGCGCTCCGGCCGGTCGGTCGCGGAGGCGAGCCGCGTGATCGAGATCGATGACGTGTTGGTCCCGATGATGGCGTCGGATTTGATTACGGGGCAGACACTCGCGAAGATCGCGCGTTTGGTATCCTCCTTCTCGGTCGCCGCCTCGATGATGAGATCACAATCGGCGAAGGCCTCGAACGTCTCGGCCGGTGTGATGCGCTTGAGCGCGGCCTGCCGCTCCTCTTCGGTGATGCGCTTGCGGCTCACCTGCCGTGCCATGTTGCCGTTGATGGTGGCGATCCCGGCCTTGATCCGGTCGGCGGAGAGATCGTTGAGCTTGACGTCGAACCCAGAGAGCGCGCTGACATGGGCGATGCCGCTGCCCATCTGCCCCGCGCCAATCACGCCGATCTTGCGAATCTGAAAGGCCGGGTTGCCGGAACGGGACTTCGGCCGCTCTTTGACCTCGATCATGCTCTTTCGCCTGCTCTACCGAGTGCCTACGGCCATTCGCCGTGGCACTATTGTCAACGTCCGATTTTGCCGAGTTCCGCCGCCAGTTCCGGAAGCGCCTGGTACAGATCGGCGACGAGTCCATAATCGGCCACCTGGAAGATCGGCGCCTCTTCATCCTTGTTGATGGCCACAATGACCTTCGAATCTTTCATGCCGGCGAGGTGCTGGATCGCGCCGGAAATCCCGACGGCGATGTAAAGTTCCGGCGCCACCACCTTGCCGGTCTGGCCGACCTGCCAGTCGTTTGGGGCATAGCCGGCATCGACCGCCGCCCGCGAGGCACCGATGGCAGCACCGAGTTTATCGGCGACCGGTTCGATATATTTAGTGAAGTTTTCCCGACTTTGCATGGCTCGCCCCCCGGAAATGATGATCTTCGCAGAGGTCAGTTCGGGGCGCTCCGATTTGGATAGTTCTTCGCCAACGAAACTGGAAAGGCCGGGGTCGACGGCGGCTGCGACCTGCTCGATTGGCGCTGAACCTCCCGTACCCGTCGCCTGAAACGTCGACGTGCGTACCGTGATCACCTTCGTCTTATCCTTCGAACGTACGGTCTGCACCGCGTTGCCGGCATAGATCAACCGCTCGAACGTGTCGGGCGCGATGACCTTGACGATGTCGGAAATCTGCATGACGTCGAGCAAAGCCGCGACGCGCGGCATGATGTTCTTGCCCGTCGTGGTGGCTGGCGCGACGATCGCATCGTAATCGCGCGCCAGCGAGTGGACGAGCGCCGCTGTCGGTTCGGCCAGCATGTGCTCGTAGCCGGCGGCATCGGCGAGCAGAACCTTGCTGACGCCGTCGAGCTTGGCAGCGGCCTCGGCGACCGCCCGACAGTCCTTACCGGCAACCAGTACATGCACCTCCGCCCCGAGCGCTTTAGCGGCGCTCAGCGCCTTGGCAGTCGCATCCTTGAGCGTTTTGTTGTCGTGCTCGGCAACGAGGAGCGTGGTCATGGCAGCGGAGCGATCATGAGCGCGAGGTCGTGGAAGTTCGATGATCGCCGGATGGGCGCCGTGCACCCTTTGCAGCGCCGTGCGCACATCAGATCACCCCCATTTCGTTCTTGAGCTTGTCGATCAGCTCGCCCACCGTCTTGACTTTCACGCCCGCCTTGCGCCCTGCCGGCTCGCTGGTCTTGAGCACGTCGAGCCGCGGCGCGATGTCGACTCCGTAAGCGTCAGGCGTCTTCTCGTCGATCGGCTTCTTCTTGGCTTTCATGATGTTGGGGAGGCTCGCATAACGCGGCTCGTTGAGGCGCAGATCGGTGGTCACGATCGCCGGGCTCTTAAGCTTGACTGTCTGCAGGCCGCCGTCGACCTCGCGCGTGACCAAAACCCCGTCGCCCTCTATCACCAGTTTCGACGCGAAGGTGCCCTGCGGCCACCCGGTGAGCGCCGCCAGCATTTGGCCGGTCTGATTGCAGTCATCGTCGATCGCCTGCTTGCCCATGATGACCAGCCCCGGCTTCTCCTGCTCGACGATCGCCTTGAGGATCTTGGCGACAGCGAGCGGCTCGAGCGTTTTGTCGGTCTTCACCAGGATGCCGCGGTCGGCTCCCATCGCAAGCCCCGTGCGGATGGTTTCAGTGGCCTGCGGCGGACCAATGGACACGCAGACGACTTCGGTTGCCTTACCCTTCTCCTTGAGCCGGAGTGCTTCCTCGACGGCAATCTCGTCGAAGGGATTCATGGACATTTTCACGTTCGCCAGCTCAACGCCGCTGCCGTCGGTCTTGACACGAATTTTGACGTTGAAGTCGACGACCCGTTTCACGGGCACCAGGATTTTCATGGAAATTGGCTCTCGCGACGACAGCGTCGGCCGTGGCCGCCCGGCAAAGACGGCGGCAACCTAATGGCCGCTGCCTTGTAGTGTCAACGGAGGTCGTTCACCCTCGCGGCAGGACCGGCGCGCTGGGGGCCGATCTGCACTACGGTATCCGGCACGGGCTGCAGGCACTGGAACAGCCTGACCGCCCGCGGCTTCAGGAGCGGAAAGAGGACAGCCCCGCCCAACATCCCGCCGAAGTGGCACCAATAGGCAACTTCGCTCTTGGATGACGCGCCCAGATTCCACAATTGACTGACGACGAACAGGCCCACGACCCAATAGGCGCTGATCCGCAATGGAATGACGCCGAGCAGTACAGTGATCTTGGCGCAGGGCCGCAGCATTACATAGCCGACCACGACACCTGCCACCGCGCCCGACGCGCCGATCAGCTCGATTGTGGAATGCGGATCATTGGCCACGAAGACGAGCCCGCCGATGACACCGCAGAGGAGATAGAATGCGAGATACCGTCCACGGCCGAGCACCCGTTCGATATCGTCGCCGAACACCCACAGGAAGATCATGTTGCCCACGACGTGCGTGATATCCGCATGAAAGAACTGGTAGGTGATGATGGTGAGGAAAGCCGGTACCCATCCCCGCGCGCCGGTGTCGCCGATGAAGGCCGCGGGCATGAGACTGAAGGAATCGATGATGCGATCAAGCGCGAGCTGGCTCGCTCCCACCTCATAGAGCAAGATCGCGAGATTGAGCGCGATCAGGCCCCAGGTGACCACCGGCTTCACCGGCGGGGTGAATGGATTGTCGTCGTAGAGCGGCACGACCATGCAAGGTCTCGGATCACCGATTTTTTCCGGGTTGCCACAGCACGTCGGACGTGCCCTTGGCGTTGGCGTGCCTGCCCGCGACGAAGAGGAAGTCCGATAGCCGGTTGACGTATTTGAGCGCCGCCGGCGTGACGGCTTCGGCCGGCGTGTCGTTGAGCTCGACCATTATCCGCTCGGCACGGCGGCACACCGTGCGCGCAAGGTGAAGATACGCGGCGGCGGGGCTTCCGCCCGGCAGAATGAAGGACCGTAACGGCGCGAGATCGCCATTGAGCTCGTCGATGCGCTGCTCCAGCCAGTCCACCTGTGCGTCGGTCACGGTCATGCGCGCGCCGCCCGGCCCCTTCTCGGAAAGGCAGAGATCAGCTTCGACGTCAAACAGATCGTTCTGTATGCGCGCGAGCATGCCGTCGAGCGCAGGCTCATCGCCGAGGTGGAGCCGCACGATGCCGATCACCGCATTGACCTCGTCTAGCGTGCCGTAGGCCTCGACGCGCAAATCGTACTTCTTGCGCCGGGCGCCGCTCCCGAGCGCCGTCGTGCCGTCGTCACCGGTGCGCGTATAGATCTTGTTGAGAACGACCATCGCAACACCCTATTTGCCGATTATCCAAATCGTGAACATGATGATGATGATCGCCACGAATTGCAGCAGCACGCGAAGCCGCATCAGCTTCTGCGAGCGGTGCGGCGAGCCGCCGCGCGCCATGTTGTGCAATCCAAGCAGCAGCACTACCGCGACGGCGCCGATTGCGATCGGCACGAGGGCATAGATCAAGAATTCGCTCATCGGCAACCTCTTAGCACCCCTCGATATGGTGAGACCATCGCCTGAGTTTCAGTTCCTGGCGGCGACGTATCCTCCATCCGACAATCAAATCGGCGGCATTTGAAATGACTGGGACGGCGCGTACGATCGCTCGACAGCTCGCCCGGTCGCCACGAATGCCTTTCCAGCTCGCCAGTCGATGGTCATGAGTGCGCGTGTCCTGGTACTCGGCGCGGCCGGTCGGCTCGGCCACAAGGCGGGGGAGGCATTCCGCGATGCCGGCTGGACCGTGATCAGCCTGGTGCGGCCGGGCGGCGCGGCCCACGCGCCGGCCGATACCGAGGTCGTGGAGATTGACGCGCTCGACCACGCCGCGGTCGACAAAGCAGCGCGTGGCGCCGACGTCGTGGTGCACGCGCTCAACCCGCCGTACACGGATTGGTCGCGGCTGGCCCTACCGCTCGCCTATTCGGCCGTCGCCGCGGCAGAAACAGCGGGCGCGACGCTGCTCTTCCCCGGTAATCTTTACAACTACGGTTCGCCGGTGCCGCCGGTCATCGACGAGACTGCGCCGATGCGACCGTCGTCGCGCAAGGGACAGCTGCGAATGGCGATCGAAGATCGCATGATGGAAGCGGCTGAGCGCGGCGTGCGTACCATCATTCTGCGCGCGGGCGATTTTTACGGCGCCGGGGTCGGGTCATGGTTCGATCTCGTGCTCATCAAGGAGATCGGCCGTGGTCGCATTACCTATCCGGGGCCGCTCGAGGTGACGCATGAATGGGCCTATCTGCCCGATGTCGCGTCCGCCCTCCTGCGCCTTGCCAGTGTTCGCGAAGCACTTCCAAGGTTCGCGAGCTTCGGCTTTCCCGGTCACGCAACCACCGGTCGCGAATTGACTGCGGCGATCGCACGAGCGATGCCGGGCAGCTTCGAGGTTAAACACATGACATGGTGGCTCATTCATGCGCTGCGGCCGATTGTGCCGCTCTGCCGCGAATTGTCCGAAATCGCCTATCTCTGGAACGAGCCGCACCGTATCGACGGCAGCACGCTTAAGGCGGCGATCGGCCATATCCCGTGCACGCCGCTTGACCTCGCCGTCGGACGCACCTTAGAGGACCTCCGCGCAATCGGTTGACGCGCGCGGGCATAGCGATGGGAGGCACTGCACGATGATCGTCGATTTCCAGCACCATTTCACGCCGCGCGAATTGATGCCAAAGGATCTCGGCCGGCGCAAAATCGTATCCTACGACGAGCATGGCGCGCCGAGCTTCATCTTCCATTGGATGTTGTTCGATCTCGAGGAACATATCCGCATGATGGACGAGGCCGGCATCGATGTCGCCTTGCTCACCAGCGCCGCCGGGATGTGCGCCGATCTCGACAAATCGCGCCTGTGCAACGAGACCGCCAAAAAAGCGGAGCGCGATTACCCCGGCCGTTTTATCGGCGCGGCCCACGCCAATCCCCTCGGCGGCGCGCCGGCTTTGCGCGAGTTGGCGCGATGCAAGCACGAGCTCGGCTTTCCCGGCGTGGTGATCACGTCGGAAACGAACGGCCTTTACCTCGACGCCGCCGAATTCGAGCCCTTCTGGGCCGAATGCGCCAGGCTCGGCTTGTTCGTTTTCGTGCACCCCGCGCTCAAACTCAATCAGACGCAGCAGTTCGACGGCTATGACATGGCGCGTTCGGTCGGTCGGGAATTTTCGCTAGTGATGGCGACGATTCGCCTGATCAATGCCGGCGTGTTCGATCGCCACCCGGCGCTGACGGTGCACATGTCACATCTCGGCGGGGGGCTCGCCGCGCTGCTCGGCCGCATCCGTTCCTATCAGGACAAGGATTTCTGGGGGACGGCGGACAACGCGCGTCACGGCAAGACGCCACAGCGGGAGTTCGATCATTACCTGCAGCACAACATGGTATTCGATACGGCAGGATTCTGCGGCGCCATGAGCGCCGTAAGGGCCGCATTGATCGAGATCCCGGTGTCTCGCATCGTCTTTGCCACCGACTATCCGCAGGAAATCCGCGAGCGCGCGGCGGTGCGCGACTTCGTGGCGGAGCTGCGCGCGCTCGGCAAGGACGGCGAGGCGATCCTGTCAGGCAACTCCGACAAACTGTTGAAGCGGTCAGCTCGGGCGGCCTGACCGCGCCGAGATGGGTGGAGCGAAGGCAAGCCGCCCTCGCCCCGAATGTCATTCACGCTGCAAGGTGCTTCTCGATCTCATGCACGGGAAGCTTGACGAAATCCTTGTCGATTTCCGCTGCGCACCGCAGCGCGCAAAGTATGAGAATAGGTTTGCCGCAGCACGCCAAGGGCCCGTGGCGGCGCGACAAGGATCAGCGACTTCGCCTGTCCGGCGTTCACCGCGGCATCGAGGCGATCGGCGACCTTGCGCAGGAACTTCTCTTCCTCCTGCGTATGCCAGTCGGTCTGCTCCATCGCGCTGCGCGGGGTGCCGAGGGAATTCAAGGCGCGGCCCGGCGCGTCGGTTCCCAGCTCGTGCGTTTTCGGGTCGGGATGCTCGTAAACTTCCCTGGTCCTGAGATTGAGGAACTTATCGTCGCCGATGGTCTCCAGCACCAGAGCCTTCTTGCCGTCGCAGACGATGATCTAGTCGCCTTGCCGGATTTTGAGCTTTTGCATGCGATACCTGTCGGCTCAGATTAAACGTCGGCGCTCTTGGGATTGGTTGCGCCGTAAAGCCAACGCCGCAGGGCCCGATTCAGTTGCTCGCAGAGAGCAGCCGGCGCGCAATGACCTGCGCCTGGATTTCCGCCGCACCCTCGAAAATGCTCAGAATGCGTGCGTCGCACAGTAGGCGCGAGACGGGAAACTCGAGCGCGAAACCATTGCCGCCGTGAATTTGCACTGCATTATCGGCGTTAGCCCAGGCGATGCGGGCGGCCAAGAGCTTGGCCATGCCGGCCTCGAGATCGCAGCGCTTGCCTGAATCTTTTCGCCGCGCTGCGAAATAGGTGAGCTGGCGCGCGATCATGATCTCGACTGCCATCATTGCAATCTTGTCGGCGACACGAGGGAAATTGATGATCGGCTCGCCGAATTGCTGGCGCTGCTGGGCATAGGCGAGCGCCTGCTCCATGGCCGCTTGCGCCACGCCGATCGCGCGCGCCGCAGTCTGAATGCGCGCCGATTCGAAGGTCTGCATCAGCTGCCGAAAGCCCAGCCCCTCGACGCCACCGAGCAGATTCTCAGCCTTCACCTCGAAACCATCGAACGCGATCTCGTATTCTTTCATTCCGCGATAGCCGAGAACCTCGATTTCGGTTCCCGACATGCCTGCGGCCGGAAATGGATCGTCATCGGTGCCGCGGGGCTTCTGCGCCAGCAGCATGGAGAGCCCGCGGTGGCCGCCTTCGCTCGGATTGGTGCGCACAAGCAGCGTCATCAGATCGGCGCGCACGGGGTGCGTGATCCAAGTCTTGTTGCCGTAGACTCTGTAGACGTCGCCCTGTCGGACCGCCCGCGTTCTGATTGAGGCGAGATCGGATCCGCTGTTGGGTTCGGTAAACACGGCGGTCGGCAACACCTCTCCGGCGGCGAGCTTCGGCAGCCAGTGCTCCTTCTGCTCGTCGGTGCCGGCGCCCGTGATCAATTCTGCGGCGATCTCGGATCGCGTGCCAAGCGAGCCAACCCCGATATAGCCGCGCGAGAGCTCCTCCGAGACAACGCACATCGACTCCTTACCAAGTCCGAGGCCGCCATAGCGCTGCGGGATGGTGAGGCCGAATACCCCAAGTTCCGACATCTGCGTAATGACATCGAGTGGGATATAGCTATTGCTGCGATGCCATTGTTGCGCCTGTGGGGCGATCTCGCTGTCGGCAAACTTGCGCATCTCCTCGCGGATCGTTCCCAGCGTCTCGTCCAGGCCGCAGTCGCCGACTGTAGCATCCTGATGGGCGCGCATGCGCTCGACGAGACGCGCGCGGTGCTCGACATGCGAGGTCGCGAACGCCTGCAGCGAGCCTGCCAAGCGTGCCGCTGCGGCCTCCGCGGCAAGCCCTAGATCGGCCGGACGCACGATCTCGCTTTGGCTCATGGGGATGCCGCCCTGAATCTGCGCGAGGTATTCGCCGATCCCGAGCCGCACCAGCAGTTCCTCGACCTCGTCCAACGTGCCGCGCGCATCGGCCCGCTCGGCATAGGCCGCGAGTTGCCGCACTGATTCGACATAGGTCGCGAGCCAAGCAAGGCCATGCACGGCGCGCTGCTCGCGGTCGAGCAGTCGCTCGTCGAGCCGATGATCCACGGTGACCCGCCGGCGTACCGCCGCCGTGGCGTCGTCGAGCAACGTTTCGGCGGCCTGCGCCGCCTGGCGGGCAAGCGCAATCAACTCGGCATCGGGGCGTTCGGCTTTGTCCAGCACCACGTTCACCCTCGGTGACGGCTTCCGCGCGCAGCTATCCTTCAGCTTGCAATGCGCAAGCCCTCAGACTACGCGTGCAGTGCACAAAAGCAACGCCATAGGGGCGCATAGCGGACAGTTGCCGGGCGTTTGCACAATCGTTGCTGCATTCTTGACCACTTGGAATGACATCGAGTGCCTGGGATAACGCGCGCTGGGATTTGGGATCCCCGATACCCGAGTTAACGCCTCGATGCGACGAGCTTTCCACATCGCCGTCGACGCTTATTGGCACTTCCTCGCCGACGATGGCTGGGCCATTGCCAGCCACATCGCTCTTTCCGCGCTGATGGCAATGTTTCCGTTCTTCATTGTGCTGACCTCGCTCGCCGGAGTCTTCGGCTCCAACGATCTCGCCGACGAGGTGGCAAAGCTGATGCTTGCGACTTGGCCGGAGGAGGCCGCGGCACCGATCGCACGGGAAATTCACGATGTGCTGACCACAACGCATACCGGCGCGCTCACGGTCGGCGCTCTGTTCGCCATTTTCTTCGCCTCGAGCGGGGTGGAGAGCCTGCGAATCGGACTGAACCGTGCCTATGGCATGGTGGAAACGCGGCACTGGATCCTGCTGCGGCTTGAATCCATCGCCTATGTGCTCGTGGCGGCGGTCGGACTGCTAGCGCTGGGATTTCTCATTGTGCTCGGCCCATTGATATTCCGGACCGCGCTGCGCTATGCGCCGTGGCTCGAGCCGCTCGAGGGCACCTTCACGTTCTTCCGCTTCGCGATCGCGGTCGTGGTTCTCACGGTCGCACTGTTTGTCGCGCATAAGTGGCTGCCGGCGGGCCGGCGTCGTGTGATCGATATCCTGCCCGGTATCATCGCGACATTGGCCTTGTGGCTCGTCGCCGGCATCGCCTTCGGCCGCTATCTCGCCGAGTTCGCCATCACTTATGTGAGCTACTACGCAGGTCTTGCCTCCGCCATGATCGCGCTGGTGTTCCTGTATTGGACGGCATTCATCTTCGTCTATGGCGGCGCGGTCAATTCGGCGATGGCTCGCCCGCGCTCCTCCGCCGCGACTGCAACCGCGGACACCTGAACAGCCGCGCTCGTTCTTGCGCGAAATTCAACGCGCAAGCAGCGGCTCGACGCCTGCGCGCAATTTCGCGTCGCATTCGCCGCGCGAATGCATCGGTGGCATCACGCGAAGAGCAAAAGAAGGCCGCTCCGCCGGGAGCGGCCCTCGCTTCTACGCTGCCGTCCGAGCGGCGAACAATATCACCCGACGTGGGCCACGCGCTGTTGGGCTTCCGCCTCGGCTGCGGTTACAGGCTGCGCCGGCAGCTGCAGCACGGTTGCCTCCTGACCCTCGACGAGTTCGGTCAGCAGTACGGTCTGCCCATCCGGAAACTCGAGTGCGTCGTGATGCACCCGCGGTTGGTCCTTGTTGATTTGGCGAAAGATCGCCGTCTGGTAGGCCATCCTGCGCGCGCCCAAGCCGAGGAACCCGGACGCGACGCATGCAACGTCCTGGGAAAACGCAAGTTCCGTCCCCGGAAGCACGCATACTGCCGTGGTGGAATCTTCCTGGGGGGCAAAGCCGCGCGTGCCGGTACCAAAGTTGCGTGTCGTGAGCTTGTCGCCGACTCGTGCAGCACGCGACTTCACATTGTGCAGGCTGTAGTCGCACATGGTGAGGACTCCTCTGTTAAGCCCCCCGTACGTGCACTGCCGAGATTCCAAGCAATAAAGATGCCAATCTTATGGCAAGGCGCGGAAAACGCTATGCGGCTGCGATGTTGCGCTTGCCTCGATCACATCGTCGAGCGTCCGCAGCCCCGTGCGCGGGGCGTTGACCAGCACCGCCATATTGCCGGGCGGGTGCCGGTTGGTACGCATTAGTTCGTGCGCGTGCGGAATTCTCGTCCAGGGAAAGACTTCGCTCATGCAGGGGTCAATGCGGCGGTCGAGCACGAACTGGTTGGCGGCCGAGGCCTGCTTGAGGTGGGCGAAATGCGACCCCTGTATGCGTTTCTGCCGCATCCAGACATAGCGAGCGTCGAAGGTCAGGTTGTAGCCGGAGGTGCCGGCGCAGAATACCACCATCCCGCCGCGCTTCACGACCAAGCAGGAGACCGGGAACGTCGCCTCGCCGGGATGCTCGAACACGATATCGACGTCGCGTTTGCCGGTGATGTCCCAGATCGCCTTGCCAAACCTGCGCGCTTCCTTGACCCAGCTCTCGTATGCGGGTGTGGCGACCTTCGGCATCTGGCCCCAGCAGGAAAACTCCTTTCGATTGACGACGCCCTTGGCGCCCAGCTGCATCACGTAATCGCGCTTGCTCTCGTCCGAGATGATGCCGATTGCATTGGCACCGGAGGCAGCCGCAAGCTGCACGCCGAACACGCCAAGGCCGCCCGAGGCGCCCCAGACCAGCACATGATCGCCCGGTTTCATGGTGTGGGGCGCGTGGCCGAACAGCATGCGATAGGCGGTCGCAAGCGTCAGCGTGTAGCAGGCCGCCTCCTCCCAGGTCAGGTGTGGCGGCTTGGGCATGAGCTGGCGCGACTGCACACGGCAAAACTGCGCGAATGACCCGTCCGGCGTCTCATAACCCCAGATCCGTTGCGAGGGCGACAGCAGCGGGTCGCCGCCATTGCAATCCTCGTCGTCCCCATCGTCTTGATTGCAATGGACGATGACCTCATCGCCCACTTTCCAACGGCGGACTTTCGAGCCGTAAGCCCAAACAATCCCGGACGCGTCCGAACCGGCGATGTGGAACGGGTGCTTGTGGACGTCGAGCGGCGAGATCGGAACGCCGAGCCCGGCCCATACACCGTTGTAGTTGACCCCGCCGGCCATGACATAGACCAGCACTTCATCCTCACCGACCGGCCAGGTCGGCAAGATCTCGAGCTGCATCGAGGTCTCCGGCGGACCGTGGCGTTCCTTGCGGATCGCCCAGGCGTGCATCTGTGGCGGGACGTGACCGAGCGGAGGAACCTCGCCGATGTCATAAAGATCCTTGCGCACCGCCGCCTGCAGCGGAGTAGTCGTCGCGACGGCCGGCATGAGCGCCTCCGCAATTTGCTAGATCGTTCCAGTCTGCCGCATTTTATGCTGCATCGCAATATCGGCTTGAGATCGCGCTGGAGCCGCGACGCGAGCGCAAACTCGTTCATGTGCCTGCTGGATTACTGACAACGCCCTCCACTTGGGCTACGCTTCGCGCGTTGGCGTTGAGGGTTGCATCCTAAGTTGCAGATGAAGTCGCGGCCGCGCGTGCCTGGCCGGGGGAGGATGTCGTGGTTGGAATAGACAGCATTATCATCATGATCGTCGTCGGCGCGATCGCAGGCTGGTTGGCCGGGCAAATTGTGCGCGGTTTTGGTTTCGGACTGATCTGGGACATCGTCATCGGTATCATCGGCGCTTTCATCGGCGTCTGGCTGCTCACGCAATTGGGATTCTTGCCGTTCTCCGGCTTTATCGGCTCGATCGTTAATGCCGTGATCGGTGCGGTCGTACTTTTGGTCATCGTCGGCTTCATCAAGCGATAAACGCATACCGGACGAGCGCAGCGCCGCACGCGAGAAGCACAAAGCGGCGAACGCAGCTTCGCGCGGCTGACAGTGCGCGCCGCCGCTGCGCCCCTTTGGACACTTGCATCCGGCCTGAAAGCAGGCGCGCCGAAATGCGTGGGGTGCCTACCCTTGCGCGTGCCGGAAGAGTATGCTGCGGCGCACAACGCGAGGCCAGCGAGACGCCCCATGAGCCAGCCATCGACCGGCGCGGTTCGGCAGCGCGACAATCCCTGGATCTTCCGCACCTATGCCGGGCATTCGAACGCGCGCGATTCGAATGCGCTCTATCGCAAGAATCTCGCCAAGGGGCAGACCGGTCTCTCCGTCGCGTTCGACCTGCCCACGCAAACCGGCTACGACAGCGACCATCCGCTGGCCAAAGGCGAAGTCGGCAAAGTCGGCGTGCCGATCTCCCACCTCGGCGACATGCGAACGCTGTTCGAGGCGATCCCGCTCGCCGACACGAACACGTCGATGACCATCAACGCGACAGCCGCCTGGCTGCTCGCGCTCTACGTGGCGCTCGCCGACGAGCAGGGCGCCGCGCGCGAGAAGCTGCAGGGCACGACTCAGAACGACATCATCAAGGAATATCTGTCGCGGGGCACCTATGTGTTTCCGCCGGCGCCTTCCATGCGGCTCACCAAGGACGTGATCCTGTTCACCACCCGCGAAATGCCGAAATGGAACCCGATCAACGTGTGCTCGTATCACCTGCAGGAAGCGGGTGCGACGCCGGTGCAGGAACTTGCCTTTGCGCTCGCCACCGCGATCGCCGTGCTGGACACCGTGCAAGCGTCGGGCGCGGTGGAGCGCGGCGCCTTCGGCGAGGTGGTCGGGCGCATTTCGTTCTTCGTCAACGCCGGACTGCGCTTCGTCACCGAGCTGTGCAAGATGCGCGCATTCGCGGCGCTGTGGGACGAGATCACGGCCGAGCGCTACGGCGTCAATGATCCCAAGCAGCGGCTCTTTCGCTACGGCGTGCAGGTCAATTCGCTTGGACTGACGGAGCAGCAGCCGGAGAATAACGTCACGCGCATTCTCATTGAAATGCTGGCGGTGACGCTTTCCAAGAGCGCCCGCGCGCGGGCGGTGCAATTGCCGGCTTGGAACGAAGCGCTCGGCCTGCCGCGGCCATGGGACCAGCAATGGTCGCTGCGTATGCAGCAGATTCTTGCCTACGAGACCGACTTGCTCGAATACGGCGACATTTTCGACGGCTCGCCCGCAATTGCCGAAAAGGTCGAGCGGCTCAAGCGCGAGGCGAAGGAGGAGTTGGCGCACATCGGGGCGCTGGGCGGCGCGGTAGTCGCCGTCGAGCACGGCTATATGAAGCAGCAGCTCGTGGAATCCAACACGCGGCGCGTCGAGGCGATCGAACGCGGCGAGCAGACCGTGGTCGGAGTCAACCGGTTCATGGAGAGCGAGCCATCGCTGCTCGCCGGCGCGGCCGATTCCATCCTTACGGTCTCGCCGCAAGCCGAAGCCGAGCAGATCGAGCGCCTCAAGGCGTGGCGCAGCGCCCGTGACCAGCAAGCCGTCTCGGCGACGCTAAAGGAGTTGCGCGCCGCCGCAAGCGAGAATCGCAACATCATGCCGGCCTCGATCACTTGCGCAAAAGCCGGCGTGACCACGGGTGAATGGGGCTTCGCCTTGCGCGAAAGCTTCGGCGAGTACCGCGCGCCCACCGGCGTGGGACGCGCGCCGCGCAACGAGACCGTCGGTCTCGACGATTTGCGTGCCGAGGTCGAGCGGATATCGCGCAAGCTCGGCCGGCGGCTCACATTCGTGCTCGGCAAGCCGGGGCTCGACGGTCACTCCAACGGCGCGGAGCAGATCGCGGTGCGGGCGCGCGATGCCGGCATCGACGTGGTCTACCAAGGCATCCGCCTGACGCCGGCTGAGATCGTGGAAGCTGCGCGCCAAGAGGCCGCGCATGTGGTGGGCCTCTCCATCCTGTCGGGCTCACACGTGCCGCTGGTGAAGGACGTGGCGGCGCGCATGAAAGAGGCCGGGCTCGATGGCGTCCCTCTCGTCGTCGGCGGCATTATCCCGCCGGAGGACGCGCAGGCCCTCCAAGAGGCTGGTGTCGCTGCGGTCTACACGCCCAAGGACTTCGACCTCAATCGCATCGTGGCGGACATCGTGCGGATCGTGGAGCAAAATGGGGCCGAGCAGCGCGACCCTCCGCTAACGCGGGGCGAAAGTTCTTCGGCGTGATCGCGTTGCAACGCAGCCCAAAAGAGATAACCATTTCAAGTATCTAGCTGCGCTCCTCCAAACCTCACCAGGATGGTTCGTTGGCGTTTCGCTGCGGTCGCCCTTGAGTCGCCGCAGTCAGACGCGACGGTCTTCGCTCGCAGGTCCGGCAGGCCGCAAGGGCCCTCGTGCCGGCGTAAGTCTGGGGGCTGCCGGATGAGAAAATTGATCTTTGCGAGCGTCGGCGTGATCGCGCTGGCTGCCGCCCTTAAGCCGGCAGGCGCGGCCGATACCGACCTCCTGTATGGTCCCCCGCCGGTTGTGTATGCGCCAGCCCCGGCGGTGGTGATCTTCACCTGGACCGGCTTTTACTTCGGTGCCCATGGGGGTGGCGGCTGGAGCCACAAGACCGAGACCGGCACCGGCTTCAACTACTTTGGCGACATTCTCACGCCGACACAATTCAGTGTCGATGCGAGCGGATGGCTCGCCGGCGGCCAGATTGGAGCCATGTTCCAGACCGGCTCCTGGGTGTTCGGCGCGGAGGCCGACGCCAGCGGGTCAAATCTCACGGGCAGCAGTGCCTGCTCGTCGACATCGACCACCGGCGCGGTGGTCGCCGCGAACTGCAGCGTCAAGGTCACAGGGCTAGGTACGATTGCGGGCCGGATGGGCTATGCACTTGATCGCCTGCTGGTCTACGGGAAGGCTGGCGGCGCCTGGGCGAACGACCAGTACAATGATGTGGCTTCGACCGCGACGTACCCTTTCAGGGGGACGACGCTTGTTGCGCCGACCTTCGGCGGCAACGAGACCAGGTGGGGATGGATGGTCGGCGCCGGTGCCGAATACGCGTTCTACGACAACTGGTCTGCAAAGATCGAATACAACTATCTGGGCTTCCGGCATACCAGCCTGCAATTCACGGATACGACGGGCAACTTCTTCCTCAACACCGACATCCAGCAACAGATCCATGTCGTGAAAGCCGGCATCAATTATCGATGGGGTTGGGCTCCAGTCGGCATCCGCTACTGACGCAGCCATGCGACGCGACTCCAAAGCAACCCGAAGCGAGGCTGCGTTTGGTCTCGCAAGGCCTCCGCTAGGCTTGCTCTGCGACGGATCCGAGCGCCTGCGTGAGCGCGCTCGGGCTCAGCGGCTTCGTCAGGTAGCCGTTCATCCCCGCGGCCCGGCCGGCAGCTTCGGCATTGACGCGACCAGAGACGCCGACGATCGGCACGCGGCCAGTTTGACCAGGAAGCGCACGGATGCGCCGCGTCGCCTCGACACCGTCGATATCCGGCAGCGTCACGTCCATCACCACGACGTCGTAGTTCCCTCGCGCCACCGCCTCGACCGCGCCCGCCCCGGTGCCGACGAAGTCCGCGCGATGCCCCAGCTCGGCGAGGATGGTGTTGAGCAGGACACGGCCGTGCGGATTGTCTTCGACGCACAGCACAGCGAGAGGACGAATCGGCGCATGGCGCGCAGCCGCGCCCTCGCTGGAAGCGGCCTCCGCCGCCTCGGCGACCTTGTCCATCGTGACGCGCATGCGGAACCGGCAGCCGCGGCCGGGCTCGCTCTTCACCGTCAGGTCGCCGCCCATCGCCTTGGCGATGCGCTTGACGAAGGTCAGCCCCAGCCCAGCACCGCCATAGCGGCGCGCGATGTGCTCGTTCGCTTGGGCGAACGGGCGAAACAGCCGCTTGATCTCAGCGGCGCTGAGCCCGATGCCGCTGTCCGTCACCGTGAAGACGAGCCGCACCTTCCCACGCGCGGCGCCTTCGCTGGCGACCCCGAGGCGTACGCTCCCGCGCTCCGTGAACTTCACCGCATTGTCGATCAGATTTTCCAGCGCCGCGCGCAGGCGCAACGCGTCGCCGATCACCGCCTCCGGCAGCGCAGCGGCGATGTCGGTCCCGTGCTCGAGCCCCTTGGCTTCGGCGCGCCCAGCGAGCGAAGCCGTCAGCACCTCGGCGAGCCGGCGCGGCCGGATCAGCTCGCGCCGAAGCACGAGGCCCTTGGCATCGGCGCGCGCAGCATCGACGATCAGCGAGGTGAGCAAGGCGAGATGCTCGGCCGTGCTCTTGATCGCGGTCGCCCAAGCGCGCTCGCGCTCGCCAAGCTCGGACGTGGCGAGCAGCTCGCCCAGCGCAAGGATGCCGGTCAGCGGCGTTCTGATTTCGTGGGCTACATCCGCCAGCGTTGCCTCGACCGCGCGCGGATGGAGCGTGCGCGAGCGCGTCACGCGCTTGGCCCGACGCTTTCCGGCCGATCTCCTCCGTTTTGCCATCATATCCCCAGGCACACATTGCCACGCCCACACGCTCTCGGCCACAGCCTCACGCCAGGCCAACCATGCGGCGGATGCCGACCGCGCTCGCGCCATCCTCGCGCAGCGCCCGTAACGCAGTGGCGCGCGTCGACTTCGACAGTTTTTTGCCGTCGGCGTCCAGAATCAGGCGATGGTGATGGTAAATCGGTGCCGGCAGAGCGAACAGCGCCTGCAGCAGGCGGTGCACGCTGGTCGCGGCGAACAGATCGCGTCCCCGGACCACGTGCGACACGCCTTGGCAGGCGTCGTCGATCACCACTGAAAGGTGGTAGCTGGTCGGCGTCTCCTTGCGGGCCAAGACGACATCACCCCACATCTGCGGGCTTGCCGCCACCGATCTGGTCTCATCCCCGCAGCCGGTTTCGACCCACGTCAGCGGGCCGGTTCGCGCGATTGCCGCGGCCATGTCGAGCCGCAGCGCGTAGGGCTCATCGGCCGCCATGCGCCGCCGCCGTTCGGCCGCGCTGAGCGCACGTCCATCGCCGGGATAGAGCGGCGCGCCATCAGGGTCGCGCGGCCAGCGCGCATGCCGGTCTCGCTCGGCGACGAGGCGGGCGATCTCGCCGCGGGTCTCGAAGCTCGGATAGACGAGATCGTCTAGCTGCGTCAGCGCCGCGCGATAATCGTCCAGATGCGCGCTCTGGCGCCGCACCGGCTCCTCCCACGTCAGGCCGAGCCAAGCGAGATCTTCGTAGATCGCGTCCTCGTAGTGCGGCCGGCAGCGCGTCGTATCGATGTCCTCGATGCGCAATAGGAAGCGCCCACCCGTCGCGCGCGCCATTTCGAAATTGATGAGCGCGGAGAGCGCATGGCCGAGATGCAGATAGCCGTTCGGGCTCGGCGCAAAGCGGAAGACAGGAGCAGTCATACGCGTCCGAGCGGAAGGGGGTTGCGTTGCCATGGCGTTTGTAGATGCTTCGCCGTGCTCATGTCCTTCTTCATCCACACCGAAGCCGATCTCGATCACGCCATCGCCCGCCTCGTCGATGCCGACCCGCGCTTCGGCGCGGTCCTGTCGCGGGCCGGGCGGCCGCCGTTGCGCCGACGGCCGGACGGATTTTCCGGTCTCGCGTCGATCGTCGTGTCGCAGCAGCTCTCGACCGCGAGCGCGAAGGCGATTTGGGCGCGGCTCAACAAGGCCTTCGACCCGCTCGACCACGCCGCGGTCCTGCGCGCGCGCTCGGCGAAGCTCGCCCGCGCCGGACTTTCGGCTGCGAAGATTCGCACGCTCAAGGCGATCGCAAAAGCCGTCGATCGCGGCGAGCTTGATCTCCCCGCGCTCGCCGACAAGCCGGCGGACGAGGCACATGCCGTGCTGACCGCGGTTCACGGCATCGGCCCCTGGACCGCCGACATCTACCTTCTGTTCTGTCTCGGTCATGCCGACGCCTGGCCCGCCGGCGATCTCGCCTTGCAGGAGGGGGCGCGGCTCTTGCTCGCCCTCAAAACGCGCCCGAGCGTCAAAGAGATGGGGCCGCTCGCCGAAGCTTGGCGCCCGTGGCGCGGGGCCGCAGCCTGCATGCTCTGGTCATATTATCGCGCGGCCAAGCAGCGCGATGGCGCACCGATGCCAATGGCGGTGAGCAATGGCTGAGCTCGATGGTCCGCGCCTCGAACCGCGCGCTCCGCCCGCGCGCCAGCTCGTCGTGTTCCTGCACGGCTATGGCGCCGACGGCAACGACCTCATCGATATCGGTCGCGCCTGGCAGGCTCTCTTGCCGCAGGCCGCCTTCGTGTCCCCGCACGCGCCGGAGCCCTGCGGCCAAGCGCCGGTCGGCCGGCAATGGTTCCCGCTCACCTTCCGCGATCCCGATGAACGCTGGAACGGCGTTAACAAAGCCGCGCCTCTCCTCATGAGCTTCCTCGACGCCGAACTCAAGCGGCGCAATCTTGCGCCCTCGGCGCTGGCGCTCGTCGGCTTCAGCCAAGGAACGATGCTGGCGCTGCACGTGGGCTTGCGCCGCGCGGCGGCGCCGGGCGCCATCGTCGGCTATTCCGGACTGCTCGCGGTCCCGGCCGAGGTCAATCCGGAAAAGTTCGCAGCCGAAATCAAGTCGCGTCCGCCGGTTCTGCTCATCCACGGCGACCGGGACGACCTCATTCCTCCGCAAGCCCTGTTCCAAGCAACGAGCGGGCTTGCCGCGCTCGGCGTGCCGGTCGAGTGGCACATGTCCTACGGCATCGGCCACGGCATCGATGAGGAAGGCCTGCGCCATGGCGGCGAGTTTCTTGCGCGGCGCCTGTCCTCGCCGCGCGGCCCGTAGCCGCCGAATCGCTCTCCTCTATTCCCGCGCAAGCCGGAATTGCGCGCCCACAGTCCTTCGTCCCAGGCGCCGCTTTCGCGGGGATGAACAGGTTCCGGCGGCCCTCGGTAACCCCCGGAGCGGGCTTCACAATCCTGTCATGCTCCCCTATAGACTGTGGCCCACCGCTGCGCTTCGCAAGGGAAGGAGACAAGGAGCGTCGTGCATTTGTCCCCCGCAGGCTTTCCCGCTCTCGTGCTCAACGCGGATTTTCGTCCGCTGAGTTATTATCCGCTGTCGCTGTGGTCGTGGCAGGACGCCATCAAGGCGGTCTTTCTCGAGCGCGTGAACATCGTTGCCGAGTACGATCGGGCGGTGCGCAGCCCAAGTCTGGAGATGAAGCTCCCGAGCGTGGTGTCGCTCAAAACTTTCGTGAAACCCTCGACTCAGCCGGCGTTCACGCGCTTCAACGTGTTCCTGCGCGACAAGTTCAGCTGCCAGTATTGCGGCGGGCGCGAGGACTTGACCTTCGACCATCTGTTGCCGCGCTCGCGCGGCGGGCACACGACCTGGATCAACGTGGTCGCTGCCTGCTCGCCGTGCAATCTCAAGAAAGGCAACATGACGCTGGCGGAGGCCAAGATGCGGCCGTCACAGATGCCGTTCCAGCCGACGGTCAATCATTTGCACCGCAACGGTCGCCGTTTTCCGCCAAATTACTTGCACGAGAGCTGGCTCGATTATCTCTACTGGGACACCGAGCTGCAGCCGTAAGCCTCTGATCGCCAGCACTGTCGTGCGCCGGACGTGTGTCCCGGATGCGATGCAGCGCGCCGACCCCGCTTTCGCCGGGAGGCCAACGGGCATAGGATCGAGCTCAATATCACCGTCGGGAGAAGCGCCATGGACCTCATCGCCGACCGCGGGCGGCGCGTCGCCATCGAAGAGCTCAACACCACGCGGCTGCTCGCGCATGCCCGCAAGCAGGCGCAGAAGCGCAAGCTCGATGACGTGCTCATCGTCGACGTCGATGCGCACCACTACGAGAACGAATGCCTGGACGAGTTTCTTCCCTTCATGGAGAACGACGTCCTGCGCCAGCTCACGCTCGGCGGTCGCGGCAAGGGCCGCGGCAGCATCGTTCCCACCAACGCGGTCGGGTTCCAGGAGATGGGCGGACGCATCACGCGCTATCCGATGCGTGCATCCGAGAAGACCGCGCAGGGCAAGCTCCGCGACATCGAACTCGGGCATCGTTGGATGGACGCGCTCAGCGTCGATTACTCCTGCCTGTTCCCGACCTTGATGCTCGCGGTCGGGCTGCATCCGGACGCGGACATGGAGGTCCAGCTGTGCTGGGCCTACAACCGATGGCTGACCGAGAAAGTGCTGCCCGAAGGCGGCGGCCGCTTCTACTCGATGCTGACGCTGCCGCTTTCCGACCCTGACGCGGCGCTGCGCCAGATCGAGACTTTCGGCGCGCGCAAATACGTGACCGGGTTCATGATCACCTGCGTGCGCAGCTCGGCCGTGCATCACAACGCGCACATGAAGATCTACCGCGCCTTGGAGGAACGTGGACTTGCGCTCGCATTCCATTCCGCCATCAATCCGGGCGAGCCGGTGTTCAAAAATCTCAACCGCTTCGCCTCCGTGCATGCGCTCGGCTTCCCGTTCTATCACATTCTCCACATGACCAACTGGATCACCAACGGGCTTTCCGAGCGCTTCCCAAAGCTGCCGGTCATCTGGATCGAGGGCGGCCTCGCGTGGGTCCCGTTCCTGATGCAGCGCCTCGATCACGAATACATGCTGCGCAGCTCCGAGTATCCGCTGCTGAAGAAGAAGCCGAGCGACTACATGCGTGCGATGTATTACGCCTCCCAGCCGATGGAGGCCGACAACTTGCGCGCGCTCGCCTGCACGTTCGAGATGATCAACGCGGAGACGCAGCTGCTCTACGCGTCGGATTATCCGCACTGGGATTTCGACGTGCCGAGCCGGATCTGGGACCTGCCGTTTCTCTCCGAGAAGGCGAAGCACAATATTCTCGGCGGTAGCGCGGCCCGCTTGTTCAAGCTGCCGCCGCGCAGCCCACAGCAAAAGGCAAATCTCGACCGGTTCGGCAATCTCGCGGCGTGACGCTTTCTCTTCCGTTCATTCCCGCGCATAGCGCGTCAAAGACGCGCGTAAACGCGCTTATGCCGGGAATCCAGGGGCCGCAGTCCGTAACTCTGGGTCCCCGCTTTCGCGGGGGACGAACGGACTAGAATCGGCGTCGCGCTGTCGATTCGATTTAAGTTGAAGCTGCCATTGTCGTCAGTCATTGTCGCGCAAGCGTTCTCCCTTTCCAGACAAGAATGCCCCCCAACCAAACTCAAACCTCCATCCGCACCATATTCGGCGCGCTGTTTCTGGCGCTGTGGCTCGCCGCGCTCGATCAGACCGTGGTCTCGACCGCGCTGCCGACCATGGTCGGCGATCTCGGCGGCTTGAGTTATCTCTCCTGGGTGGTCACGGCCTATCTCCTCACCAGCACGGTCGCGGGCCCGCTCTATGGAAAATTCGGCGACCTCTACGGCCGCAAGATCGTGCTGCAAGTGGCGATCTCGGTGTTTCTCGTCGGCTCCGCGCTCTGCGGCCTCGCGCAGAATATGGTGCAGCTGATCGCCTTTCGCGCGCTCGAAGGAATAGGCGGCGGAGGCCTCATCGTCATCACCATCGCCGTGATCGGCGACCTCATCCCGCCGCGCGAGCGCGGCCGCTACCAGGGTTTTTTCGGCGCCGTGTTCGGGGTTGCCACCATCGTCGGCCCGCTGGTCGGCGGCTTCTTCGTCGATCACCTGAGCTGGCGCTGGATTTTCTACATCAATTTGCCGACCGGCATTCTGGCGATGGCGGTCATCGCCGCCGTACTGCCGGCGCGCTCGGCGCGGCGCCGCCACTCGGTCGATTACACCGGCGCGATCCTGCTCACCGCGGCGCTGAGCGCCGCCATCCTGTTCACCGGGCTCGGCGGCACGACGTTGCCTTGGGGCTCGCCAATCATGCTGGGTCTCGCCGCGGCGGCGGTTGCCGCAACGCTTGGCTTCATCGCCGTCGAGCTGCGCTCGCGCGAGCCGATCCTGCCGATGAGCCTCTTCGCCAACCGTAATTTCGCGGTGGCGAGCGGCGTCGGCCTGATCGTCGGGCTCTCGCTGTTCGGCGCGGTGACGTTCCTTCCGATTTATCTTCAGGTCGTCAAAGGCGTGAGCCCGACGACCTCCGGCTTGCTGCTGATGCCGATGATGCTCGGCATGTTGGCGACCTCGGTGATCAGCGGGCGCATCATCAGCCGCTTCGGGCGCTACAAGCTCTTTCCCATCCTCGGCACGGCGACCATGACCTTCGGGCTTGTCGCGCTGTCGCTGCTCGCGCTCGAGAGCCACGACTGGCAGACCGCGATCGATGCGCTGTGGCTCGGGCTCGGCATGGGCATGGTCATGCAGGTGCTCATCATCGCCGTGCAGAACAGCGTCGATTACGAGCATCTCGGCGTGGCGACCTCCGGCACCATGCTTTTCCGCTCGCTCGGCGGCGCGCTCGGGGTCGCGCTGTTTGGCGCGATCTTCGCCAATCGCCTGCACGCGCAGCTCGCCGGACCCGGCATGGATTTCCTTGCGACCGTCATTCCGTCGGCGGCGAAGGGCCTGCCGCCCGAGCTGCACGAGGAATACATCACCGCGGTGATGCTGGCGCTGCAGCCAGTGTTCCTGATGGCGGCAGCAATTTCCGCCGTTGGCTTCGCGCTGACTTGGATGCTGCGCGAATATCCGCTGCGCGAGGGCGCACCCGCCGAGGGAATGGGCGAGAGTTTCGCGATGCCGCGCGAGGCCACCTCGCTCGAGGAGCTCGAGCGCATCATCACGCTCTTGCTCGCGCGCGAAAATCGCTGGCGGCTTTATGCCGATCTCGCCCGACGGGCGGGCGTCGAGCTGCCGGCGCCCGAGCTTTGGATGCTGGCGCGGCTGGGCGAGCGCGCGCCGCTGACGCTTTCTTCGCTGAGCGCCGAGCTCGAGATTCAGCAGGGCGAGCTCGACGCGCCGTTGCGCGCGTTGCGTGCGCGCGGCATCGCCGAGGAGAAGGAAAATGGCGAATTGCAACTCACGGCGCTGGGCGCAAGCCTGCGCGATCGCGTAGTGGCGGCGCGGCGCACGGGACTCTCCGACATGCTCGCGCGCTGGCGGCCGGAACAGCATCCCGACGTGCTCGCCTTGATCGAAGGCATGGCGCAGGCGCTCACCAGCGACCTGCCCGCGCCGAAGGCGGCGTAGCGAGCCGATGTGAAGGCGCAACCCCGCCGCACACTCGGTGTGCTCCCCTCCCCACCCGAACTCGGGCTTGCCCGAGTTCGGCATTTTAGATGGCCGAAGTCGGGTAAACCCGACTTCGGCTGGGGAGGGGTTGGGGGTGGGGGTCGTGCATGCGAGGCGCCGCTGGTGCGTCATCGCACCACCCCCCTCCCCCACAAGGGGGGAGGGAGCAGACCGAGTTTGCTGCACGAGTGCACCACTTGCGCTTGCCGTACTCTTCCCCGCTTACGCGATAGACAATAGCCTCAAGCCGATGTGTGGCGGTGCCCGAGATCGATGGATGGCGGGAATTGCGGCGCTCGTTGCCACGGCGGTGCTGCTGGCGGGTGCGGCGCAAGCGGTCGCGCAAACCGAGGCGGCGGCGCAGTATCCGAGCCGCGCGGTGAAAATCATCGTGTCGGCGCCGCCGGGCGGCGGCCTCGACATCGCCGCGCGCGTGATCGCGGACCGGCTGGCGAAAATCTTCGGCCAGCCGTTCGTGGTGGAGAACCGGCCGGGCGCCGGCGGCAATCTCGGCGCGGAGGCGGTCGCGCAGGCCGAGCCCGACGGCTATACCTTGCTCGCGGCCCAGCCGGCGCCGCTGACGACCAACGTTGTGCTTTACAAGAAGCTCAATTTCGACCCCGCCGCCTTCGAGCCGCTCGCGATCATGACCTCGATCCCGAACACGCTCACGGTGCGGATGGATTTTCCGGCGCGCTCGGTTGCCGAGCTCATCGCCTATGCCAAGGCCAATCCGGGGAAGGTCAATTTCGGCTCGCAAGGCGTGGGCACCACGCCGCATTTGACCGGCGAATTGTTCGCGCGCGTCGCCGGCACGAGGCTGACCCACGTGCCCTATCGCGGCACCGCGCAAGCGGTGAACGATCTCGTCGCCGGCAACATCGACATGCTGTTCTTCCAGTTGGATTCCGTGCGCGAGCAGTACAGCGCGGGGAAGATCAGGATGCTCGCGGTGACGACCGCGGCGCGCATTGCGTCCGTGCCGGAGGTGCCGACCATGGATGAAGCCGGGGTGAAAGATTTTCGCTCCGAGACTTGGAACGCGCTCGCCGCGCCGCCAAAGATGCCGGGCCCGATCGTTGCCAAGCTCAATGCCGCGATCAACGCGGCGCTGGCGGAGCCCGAGACGGCGGAGCACTTGCGCGCCATGAGCATGAGCCCTCTCGGCGGCACGCCGGCCGCTGCGCGCGCCTTCATCAGGCAAGAGACCGAGCGCTGGGGCGAGGTGATCCGCGCCGCGAAGATCAGCGTGGATTAATGCAGTTTCATTTGTGCTGGCTGCATTATCGCTCCGCGCACTCGGTCCGCTCCCCTCCCCCTTGTGGGGAGGGGTTGGGGGTGGGGGTCGGAGTCGGTGGACGCGCTTTGCGCAACAACAACGACCCCCACCCCGGCGCAGCGCAGCCAAGCTTGCGCAGGCTGCGCAAGCTTGGCTGCGTGCGCCGACCCTCCCCACAAGGGGGAGGGTAAAGACCGAGTTCGCTGCTCGCGCTGATCCCACTCCACCTGAATGCATTTTGACTGACCTTTTCAAACAGCCGTCTTCGTTCCCGCGGCGCGTTTTTGCGCCCGGGTTTTGCTTTGCTTTTTGCTTCGCGCACCCGGAATGAGGGGTGGCGGAGCGCCGAGATAACGCTCCGGTGCTCGGTGCACCGGCGGGGCGTGCCTTAACGCGGCACGCCAGACGCCTTGCGAGGCGCCATGCGTCTCTCGGAGACGCTCGCCTCTCGGCGCTCCACCGTGGCGATTTTGGGCCGGGCGCCGCGCTTTTCCCTCACCGGAATTGCTTCCGGATCGGTTACAGCGAGCTCCTCGCACACGGGTCGTAGTGCCCGCAAGGCGGGGTGCCGAGCCTCCCGGGGCAAACGATTGCGAGTCGCCGCCGCGGGACTGCCACTCCTCGCTCCGCCTTTAGGATCGCCTCTAGAAGCGCCCCTCAGAAGCGAGGATGCGAATACGTACCATGGCTGCTTTATGCGGTCAAGCGCAAAATGTAGGAAATAATCGCTTAAAATCGACTGCAATCGTTTCTAAAAAGTGGCAGCGAAGTCAGATAATTAACTCAATTGGGCGAAAGACCGTTTCCTTGCCGCCTCGGAATCGTAGGCGCGTCCGGACCCGCGCGAAGATTCGCAGAGCGGCCGTCCGGTCACAAATTGCGTGAAGGCAGCCGCTGCCATTCCATCGTCGCCGCCCCCGCGGCAATCGCGGCGAGCGCGAGCGAGATGAGCGCGTTGTAGCCGGCAAGCGAGAGGCCGAGGAAGCGCCAGGCGGCCTCGTCACAGCGCACCACACTGATCGATTGCAGCCGCTCCAGGAGCCCGCCCGGCGCGGCGAGATCATCGAGCGAGCCCGAGCATTCCTGCGGGCCCGCCCACCACTTCCATTCGATGCCGGAATGATAGACGCCGAGGCCTGCATTGTAGAGCATGCCGAGCGCGATCGCGACGAGTGCGGCAAGCAGCACCTTGCGCGAGGCGCCGACGTGATCGCCGAGCAGCACCATCACCGCGAGCGGGATTGCGAAGTAATAGGCATAGCGCTGCTCGAGGCACAGCGGGCACGGCTTCAAGCCGAGGCCGTATTGGAAGAACCAGGCGCCGAGAATGGCCGCAGCACCGGCAACCGCGATCGCGATCGCCGCCGAGGCCACCGGCCGCGCCCGGATCATGCTCATGCTTATGTCGCTCATGCCGCCGCTGCGCGCGCTTGGCGCTTCGTCGCTCGTGGTTGAAGCACAATGAGGCCGCGCGCTCTTCCCTCCCCCGCTTGCGGGGGAGGGATAGGGAGGGGGCACGCGAGATGGCTAGCGCCTGCAAGCCTGCCCCCTCCCCACCCCTCCCCCGCAAGCGGGGGAGGGAGCAGACCGAGTTCGTCGCTCACGCTAAGCCACGCCACACGAAGATCCTCTCAACTCATCAACGTTGTCCGATCAACTAACCGACATTTTCGCCCGGCGACCCGCGACCCATATAACGATGCGACGGCGGCAATGGTATGGGGCCGTTGACCACCTGCACCTCGCCGCTATGATCGCGCACAAGCCCCTGTGGCGGAATTGGTAGACGCGCCTGACTCAAAATCAGGTGGTGGAAACATCGTGCTGGTTCGAGTCCGGCCAGGGGCACCAGTTGTAGATCAACCTGTTAGTCGATTTTTCATTTCGCACTTGAGTTCTGCGTCTGCAATGTTACTGCAATGTTGCTGGCGCTGGCCAACGAGGTGATCGAGTGATGTGAATTGGGAGGTTCAACATGAAGCTCCCCCGCCGAAATTTTCTGCATCTCGCAGCCGGCGCTGCCGCGCTGCCGTCCGTCTCGCAAATCGCGAGGGGCCAAACCTATCCGTCACGGCCGGTACGCTGGATCGTGGGCTTTACGCCGGGCGGCACCACCGACATTCTCGCACGCCTCATGGCGCAATGGCTGTCGGAGCGGCTCGGTCAGCAATTCATCATCGAGAACAGGCCAGGAGCCGGCACCAACATTGCCTTGCAGGCGGCGGTCAATTCGCGACCCGACGGCTACACGCTCGTTTCCGTGACGAGTTCCAATGCGAGCAATGCGACGCTCTATGAGTCACTTCCGTTCAACCTACAACGCGACATCATTCCGGTTGCCGTCCTATCCAAGGGGGCGCTGGTCTTGGAGGTGAACCCGTCGATCTCGATCAAATCGGTGGCAGAGTTTATCGCGCATGCGAAGACCAACCCGGGGAAAACCAGCGTTGCATCATTTGGCGTCGGTTCGACCAGCCATCTGGCACAAGAACTGTTCAAAGCAATGACCGGTATCAACGTGGTGCATGTCCCTTATCGTGGCGATGCACCCGCGCTGACCGATACGATCAGCGGACAAGTACAGGCCACGTTCAGCAATGTGGTGGCGTCCCTTGAATATGTCAAAACCGGCAAGCTGCGTGCGCTCGGCGTGACCACGGCGACGCGCTGGCAAACGCTGCCCGAGGTGCCGACCATCGGTGATTTTGTGCCAGGCTACGAGGTAAGTCTTTGGAACGGAGTCGGTGCGCCGAGAGGCACCCCCAAGGAGATTGTCGAGAGGCTCAATCGCGAGATCAATGCCGGCCTTGCCGATCCGAAGATCACGGCACGACTTGTCGAACTGGGCGGCGTCCCAATGCCACTGTCGCCCACGGAGTTCGAGAAACTATTGGCCGATGATACCGAGAAGTGGGCCAAGGTGATCCGGGCGACCAACATTAAGCCGGAATGACGCTTGCCTCGACAAGATGCAGCCTGGGCAATAGGACTATTCGGCGGGATTTCGGCCGCGCTCATTTTTCTCTTCTCGTGGATCCCTAGATGAACTGAATGGGAAGAAAATCGCACGCGCGGATCGAATGTGTTGGTCATGATGCTCAGAGTGTCGGGATCTGATCAGATGCTGTCCTCCCTTAGGGTGAGCAATTTGATACAGACGCCATCGTTGGATAGGCGCATATTTCAAATGGGGCCGACCAACCTTCTTCCCTTCTTCTCGGGGAACCGGCTATAGGCCGGCACCGAGACGAGAAAGCCGTGCGGCGTAAATCCCGCACGGCTTCTTCATGAAATGATCGCGGCAGCGGCTTTGCGCCGACTTCGTAAGGCCAACCCAGCACCGCAGTCACCACTTGCGTGCGACGCACCGACAACGGATCAAATTGGTTTCACTTCTCTCGTGCTGATACCGCGCAAGAGCCGCCCCAAGAGATCGGCTCCGGTGATTATGCGCCTTTGTGTTCCCCATACCAGGATCAGGTCGTTGTCGATGACATCGTCTTCGGAATGTTCCGGCTTGACCTTCATGCGCCCGATCACTTCGCCCAACGGCGTGCGCATATCCGTTACAATGATAGGGCGATGCCAGTAGGTCTCCAGATCTACAAATACTTCATTGAAGAGCGCGTCGCGTAGAAAGTGATGCGCATCCAACACCAAACGTGGCTGTCCCGCGGCATCGACAATGATGATCCACTTCTTGCCGGAGGTATGTAATTGCCGCAAAAATGGATCGTTTGGCGAGTGGTCAAATTTCGGCAGCATTGGGCGTTCGTTTTCAATGGGAAGAGTGATGACGCTGCGAGGATCGACTGGCTCCCCCTCATCCAGCACCGCGATATCGTCGAGGTCGAGAAAGTTCAGCGCGCCGATAGCCTCCAATTCTCCCACGTCCGCGCCCGCCGCCCCCACGTGTCTTGTGATAAACGCGCGAAAATCCCGCTCTCGAAGGAATGTGATCCCTTCCGGTCC
>Ga0209647_1000223_pt1 | contig 52957 bp, 49 predicted proteins | sample GraSoi_2013_60cm_FD_185827 | JGI IMG/M metagenome (GOLD analysis project Ga0209647, IMG submission 185827) | Grasslands soil microbial communities from the Angelo Coastal Reserve, California, USA - Sample 9_17_2013_60cm (SPAdes) (version 2) | ecosystem: Environmental > Terrestrial > Soil >...
GGTCCCACTCGGCGACGGGGATTTCCGTGGGATCGACGGCTTGAATGCGCAAGTCAGTGAACGCGCTCTTCGAGGTGGAGAGCGGAGCGGAAGTGAGCAAGCGGGCGAATTCCGGGATCATCGTCGCCTCGGAGAAGTCACGCGTCCAGATGCGCAGATAAGCTCGATTGGCCATTTTGCTGACTCAATTATAGCGGCGGGTTGGATAAGAGGCGAATCGCGGGAGGGTTCAGTGGGGGATTGGTGGCGGTGCGATATTTAGGTTGGAGGCGATCTGGGTCAGGCGTTCGCGCAGGGAATCGCCTATTTCGGAGAAAACCCTGGTGCAGGTGTCGCGGAGCTTTTCTTCGGCAGTGGCGGCAATGCCGGAGACGACTTCGCGCGATTGGTGGTCGAGCGAAGCTACCGTGGCGAGCATCCACTGATTGGAGACGTTTTCGAGGCGGCCGCGGAAATTCTCGGCAGCTTGCTCGCCAACACGCGCGTACAAGCCGCGTATCTCCATTTGCTGAGCCTCGGTCATCGATCTCCAGGCCTCGAGCAGAGGGCCGAAACCGGCCTGCACTTTCTCATTGGCGTCAGCGACGCCGGCTTCCAAGGTGCCGCTCATGGCGGTTTGAAAGCGGCGGAGAAAGCTTTCCTGCTCGGCAGTAACCTTCTGAGTCAACTCCGCGTGCGCGGCTTCCATACGGGCTTTGGATTCGCTCACGGATTTTTGCGCTTCGGCTTCGAAGCCACCGAGTTCCTGGCGCGCCTGGCGCTGAATTTCATCGATGAAAGCCGCGGAAGTGGTTTCCGCAGCTTCACGGAATAGGGCGCGAGCGCGTTCGAAAGCATCGCGGACCATTTCTTCCATCTGGTTTTGCGTATGGCCAACAAAATTGCGGCTGGCATTATCGAGCTCGCCGGCAAACATGGCGGAGATTTCACCGGCGCGTTCGCGCAGGCGCGCTTCCGCCTGTTCTCCGGCGCGTTCCGCGAAATGTTGAATTTGCGTTTGCGCTTTTTTCTCGTACCACTCCGCGGATTGCTGCAAATCATTGACGACCTGGTGCTTGGTGGTCTCCGCTTTGCCTTCCAGGTCGGCGAGGCTGCGCGTCGTAACGGCATCCGCGGATTCGCGCAGCAATTGCTCGACTCCGCCCAAACTACCTCGGAAACTCGCCAACGCTTCCGCGAAAGCTTCGTCCGCCGTCACACGGATGCGTTCTTGCTGCAGGGAAGTGGCGGCGTCGAGCATGGAGCGCCCGCCGGCCATACGGTGGATGCCCTGCTCGACCTGCAAGAGGTGCGGCTGCACGAGCGATTCGACTTGCTGGCTGAATTGCGCGGCAGCGTGGCGGCTGGATTCGTCAAAGGTGTCGCGAATACGAGCGTTAAGCTCCTCGAAAAGCGATTCGGAGCGGCGATGAAGCTCGTTGCGGTGCAGGCTCAAGATGTCGTCCAACTGCGACTGAAAGCCAGCGAGGGCGTGCTGCTGTGCCGCTTCCACGCGCTCCGGGAAAAGCTCGAGCCGGCCCACGACTTCGTTGGCGCGCACCAGTGTTGCTTCAATGCGTCCGGCGTGAGCTTGCGTCACATCCTTTAGCGCAGCGAGACGCAAGTCTGATTCGGAAACCGCGAGCGCAGCGGATTCACGGAATGCGGTTTGCAAGCGTTCGGCTTCCTGTTGAAATTGCGCCAGCACGGCGTTCGCATGGTCGTTCAGCGATTCCGCGGCTTGGACTTGCGCGGCTGCGATTGCGTTATCGACGGCAATCTGCACGCGACCGAGCGTAGCTTCCAGCTCGCCGGCAAGATGGTTCTGCCAGTTCTGTTGGGCGGTGGACAAGAAGGCGGAAGCCTGCTCCTGAACGTCGTTAGCCCTGGCGCGCAAGGATTCCGCCAGTGCCGCGGCAGTGGCATCGTGCTGGCGCGCACTTTCTTCGGCCGCGTGTGTGGCTGATTCCGCGGAGCTCGCAATGCGCGCTTCCGCGGCCCGGGCCTGCTCCTGAAGCCGCTCCGATAAATGGTCCGCCTGGGCGCAAGCAGCGCGCAGATTTTCTAGCGCAGTGCTGGTTTGCTCGGCATTCGCATGGCGCTGCGCCAGCGCTTCCTGCGAGAGCTGCGCGGTCAAGTCCCGCGTGAGCTCTTCGAGTCGGGGCGCCAGCCATCGAGGCAAGTCCCGCTGCAGCGCTTCCGCCGCGGCGGCCTGCGCCGCGCGATTGAGGCTGGCGGATTCTTCGCGGATTTTCTCCAGCGCCGCGGCCACTTCTCGCGAAAGGATGTCGCGGTCGGCCGCAATCTTCTGCTCCCAATGTTCGGCGGTAACACGATGTTCGGCGGAAACGGCTTGCGCCCCAGCTTCGCGCGCGGCGGCATAAATTTGCTGCCGCGCATCGGCGAGCAGGCGCGTGACCTGGCGAGCGAGCTGCATTGAGGCGTCCGTGGTGCTTGCAGGGGCAGGGAAGGCACGCAGGCGTTCGGAGTAATGCTCGGAGGAAGTGCCGGCGTCGGACAGCGGCAGGTTAAAATCCGCCTCCGCTGCTTGAGAATGAGATTCGTGAAGCTGTTCGGCAGCTTCTGTGGAATGCTCCCAATGCTCCGGCGAATGCACAGCAGCGGCTGCGTCAGCGGCGGGGCTCGCGGCGTCCGGAAAAGCGAACCAGTCTTCGGGCGGAAAGGCGATGCCCCACGCGTTCCCCGGAAGCTCCAGCTCAAGCGCCACCTGGAAGAGTTGGCGCACGGTGCGCGGCCGCTGAATCCAGGCGACGCGTCCGCGGACCGTGCGTGGCGGCTGGCCGGTTTCCGGGTGCGGCACCTCGAGCGTGACCCACATATTTTTCAAAACGTAGTGCTTCGATTGGTAGCGGCAGCCGTGGCAATTGATGATCAGTGTGGAAGTACGCTCGTTGAAGGGGCGACCGAGCGCGTCCACACCCGCAACGGTCAAGGGAACCGCCTGAACAATCCGCGTGCTGCGCCGCTTGCGCAACTCCGCGGTTGCGCTGGCTACGCCGGTTCCGGACACACCTTCTCCCATATCTTCGGCAAATTCCCGGCCAAGCTCGTCCATGAATGCAGGCCATCCATAAATTGTAAAATCGTATAAAGCGACAACTGCGATTACTTCGTCTGGGTATTTTCCGACGCAGGCGCGCGATGCTCTCCGGTCAAGAACGTCCACGCTTCCTTAGCTACCCAGATGGGTCCGACCAACAAATACACTAGTCCCTGGAAAAAAGCCGGACGATTGCCTTCGATCCGGTGTCCCAGGAATAAGAGGACCCAGCCGCCCACGAAGAACGTTCCAGCCCAGATCCATTTTGCGAAAAGGAACAGGATGAGTCCGGCAAAGATCATGGGGATACCAATGCCGTGCAGCAGTTTGTTCCAGCCGGAAGAGTGTTCGTGATCGTACTGCGTCATGTAGTGCGCGAGACCCAGAGCGCACCTCCTTGCGGGGGACAGTTACCGTAGAAGACCAACTCTATACCGAATCGCCACAAATGGCTAGGGTGCGCGATTAGAGGTCGCGACGGCCTTCCATAGCTTTCAGCATGGTGACCTCGTCGGCGTACTCGAGGTCCGCTCCGACGGGGATGCCCACGCCGATGCGGGTGACACGAACCCCTAGTGGTTTCAATAGCTTAGAGATGTAGACGGCGGTGGCTTCGCCTTCGGCGGTGGGATTGGTGGCGATGATAATCTCCTCGACTGCCCCGCCTTTGAGGCGCTCGATCAATGTTTTTATCTTGAGCTGTTCCGGGCCGCGCCCTTGCAAGGGCGAGAGCGCGCCGCCCAAGACGTGGTACATGCCAGTGTAGGTGCGCGTTTTCTCGATGGCCATGATGTTATGCGCTTCTTCGACTACGCAAATGGTTGCGCGGCTGCGCGTCGCGCCGGTGCAGTAAAGGCAGGGATCATTGTCGGTAATGTTGTGGCAGACGGAGCATTCACGGATTTTCTCTTTCGCGTCGCGAATGGCGTCGGCGAGCGCGAGGGCATCTTCAGGCGCGGCGCGCAGCAGAAAAAAAGCAAGGCGCTGCGCGGTTTTTTGGCCGATGCCGGGCAGGTGCTTTAGTTCGTCAATCAGGCGTTCGACAGGGGCGGCAAAATCAGGCATGCATGATGTGTAGCATAGGGGCGCGGGTTGCGCAAACGCGGGCGGACGCGTTTACTTTTGGGCGCGCATACGCAACGGGCGAAATCTTGACTGCAAAAAAATTAGAAGGGCGAACTCTTTGCTCCAGCGCAGTAAGAGCTCGCCCTTCCTGGTGATCGCATCGCTTACCGCGATACGAACTTATCGACTCGCGGATTTGGCAGACCGCGGGTCGTCTGCATCGGCGCGCGGCGTCATTGAGACCACGATGTACTCATGCTCCTTGCCATCGGACTCCGGCACGCGCAGGAGCATCTTGTCTTTGTGGATGCGGAACTCCGCGGATTCCCCCACGGGGAGAAGCGCGGGGTGCTTGTCGTCTTTCGGCCGGATGCGGTAAATCAGCCGGTCGCTCTTGAGGATGTATTCCTGGCACAGCACCTCTTGCGTGTTCTTGTGCTGGCCATCCGTGCCGAGGATTTCGCCTTTCAGCGTCTTGCCGTCTTTTTCGGCATAGCCGCAATGGGTGGAATCCATTTGCAGCAGTACGCCGCGCTCGTATGCGGGCTTATCTTTGGCTTGAGCGGGTGCGACGCTTTGAAGGCTCGCTGCGATCACCAAAAGCATGCCTGCCGTAGGTTTCTTCATTGCTGGGTCACTTGTCCTTTCTTGGAGCCTGCTCTTATCGTTCAGCTATTGCTTCGGGCTGTTATTCGAGCCTTGCGCCACGAACAGAAGCTGCGTGCCGCTGTCGAGGTGCACGTTCTTGCTGGTGGAAGTAATCAGCGAACCTTGCGTGCTGTTGGAGGCCGCGGTATTCAGGTTGAGCCCTTCGAGCCCGAACACGCCCTGGCTACTGGAGGTGAGCTGGCCAGCCGCGTTCAAGCCGCCGACCGCGCCGCGCACCACACCCGCCGTGTTCACGGTCGAGTTGACCGCTCCGCTGGCTACTCCGCCTGCGTTCGCTGCGGTGTTCGTCACTGCGCCCGTTGCAGCACCCGCGGTGGAACGCACGCCGCCGAGCGCTCCGCCGCCGCTGGCACGCGCGGAGCCCATCGCTCCACCACCGGCCGACAAATCATCGCCGCCGCCGGAACTTGCTGCGGCGGTCTGAGCGGCCGCGATCGCGCGAAGCGTGACGTTCAGCGGGATTTCCTCGCCATTCTTCAGAATTGCTTTGTCAAACACCATGCCCAGCGCTGATTCTTTTTCTTCCTTACCGCGCTGCTTGCATTCGGTCACATGCCCAACCAGCTTCGAGCCCTTCGGGATCACGACTTTTCCTTCGGACTTGGTGGCTTCCGTCGTTTTTGCGGTGACCGGATCGCCAGGCTTGTTTTTCTTGGCGTCTACGGGCTGCGAAAGCGCGGCGTTCATGGCCGTGCCGTTGGAAAGGGCGGCCGAACTCCGCCCGGCGTTCGCCGAAGTGGAAGCCGAGTTATTGCTGGAAGCCGTTGCGCCGGACTTGCTGGCTTCCACGGAAGTGCTGCTGCTGGCCGAAGAACCCGCCTGCGCGCCTCCCTGGGCGCACACCGCGGAGCCGGACCCCCAAAGCACCCCAGACAGGATGATCACAGTTGTGAGTCTCATGAGAAGTTGAACCTCCTCCTAACAGTTGAATTTGACGTGGTTCTACATCGCAAAAATGGAAGAGCTGGGGTTGCTTCCATTATATTTCAGGCGATTTGAACCGCGGAGGCGCGCTGTTTCCAAAAAGGCATGAGCCAAGCGGGGACTATAGCAGCGCATGCCGAGATTCTCCCCGCGCCTCAATATATAAGGGGAACCGGCAGGTCAAAAAATATAGGGGTCAAGGGCGGCGAAGAGTGGTTGGGGAAGACGACTAATTGGGCTACAAATAGGCCTAAAACAAACCGGGAATCTTCATGTTTGCCAGGCCGGGAATGCCACCGGAGAGATTCTTCATTTGGTTGGCGAGTTCTTCGTCGACGCGCCGGGACGCTTCGTTCACCGCCGCGCGTACCAGGTCCTGCAACATCTCCTGGTCTTTGCCGGCGAAGACTTCCGGCTCGATGCGCACGTCCACGATTTGCTTTTGGCCGTTCATTTTCACCGCGACCATGCCGCCGCCGGCGGAAGCCTCCACGGTCACGGAATTCACCTGCCGCTGCAGATCATCCTGCAGTTGCTTGAATCTCGAGAGCATTTGTTGGAGAGCGCTGACTTCCATCAGGTTTCCTCTGGACGATGTTTCACTTCGGCGATTTTTCCTCCGAAGCGTTGCAGCATCGACTTCACCATTGGATCGCGTTCAAACTGAGCGCGCAATTCTTGCGTGGCCGATCCGGCGCACGAAGCCGAGGCGGCCGCCGCTGCAACTGCTTCGAGTTTAGCACAGACTCGCACCGCGCGGCCGAGGACCTTGCTCGAAACGACACGGACCTTCTCGACCGACTCGCGTCCTTCCAGTAATTCGGCGAACGCACGATTGTTCGGCGAAAAATAAATTCGCAATTCGGCGCCGTCCAGCTCCCAACGGGTGCCGTGTTCGATAAGCTCGCCCAAGAATTTTTGCTGCGTCTGAATGGCTTGCTTGATTTGCGCAACCTGCTCTGCGCTGATGCCGCTGACCTGCGCGAGTGGCGCGGCCGCTTGCGGCTCCGCGTCCTGCGGTGGCTGTTGTGGAGCAGCGACTTCGCGCTGTGTGGCAGATTGGCGTTCTTCAGTGCGAACTGGCACAGCCGAAACCAGTTCCCTTGCCGGAATGTTTGGAGTTGCCGCAAGCGGAGCGGGCGGCGCTGTTGCCTCGCGCCTCGGCATTGCTGGAATCGAAGCGGCCGTTGCTGTTGTTGCCCGCGAACTTAGCGCGCCTGCCCCGCTCGCGGGCCCACCGCTGCGCACCTCGGCGAGCAATTCTTCCAGTGGCGCGAGCCGTGACGCATTGATCAAGCGCAAAAGCCCCATTTCGAGATGCACGCGCGGGTCTGGCTTGCGCCGCAGGTCATCGTCCGTCTGCAGCAGGATCTGAAAGAATCGCGTCAAGTCCTCTTCGCTGAATTGCGCCGCGGAGCGCTCCAGCGCCGGACGTTGATCGGGCGTCGCGGCAATCAAATCGGAATCCGCGCCGCACACTCTCGCAATCAAAAGATTTCTCATGTGGCGGATGGCTTCGCGGCAGAAATGCTGCAGGTTGCGCCCTTCCCTCTGAAACGAGTGCACGAGGCCAAGCGCGCGATCCGCCGAACCCGAAGCAATGGCGCCGACCAGTTCCTCGAGCGCGTCTTCAGGAACCACGCCGAGCAGTTCGCGTACTTCCTTGTCGGGGATGGCGTCGCCGCAAAACGCGCGCGCTTGCTCCAGCAAGGAGAGAGCGTCGCGCAGGCTGCCTTCGGCCATGCGCGCGATCACCGCCAGCGCCCCTGCTTCGATCTTCAGATTTTCCTTGGCGGCAATTTCTTGCAGGCGGCCGCTGATCTCCGCAAAGGTGAGCGCACGAAAGTGAAAGTGCTGCGAGCGCGAGCGGATGGTGTCCACAAGATTTTCAGGTTCCGTGGTGGCCATCACGAAGATGACGCGGTCGGGAGGCTCCTCGAGCGTTTTCAGCAGCGCGTTGGAGGCTTCGCCAGTAAGCATGTGCGCTTCGTCGAGGATCACCACTTTGCTGCGCGCGGCGGCCGGCGCGTAGCGCACCATCTCCCGCAATTCGCGGATTTGATCGATGCCGCGGTTGGAGGCCGCGTCGATCTCGATCACATCCAGGGAAGTTCCCGCGGTGATCTCTTTGCACGAGTCGCACACGCCGCAGGGCTCCGGCGTCGGCCCATTCACGCAGTTCAGCGCCTTCGCCAAAATCCGGGCGGCCGTGGTTTTTCCCACGCCGCGCGCGCCGGAAAAAATGTACGCGTGCGCCACGCGATTGTTGCGAATGGCGTTCTGCAGCGTTTCTGTGACGTGCGCCTGCCCGACAAGATCGCCAAAGGTTTGCGGCCGCCACTTGCGTGCTATGACTTGGTAGCTCATAAAAGCTTTCAGCTCTCAGTCATCAGTTCTCAGAAATCGAGCGCCGGAAAGAAAGTAATAGAGTGAATCCTTCGCTTTCGACTCCGCCTGAGCTGATGACGACGGCTGAAGACTCCAAAATGCGAGGAACTTCGGGTGAACTGCGGCACCCGAGGCGTTCCCGATACCGTTGCTCCCTTCCGGGCCTGGCGGGGTTCGCGGGACCTCGTTGCACAGAGCCCGAAGTTCCACGCTTCGGCAGTCGCGCTCATCGCGTGACTGCGAATTCAGTTTAACACAGCGCGTTGATGTGCTCGTGCGCAGTCGTCAGGATTTTGGTTTTGCCGCGGCTGCTGGCACGGCGTCCGGCGGCTGCACATCGGACGGATTCACCCAATTCACTTTGAATGGCCCGGCGCCGTGAACTTGCACGATGGTTTCGCCTTTGGCCATGCCGTAATGCCGCATTTCCTTGGGCATCGTTGCGAAATTGCCGACATTCATCGTTTGCAATTTCGCTTCATCGAAGCTATCGCCCATGCCCACCAGGAACGTTCCCTTGAGCACAGTTACATTTTCATCCGTGGGATGCCAGTGCGCCGGAATCCTGGAGCCATCCGTGCAGCGTAGGCGCACCACGAACGGCGTGCCTTCCGCGTTGGAATCTCCGGCCACCGACGCGAGGTCGCACCCTTTGATGATCGGGGTCCACTTCAAATCGCCGAAATGCACGATCTTGTGGGCCTCGCCAGAATCTTTCTTTTCCTGGCTATACATTCGTGCCGCGCCTGCGACGGCAAACGCCGCCACCAGCGCACAAACACAAGTCACGTGATCTTTTCTCATGAAGCTTCCTCCGTTTGGGGAACAGCGGATGCGGCGAAGATACCGCTCTTGCGCGGCAAGGGCAAGACCAGAAAAAAACGAATTTCCACCCGGTTGAAACGAAACGCCCTCGCGCCAAGAAAAAGGCGCCACTCTCGCAAGTGGCGCCTTGTTCTGTTTGGACTTTGTGTTTTCTGTTTGTCCCTAGTTCTTCGGGAAGTTAGGATCCGCCTTCACTTCCAGCATCTGCTTGGTGTGGCGTTCGCTGTGCGCGGCGATCAGCAGTACAAATTCATAGCCGTCCAGCTTGCCCATGGGGCTGTCGCCAAGATGCGCGCGTAGTCCGGTAGCATTTTTCAGATATTCCTCGGTGACGGCCCGGCTTTCCACAAAATGCTTCTGCGCCGCCACCGGAGAGCCGAAACGGTTTGTAGGTTGCAACGGTTCCGGCGCCTGAACCTTGTGCGAGCGATCTGGCACCATCGCCAACACGGCATCATCGGCTTTCTTGGTTTCTTCCACGTCCCTTACGGGCACCGCGGGCGTTTTCATCACTTGCTCTTGAGCCAATCCGCGGATCATATCTTCCGCGGCGGCCAGATGCTCCATCACTTGCGCTACGGACCAACGGTCCGGAGCGGGCCTGAAGTTCCACTGCGCGTCGGACAGCCCTTTTGTCGCGTCGAGCACACCCTTCTTGGTCGACTCCAGGTACTGCAGCGCACGCTCCTTCTCTGCCTGCGAAACGTCCTGTGCCTTTGCCGACGCCGCGCCTGCCAGCGCCAGCACCACAATCATCGCTACTGCGTAACATCGGTTCATACTTGTTTCCTCTCTCTCATAGATTGGGTAAAGGAACGGAAACGAAAAATTGAATCAGCCGTTCGGCCTGCTGGCCGTGCGGCGCAAAAATGCCCTCGGGAAAGGCTCTCCAGGATGTATGGCAATGTACCAGTGATTGTGCCAAGCGTCCACGGTCATCGTCCTTACCTCCCTATACGTCCGGGTAGGAAGGATTGTTTCATCCCGGCGTGCCGCGCTTACCTTCGGAGGTGCCGCTGGCGCGGAACCCCAATCCCGTGTATTTTCTGAGCCGGTTCATTCATCCAATTTGCCGAAGAGCGCCCCGTGGAACCTATCTCGCACTTCTTCTATTCCGATCGCCTCAAACTGCAATTCTGGGACTACGGGCAGGATGCCAAACCCGCGCTGGTCCTGGTGCACGGCGCGCTCGACCACGCCCGCAATTGGGACTGGGTCGCGCAAGCCTTGTGCGAGCACTATCACGTCTACGCCCTCGATTTGCGCGGGCACGGCAACAGCGCCTGGGCGCCCGGCGCCACCTACAGCGTCGCCGAACACGTTCTCGATCTTTCCGCGCTGCTCGATATCATCGACGAGTTCCCGATTCGGCTCGTTGGCCATTCCCTTGGTGGCGGCATCGTCCTGCACTATGCCGGCGTGTACCCTGGCCGCGTGCAGAAATCCGTCTCCATTGAGGGCCTTGGTTTCCCGCCCAGCCATCGCGTCCACGGGCCGGCCTCCGACCGCGTGCGCCACTGGATTGAAACCGTACGCGATATGGAAAAGCGCCTTCCCAAAAGCTACCCGAGCATCGACACCGCTATCGCGCGCATGAAGGAAGTCAACCCGCGGCTCTCCGATGAGGTCGCGCGTCACTTGACCCTGCACGGGACGAACTGGGAATCCGACGGCTCGCTGCTCTGGAAATTCGACAATTATGCTCGAGCCATTTCCCCATACGGTCACCATATGGCCGACGCCGTCGAACTCCTCGGCAACATTACTTGCCCTGTGCTCTTTTTCTGGGGGCTGGAGAGCTTTCTGCCCGTTCCCGAAGAGGATCCGCGCTACCAGGCCGTCGCTCATCGCCGCCTGATCAAGGTCCCGAGTGCCGGTCACTGGGTACACCATGATCAGCTAAGGCTATTCCTGCAAGAAACCGCCGCCTTCCTTGCAGACTGATTCCAAACGATTCTCCTGGTTCTAACGAACCAACAGCTTTCGTTCCGCCGTAGTGTTCGCGTGCAAAAGAAAGGAAAGAGCGCCGCGCAACTATTTCGAGTTACGCGGCGCTCAGGGGGTCTTGGCTGGTGGATAGTGGGTTCGCTGTGGATGTACTGCCGGTAGGAGCCTGCTTGCGGGGCGTCGCGCACGTCGCGCGCGTATCAGTCTCCGCAAAATCTTCTTCGAACCTCAGGAGCGTTCTCATTTGCTTGTCATTTCGCTGCCAAACTATGAGTGCAGGAGGCGTGCCAAATTCCGCGTCCGCATGCTGCTGATTTGCTTGGAATTGCAAAACGGCGGGCTACGCGCTTTGCTTTAACATGGAAAACTGTTCCTCTGCGGTACACACAAAATTCAAAGCGGGAATCGGGGGAGCTATGTGCGAGCGCCTGCGGAGGCCTGCCCAAATTTCGCGGCTTTGGGTTTCTCTTCCGCATCGCTTTTCAGGTACCGATACAAGCTCGTTCGCCCAATTCCCAAAACCTGCGCGGCCCGCAAGCGATTTCCCTGGCAGATGTTGAGAACCCGCTGGATGTGAATCTTGCGCATCTCTCCCAGGGACAGAGGACGCCACTCGTCGCCCTCCGCCGTGCGCGGCCCGCGGTGCTGCAGGCCTTCCGGTAAATCCGCCAGGTCGATGAAATCTCCGCCGGCGGTGATGCATGCACTGGAGATCACGTTCTCCAACTCGCGCACGTTGCCCGCCCAGGAATGCTGCAACAGCATCGCTTGCGCGCGCCGCGTCAGACCGGAAATTGTCTTTCCGTAGGCTTCGTTGTATTTCTTGAGGAAAAATTGCACCAGGAGTGGAATATCCTCCAGCCGCTCGGTCAGCGGAGGGATGCGAATCTGGATGGAGCTCAACCGGTAATACAAATCTTCGCGGAAGCGCCCGGCCAACACCTCCGCGCGCAGGTCGCGGTTGGTTGCGGCGATCAGCCGCACGTTGATCTGGCGGACCTCCGGCGAGCCAACGCGCTGGATTTCGCGGTTCTGGATCACCCGCAACAGCTTGGCCTGCATGGGCAGCGAGGTTTCCCCCACCTCATCGAGAAACACCGTTCCATTGTTGGCAAACTCAAACAATCCCAGCCGCGTATCAGTCGCGCCGGTAAACGACCCGCGCATGTGCCCGAACAGCTGGCTCTCGAGCAGGGTGTCCACCAGCGCCGAGCAGTTGCACACCGCCAACTTTTGCTGGCTCACGGGACTAATCTGATGGATGGCCCGCGCCACCAGTTCTTTCCCCGTGCCGGTGGCTCCAATCAGCAGAACGTTGGTATAGTGCCGCGCCACCTTGCGCGCGAAGTCAAATACTTCCAGCATGGCCGGGCTTTTTCCTACGATGCCGTGGAACTCCAAATCCTTCAGCAACTGCTCTTCCAGCTCGCGCACCCGCCGCCGCTGATCGTATAGGGCGGCCACATCATCGAGCGTGCGCTTCAGCCGCACGTGGTCGATTGGTTTCGGCAGGAAATCCGTCGCCCCGCGGCGCACGGCTTCCAGCGCCGACTCGAGGGTGTACTCGCCGGTCATAATCACGTGCAGGCCCGGGTCGCCGCGCAGTGCGCGGTCCAGGAACTCGTAGCCGTCCATTTCCGGCATGTGCACATCCACCAGCACGAGCCGGCAGCGTCCGTACTGCACCAGCTTCAAAGCCTCTTCCGCGCTCGAGGTGGTGATGGGCTCATAGCCCATCTCCGCGACCAGGGCCGCCAGCATCTCTAGTTGTCCGGGATCATCGTCCAGAATGCACAGGGTCAGCGAGCTTTTCGTCGCCGTGTTTTCGACAGCATTAGGGTGGGTCTGCGCCACATCCACTGCATCGCATCTTGGCTTCCACCCGCCGTCGCCATCCTCTTACAGTCTTGCGTCGGAAAGTGCCGCCAACCCAAGCGGTAAGTGATTGTTTTCAAAAGCAACTAACGTTCGCAGCGCCTCTCGACGGAATCGGTGGGTGGTTTTGCGCGGCCTCGCCGCACCGCCATTTCGGACCTCTGTGCCATTTCGGCACTTTCCCCGCTCCAAGTTCCCCGCTTCTATCGGAACAGGTCTGTCCGGCGCTCCGCCGCGGAAGACACCGGCCGGAGCTGAAATTCCCGCAGACCTTCGTCCGTCCGCGTCACCAACTCCGCTTCGTACGGCACCGGATGGGATCGGTCATTGCTAATGTGTTGGAGCAACCGCAGGAAGATAACCGCGTCGCTGTCAAGCCCGCGGTTCAGCGTTACCCGTTTGCCGGACTCTTCGGTCCACTCCAATTTGGAGTTCTCCACGAAAAATGCCTTGTTGTCGTCCCAGCCAGAAACCTCCACACGATATAGATTGGTGTCGGAGTGTTCAGCGGTCAAAGTCATTCTCGTCAGCACGCTTGCGAGTGGTGCAGGCGCGATGCCAGTCAGTCAATGGCTTGTAACTGCGAGAAGACCAAACTATTTATTCGGCTGGCGGCAGTTGACGCAACGGCAGAAGTGTGCGGAGAAGGGACACCCAAGCTAAACTTGTGTGAAATTGAACCACTCTCGAATCGTCAGAAGTGACTACGCAAGAGCAGGTTCGTGGCGAAATTCTCCACTGGACCGTAAAAGTACCGGAAAACCAGCAGGCCCACGAGCAGACCCACCATCGCGAAGCTGTTGCCGCGCAGCCAGTCCAGGTACCGCTGCGCCCGGTTTTCGCTCATAAACAGCATGATTCCCGCGCTGCCATCGAGCGGCGGCACCGGAAGCAAATTGAACGTGCCCAGCAGCAGGTTCAGCGAGAAGAATACGAACAGCGCCGTGCCCGCCAGGTTTGGGTGCCCGGTCTCCGGATTCGGATACAGCCAGCCCATACTCTGCCCGATCCGGAGACCCACCACCGCCAGCAGCATCAGCGTGTAGTTCGCTGCGGGCCCAGCCAGGGCCATCAACGCCGCCCGCCGCGGGTGCCGGCGCTCCCATTGCGGATCAAACGGCGCACTGGCCCAGCCAATCATTCCGTGCGTGAATATAAAGGATAGGATCGGGATCACCACCATGCCCCACGGCTCCCGCTGGATGTGCGGCACGGGATTCAACGTCACTTGCCCACCCAATGCCGCGGTGTCATCACCGCCCAGCTTGGCCACCAGTGCGTGCGCTGCCTCGTGGCACGTGGTCGAAAACAGAAATGCCACATACCACACAAATCCGTAAGCCAGCAGTTCCTGGAAAGATTCAGGCATGAAGATAAAGCCTAGAGGTTCCGCAAACCATTTGCAACTCCGCGGCTTTGTTGGCATGCGCTGTGTGCGCGACTGTTTCTTGCTCCGAGGAATGTGTGATTACGTCCTATTCCAACTCTCGACCGCCGCTTTTTCCGCGGCACTTAACTTACGCGACTCTCCTTTGCCCAAATCACCAAGCTCCAGCGCCCCGATCGCCACGCGCACGAGCCGCAAAACTTCGATCCCCAGGCTCTCCAGCATCCTCCGGATGTGCCGGTTCTTGCCCTCATGCAACACAATTTCCAACCAGGAATTGCGCTCTCCGCGCCGCAATTCGCGCACGAGTTCCACGCGGAGAAAATCGCCCCCATCGCGAACGCCGCGGCGCAAAGCTTCGAGCAGAGCCTCATCTGCCAGCGCCGCCATCTGCACGTGATATGTTTTTGCAACGTGCCGCGCAGGATCGAGCACCCGCGCCGCCCATTCCGAATCATTAGTCAGTAGCAAGAGCCCTTCGCTGGCCTTGTCCAGCCGACCCACCGGCGCCAGCCACCCCTCGCCCTCGCCGATGTAGTCGTATACCGTCTCGCGTCCCTTTTCATCCGAAGCGGTGGTCACCACGCCTCGCGGCTTGTTCAGCATCCAATAGGTTTTCTCCGCCGCGCGAATTTCCCGCCCGTCCACTGCGATCTTGTCCTGCCCGAGCAACACCGGCGCCTCCGCGTTCCGCCGCACCGTGCCATTCAGCCGGACTCGCCCCGCTGCGATCAGCTCCGCCGCTTGCGCCCGCGAGGCGTATCCCAACTTCGACAGGGCACGCGCCAGTCCGACGCTTCGAGTTTTTCCCGACGCTTCAGCGCGGGATTTGTATTTTGCCGTAGGATGCGTTCGCCGCTGCACGCGGAAAGTATAAGCCTTGCGGCGGACTTCAGGCCCGCGGCTTAAAGCATGCAGCGCACGGCACTTAAAGTGGTTATTCCGCCGACGCAGCCACACCTTATTTCATTTCTTGGGGAAATGTCCGCAGTGTGAATTGAGAAACGAGAGAGCGATTCGAAGCAAATCAGTAGAAGAAGAAGGAACGACGCGTCCCAGCCCTACCGCTTCGGTTCTCGAAGCGTACCACGTCGTCCCTCCCCCTTCAACTTCGCGGAACTTGTTAGCCCGCACTGGCATACTCTCAAACACACGCTGCTACATCCATACACCGAATCTTGTAATCGTTTTTCCCTTTTAATGTACGCTCCCCGGTCCCCTTTGGGACACGCGCAAGCGCCGATTTGGCTGGGCTTCGCACACTTTTTGGTTCGTACAGGCAATAACTGTCGGTTCTCCGACACTTCGCGTCCTTTGGTCTGTCCACTCTCTAGTAATTGCCCCCCCAACACCCGAGCGTCTTCCGGCGCGCACGGGTCGGAAGCTGGAAGAGAGGAGCCGTGAACGCAGCAACAGCAGCATTGGCCGTCCTACTATTGGTCGGCGCGGGGCCCCGCGCCGTTCCGCAGGAGCAAGACAACGAGTCGCAGCCCGTCGACCAAGTTGAAGTGACAAAAGCCACCGGCACCGTCAAGAAGGTGGATACGGACAGGCGCAAGCTTGTCGTTCACCTGGATGACGGCAGGACCAAAACCTACCGCGTCGACAAGAGCGTCAAGAACCTCGATCAGTTCCACCCCGGAGACCGCTTGCAGGTATCCTCCACCGAAGAAATCATCATGATGGCCGACAAGTCGAATGACGGCGTCGCCGCCGTAGCCAAATACGGCACCGTCGCGGTTACGCCCGAAGGCGAGACTCCCGCCATCGTCAAGGTGGACACCACCGAGATAACGCGAAGAATTGCTTCCTTGAATCCGCAAAAGCGCCGCATCACCTTTGAAGACCCGCAAGGCAAAAAGCGCACCCTCAAGCTCAGCCACAAAATCAAAAATCTGGATCAGGAAGCCTGGCGAGACGCTCAACATGGCGGTCACCGACGAGGCGGCCATCGAACTCTCGTAAAGTGATCTTGCGTTATTTAAAGGAAAACTGGCGCGCCCGGAGGGACTCGAACCCCCGACCCTCTGCTTCGAAGGCAGACGCTCTATCCAGCTGAGCTACGGGCGCGCTGAGGTCAGTATAACCATCGGAATCGGTTTCTGACTATTTCGCCGCAAATACCAACACGGCGGGTATCCCATATGCGGAAACAATGCTCGCACGCAACTAACGGTCACCTCCGGCTGCACCGCATCCAGCTGATATTCGATCCTGCCATTTTTCAACGGTATCGCGTACAGCCGTACCATCTGCACCGAGGCGAAAGCGTTTCCCAATCGCGGGTATGCCGCGCGCAACCGGACGGCCGCATAATCGCCCACATAAACGATCGTGCCCAGCGCAACGGCGAGCACCAGCGCGCGCTTCACGAAATTCCATAACTGGTTCAAGCGTTTGCTCTTTCGGCGCGCGCTGCCCGTGCTTCAGCGCGGCTCGGACTTGCCTTCCCGGCTCGCCGCTTCTTTCGATTCCAGCACTGCCGTTCTCACCAGGCTCTTGTCCGCTTCCGCCAGCACCGGATCGCGCCGCCGCTGCAGGTCCGCGACGCTGGGGACCACGATTTTGTCCGGGATAATCCCTGTGCCCTCCAGCTTCCGCCCCTTCGGCGAGAACCACAGCACTTCGCTCATTTCCAGCACGCCGCCGCCCTTCATCACCCGCGGCTTGGCGATTCCCAACACACAACCGCAGGACTGGCTGCCGATGACTTTTGCGCGCAGCGTGTCTTGCATGCCCGCCGCAAACACTTCGGAGGAGCTCGCCGAATGCGCATCCACCAGAATCACCACCGGCCCGGAATAAATCTGCTCCCCGGGACGTCCCACATACAGCTGCAGCGGCAGCTTAAACAATCCAACATATGAAGAAAGCGGCTTCCCGGTCCTCGTCGAATCCTTGGCGAACAGCGTCTTCCTGCCAAAGAAATAGCCTGCGATGGGCAGCAACACGGCCAAGTCACCGCCGCCGTTGCGCCGCAGGTCTACGATCAATCCCGGCGCGTCGCGGAACTTTTGCAGCGCCTGACGAAATTCCTTGGTAATCGGACGTTGAAAGCCGTCAAACCGAATGTAGACATTGCCGGACGGAAGTACGTGCGTGGTGACTTCCGGCGCCGCTGAATAAATCTGCCTTCGCACGCTTACCTCGAATACCGACCCGTCCGCGCGCTGCAGCGTCACCTTCACCGGACTGTCTGCCGGGCCTGCGAACACCCGGTTGTAGATGAACCAGCGTGTCGCGCGTTCGGAAGAAGACGGCAGCCGCTTCTTCTCAATTTCCGCGACGCGCTCCGCCACCGGCGTATCATTAACCCGCAGCACCACCATGCCCTGCTCGACTCCGGCGTGCGCCGCATCGGTTCCCGGAATGACGCTGGTGACCACGGTTTTACCGTCGACGTCATCGACGCTGAAGCCCACCGTGACCCCTTGCTGCCGGCGAAAATTCTTCCATTGTTCCGGCGAGTTGAAGCGCGTGTGCGCGTCGTGCAACTCGCTGGTCATCTGGCTCATCAGCGCGTAGAACTCTTGATCGCTTTTGGTTGCTTCCACCAGGGGCGTGTAGCGCTGACGCACTTCCTTCCAGTCCACGCCGTTGTACGAAGGGTCGTAGTAATGGTTATAGATTTCCTTCCAGATCTTCTCGAAGACTTCCTTGCGGTCCTTGGCGGTTAAGAGTTCCTTCGGCGCGGATTCGGACACGGCACCTGGAACTTGCGGCGTGGCGGGTGGATCTCGTCGTTCCTGAGGGAGTGTGGTGGTGGCAAAAATCGACAGCAGCAGGAATAAGGCCAGCCTACGACGAATTCGCCGTGACTTATGGGGTGCTGGGCTCATCTGTTTATCCGCTCAGCTACGTTGGACTCGCATCGGACGGCTCGTTTGCAAACAGGCGCGCCAGCTCCGCGTGCTCCATCACCACCGCAGGGTCGCGCTGAATAGCGTCGAAATAGCGTTTCTGAAAGGCATCGCCCGATTCCGACGGCGCGAACATCTTGCGGGCCAGCATGATCGCGCTGTGCGTATCTTTCTCGGTCACCGGTTCCTCGCTGGACAGCGATTCGTCCAGGCGGACCACAAATTCCGAGAGATTATGCAGCCAGGCGAACTGCTCGTGATCGATCACCAGCCGGAAGAGCTCGCCCGTCGAGACGTGGCCATTGGCACGCTCATACTCGCGGCGTTCCATGTCCAGCAGCGTTTTGTGCAAGCGCAGGAGCGTCACGCGCAATGCCACCATTTTTTGCCGCGCGGGGTTTTGCGGTCCGCCGTTGTCGGCGGCATAGAGGTCGGGTGCGCTCATACCTGGCGCACCGCTCCGTGCGCCAAGTTTATTGTCCGACACAATGCCGCCAATTTCCAGAGTGTAAGAAGCTTCTTTACTCATGGTAGCGCTGCTCGCCCACCGGCAGCGGAATCGGCAGGCGGTTTTGCGGGGGAGGCAGTGGGCACGTGGCGTAGGGCGTATACGCGCACGGCGGATTCTCCAGCCGGTTGAAATCGAGCACTAATTCGCCAGGTTTGTCGAGTCCGTGGTCTGGGAATCCTGTGTACAGAAAGCGGCAAGCGCCATAAGTAGTCGTGGCGCTGGTCGTGTCGCGCAGCACGAAAAACAGCTTGGCCACTTCCGGATCCTCCAAAATCGGGTCTAGCCGGTACGTTTTTCCGTTCAATGTGAATTCGGCAGAACCCGGCACTTGCGCCGGATAGCTGGTGCCAATCAGCGTCGCGATGGTGAAAGTCTTCTGCGGAGCGTAGGGAGCCCAGTGCGCCGCCACGCGATATGCCTCGTTCGGTGCGTACCATTTCAGCCCGTGAAATCCCGTCAGCGCGGCGGACTTTGCATCCTTGATACGCAGCGCAAATCGCTCTCCCCGATGAATGACATACATGTTCAGCGTTCCAATTGTTAGGCGCGGGTTATTTTTGTCGTGGTCCGGGTCAGTGTGCAGGTTCTGTGGCTGAACCGGCTTGCCATCGATTAGAAATCCCGCCGGAAAGCCACCTGCCGGAGGATTCAGCGTGATGGTCTCGCCGTCCAGATGCAGCACGCCGAGGTGCGCAGGGCCACTGGAGGGCAGATGGATCTTATTGTCCTTGGCGCAGCCCACGGAGTTGTCGCCCGGCTCCAGCCATTCGAGTCCCGCGAGCGCCAGCCATCCATCCGGCTTTTGCAATTCGGCGGCATGCTGCTCCCGCCATGAAGTGAGTTCTCGTTGCCGGTCCGCGTCTCGCGCCAGTGCCGCTGAGGCGAGACGCGTCGAAAGTGGGACAGCCATTTCTGGCTGTCCGGTGGTGACCGCAAGCATCGCAAGTGCCAATGCAAATGCCATCCACGGCGCGATCACAGCTTTCTTTGGCAGCGTCGTCATCGCCATCGTCTCCGTTAGTTGCGCAACCAACGCAAAACGTTACGTCTCCTGCGTGCCGCGAATGCTATTTCGACACCTTCAAGAAAACGACTCCATGCTTCGGAACTTCCGCGGTGTAGGAATTTTGCACCGTGCCGAGGTCTTTGTGCGCCCACAGATCACGCAGCTTGCCCGATGCCGGCGCGCCGATGGTTTTGAAGTCCAGCGTGATCTTCAGCGCCGATTCGCCGCGATTGAACAACCCCGCGGCTTGCGAACCATCCGCCAGCGGCTTCACCCAAATCTCCAGCGGCCCTTCGTCCCATACTCGATGGCCCTGTACGCCCTTCGCGTCCTGGTCCACCGCGATCACTTCCGGGTTCGTCAGGATGGCTTTCGTTTCCTCGGACATGCTGCGGATGTCGTTTCCAGCGAGCAGCGGCGCGGCCAGGATGGCCCACAGCGCCATATGCGTCAGATACTCCTCGTGCTTCATCCCGCCGTTCCCGACTTCCAGCATATCGGGATCGTTCCAGTGTCCGGGTCCGGCGAATTTTCCCAGTCCATCTTGCGAGAAGCCGATTAACGACATGCTGTCATATTTGTCGCTGATGTCTCCGGTCGTGCGCCAGAGATTTCCGGTGCGCGGTCCCCACGTCCACGGAGCCTTCACACCCCAATTGCAGATGCTAAAGACGATCGGCCGCCCGGCTTGCGCGATCGCATCGCGAAATTTCGGGTATTGCACATCGGGCTCGATCCCCTCGGCGTAGCACCAATCGATTTTCACGTAATCGACGCCCCAGGCGGCGTACGTCTTTACGTCTTGCGCTTCGTGCTCGTAGCTTCCCGGTCGTTTCTGGCAGGTCATCCGCCCCGCATCGGTGTACACGCCGAACTTCAAACCCTTCGAGTGCACGTAATCGGCGAGCGGCTTCATGCCGTTGGGAAAGCGCTCCGGGTCGACAACGATCGTGCCGTCGGCGGCACGGCTCACCTGCCAGCAATCGTCGATGTTCACGAACTGGTAGCCCGCATCTTTCATCCCGCTGCTGACCACCGCGTCTGCCATTTCACGAATCAGCTTGTCGCTTACATCGCATCCGAACTTATTCCAACTGTTCCACCCCATCGGCGGCGTGGCTGCAACAGGCTTAGACTGCGCAGCGGTGCCCTGCGGCAACGCAAAGATGAGCAATAAGCCAAGCGTTGTGAGCAGAAGCAATGCGGCTCCGGGCCGCAGACACAAGTCTCTCGCGGTTACGTTGTTCACGATCACCTCCGTTTTAGACGCGCAGATTATAAGGCCAGTGCTCGTGTCCCTCGCCTATTTCTTTGCGGAATCGCGTCTCTTGGCTAATCCCAGGTTGAACGCGCTAAGCCGATTTTCTGGACCGCGATTTAGCCATATAGTGGCGATCCAGCCCCTCACGGACCAGTGTCTTGATTACCGCTTGACGGCTGATGTTCAGTTCCTTGGCGGCTCCATCCAGCTCCCTTAGCATGGCCGCCGTGAAATCGACATTCACTCGCTGAATGGGCTCCATCATTCTCCCGGAGTTGGTGAAGAAGCGAGATACGTCTTTTCCCCTTTCTGCCAGGCGGGCGATTGCTTCGGCCGTTGCCACGTTCGATCTCTTACGAGTTTTCTTCATATAAGTTCCTTTCTTCGCGCGTCGATCGCCACAGGGTAACCAACCGGAAGTATTCTCCTTGGGCGTCTTCGCGGATCTCGAAGATTACTGAATACATTCGAGCGCCTACCCAGCCGATAGCTCGGTACTGCTGCGGTGAGTCTACGCGCTGATCCAGATAATGCGGATGCGAGAAAATTTCCTGAGCTTCTTCGAAGCCAATGCCTCGCTTTGGGTTTGCACGTAGTGCCTCACTTTTTCGCGCGTCAAAACGAAATCGCATTGTCGGTATAACAGTTATACCATGGAACGGAGGACTGAAAGGCCTGCTTATGAGTGATTGAGCAGCAGGGTGTCCACTCGGCGGCTTACGTCGCGGAGGTAGGCCTCGTCGCCCGCTGGGAGTTCCACCGTGGCGCTGCCCGTGTAGTGGATTGCGGCGAAGGCTTCGCGCACAGCGGCCCAATCGATGTCACCTTCTCCAAGGTTGACCCATGCGTAGCTGTCTTTGTTGCGCTTGAAATCCTTGAGGTGCACCTTGACGATGCGCGGACCGAGCGTGCGAATCCAATCCTGCGGATACCCATACAACACGACATTGCCAACATCGAACCACGCCTTTACCCACGGGCTCTGAAACTCATCGATGTAGCTGGCCATCTCCAGTGGGCTGAGCAGAAACCGGTTCCAGACTTCTTCGATGGCGATTACAACCTTTAACTCTTCGGCGAGAGGGAGAAGCTTGCGGATCTCGCGTTGCGAGCGGGTCCACGCATCGCGGTAGGAAGTCTGCGGATCCAAAACCGCGGGAACGAGCAGTACAACGTCGGAGCCCCAGAGCTTCGCGTTGTGAAGAGACGTGCGTATGCCAGCGAGACTCTTTTCCACGACGGCGGGGTCGTCGGAGGACAGCGGATATTTCCAGTGATCCATGTTCATGACGGAATCGATGCGAATTTCCGCTGCGTCCGCCGCCTTCTTTAGTTCTTCGGCTTTGTGCTCGTCGGGTTGCGTCGGAGCTTGCAGGACCTCGAAGCCGATTTCGCGAGCGAGTTTAAGCCGGTCAGCGTAAGACAGATTGGCCGGCAGCATGTCGAGGAGTATGCCCTTCTTGATCGGCAGCGCCGCTGGAGATGGAGTCGTTGCGAAGAGATTTTTGGCGAGCGCACTAGAGAAAGTTGCCGCGCAAGCAGCGCTCGCGGAAGATTTCAAGAATTGCCTTCGCGATTCGTGATGCATTACCCCTCCAGGTCGAAGCATTGTAGGGGACGTTGTAGTGGCGCGCTTCAGTTCACCCTGAGGTACGAAGGGCGCGTCCCTGCACGGACTTTAGTCCGCTTCGCGCGAATCTCACCCCAACTTCTTCAAATCAATCCCCGGCTCCAACACCTCGGTAGACTTCATCATTTCGTCCCACGTAATCTGGCGACCCTTGTAAGCCGCAGTGCGCGCCAGAATGCACGAAATCGCAGCCTCCGCACCGTTATCCGCCTGATTGTCAAACTTGCCGCTGCTAATGCTTTCCACAAACGCCTTTTTCTTCTCGCGGTCCGCGAATTCCAGGTTGGAAATGAAATTTCCCGTGACCGAGAAGGCCTGTGATTCGGGTTTATCTTTTGCAGGCGTCGTCGGGGCTTGCCAGGGTTCGTCGCCCCAGATTCCGAGCGCTCCGGTGTAAGGAGATTGCGAAACGCCCTTGGTGCCGAAGAAACGTTCGGTGACGTCCCACCATCCCTTCGCGAATTGCGTCGAGCTGAATGTCACGTCGACGTTCTCGGGATAGTGAAACAGCACGTTGTAATTTCCAAACGCATCCCCGTCCGAAGCGGGACGCCCTTGACGGCCGCCAGTTGCGGAAGCCTTGAGCGGATGCGCCTTGAGAATCCAGTTGCAGATGTCGATCACGTGAATGTTCTGCTCGACGATGATGTCGCCCGAAAGCGCGCGATCGTACACCCAGTTGCGCAGACGCCGCTCGGTGGGTGAAGCGTTGGGCCACGCCGGCCGATCGATGTAGCCGGTGAGATAGTGCGCTTCGCCGCAGACGATGTTGCCGAGCGCGCCGTTGTGGATGCGGCGGACGAGCTCGACGAAGGGAGGACAGTCGCGAATCTGGAATCCGACATCCAGGCTGAGTTTGCCTTCGGCGCGCTTGCCGGTTTCGATGACGCGCAGCGCGCCGGGGACGTCCACCGCCACCGGCTTTTCGAGATAGACGTGCTTGCCGGCGGCTACGACGGTTTCAAGATGCTGCGGATGAAAGTACGGAGGCGTGGCGATGACGATGGCGTCGACTTCCTTCGAGTGCGCGATTTGCTGGTATGCGTTGGGGCCGAGAAAAAGTTGCGACGCGTCAATGTCCGTATAGTCTTTGACCCGCTGGAGCTGATCGAAATGCGCATGGGCCACATCAAGTTGATCGCGGAAGAGGTCAGCCAGCGCGACCACGCGCGCGTTGCCGGTATCGATCAGGTTTGTGGCGTCTTCCGTGCCGCGTCCCCCACAGCCCAGCAGACCAACGCGCACTGCGGAGTTGGCCGCCGTGCCGTGAACGAGCGACGGCTTGATGAACATCACGCCTGCTGTGGTGGCGGCGGTTCTCAGAAATTTGCGTCGGTCAACTTTGTCTGAGGAGTGTTGCGGCATACGTCCTCCAGGTGATTGGGGAGGATTGTACGCGGGCTTGGCTCGGGGAAGAACTTAAAAAGCTAGCTTCGGTGAAACGACGGCCAGACTATACCGCGTAAAAGCGGTAGCCCTTCTGCGCCTGGGTAACTAAATTGGCGCACTCCATCGGCGATAGGCGGACGGTAACCAGATTCCACTGGAATATAAATGACGAACAGCTTATACTATTGAGCGTAGAAACCTACGTCTGGAAACCTCGCGGCAGCTCAGTTGAGCTTGCCGCGTTTTTGTTTTCCTTGAGGTCGTCTGCCTGCCAGATCCTTGGTTTCGTCTGAGATCCAACTCCCGAAAAAGGCCCTCGCATTTGCACAACTTTGGTGCAATTCCAAGTCCTTTAGAATCTGCACTTGCAGATGGCCCGCGGATCTGCGGCAAACAAAGGGCTTACAGGAAAGCTAAGCCCTTTAGAATGCGCAGTTACAAAAACAGGGGGGGAGGGGGGCGCACAAATTTAACGGCAGGCGAGAAAGTTAGGTCGCTTCCTCCGTGACCTCTGTGCTCCACTCTCAGTGAACTCTGTGTTAAGTCTTTGGTCCGTCTGACCGTGAGCTACTTTGGTTTGCGGCGCTTGATTAGGATTACGGTACGCTTGCGGCGCTTTATCACTTTTACTTTGGCGGGAAGGATTTTGTTGGTGGCGGCGTAACCGGCGCGCTCGAAGGCTCGCCACATGTACCAACTGGCGACGGTGCGGTAGGGGCGCCAGCGTTCGCCGAAGGCTAGGAGTTCTTTCGGCTTGGGCATATGTTTTTTGCCGTACGTCACCGACCAGCCTTTTTTTACACCGAGGTCGTGGATGGGAAGGACGTCCGGGCGGCCTAGATTGAAGATGAGAAACATCTCGACGGTCCAGGCGCCGATGCCGCGGACGGAGTCGAGGCGCTCGACGAGCTCTGCGTCCGACATTTTTTCGGCTTGCTCGCGGGTAGGAACGATGCCGTCGATGGTTTTGCGGGCGAGATCCTTCATGGCCAGGACTTTTGCTCCGGAGAGGCCGGCTTTGCGCAGCGCGGACGTGCGGAGCTTCAGCATTTGCTCGGGCGAGGGAGGCCGGTCGTTGCCGCTGAGGGCTTTAATGCGCGCGAAGATCGTAGCGGCAGCTTTGCCGGAGATGGATTGGTAAGCGATGGATTCGAGTAGGGCTTCATAGGGAGACTGCGCGGCGTCCATGTCGGTTTGGAACTGCGCAGTCTCGGCGATTAGCGCTGCGAGTTTTTCGTCGCAGGAGGAGAGGTGGCGCGTGGCTTCGGCCAGATCGAAGGGGAGGGACATGGGGAAAAAAGATAGCAGACGGACTAAGAAAAAGATAACGCAGAGACGCAGAGGGCGCTGAGATTCGCAGAGAAGAGGGAAAAAGATTTAACACAGAGGCCACTGAGGGAAGAGCACAGAGATCGCAGAGAAGTCAGGGTTTGGCGCAAGTTTTAGGTCGTTCACTCTGGTGTAAAGGTGGGCCATGGTTTCGCGGAATTGTTTTTCTTGGGCTTGCAGTTGCGCGCGCTTTGCGTTTCTGGAGGCGTCTACGGGCGTGTCCGAGTCTGGCAGTTCAGCGGGCAGTGGAGGGGATCAACCGGGGTCCTGGGCCGGGTTGTAAGCATCGGCGGTGAGGATTGAAGCAGTAGGAATGAGCTGGAGACTCCGGCTAGGTTTTTGAGGAAGGAGCGGCGGGTGTCGAGCATGATCACCTCCGATGGAGAACGTATCCGAAGAGATGATTTACTCTAACCGTTTCTGGTGACGCCAGGAAAGCAAGCTCCAGATCAAACAGGCTGAGGCCCCGCCTATCACTAGTGCGTAGAAGTAGATCGAGAAATCATCGACGCGATATCCGTTTTTCTCATAGTCCAAATGCCATCGCTGCTTTTTGATGGAAGTACCAATAGGCATGCTCCGCGGCAAGAAAGCGTCGGTGGGGCCGGCTGTGTAGACACTTTCACGGCCGTCCGCTCCGCGTAGCGTATATTCCGTGGCGTATCGTGGCGCACCGGTTGATGGAATATCTCGACTCGAAACGACAACTCCTTCCACCTGTGTCGTGAGGCGAACTCCGACCGTTTCGTATCCGAATCCCCAAAGTATAAAAAGCCCGAAGAATAGGAGGACCTTCGGGCTGGGACCCGTTTTGCCTCCTATCAAACTCACGGTCCTGGGATCTAGCTTCACGTGCGCAGTCTCATATCGATTAGTGTATGAGCTTTCTCAGGGAGAGCTACGATGTCGTAAGTGTCCGTTCCTTCGCTGATACTAGCGAAAAATCGGCGAACCACGACCGCTTGGCGCATTGGCAGGTGGAAATTGGAGGCTACCTCTGTCAGTCCGGGCGCGGGAGAGGGGTGTGGTACTATTTCGGGTTTATGCAGACGGGAATTATTGGACTGGGGCAGGTTGGGAAGACGACGCTGTTTCGGATTTTGACGAAGGCCAATGTCGAGGGCAAGGCTTCTTCGCAGGCTACGCATGTTGGCGTGGCGAAGGTGCCGGAGCCGCGGCTCGTGGAACTGGCCAAGCTGTACAACCCTAAGAAAATTACCTACGCCACGGTGCAGTATGTGGATTTGGGCGGGATGCAGAAGGAACGCACGCGGGATGCGCTGGCTTCGTTGCGCGATGTGGATACGATTGCGCATGTGATTCGCGTTTTTGACGATCCGAGCGTGCCGCATGCGGCGGGGAGCATCGACCCGTTGCGGGACGCGACGAATCTGGATTTGGAGTTGCTTCTTGCGGATCACGACCAAGTTGTGCGGCGGCTGGAGAAGCTGGAAAAGGATTTGAAGAAAAAGCGGGAGCCTGCGCTGGAACTGGAGAAGACCGCGCTGGATAAATGCAAAGCGCATCTGGAAGCGGAAAAGCCTTTGCGCGAATTGGAATTGACCACGGAGGAGCGGAAGTCGATCGGTGGGTTTCTGTTTTTGTCGCATCGGCCGATGCTGTATGTGCTGAATTTGGGAGACGATGAGGCGGCCGAGTTGGCGACGGCCGTGGAGCGGCACAAGCTGGGCGCGCTCGAAGGGCGGAAGAATACGGCGGTGGTGGCGGTTTGTGGGCGGCTCGAGGCGGAATTGGCGGAGATGGAGGAGAAGGAAGCGGCGGAGCTGCTGGCTTCGTATGGATTGAAGGAGCCGGGGCTGAACCGGCTGATTCGCGCGACGTATGACTTGATGGGATTGATTCAGTTTTTTACGGCGGGGGAGCCGGAAGTGCGGGCTTGGACGATTCGCAAGGGAGCTACGGCGTCGAAGGCGGCGGGAGAGATTCATAGCGATATTGAGAAGGGATTTATTCGGGCGGAAGTGGTGCGCTGGAATGATTTGCTGGCGGCGGGAAGCATTGCGGCGGCGCGGGAGAAGGCGCAGGTGCGGCTGGAGGGGCGAGAGTACGTGGTGCAGGAAGGCGATGTGATTTTGTTTAGACACTCGGGATAAGGCGAAGAAAAAGAATTAACACAGAGGGCACTGAGTTAGGACACAGAGGGCACAGAGTTAGAAGCAGAGGACTGGGAAGCGTATGGCGCCGGGCAATCGCTTCCCATTTGGGCGACAGGAACAGGGCCATCGTTGCACCGTTGAAGCGGCAGCAAGACAGCCGCACTCCAAATGAATCACGAACTTCCAGCGCGGGTGGGGATGGCGGCGGGGCTTGGGGTTGTGGCCGCGGCGGGGAATTTGCTTGGCGGCTTATTCGTGGTTCGGCGGGATTGGCCGCGGCGTTTCCTGCACTACTTCATGGCGCTTGGCGCAGGGTACATGCTGGCCGTGGCGTTCACCGACGTGATTCCGGAGTCGGTACGCATTGGCGGGCAAAGCGCGTTTTTGCTTGTGCTGATCGGATATTTCTTGGTGCATTTATTCGAGCACATTCTTGCGCCGCATTTTCATTTTGGCGAAGAGACGCACACGGAGATGATGGGGCATCACCGGGCGCGGACGGTGCTGTTTGGATTGGGGATTCACACATTTTTTGATGGCGTGGCGATCGCGGCCGGATTCTTAGTCTCGACCTGGCTGGGCACGGTAATTTTTGTGGCGATATTTCTGCACAAGTTGCCGGAAGGGTTTACGATTGCATCGGTGGTACTGGCGAGCGGGCAGAGCCGCGGAAAAGCGGTGGCGGCCGCCGGCGCGCTGGGAGCGGCTACACTGTTAGGTGTGTTACTGACAAGCTTGCTGCAGGCGCAGTTACGGTATGCGCTCCCGCTATCCGCCGGAGTTACAGTATATGTGGCTGCGACGGACTTGCTGCCGGAGGTCAACCGGGAACCCGGGTGGCGGACGGCACTACTGGTATTTGGCGGAGTGGCGAGTCTGTTGATTCTACAATGGTTAGTGCGTGTGTAAATTCGCTCTAGTTTCGCTTCCTTTTTCCCTAAGCTCGCAACTTTCTGAGAAATCAGGTGTTTGCTAAAGTGTGGCGGCGATGGCCAGGTCCGACGTCCAATTAATGCTGGACGTGAAGGCGGGCGATGAACAGTCGTTCGCACTTCTGCTCCAGCGCTACAGGAGTCCTCTGGTCAATTTCCTGTACCGGATGGTGCGCAACCGGGAACAGGCGGAAGATTTGGCGCAGGAAGTTTTTATCCGCGTGTACCGAGCGCGGGCAGAGTATGTGCCGAGCGCGAAGTTCACGACCTGGTTGTTCCGGATTGCGACGAACCTGGCATTGAACTCGATACGGGACACGAGGCATCAGCGGATGGAAATTTCGCTGGACACGCCGGTGACCGCGGATGCGGAAGAAGGGGCCGAGCGGACCTTGGATGTGGCGGATAAACATCCGGACATCGAGCAGCACCTGGTGGAGGAAGTGCGGAAGGCGATGATACGTCGCGCGATCGACAAGTTGCCGGAGAAGCAGAGGGCGGCCGTGCTACTGCACAAGTATCAGGAGCTGGACTACGGTGAGATCGCGAAGATTTTATCGTGTTCAGAGAGCGCGCTGAAGTCGCTGTTGTTTCGGGCGTATGAAGCGTTGCGGGTGGAGTTGGCGCCGTTGGTGGCGGGAACTAAGTAACCGATTTTAAGAATTAGGAATATAAGAATAGAGGATGGAAGACATGAGTTGCGGTCGAATGGAAAAGCACATGATGCCGTATGTGGACGGGCGGCTGAAGGTTAGCGAGCAGCGCGAAGTAGAAGCGCACCTCGCGGCTTGTCCGGCTTGCCGGCTGCGCGTGAATGAGTTTCGCGCGGTTTCGGGATTGTTGGACGAGCTGCCGCTGATCGAGCCTTCGAGCGCGTTTGATGCGCGGGTGCGCGCTCGCGTGGCTGCGGAGCCGGTGAAGCAAAGTTGGTGGGCGGAGTTTTTGCCGTCGCCGCGAGCGGTGCTTGCGGCTTCGATGCTGGTGCTGGCGACGATTTGGATTAGTTCGCGGCCGGTGACACAGGTGAACAACACCGGTGGCGCTGGCTCGACTGCGCAGGCTATCGATCCAAACGATTTGCCGGTGCTGGAGAACTATGACGTTTTGGCGAATTTCGAGCCGCTGACCGAGCTGCCGCAGCCGGTACAGACCGATGAACCGGACGAAGGTGATAGCAACCGGTCGATGTAAGCGCAATGAAACTGGGATTCCAACTCGGAGCTTGGTTCTGCGGGCTGGGCCTTAGCGCGGCGCTGCTGGTGCCTTATGCGAATGCGCAGGGTAACCCATCGAACGACCGGCCTCCAGCGAGACAGCAGGCGCCGCCGCAGCAGCGGCGTGAAGCGAACCGGCCGCTTCCCCGCAATGATCGGCCCCAGGGTTCCTATCATCCGCAGGGGCCGCGCCCCTATGACAACCGCAGGGATACCCGGCCGCAAGCGCCGCCGCCGAATGTGCAGGAACGTTTGCGGAACATGAGTCCTCAAGACCGTCAGCGGCTGGCGCAGAACGAGCAGCGGTTGCGGAGTCTTTCGCCAGCGCAGCAGCAGGAGCTTCGTGATCGCGCGCGCGTCTGGCAGAAGATGACGCCAGAGCAGCGGGAGCACATCCGCAATGACGTGCTGCCGAAGTGGAAGCAGTTGCCTGCGCAGCGGCAGCGAGCCATTCAGCAGCGGCTGGGCGTGCTGCAGAACATGCCGGAGTCCGCGCGTAACCGGCACCTGAACGATCCGAACTTCACACGCGGGATGAACGAAGAAGACAAGCAGTTGTTGCGGGATTTGAGCCATCAGCACGTTGGCGGGGCGCCGGAGCAGGCGCAGGTGCAGTAGCTGTCAGCCTTCAGCGGTCAGTTCTCAGTCCTCAGTTCAAGAAAAAGCTTCCCCAAGGATTTCTTTTCAATCGCGCGGAGAATTTGTGATTGTGCTTGGCTGGGGCGCAGCGGTGCTGCGCCCCTACAGGACGCAGGGCAAATTGGTTTTCAGACGCCTGGTTCGCCGATTGACAATGACTAGCTACCCGCGTCATCGTGAATAATTGCGTGCGCCGCAACGGGCGCTCGGTGTCCAATTTACGGAGGAATTTCCCGCACGTGTCCACGCGCTTTCGCGCTTTGCAACATCGCAATTTTCAACTTTTCTTCGCCGGACAACTTATTTCGCTCATCGGCACCTGGATGCAGTCGACGGCGCAACTTTGGCTAGTCTACAAGTTGACGAATTCCGCGGCGCTGCTCGGCGTCTTCGGCTTTGCCAATCAGATTCCCATTTTATTGCTGGCTTCGATCGGCGGATACGTTGGAGACCGTTACAACCGGCACCGCGGCGTGATTGCCACGCAGACGGCGTCGATGATCCTGGCATTTCTGCTGGCGGCGCTGACGCTGACCGGAGCGGTTCACGATGCGCGCGGCGCGTGGGTGATTATTTTCATCGCGTTTCTGGTGGGCACTGTGAACGCGTTCGATGTGCCGATCCGGCAGGCGTTTTTAGTGCAGATGGTTGGCAAAGAGGATTTGCCGAACGCGATTGCCCTGAACTCGTCGATCTTTAACGGCGCGCGCGTGGTGGGCCCGGCGATTGCGGGTTTTGCGATTGCGTGGATTGGCGAGGGCTGGTGCTTCTTTTTGAACGGAGTGAGCTTTCTGGCGGTGATCATCGCGCTGCTGGCCATGCGTCTGGCGCCAGTGGAACGAAAACCGAGCACGGAGTCTCCGCTCCGCAGCTTGATGCAGGGATTTCGCTTTGCGATGAGCGACGTGCCGATCCGGTCGGCGCTGCTGTTGTTGAGCTGGCTGAGCTTGCTGGGCTTGCAATATTCGGTCTTCCTGCCCATTTTTGCGGATCACCTTTTGCATGGCGGGGCGCGGGGCTTAGGCTTGCTGATGAGTGCGGCGGGCGTCGGCGCGGTCCTCGGTGCGCTGCACTTCGCGGCCCGAACGGAGTTCACCGGGTTGGCGCGATGGATTGCCGGGACGTCGACCGCGTGCGGGATTGGGTTGATTGTTTTCTCGCAATCGCGCGTGTTTTGGTTCTCGATGGTGGTGCTGTTTGTGGTGGGATTTTCGGCGACAGTGCAGATGGCGGCGACGAACACCATTATTCAGAGCCGCGTGCCGGACGAATTGCGCGGGCGGATCATGGCCGTGTACGCGACCATGTTCATGGGCGTGCAGCCGATCGGCTCCTTGCTGGCGGGAGGCATTGCCAAGCGCATAGGGGCGGCGCATACGCTGGGTATTTTTGGTTTACTGGTGCTAATCGGGAGTTTGGTATTTTTGTTTCGGGTGGTGATGCGGCTGCGGCGTCCGGTGGAGGCGACGGCTGCGCACACGGACTAGCGCATGATGAGTTCGATGTCTCGCAAGTTAGGACAGGAAGAACGTCCGATTAGACTTGGCAGCGGCGGAGTTCGGGGAGGCGGCCCATGAAAATCTCTAAAACAATTGTTCTTGCTCTGCTTATGGTCGCGGCGCCGATTGGCGCGGCCTTTTCGGCGCAGGTGGCAGGGAAGGAATATCTGGAGCCGTTTCCGGCGCACCACGTTATGGGGAACATCTATTTTGTGGGCAGCAAAGCGCTGGGCATCTACCTTATCGCCACGCCGCAGGGGCACATCCTGGTGAACGCCGGCCTGGAAGACTCGATGCCCGGTATTCAAGAGAGCGTGGCGAAACTGAGATTTAAATTCAGCGACATCAAGATATTGTTGATCAGCCATGCTCATTACGACCACGACGCCGGCGCTGCGCGGATCAAGGGATTGACGGGCGCCAAATACATGGTCATGGATGCGGATGTTCCGGTGGTGGAGTCCGGAGGCAAAGAAGATTTTTTCTATGGGCAGAGAAACGACATGCGTTATCCGCCCGCGCACGTGGACCGCGTGCTGCACCATGGCGACACGGTGACGCTAGGGGACGCGGTGTTAACAGCGCACCTCACTCCGGGGCACACCAGGGGTTGCACTACGTGGACGATGCAGGTACAGGACGGCCGGAAGAGCTATGACGTGGTCATTGTGGGAAGTCCCAATGTGAATGAGGGATACAAGCTGGTGAACAATGCGGCCTATCCGCAGATTGCTGACGATTACGAGCGGATGTTTCAGGTGTTGCGATCTTTGCATTGCGATGTGTTTTTGGGCGCGCATGGAAGTTACTACGGGATGGAATCGAAATATGCGCGACTAAAAGATGCCGACGCGAATCCGTTCATTGATCCAGACGGATACAAGAACTACGTGAATGAGCGGGAACAGGCGTTTCGCGCTGAACTGGCGAAACAACGTGCGGCGGCGCGATAGATGAGCTAGTTCTAACGCGAATGCTTTGAAGTGAGAGGCATTTCAGTTCAAGAAAAGTAGTCAGGCAGGATTGGGGCGGTACAGCCAGGCGGGGGCGGTGAGCGATCGCTCCGGGACGGATGGCTTGTTTGCTGCTTCCAGTATTACATCAACTTTTGCGCGCGTTGGGGCCAGAGAGCAGACGGGATCGGTAGCGGCAGGGTCACCGGCAATGAGCAGGGCTTGGCAGCGGCAGCCGCCGAAATCCAGCTCGCGGCGCTCGCAGGTTTTGCACGGTTCTTGCATCCAGGCTTCGCCGCGAAATTTTTGGAAGGCTTCGGAAGCTTCCCAGATTTCGCTTAGTCCGCGGTCTTTCACATTTTGAAATTTCATTCCCGGAATAATTTTCGCGGCGTGGCAGGGAAGTGCCTCGCCGGTGGGCGTGATGAGCATGAGCTTGCGTCCCCAGCCGCCCATGCAGGGCTTGGGATATTTCGCGTAGTAATCCGGCACGACGTACTCGATGCGGATTTTGCCGCGCAGTCGCTCCCGCGCGGATTTTAGCGTTTCGATGGAGCGATTGAGCTGGGCGCGCGTGGGCAGGAGGCGTTCGCGATTGGCGAAGGCCCAGCCGTAGTACTGCACATTGGCGAATTCGACGCGAGTGGCGCTGGAAGATTCGGCTAGCGCGAGCATTTCGTCGATCTGATCGATGTTGCTGCGGTGAATCACGAAATTCAGCGTGACCGCGACGCGAACTTGCTTGAGCCACTCGAGCACGCGGAGTTTTTGCGCATGTGCTTTGGTGCCGGAAATTTCGTTGGCGGCTTCTTCGCGGGCGCCTTGAAAGCTCAGCTGTAGGTGGTCGAGGCCGACTTCGATTAACTTTGCGAGGCGAGCTTCATCGAGCGGCATACCGGACGTGATGAGATTTACGTACAAGCCGGCGGTGCGGGCGGCGCGGACTAATTCGATGATGTCGGTGCGAGCTAGAGGCTCGCCGCCAGTGAGGTCGGCTTGCAGGACGCCGGCTTGGGCGGCTTCCTGGAAGACGCGCGTCCAGGTTTCCGTGGGGAGCTCGTTGGCGCGATTTTTTAGTTCGAGAGGGTTCGAGCAGTAGACGCAATGCAGCGGACAACGGTGGGTTAGCTCGGCGATCAGGGCTAGCGGGTTTGAGATTGCGGTGCTCACGATTGTTGGGCGCAAAGGTTAAGTTTAGCAGGGAGTGACGTTTTGTTCGGAGGCGGTTGCGGGTCGATTGCGATTTCGAGCGAAAAAGCCTCAGGTCCAAGAGGCGGACCCTTCGCGACTCAGGGTAAACCTGAGCTACACGGGCCTTTCATTCATGCGAAGTCTAGGGCGCGCTGGTCGTGTAAACGGGCCAAGTAGTCGAGGATGTCGGTCTCGACTTTTTTCGGTTCCGCTTTTGAGTAAATCTGCTGTAGCTCGCCGATGATTTGCTGCACGGTGTGCTTGCCGTCGCAACGCTGGACGATTTCGAGGCTGGGGCCGTTTAGGCGCAGGGCGCGTTCGGGCATGAGCAGGACGCGCTGCTGATTGTTTTCGCCGAGACGGCAGCCAAGCGCCAGGCGTGGATGCGCTTGCAGATCGGGACTCATCCGCCATTCTCGGGAACGAATGCGCCGGGTGGAGGCCAGCCAGGATTGACGTAGGCGAAGTGGAGAGCGTCGAGTTGGGCCCAGAGGATGTCGCATTTTGCGCGGAGGGCGGCGTGGGCTTGGTCTTGCTGTTCGCGCGTGTCCGCGTGCTTTACGACCCAGGCGAGCGCGAAGTTGGAGTCTTCGGGGGCTTGCGTCAAGCGGCCGGTGAAGTAGTCGAGGCCATTCGTGAGCCAAGGATAATGTTGACGCAGGCGGTCCATACGCAAAACGATCAATTTTTTCGAGAAGAGTTCAGTCAAAGAGGATGCTACGGCTTCGAGATGCGAGCGCGTCGAAACGAAATCAACGTAAGCCTGCACGGCGTAGCGCGTCGCGGGCAGGATGCCTTCGCCCCTTAACGCTTGCTCTCGGCGAACACCTGTGGCTTCGACAAGGCGGAGCCATTTTTCGATGCCGCCGGGCTTGGTGCCGTCGCCATCGTGATCGAGGATGCGTTTGCGCCAGGCGAGGCGGAAGGCGGGATCTTCGCTGCGCGCAAGAATCGCGGCGTCTTTGATGGGAATGCGGCTCTGATAGAAATAGCGATTGAGGGCCCAGGCTTGCAACTGGCCGCGCGTGAGCTTGCCTTCATGCATCAACAAATGAAACGGATGCTTGTGGTGGTAGCGCTCTTCGCCGATGGCGTGAAAGCCGGCGATGAACTCAGCTTCGGAGAGCGGTGGCCGATCGGATTTAGCGGCAGCTATGGTCATAACTCGAATTCCATTCCATCGTAGGCGATTTCGAAGCCGGCATCCAGCGCGGCGCGATGCTCGGCGCTGTCTTCATCGAGGATGGGATTAGTGTTGTTGATGTGGATCAGGACTTTTCGCCCCTTTGCGCTTTTCGGGAATTGCTCGAGCAAACCGTCGGCGCCGGATAAAGGTAAATGACCAATTTCTCGCGCGGTTCTTTTGCTGCGGCCAGTTCTGATCAGTTCGTCATCACTCCAAAAAGTGCCATCGATCAAGACCAGATCGCTGGAGGCCGCTGCTTTGGTCCATTCGGAATTGCGCCCAGAGAGGGAGGGAGCAATAAAGACGCTTTTTCCTTTTTGCTCAAAGACGAAGCCAAGGGCAGCGTCTTCGATGGAAAGAGCGCGTTGAAGTTCTTCGCTGACGTAATCAGGATATGAGCCGCCGAGCGGTATTGTGACGCAGAGGAAGGCTGGCGCTTCACCGGGACTTTCCGAGAGATGACAACCGAGGCGTCCTTTGCAGGCAAGCACCTGCCATTGCACGGGAGGATCAGCGCGGTCAAGAACGCCGAAAATTTTGTTCTCCTTTTTCAGAATGCGTTGCACGGCGGCCGCGGCGAACACGAAAAAGGATTGAAACTCGCGCAGGTGCAGGAGGCCCATCACGGAGTCGACGTCCGCAGACGGAAGGAAAACGCCAGCGATGGGCGAGTGAGGTTCTGACTTGGCCTGCGGAGCCAATTCTGGCGTGGCAAGGATTTGTGCGCGCAAGTCTGGGCTCGCGCACACCAAGAACCAGATATTTGCGTCAAGGTCGGGAGCGAATGCGATTTGCGTCTGCGTGCGCGCGGTGCCGCGCAAAGTGCCTTCGCGAAAACGGCGGCAATTCACACACGCGCAATTCCACTGGGGAAAGCCGCCCCCGGCCGCGGAGCCGAGGATTTTAATGCGCATGGTGACCCGCGCAGGGATGCGGCGAACAAAGGAGATATGAAATACAAAGAGCCCGCTTCCCTTCACGGCTCAGGATAAACAGAAAGCGGGCGCTACAAAGGCGTGCTTGACGAACTAGAGCTCGGCGTTGGCGTACGAACTGACTTCGCAGTTCAGGTCGATCTCTTCGTGCTGAGGGGTAACCCATTCCATGAGCGGCGCTCCTTGAGGGAAATCAACGACAAGCGGGAGCATAGCACGAGTGAAGGCATAGAGGAAGGGGGGAAAACCCTGATAGCCGCGCCAGAATCCAGGGGGCGCTCGCGGCGGGGCAGCGCGCCCTGTGGTCCGGAGGCCACAACGCCTGCATAAGGTGAGTGTTCGCTCATCCAGAACCAGGACACTAGGAATAGATTTTTCTCCCTCGCAAAAGCACAACCTATCGCGGTGATTTCCTCATATTTTGAGATATAGATGTGCTCAACTTTTTTTGAGCGCGCGTGCTTTTTCCTCTTGACAACAGCCAAAATCGACCTATGATGTGGCCAAGAGTGGGGCAAAGTGGGCAGCAGTAGAACATCGTAGAACAAAGTAGGCAGTCCTAGAGGGGTGTGGTGCAACCGGGCATTCGATACCACTTCTTCTTACTGACGGGCCATTCCCTATTCCAAGGGGCGGTCCAAGACGGGGCACATGAAGCTGCGGGGCAACTGTCCAGCGAAGGTGGACGAGAAGGGTCGTCTCAAAATACCCGCCGTGTTTCTGGATGCCTTGAAGGAGTACGGCAACCAGTTCTACATCACCAGCCCTACAGGCGAATCGGCGCGCATATATCCGATGAAAGTTTGGTCGGAAATCGAGGACAAGCTCGCGAAAGTGTCTTCGCAGAACCGCGCCAAGCGCAAATTCTTGATGCGCACCAGCTATTACGGGCAGACGGTGGAGCTCGACGGGCAGGGCAGAGTCTTAGTTCCCGCGGTGTTGCGCGAATCGGCGCAGATGAAGGGCGAAGTGGATGTGTTCGGGAACCTGGATTATCTCGAGGTGATGAACCATACGCGCGTGGTCGATAGCTTGAAGAACGAGCCGTACACAAGCGACGACGACAAGGCGCTGGAAGATTTGGGGATCTAAGCGGGGAAGCGGCGAGTGGCCCCACAAGAGGATTCGGGGCAAGCGACTGGCGAGCGGCGGGCGAAGAGAACAGAGCCGCACACGCCGGTGATGTTGGATGAGGTGCTCGAATGGTTGCGCGTAAAGCCGGACGGAACGTACGTGGACGCAACGCTGGGAGCCGGCGGGCACTCGGCGGCCATCGCGCAGAAGCTGATCTCTGGGACGACTCCAGGGGGCCTTTCCGGGCGACTGATCAGCCTGGACCGGGACGCACAGGCGCTGGAGCTGGCCAGGGAACGGCTGAAGACCTTTGGGGAGAGGGCGACGCTGGTGCAAGCGCCGTTCTCGAGGATTGCGGAGGTCGTGCACGAGTTGGGGATTCCCGGGGTGGACGGGGTCTTGGCCGACTTGGGAGTTTCGAGCATGCAGCTTGATCAAGCCGCGCGGGGCTTTTCGTTTCGCGAGGCGGGGCCGCTGGACATGCGCATGGATGCGGGAGACGAAGTGACGGCAGACGAGATTGTGAATCGCTGGGCGGAGAAAGAGATAGCCGACCTGCTCTATCGGGAAGCCGAAGAGCACGATTCCAGAAGGATCGCCAGGGCCATTGTACGCGCGCGGCCGATACGCGACACCGCGCACCTGGCAACGGTTGTAGCTGGGGCCCGAAAGCAATGGGGAAGGCAGAGACTGCATCCCGCCACAAAAACGTTTCTGGCGCTGCGGATAGCGGTGAATCGAGAGATGGAGGAACTCGGGCAGTTTCTTTCTCGGACCCCAGCTACTTTGAATTCAGGCGGGAGGTGGGTGGTGCTGACGTACCACTCGGGCGAAGACCGCCAGGTCAAGCAGGCGTTTCAACAGGGCGAGCGTGCGGGCACGCTCAAAGTGCTGACCAAACATGTGATCCAGCCGAGCGAAGCGGAAATCTCGGTGAACCCACGTTCGCGAAGTGCGAAATTGCGGTGCGCGGAAAGAGTCTGAGTATGACGCGTAGAAAGAAAAAAGCAGTCCACACGGAATTTCACACCGTGAAGCGGATCGATAATTCACGGCTGGTGCGCCACGCGGAGCCGGTGCGCATGCAAGGTTTCTATCGCACGGCGGGCTGGGGAGCGGTGATTGCCGTGTTTCTGATGTTTTACGTGTACCAGCATTTTCGCTGCATCGATTTGAGTTTTCAGCTCGAGGATTTGAAGGCCCGGCAGACGAAAATGTCTGCGTTCAATTCGGAATTGCGGCTGGAGATTGAGGGGTTGCGCGATCCCCGGCGTATCGATCTGATTGCGCGGCGGCAGCTTGGCTTGACGGAACCGCTGCCGACGCAGGTGCAGGAGTACGACGCACCGTCGGACTCGGAAGTGGCGGCGGTTCGCTACGTGCGCGCAAACCGTGCGCAGTGATTCGCGACTCCTTTCCGCCGCTCAGGATTTCAGCAATTCAAATTAACTTCCAACCGGAGCGCTTACTGACCTGAACCCGTCATGCGACAAAATCGAGTCCACGTCCGTTTGCTGATGGTTGCTGGCGTGGCTCTGCTGTGGACCACGGGAGTATTCGGGCGGCTTTCCTACCTGCAATTGATCAAGCACGGCGAGTACCTGGCGCGCGCACAGCGGCAGCAGCAGCGCACCATCGAAATCACGCCGAAGCGCGGAATCATCTACGACCGCAACATGCGGGCGCTGGCGATGAGCGTGCCGGTGAAGTCGGCGTTCGCGGTACCCGCGGAGATTGCGGACGAATCGCTGGCCGCACGGTTGCTTTCGGGCGTGCTCGGCGTGCCGCAGGACGTGCTTGAGGCGCGCATGGCTTCCTCGCGTTCCTTTGTTTGGATTTCGCGCAAACTCCCGCCTGAGAAAGTGGAAGCGATCGAAGGGCTGAATCTCAAGGGCGTTTATTTCCAGGACGAAAATCAGAGATTTTATCCGAAGCGTGATTTAGCCGCGCATGTGCTCGGTTTCGTCGATCCCGACGAAAAAGGCCTGGCCGGAATCGAGTACGAGCTAGACAACCAGATTCGCAGCAAGAGCGAAAAAATCGTGGTGATGGCCGACGCGCGGCAGCGCTGGTTCGATGGCGGCGAAGCGCAGCGGGAACGCGGCGCGAACGTGATACTCACGCTCGATGAAAAAATTCAGTACATCGCGCAGCGCGAACTGCTCGCGGCCATCGAAAAGACGCGCGCGATTGCCGGCAGCGTCATCGTGGTGAACCCGAACACCGGCGAGATTTTGGCCATGGCCAATTGGCCGCGCTTCAATCCCAACGCCGCGAATGAAGCCGCCTCGGAATCGCGCATGAATCGCGCGGTCAGCGCGCTGTATGAGCCGGGTTCGACCTTCAAACTGATCACGTTGGCGGCCGCCTTTGATCAAGACATTACCCGGCCAAACGAAGTTTTCGACTGCGAAAATGGCGCGATTTACATCGCCGGACATCGCATTCGCGATCACAAACCATTCGGGCTGCTGAATGTTGCGGACATTCTGGCGCAATCGAGCGACGTCGGCGCGATCAAGATTGCCGTGCGGCTCGGCGCGCCGAAATTCTACGAATACATTCGAGCCTTCGGCTTCGGTTCACCGACCGGTGTCGATCTTCCTGGCGAAAGCCGGGGTCTGTTGCACCGCCTCGAAAATTGGAGCGCGATTTCCATTGGCTCCGTTTCCATGGGGCAGGAGATTGGCGTTACGCCAATCCAGCTAATCACCGCTGTATCCGCCATCGCGAACGGCGGGTTGCTGATGAAGCCCCACGTTGTGCAGACGATCAAGCGCGGGGAGAGGATTGTGCCTGCGGAAGGTCCGCTGGCTGTTCCGGAGCCAAAGCGCGTGATCCGGCCAGAAACGGCAGCGACGCTGCGCCGGTTGATGGAAGGAGTCGTGTTGAGCGGCACCGGCAAGCTCGCGCGTCTGGACGGCTGGACTGCCGCGGGCAAGACCGGCTCGGCACAGAAAATCGATCCGGCGACAGGGCGCTATTCGCCGACGCAACTGATTGCTTCCTTCACCGGCTTTGCGCCCATCAGCAATCCCGCGGTGACCATTCTGGTTTCGCTCGATTCGCCGGTCGGTTTGCACGAAGGCGGCCAAGTCGCGGCTCCTGTCTTCAAGCGTATCGCCGAGCAGGTATTGTCGTATCTCGATGTGCCGCGTGACGTGCCGTTGAACCCACGATTGATTCAAGCCGCGTACAAGCGCCAAATCGCCGGTGAAGCCACCACGCTGGAGGATTTTTCCCCAACGGATTTCTCCGGGCAGCCCGATTTGCCTCCCGTGGCGTCCAACCAAGCTGAGCCCGAACCCAAGTCTCACGCTCCTGAAGTCGCCATGGCTGCCGACGAGGGCGGCGACATCTCCGTGCCCGATTTTTCCGGCAAGACGATGCGCGAAGTCACCGAGATGTGTTTGCATCTCGGGCTCGAGCCGCTGGTGGTTGGAAGCAATCTTGCTATTGAACAACACCCGGAGGCTGGGACCCAGGTGCGGCGCGGCGCGAAGGTAACCGTGCAGTTCGGCACGCCGTCGCCGGCGAAGCCCGCCAAGTACGCTAAGCCGCGCGCGAGGTCCAGACGCTAGGATGAGTATCGGATTGACGTACACGGAAGAGAAAAAAAGTGACTCTAGCGCGAAGCATGCGAATAATGAACGGGGCCATTCCATGCCGGGTCGCATTGCCGGTCAAAGCAGCAAGCTGAGTACGTTGTTGGTCGGCGTTGAGGCCAGTGTGCCCACTGCGGCGGGTGAACTGGATATGCGTCAGGTGGCTTGCGATTCGCGCAAGGTGCGGCCGCGCGCGCTTTTTTTTGCGCTGCATGGCGCGAAGGCGGACGGGAACGCTTTTATTCGCGATGCGGTGTCCCGCGGGGCGGTCGCCATTGCCAGCGAAGACGCGCCGCCGGCGACCATGCCGTCCAGCGTGGCGTGGATTCGCGTGGCGCATGCGCGCAAGGCGCTGGCCATCGCGGCGGCTAATTTCTACCGGCACCCTGCCGAAGCACTCCAACTTGTGGCGGTGACGGGCACAAACGGCAAGACCACGACAACCTCGCTGGTCGATGCCATTATCAAAGCTTCGGGAGCAAAGACCGGCCTCTTCGGCACGATTGCGTACCACACGCCGCTCGGCGATTATCCCGCGCCAAACACGACGCCGGAATCAGTGGACTTGCAGGGATTTCTTGCCGAAATCCGCGACGCCGGCGGCCGCTACGGCGTGCTGGAAGCGAGCTCGCACTCGTTGGCGATGGACCGCTTGTGGGGCTGCCATTTTGCGGCGGCTGTCTTCACCAATCTCACGCGCGAGCACTTGGACTATCACAAGACGTTTGAGGATTATTTCGCGGCCAAGCTGAGGCTTTTTGAAGGCACCGGAGCGGGCGCACCGGATACGGCAGTGCTTAATACCGATGACGAATACGGAAAACGCCTGGCGGGCTTGGCGAAAAATCCGGTCACGTATGGCCTCAATTCCGGCGCACGGCTGACCACGAAAAAATTTCAACTGACTTTTTCCGGATTGTCGTTCACCGCGGTGACACCCCACGGCAACATCGATATAGAGTCGTCGCTGGTGGGGCGCATCAACGTCTACAATATTCTTGCCGCGATTGGCGCGGCGCAGGCGCTCGGCCTGCCCAACGAAATCATCGCCGTCGGTATTCGCAATCTCAAAAACGTTTCCGGCCGCTTCCAGCCGATTGCGATGGGCCAGCCATTTCTCGTGGTCGTGGATTATGCGCACACCGATGACGCACTGGAAAATTTGATTCGCACCGCGCGCGAGCTTAACCCCAAGGGCCGCATCATCACGCTCTTCGGCTGCGGCGGGCTGAAAGATCGCACCAAGCGTCCGGTGATGGGTGAAGTCGCGGGACGCCTCAGTGATCTGACGATTTTATCCAGCGATAATCCCAAGAGCGAGGACCCGCTGAAAATCATCAGCGACATCGTGGTCGGCCTGCAAAAAACGCGCGGCAAATACATGATCGAGCCCGACCGTGAAAAAGCCATTGGCCTGGCGATTGACGAGGCGCGCGCCGGAGACATCTTGCTGCTGGCCGGGAAGGGCCACGAGAATTATCAGATTCTCGCCGACCGCACACTGGAATTTGACGATCGCGAAGTCGCGCTCCGCGCGCTCCGCGAACGTGGGTATGACCGGCCGGAAAGCGGTCCAGGGTTTGGCACGTAGCGCGCTTTAACCTTAGCTGGAAGAGAGGCGCTTCGGGCCGTAGTTACCCTTACTAAGGAGGAGCCCTCAAAACGGTGAAAACAAACCGAAGCGCGCGGTATCTTCGTAACGCCAGCTCTTTGAGGAATTTATGCGGTGGACGCTTCTACAGATTTCTGAGCCGATGCTGGCTGACATTGGGCCGGAGCTCGATGCCATGGCCGGGGTGGCCGGCTACTCGATTGATTCTCGCACGATACGCCCTGGAGAACTGTTCTTCGCCATCCACGGACCGCGTCACGATGGACACGATCATGTGGCTGCGGCCCTGGGGCGCGGAGCGCTCGCTGCTGTGGTCTCGTCATCGCGCGCACGGCGCTTCCCGAATGCCTTGCGCGGATTCTGTCTCGTCGCGGACGACACACTTCTCGCATTACACCAACTCGCGCACGCCATGCGTGATTCCTGGGGCAAGAAAATTGCCGGCGTCACGGGTAGCGTGGGCAAGACCACAACAAAAGAGATCCTGGCGGCGTTGCTGGGCGCGAAGCTACGGATCTTGAAATCGGAAGGCAATTTCAACAACGCCTATGGGTTGCCGCTCACGTTGTTTCGATTGGAAGACGAGCACGATGCCGCGGTGCTCGAGATGGGCATGTCGCGGCGGTACGAGCTGAAGGAGCTTGCCGCGATCGCCAAGCCGGATGTTGGCGTGGTCACGCGCGTCGCGCCAGCGCACTTGGAATTTTTTGCTTCGGTCGAGGAAATTGCGCTGGCCAAGCGCGAGCTGATTGAAGGCTTGAATGGGCGCGATTCGGTTGCGGTCTTGAACGCTGATGACCCGCTGGTGGCGGCGTTTGCTACGCACGCGCTGGGACGTGTTTTGACGTACGGTATAGACAATGCCGCGGAGTATCGTGCGGAAGCGATCGAAGATCGCGGCGCACTAGGCTCAGCCTTTGTTCTAGTGGAAAACGGAAAGCGCACCCGGTTGGAGTTGGCGCTGCCGGGCCGCCACGTGATCGCCAACGCTCTGGCGGCATTGGCAGCGGCCAGCGTGTGGGGAATTGGCGCGGCGGAAGCGCAAACTGTCTTTCGCCTGCTGCACGCGCCCGCGATGCGCGGGGAGTTGTTGCGCTTTTCCAATGGAGCGGCGCTGATCAATGACAGTTACAACTCGAGTCCCGCGGCGCTGCACGCGATGATCAAGGTCCTGGCAGCCACGCCCAACTATCGCCGCCGGATTCTTGCGGCGGGAGAAATGCGAGAACTTGGCGCGACGTCGCCGCAACTCCATCACGAGGCAGGCAAATTTGCGGCGCAGACAGGAAAGATTGATTGGGTCATCGGCGTGGAGGGCGATGCCGCGCAGATCGTGGAAGGAGCCGTAGCCGCGGGCGTCCCGCGCTCACAGACTAAACTCTTTGTGTCATCCGAAGAAGCCGCGAAGTTTCTCGCGGGCTTTGTCGCTTCGGGAGACTTGCTGCTGGTGAAAGGTTCGCGTGGCGTGAAGATGGAGCGCATCGTGGAGAGTTTGCTCGCGGTGCACGCGCCGGAACTCGAGAACGCGGAGAAGGTCCGCCACTAGATGCTCTACTACATCCTCTACCACGTCCTGCAAAAATATTTCAGTCCGTTCAACGTATTTCGCTACATCACCGTTCGCACGGTTTACGCGAGTCTTACCGCCATGTTCCTCGCGCTGGTATTCGGGCCGTGGCTGATCCGCAAGCTGCGCGAGATGCAGATTGGCCAGTACATTCGCGAAGAAGGCCCGCAGAACCATCAGAAAAAAGCGGGGACTCCGACCATGGGCGGCGTGCTGATTGTCCTTTCCACCGTGGTACCCACGCTGCTGTGGGCCGATCTAACCAATGGATTCGTACTGCTGACGCTGTTCGCGCTGCTGGCGTTCGCGGCCATCGGATTTGTCGATGATTACGCGAAGGTCTCGAAGCAGCGCAATCTCGGACTCACCAGCAAAAGCAAATTTCTGCTGCAGATCTTTGTGAGCTCGATTGTCGGCATCGGATTGCTCGTTCTTGCCACGCGCAGCGCTTATTCCACCGAGCTGATGATTCCGTTCCTGAAGCGCGTGCATCCGGACCTGGTCGTCCATTCGCTCCTGAAGTCGCCGCACCTGTGGCCGCTGGCGTTCGTGCCATTTCTGATTTTCGTTTCTGTGGTGATAGCGGGAGCGTCGAACGCGGTGAATCTTACTGATGGATTGGACGGCTTGGCCATCGGATGCACGGTGATTGCCGCTGGTGCTTTGACCGTCTTGACTTACGTGAGCAGCAACTATCGCTGGGCCACGTATCTCGAGATTCAGTACATCCCGCGCGTCGGTGAACTGACGGTCTTGTGCGGCGCGCTGGTTGGCGCTTCGCTGGGATTTCTTTGGTACAACGCGCATCCCGCCGAGGTTTTCATGGGGGATGTGGGTTCGCTGTCGCTCGGAGGAACGCTTGGCGTCATCGCGGTAATCATCAAGCAAGAGATTCTGCTCTTCTTTGTAGGCGGAATTTTCGTCATTGAGGCGTTGTCCGTCATTTTGCAAGTCGGTTCGTTCAAGATGCGCGGCAAGCGCATCTTCCGCATGGCGCCCATCCACCATCATTTTGAATTGCTGGGCTGGAGCGAATCGAAAGTGATCGTGCGGTTTTGGATCGTCGCGCTAGTATTTGCGCTGTTTGCGTTGACCACGTTGAAATTGAGGTAGGCATGCCGGGCCGAATGGAGTTGAAAAATAAACGCGTGCTGGTTGTAGGGTTGGCGCGCACCGGCGTAGCCACGGCGCTCTTTTGCGCCGGGCGCGGCGCTGCCGTCACCGGAACCGATTCGCGCAATCAAGCTGAGGTCGGCGAAGAAATCACCGCCAAGCTGCGCGCTGCAAATGTGAATTTGGAGTTGGGCGGCCATCAGGAGCAAACATTCTTGCAGCAAGACCTCATCATTCCCAGCCCCGGGGTGCCTGCGGACGCGCCGCTTCTGCAAGGCGCGCGCGCGAAAGGTGTGACGATCTGGAGCGAGATCGAACTCGCGTACCGGTTTCGACAGGGCAAGCTCATCGGCATCACTGGCTCGAATGGTAAGACCACGACGACTTCGCTGGTTGAGCACATTTTGCGGACCGCTTCGTTTCCCACCATTCTCGCCGGTAACATCGGCACTCCGCTGATTTCCTGCGTCGAGCGCATGACGAATGACACTATCACGGTGATCGAGCTGAGCAGCTTTCAACTCGAACTCATCCAGAATTTCCGCACCGACATCAGCGTGTTCCTCAACGTCACACCGGATCATCTGGATCGTCACGGCAGCATGGATTCGTACATCGCTGCCAAGTCGCGCATTTTTGCGAACCAAACCGAAGAGGATTTCGCGATTCTGAACGCCGATGATTCTGGCACCACGCCACTCGCGCCCACGCGGCCGCATGTGTACTGGTTTAGCCGCAAACAACGACCCGCGCAGGGTGCGTTCCTGCACGGGGACGACATTGTCTTTCGCAATGAGGGCAGGGAAGAAGTGGTGCTCAAGCGGCAAGAAGTGCCTCTGCCCGGAGCACATAATCTCGAGAATGTGCTGGCAGCGATTGCCGCGGCGCGAATCGCAGGTGCAGGCGTCAAAGCGATCGCGGAAGGAGTGCGCTCGTTTGCCGGCGTCGAGCATCGTCTCGAATTCGTGCGCGAGATCAACGGCGTTCGCTACTACAACGATTCCAAGGCCACGAATGTCGACGCGACACTAAAAGCTCTCGATGCTTTTCCGGGCCGCATTCTAGTGATTCTCGGCGGCAAGGACAAGGGAAGCGACTATACGTTGCTGCAAACGCCGTTGCGCGAAAGAGCGATCCTGGCGCTGCTGATTGGCGCAGCCGCTGACAAAATCGAAAGCCAAATTGCCGGCAGCGTGGCGATCGAGCGTGCGGGCACTCTCGACCATGCAGTCGAGATCGCGTCGCAAGCTGCACGCGCGGGGGATATCGTCCTCCTCGCGCCGGCGTGCGCGAGCTTTGACCAATTCCAGAATTACGAGCATCGTGGGCGCGTCTTCAAAGCGCTGGTCCACGAACTGGAGCAGCGCGCAAACGGGTTGCCAAGCACGAATCGCGGCGCTACTTCAGCCAGGAGGTGAGCACAGATGCCAAGACGTCTCGAAAATGACCGCTGGCTTTTCGGCGTGACGCTTGCGCTCTGCTTGTTGGGCGCGGTGATGATCTACAGCGCGTCCGCTGTTACTGCCGACCAGCAGTACGGTCGCTCGTATATTTTTCTGCTCCGGCAAGCCGCATGGCTTCTTCTTGGTCTGCTCGGCATGTTCGCCTTGATGCGGACAGATTACCGCCGCCTGCGCGAGCCCGCCGTCGTGTACCCAACCATTTTCCTCGTCCTGCTCATGCTCGTGGGCGCGTTTTTCCTCGACAAATCTCACGCCACGCACCGATGGATCAAGTTTGGTCCGGTCAATATTCAGCCTTCCGAATTGGCCAAGCTCGCCGTGGTTCTGTATTTGGCATGGTTTCTGGATTTGAAGCGCCGCGGCGTCGCGTCGATGGAATTTCGCAAGGAAGATTTTTTTCACACGATTCTTCCTGCGGCGGGGCCGATTTTGGTCTGCGTCGTGCTCATCCTCATGCAGCCAGACCTTGGAACTTCGGTCGATATCGTGCTGGTCGCCGCAGCAGTGCTTTTCGTTGCCGGACTTTCGTGGAAGTGGCTCGTCACGGGCGCCGCGGCGGCTCTGCCGATCCTCTACCTCTTGATTACGCACGTCTCTTACCGGCAAGCGCGGCTCATGGCTTTTCTCGATCCTGGCTCCGACCCGCAAGGCGCAGGCTTCCAGTTGCTGCAATCGCTAATTGCGGTTGGCTCCGGCGGATTCACCGGCGTCGGCTTGATGGAGAGCAAGCAGAAGCTTTTTTATCTGCCGGAAGCGCACACGGATTTCATTTACGCGGTGATTTGCGAGGAGCTGGGATTCCTTGGCGCGCTGGCCGTCATTGCTCTCTTTGGGGTTTACGGATGGCGCGGACTGCGCGCAGCGTTTGCAGCCCCAGATGGATTTGGCCGATTGCTAGCGCTGGGAATTACGGCCATGGTGCTGTCCCAGGCGCTCATCAATTTTGCAGTCGTGCTTGGTATGGTGCCGACGAAAGGAATTCCGTTGCCGTTCGTCAGCTACGGCGGCTCAAGTTTGCTTGTAATGCTTCTGGCGACTGGTGTGCTGCTAAACATTTCACAGCAAGCCCGAGAGCCGGCATGGTGATCGACCTTGCGGGTAGGGGCGCAGCATGCTGCGCCCCTACTTGGCGGAAGCTCCAGTCATGAAACTCTTGATCGCCGGTGGCGGCACAGGCGGCCACGTTTTCCCGGCGCTGGCCATCGCGCGCGAATGGATGTCGCGAGGAAAAGAAAGGGACGTCGTGCTAGTCGGAACACAACGCGGAATTGAAATGAAGCTCGTGCCGCAGGCCGGGCTGCCGCTGGAGACACTGCGCGTCGCAGGCCTAAAGGGGAAAGGCGGCGCGACGCTGTTGAAGAATCTTGCCATGCTTGGACCGGGCGTCGCCGATGCATTCGGCGTATTGCGCAAACACAAGCCCGTCGCGGCCTTCGGAGTCGGGGGCTATGCCGCAGGCCCGATGATGCTCGCAACGTGGCTGAGCGGACTCCCCAACGTGATCTTCGAGCCAAATGCCGAGCCCGGCTTTACCAATCGAGTCCTCGCGAAGATTTCAAAACGCATCGCTACGGGCTACGATGTGTCCGCGCGCGCCTGGGGCGCAAAGGCGGTCGTCACCGGGTGCCCGGTGCGTGCCGAGTTTTTCTCCATCGCTCCGCGCACACCGCAAAAGCCTTTTCGCCTGCTCATCACCGGCGGCAGCCAAGGCGCGCTTGCGATTAATCGCACGGTCGTCGACGCCATGGACCGCCTAGCCGCGCGAAAAAACGATCTGTCCATCGTGCACCAAACCGGCGAACGCGATTATAATGCGGTGCGCACCGCGTACGCGCGGCGCGAATATCCCGCGGAGGTCGTGCCCTTTCTCACAGACATGGCGGAGCGCTTTGCTTGGGCGGACGTGATCGTCTGCCGGGCCGGCGCCATCACTGCGGCGGAAATTGCCGCTTCCGGACGCGCCGCCATCTTCATCCCCTTTGGGCACGCCACCGACAGCCACCAGTTGCGCAACGCTCAGGAAATGGCGCGCGCAGGCGCTGGCCGCCTGATTCCGGAGCCGGAGCTCACGCCCGAGCGCCTCAGCAGCGAAATTTTCTCCCTCCTCGACCAGCCCGGGGAAATCGAACGCCAGTCGTGTGCCGCGCGAAGCCTGGCCCGGCCGAACGCCGCACGCGATATCGTCAACATGATTGAAGAGGTTGCCCGAGGATAAATCGATGATGGTCTCGTTCCGCAATTTTCAGCGCATTCATTTGGTGGGCATCGGCGGCATCGGCATGAGCGGCATCGCCGAGGTGTTGCTGACGCTGGGCTACTCCGTGTCCGGCTCGGATACCAAGCCCTCGAACATTACCGAACGCCTGCAAAATCTCGGCGCCATAATCCATGAAGGGCACAAAGCCGCGAATGTGGAAGGCGCGCACGTGGTAGTAACTTCGTCCGCGATCAAGTCAGACAATCCGGAAGTGATCGAGGCGCACAAGAAAAAGATCCCAGTGATCCCTCGCGCGGAAATGCTCGCCGAGCTGATGCGCTTGAAGTACGGTATTGCGGTAGCCGGGGCGCACGGAAAAACCACCACGACATCCATCGTCGCTTCCGTTCTGGCTGCGGCACATCTCGATCCCACATTTGTCGTCGGCGGCCGCGTCAATCAAGCCGGCACCACCGCCCGGCTCGGCAAGGGCGAATTCTTCGTTGTCGAAGCCGACGAAAGCGACCGCAGCTTTCTGCTGCTCGCGCCGGTGGTCGCCGTCGTGACCACCATCGACCGCGAGCATCTCGACCAATACTCCTCGCTCGAGGACATTCAGGACGCTTTCGTCCAATTCGTCAATCGCGTGCCTTTCTACGGCGCGGCGATCCTCTGCCTTGACGAGCCCAACGTGCAGGCCATCATTCCCAGCGTGAAGCGCCCGATCATCACCTACGGCACCTCGAACCAGGCCGATCTCATCATCAGCGACATCAAGCTCGAAGGCCTCGGCAGCGAATTTCGCCTGACCTACAAAGGCGACGATCTGGGCATTTTTCAGCTTTTTCATCCGCCAGGCATTCACAACGTGCGCAATGCCGCCGCCGCGGCGGCCGTCGCGCTGTACCTCAATGTTCCGGCAGAACTGATCCGCGAGGGCCTCGCCAAATTCGCGGGCGTCGGCCGCCGCTTTGACATCAAAGGCGTGGTCAACGACATCACGGTGATCGATGATTACGGCCATCACCCAGCCGAAATCCGCGCCACGCTCGAAGCGGCGCGCATCTGTAAGTTCAGTCGCCTGCTCGTGCTCTTCCAGCCGCATCGCTACACCCGCACGCAGCATCTCTGGGACGAATTCTGCCGCGCCTTCAACCAAGCCGATGTGCTCGTACTCACCGATATCTACGCCGCCAGTGAGCCGCCCATTCCAGGCGTGACCAGCGAGGCTCTGGCGAACGCAATTCTCGAAGCTGGCCACAAAAATACCTTTTACTTCCGCTCCATGCAGGAAAGCATCGAGTACCTGCTGCGCGAGGCGCGTCCTGGCGACGCCATCTTGACCATCGGGGCAGGCAACGTCAGCCGCGCCAGCAACGAGCTCATGGTTCTCCTGGGGACCGAGCACCCGACTCCCCATGCGCATTGAAGACCCCATGATCGTCGCCGCGCTGCCCGAGCTCAATGTCGAGCTCCGCAGCCCCTCCGCGCTCGCCGGACTCACCTCCCTGGCTATCGGCGGTACCACCGATCTTCTGCGCATCAAGAACCACGAATCGATTCCAAGCCTGCTGAGTCTGCTGGATTCCCACGGCGTCTCGCACCGCTTCCTGGGCGGCGGCTCCAACCTGCTGGTTGGCGATGGCGAACTTCCCTGGGTTGTCCTGCAGCTTGCGTCTTCCGACCCGGATATCGCCCTCGATGGCAATTTCGCCCACGTCGATGGCGCCGCCGACCTCGGTCGCACCGTCACCTACTGCGCCAAACACGATCTGGGCGGCATGGAGGGCCTCATCGGTGTCCCCGGTACAGTCGGAGGCGCCCTGCGCATGAACGCCGGCGCCTACGGCATGCAGATCGGCTCCTACGTCCGCGAGGTCAAGCTGTACCGCGCCGCCACCCGCCAGATAGAAATCCTCAGGGGCGAGCAAATTTCCTTTGAATACCGTCACACTTCGTTTGCGCCTGATGATATGATGCTCGCGGTGAAGCTGGAACTTCCCTCCAAACCGTACAAAGAAATTCTTCAAGGGATTCGTATCTGCAACGAAAAGCGGCGTTCGAGCCAGCCGCTGGGCCAGAAAAGCGCCGGCTGCATCTTCAAAAATCCGCCAGGGGCGTCCGCTGGACGCATGATCGATGACCTCGGCCTCAAAGGCTTGAGCGTTGGCGACGCGCGCGTCAGCGACCGCCACGCCAATTTTTTCGTCAATGCCGGCAAAGCGAGCGCCAAAGACATGCTGGCTCTGATCGCCAACGTCCGTGAGCGCGTGCGCTCGGCATTCCAAGTAGAACTCGAGCACGAGGTGGTCATTTGGAACGCATGAAGACCATATCGCGCGGCGCCACGGCAGCGGACGCCGACACATACCGGCCCGAGTTGCTGGGCGATGAAGAGCCACGCTATTTGCGGCGCCAGAAGCCCGTCGAAATCCGCCGCAAGAAATTCGGCGGCCGCAGCTGGCCGTTCTATCGCCGCGTTTTGTTTTATGGCGTGGTCGGAATCGCGGGCGCATCCGCGGCATGGACGGCCGGCCGCTTTTTGCTCTATGGCCAGCAAATGCTGCTCATCAAGCCCGATCAAATTGAGGTCACCGGCAACCACATCGTCAGCCGCGAAGCGGTGCTGCAGCAATTCGTGCGCGACCGCGGCCGCAGCGTCCTGCGCGTTCCGCTGGATGTCCGGCGCAGTGCGCTTGAAGAAATTTCCTGGGTTGAATCCGCCACCGTACAGCGCATTCTTCCCAATCGCATCCGCGTGGAGCTGACCGAACGCACACCAATCGCTTTTCTCCGCAATGGCACCGAACTTGCCCTCATCGATGCGCACGGCGTGATTCTTGACCGCCCGCGGGGCGAAGATTTGCAATTTCCAATTGTTACCGGCCTGTCGGAGAGCATGCCACGCGAAGAACGCGGCAAGCGCATGCAGACCTATCAGGAATTCATGAAGGACATCGATCTGGTGCGCTCCGGCTCTTCCGATCGCGTCAGTGAAGCAGATCTCGCCAATCCGAAAGACCTTCGCGCGGTGATGACCGGCATTGCCAGCGCCAACGATCCGCAGGCGCTAACGATTCATTTCGGCGCGGGCGACTTCACCGGGAAGTACCGCATGGTCGTCGAGAATTTCGCGCAGTGGCAGGCTAGCAACGGCCGCGTCCACTCGATCGATTTGCAGTACGCGAAGCAGGTGGTGCTGAACCCCGACACCAGCGGCGCCTCTGCTGCGAAAACGAGATAGCGGTAGACCAGGAGCAGGCTTGGCGAAGAAAGACAAATATCTGGTTGGGTTGGACATCGGCAGTGTTAAGACGTCCGCGCTCATCGCCGAAATCGATGAAGAGCAGGTGAAATTTCTAGCCCTAGGCGCCGCGGAATCGAAAGGTCTGCGCAAGGGCCTGATCGTCAATCTCGATTCCACGGTCAGCTCCATTCGCCGCGCCGTGGAAGAAGCCGAAGGCGTTGCCAACGTTCCAGTGGAAGCTGCTGTGATCGGCGTGGCGGGCAATCACGTACGCGGCGTAAACAGCCGTGGCGGAGTCAGCATCGGCCATCGCGCGCGCGACATCGAGCGCGAAGACGTGCGGCGTGCCATTGACGCGGCTCGCAGCATCACCCTGCCGCCCGACCGCGAAGTCTTGCACGTCTTGCCCCACGAATTTCTCGTCGACGCCCAGGAGGGAATTCGCGACCCCATTGGAATGGTCGGCCAGCGCCTGGAAGCCAACGTTCATCTCGTCACTTCCTCGATTGCTGCTACACAGAATCTCGTCACCGCGGCAAATCGTGCCGGAATCTTGATTAGCGACACTGTGCTCGAGCCGCTCGCCTCCGCTGAGTCTTGCCTCACGCAAGACGAGCGCGACCTCGGCTGCTGCCTGCTGGACATCGGCGGCGGCACCACCGAGCTTATCGTTTACGGCGGTGGCGTGGTGCGCCACACCAGCGCGGTGCCCGTTGGCGGCGATCACTTCACCAACGATCTCGCCGTAGGCTTGCGCACGCCGAGTCCCGAGGCCGAGCGCATCAAGCGCCATCACGGCTGCGCGGCGCTCTCCCTATTGCTGGAAGACCACCCATTCCAAATCGCCAGTGTCGGCGACCGCCCGCCGCGCACCATCTTCGCTCGTCAGCTCACGGACATCCTCGAGCCGCGCGCCCAGGAACTGCTGGCATTGATTCGGGATGATCTGCGACGCGCCGGCCTCGACCGGCAAATCCCCGCGGGCTTCGTGCTCGCCGGTGGCGGCGCGAAATTGAACGGCCTGCTCGACCTTGCGGAACAGTATTTCCACTTGCCCATGCGAATCGCGGAGCCCAAAGGCCTCGCCGATCTGCCCGAGCAGGTGGCCCAGCCCGAATATGCCACGGTGGTTGGTCTCGTGCTGTACGGCGCGAAAGCGCGGCGGGCGGCGCCGCAGCGCGCCGGGAATCTGGTATCGAAACTCAAGTCCATGTTTGCCGGCGCGTCGTGAACCCCACCCGAGCGGGGCGCAGCAAGACTGGAGAAGAATGAGGGGCGCATGAACAAAGAAACGGGGATCCGGATGA
>Ga0209647_1000225_pt1 | contig 52586 bp, 51 predicted proteins | sample GraSoi_2013_60cm_FD_185827 | JGI IMG/M metagenome (GOLD analysis project Ga0209647, IMG submission 185827) | Grasslands soil microbial communities from the Angelo Coastal Reserve, California, USA - Sample 9_17_2013_60cm (SPAdes) (version 2) | ecosystem: Environmental > Terrestrial > Soil >...
CTTGAACTGGCTGCGCACGCGCGCGTAGGCGCCCGTCGCGCGCGCGGCGAGCTTGGCGTAGCCCGTCCCCGAGGAAGGCAGGGAGATCGAGCGTCCCGCCGCGAGGCATTCCATCAGCATCCTCCAGCCCTGGCCCGCCATCTTCGGTCCGCCTATGATCCAGTCCAGAGGCATGAACACGTCCTTGCCCCAGTTCGGTCCGTTCTGGAACACGGCGTTCAGAGGATTGTGGCGGCGGCCGATGTTGACGCCCGGCGTGTCGGTGCGCACGAGCGCGCAGGTGATGCCGATGTCTTCCTTCTCTCCGAGCAGATGGTCCGGGTCGCGGAGCCTGAAAGCGAGCCCGAGCAGCGTTGAGATGGGACCCAGCGTGATGTAGCGCTTTTCCCAGGTGACGCGCATGCCGAGCACCTCGCGGCCTTCCCATGTTCCTTTGCACACGATGCCGAAATCGGGAATCGCCGCGGCGTCGGAACCGGCGTGCGGGTTGGTGAGGCCGAAACAGGGGATTTCGAGCCCTTTCGCCAGGCGCGGCAGGTAGTGATTTTTCTGCTCCTCCGTGCCGTAGTGCAGCAGCAGCTCGGCGGGTCCCAGGGAATTGGGCACCATGACGTGCACCGTGGCCGCGCTGCAGCGGGTCCCGAGCTTCTGGATGACCTGAGAATGCATGGTCGCGGAGAATTCCTTGCCGCCGTATTTCTTCGGTATGATCATCCCGAGGAAGCCTTTGTCCTTGATGAACTGCCAAGCGTGCGGTGGCAGGTCCTGATACACCTGCGTCGTTTCCCAGTCGTTGACCATCGCGCACAGCTGCTCGGTTTCGTTGTCGAGGAAGGACTGCTCCTCGGGCGTCAGCCTCGGGCGCGGCACCGCGAGCAGCTTCCCCCAGTCGGGGCGGCCCGAGAAAAGATCGCCGTCCCACCACACCGTGCCGGCGTCGATCGCCTCCTGCTCTGTCTGCGACATGGCCGGCAGCCGGCCGCGGTACCAGGCTAGGAGCAGGCGAGACACGAGCACGCGGCGCAAGGGCGCAACGCCCAGCACGACGCTGCAGAAGGCGAATATTCCGCCGAGCACGAGAGAAGCGTCCACAGTGAGCGCCCCCCCGCCCAGGCCGGCGAGGAGCGCCGCCGCACCCGCGCCAATCCAGATCCAGCCCGGGGAGTTCAGATAGGCCAGCGAAAAAGAAACGGCAACGACTGCGGCGATCCAAACAGCGAGCGGCATGGGCCCTCCGGAATGTTTTCTGGGCGCTTCAAGGCAATACGGCATGATACGCCGCTCCGGCACCTCGCGGCAGCACTTGATCCGCTGGTGCCCCACCTCCATGTAACATGACACTCCTCCATGGCCCATGATCACCGCAGCTTCGCCTTGCCCGCCCCGTTGAAGGATGCCGCTGCGCCGAAACGGCGCAGCGAATGGCGCGCAGTCGGGATGCTCGTCCCCTATCTGTGGGAATTCCGCGTCCGGGTGGCGATCGCGCTCGCGTTCCTGACGAGCGCAAAGCTGGCCAACGTCGGCGTGCCGCTTATCCTGAAGGAAGTGGTCGATTCGCTGGACGCGCAGACCGCCGTGCTCGTGCTACCGCTCGCTCTGCTCGCCGCTTATGGAATCCTCAGGTTTTCGACGACGCTGTTCGCGGAGCTCCGGGACGTCGTGTTCGTGCGCGTGACACAGCGCGCCATCCGCCGCGTTGCGCTCACCGTGTTCCGCCACATGCACAGCCTGTCCCTGCGCTTTCATCTGGAGCGCCATACCGGCGGCGTGTCGCGCGACATCGAGCGCGGCACGCGGGGGATATCGACGCTGTTGACCTACATGCTGTTCTCGATCGTCCCGGTGATCCTCGAGTTCAGCCTGGTGGCCGCCATTCTTCTCACCAAGTTCGACTGGCGCTTCGCGGCGGTCACCTTTGTTGCGGTGGCGCTCTACATCGCTTTCAGCGTGTCGATCACCGAGTGGCGCATGGAAATCCGCCGCCAGGCGAATGAGCTGGATTCGAAGGCCAATACGCGCGCAATCGACAGCCTGCTCAACTACGAAACGGTGAAATACTTCAACAACGAGGAATACGAGGCGCGCCGCTACGACGAGAACCTGCAGAAGTACGAGTCGGCGGCTGTGAAGAACGAAGCTTCGCTCGGGCTCCTCAACATCGGTCAGAGCTGCATCATCGCCGTCGCGGTGACGCTGCTCATGATCCTCGCGGCCGAGGGTGTGGTGGCGAAGACCCTGACGCTCGGCGACCTGGTACTCGTGAACGGCCTTTTGATCCAGCTCTACATCCCGCTCAATTTTCTGGGCATGGTGTACCGCGAGATCAAGCAGGCGCTCGCCGACATGGATCGCATGTTCCGCCTGCTTACACAGGACCGGGAGATACAGGATCGCCCCGACGCCGCGCCGTTGCCCCTTGGAGGAGGCGCGGGAAGCGCAACCGTGCGTTTCGAGCACGTCGATTTTTCCTACGAGCCGCGGCGCCAGATCCTGTTCGACGTGTCCTTCGAGATCCCGGCCGGGAGCAAGGTCGCCGTGGTGGGCGCGAGCGGCTCGGGAAAATCCACCCTGGCGCGCCTCTTGTTCCGCTTCTACGACGTGAACGCGGGCCGCATCGCCATCAACGGCGCCGACATCCGCGGCGTGACGCAGTCGTCCCTGCGCTCTGCCATCGGCATCGTCCCCCAGGACACGGTGCTCTTCAACGACACGATTCTCTACAACATTCACTACGGGCGGCCGAGCGCATCGCCCGAAGAGGTCATCGAGGCGGCGAATGCCGCGCACATCCACGAATTCATCGAGAGCCTTCCCGACCGGTACGAATCCCGCGTCGGGGAGCGGGGCCTCAAGCTCTCCGGAGGCGAAAAGCAGCGCGTGGCGATCGCCCGCGCCATCCTGAAAAACCCGAGCATCCTCATCTTCGACGAGGCCACCTCCGCGCTCGATTCGGAAACCGAGCAAGGCATCCAGGCCGAGCTCGACCGCATCGCCCGGGGGCGCACCACTTTGGTGATCGCTCACCGCCTTTCCACAGTCATGGACGCAGACCAGATTATCGTTCTGGATCAAGGCCGTATCGTGGAACGCGGCACGCACAGGGAATTGCTTGGGCAAGACGGCGCTTACGCCCAGATGTGGGCCTTGCAGCTGCAAGAGGAAGCCGAGCAGGCAGCAGCGGTCTAAAGGGAGCGACCGGCAGGTCTGCTTACGACGCCGTCATGACAATTTTCGCGACCTTGTGTGAAGTGTCCCACGTATCCTGTTATTTTCGTTGCAAATTAATTTTTCCAAGGCTAAACTGGCCGCCCCAATAAGAGGATGCGGGGAGGGCGGGTGCGGTTCATCGCGATGTTGCTGCTTGCGCTGGCGATCGTCTCGACGCGAACGTACGCGCGCGAGCTGCGCCAGCCGGCGCTCAAATCGCAGGCCGCGCTGGTCGTCGACCAGCAATCCGGCGAAATCCTCCTCGGCAAGAACGTGGAATCGAAGTTGCCGATCGCCTCGCTCACCAAGCTGATGACCGCGATCGTCACGCTGGACGCCGAGCTCGACCCCGACGAGCTGGTGACGATCACCAAGGCGGACGTCGACAGGCTGCGCGGCTCGCACTCGCGCCTGCAGGTCGGCACCACGCTCACGCGCGACGAGCTGCTGCACCTCGCTCTCATGGCTTCGGAAAACCGCGCCGCCTCCGCGATCACAAGCTCCTACCCGGGTGGAAAAGACTCGTGCGTGCTGGCGATGAACCTGAAAGCGCAATTGCTCGGCATGTCGGGTACGCGCTTCGAGGACGGCACGGGGCTTTCCGGCCGCAACGTGTCGACCGCGCAGGACCTGGCGAAGCTCGTGCAGGCCGCGCACGCCTATCCCAAGATCCGGGGCTATACGACTTCGACTTCGCACCAGGTCAAGATCGGGCGCCGCATGATGCGCTTCGGCAACACCAACAACCTTACCCGCAGCTCCCGCTGGGACATCGGTTTGTCCAAGACTGGGTACATCGCCGAGGCCGGGCGGTGTCTGGTCATGCAGGTGACGTTGGCCGAGCGTTCGATTATCATCGTGCTGCTTGACTCCTGGGGTAAATACACTCGTGTCGGCGACGCGACCCGCATACGTCAATGGCTGGAATTCGCCTCCGGCCGGTCCAACGCGCACCAGACCTCCGCGGCCTTGCCGCTGCGGGGCGACTTCGCATCGATCCGCGCACGGAACGACTGGCCGGGGTAGATTCCGGCTCTCGGCATGAACCCCGAGCCTTCGCCCCAGCCCCCGGCACCTGGGGTGGTTCGCTTCTACAGCTTTCTTCCCCGGGCGGAAAGGCTCCTCGAGGACGTGCTCGCCGGCCTTGCGCTTCCGAAGAAGAGCATTCCGCCCAAGTATTTCTACGACGAGCAGGGCTGCCGCCTGTTCGAAGCGATCTGCGAGCTGCCCGAGTACTACTTGACGCGCACCGAGACGGCGATCCTCCGCGGCAACATCGCGGAAATCGCGCAATTCGTCGGGCCCGAGGCCCAGCTGATCGAATTCGGCTGCGGCGTACAGGCCAAGACGCGAATTCTGATCCAGGCCCTGCAGACACAGCTGTACGTTCCGATCGACATCGCGATCGATACGCTGCGTACTTCGTCAAACGAGCTTGCGCGCCGCTTTCCCTTCCTCAATATCGTCGGCATCTGCGCCGACCATACGCGGCCCCTCGCGTTGCCGGAGTTCGTAGGGGTGCCGATTCGCAAGAAGGCGGTGTTTTTTCCCGGCTCCACCATCGGCAATTTCACTCCCGGTGAAGCGCTCGCTTTTCTGAGGCAGGCGCGCAAGATGGCGGGGGCGGGCGGTGTCCTGCTGGTTGGCGTGGACCTCAAGAAAGACAAGGCCACTCTGGATGCGGCCTACGCCGACGCGAAGGGCGCGACCGCTCAGTTCAACCTGAACCTGTTACGCCGGATCAATCGCGAGCTCGCGGCGGATTTTCAGCTGAACCGCTTCCGCCACAAGGCCTTCTACGACCCGGTCTTGGGCCGCATCGAGATGCACCTGGAAAGCCTATACTCGCAGTTCGTGCACGTCGCCGGTCGGCGGTTTGATTTCGCGCCCGGCGAAACCATCCATACCGAGATTTCCTGCAAGTACTCTATTACCGAATTCCAGGAACTGGGCAAACGAGCGGGATTTACGCCCGAAAAAGTCTGGACCGATCCGGAGCAGCTGTTCAGCGTGCACGGGATGGTCGCGGCCTAGGTAGCTTGTCATTCCCGCGGAAGCGGGGAACCCTTCGTGGAATCAGTGCTGCGACCGGTCGACGATGATGCGCTTGTAGAGGTTCAGCCACTTTTCGTAGTCGTCGATCGCCTCTTGCGCATTCACGATCTTGAGGGCTTGGCGCTCGCGCACTAGGCGCCGCACCGGCGTGTCATAGTTCTTGTTCGCAGGCACGCGATGCACTTCCATGTAGAAGCGCTGGCCGTCGGTCAGCATGTAGTCGTAGAAAAGCGTCGCGGCGTTGGGGTGGGGTGCGCGCCGCGAGACCGCGACCGCGGAGGGCAGCACAACGGCTGGCGGCAAGATGAACCAGTCGACCGGCGCCGACTTGACTTTCATACGCTCGGCGTCGTGGCTGTAGATGCCGAGCATCAGCGGAATCTCGCCTGCCGCGACCAGGACGGCGCTGTGATTGTGGCCGGTCCGCACCGCCAAGCCGTTGTCGGCCATGCGCCGGAATAGCTCGAGCCCCGCTTTCTCGCCGAGCGATTCGACCAGAGCGGCGAACCATTCCACGTTCGTGGATTCCACGCCGATGCGTTTATTCCATTTCGGGTCGAGCAGGTCCTGCCAGGACTTCGGCACGTCCGCGGGCTGCACCAAGTGGGTGTTGTAGGCGTAGACGAGCAGATTGAGCCGGTCGGGCGCCCACTCGCCGTGCGACGGCATGACCTCGGGAAGCAATTCCTGCTCTATGTAGGGCGAGTTCATTTTCTGCAGCAGCTTTTCCCGCGCGAGAGCCTCGATCTGCGGTGCGTTGGTCTCGAGCACGTCGAACTCGAAGCGACCGCCGCGCGTCTCGCTTAGCACGCGCTGCAGGATATGCGCCTGGCTGCCGCGCCAGAACTTCACCGTGACCCCGTAGCGGCGCTTGAAGTCGGCGACGAGCTTGAGCTGGTCGTCCTGCGTCAGGGACGAGTACAGCATCAGCTCGCCTTCCCTCTTGGCGGCGGCGATCAGGCGCTCGCTGCGATCGGGGCCCGAATAGGAAGCAACCGTGGCGACTCCGGGCGTGGGCTCGACCGCGAAGCTCGAGGGCGCAACCGCCACGCCGAGCAGAACGAGGAAGCGAAGCGGCACGGCGGCGGCTAGAGTTGCAGCAGGTGCGCCGCGTTCCCGCCGAGGATCTTCTCCTTTTGACGCTCGGTGAGGTCCTTGCGCGCGCGGATAGTCGAAACGGTGTGCGGGTACTCCGAGTCGAAATGCGGGTAGTCGCTCGCCATGAGTATGCGGTCCTCGCCTAGCTCTGCGATCGGCCGCTTGAGGTCCGCTTCGTCCGCCTCGCAGGTCACGTAGCAGTTGCGGCGGATGTATTCGGAAGGCGCCATCTTGAGCATGCCCGAGATCTGCGGGAAATCCTTCGCCCATTCCCAGTCGTCGTCCATGCGGTGCATCCAGTAGAGGATCCATTCGGCGCTGCACTCGAAGAACACGACCTTGAGCTTCGGGAACTTTTCGAACACGCCTCCCAATACCAGAGCCACCAGCGCCGCGCTGCAGTTGGTCGGACGCCCGAGCACGTGCGTTTTGTAGAAATTGTCGAACCGGTCGACCAGCTCGCCGTTGCTGTTCGGATGGCATAGCAGCGCGACGCCGAGCTCTTCCGCGGCCTGGTAGTAAGGGTAGAAGCTCGGATCGTCCAGGTTGCGCGTCCCGCAATAAGGCACCAGATGCGAAGTCCTGAAGCCGAGCTCCTTTACGCAGCGGCACAGCTCATCCGCCATCGCTTCGGGACAGCCCGCCGGCGCCATCGCCACCGGCAGAAACACATCCTCGTGGCCCTTCACCAGCTTCGCCACCCAATCGTTGAACAGGCGCGCGCACTCGCGGCCGAGTCCGCCGATGTTCGAAGTCGCAATCGTGATCTGCGTCGGGAACAGCAGCTGCTTGTCGATGCCTTCCTTGCCGATATCCTCGCGGCGGCGCGCCATGTCGTGGCCGCCGACTTGCCGCGCCGCGACGTCGCCACCGCGCCAGTTGGTCTTCGGGTCGTAGATGTAGGGATGCCGGTGCGCGGCGCGCCCCTGCGGGCTGATGGGGTCGAGCGAATGCAGAAATTTCGTTCCGTGCGTGCGCCCGTCGTTCAACTTGACGGGTCTGAAACGCTCGTAGGGACCGTCGAGCTTGTAGACCTCGTCCATGAAATAGCCTTCGCGCAAATGGGAATCGAAGTCGATGATCATGGCCATGGACCTGCCTGAGGAGTTCGAATGACGCAATATACCGCGATACGGAATGCACATCTCGGGGCGCGGATTCCCGCGTGCTATGATTTCGACCCCACCCGGCAAACCTTGTCTTCCTGAATTTTCATGCGCGTCGGCCTGTTCGTGACCTGCCTCGTGGATCTGATGCGGCCTTCCATCGGAATGGCCGCGCTCAAGCTTCTGGAGGACGCCGGATGCGAGGTGACCGTGCCGGCGATGCAGACCTGCTGCGGGCAGCCCGGCTGGAACTCGGGCGATCGCAAATCGGCGCGGTCGCTCGCCGAGAAGCTGATCGCCGAGTTCGAAGACTGCCGCTACGTCGTCGTGCCCTCGGGTTCCTGTACTGGAATGATCCGCACGCACTTCCCCGAAGTGTTCGAGGAAGAGCCGGCCCTGCTCTCGAAGGCACGGGGTCTAGCCGAGCGAACCTACGAGCTCACCGAATTTCTGACCGAGGTGGCGAAGCGCACACCCGGTCCGGCGAGCTTCAACGGCACCGTGACCTATCACGATTCGTGCTCGGGCTTGAGAGAGATCGGCGTGAAGGCACAGCCGCGGCAGCTCCTCGCGAAAGTGGCGGGACTCAAGCTCGTCGAGATGGAAGAGTGCGAGACCTGCTGCGGCTTCGGCGGCACCTTTTCCATCAAGTACGGCGAGATCTCCTCTGCGATGGCGGAAAAAAAGTGCGCGAACATCGAGGCGAGCGGCGCGCAGGCGGTCGTGCTCGGCGACCTGGGCTGCATGCTGAACATCGAGGGGCGGCTGCGCCGCCGCGGAGACGCGAAGACGCGGGTGCTGCACGTCGCCGAAGTGCTCGCCGGGCCGACCGAGGGCTAGCGCCTTTGCAGGTCCAATCGATGCACTTCAAGGCAAGGTCGGGGGAGGCGCTCGCCGACGCGACCCTGCAGGCGAACCTGCGCAAGTTCCAGTCCACGGGGTTCACCGCGCTCCGCGCCAGGGCGGTGGCCGAGTTCGGCCCGCAGCTCTTCGAAGCGCTGCGCGGAGAGGGCGCGGCGATCCGCGACCGCTCGCTGGAGAGCCTCGATGCGTGGCTCGAGCGCTTCGAAGCGGAAGCCGTGCGCCGCGGCGCGACGGTGCTTTTTGCCGAGACCGGCGCGGAAGCGTGCGAGCTGCTCGTCGAGATCTGCCGCCGGCACGGCGTGAGGAAAGCGATCAAGTCGAAGTCGATGCTCTCGGAGGAAGCGGGAGTGAACGAGGCGCTGGCAGCGAACGGGATCACGCCCGTCGAGACCGACCTCGGCGAATACATCCTGCAGCTCGCCGGGGAGCCGCCTTCGCACATCATCGCTCCGGCGCTCCACAAGAGCAAAGAGGAGGTCGCGGGCCTGTTCGAGGCCCATCACCACGCGCCGCGCAAGGACGACATCCCGCGCATGACCCGCGAAGCGCGCGAGGTGCTGCGGGAGCATTTCCTCTCGGCCGATCTCGGCATCTCGGGCGGCAACTTTCTGATCGCCGAAACCGGGTCGGGCGTGATCGTCACGAACGAAGGCAACGGACGCATGGTGACGACGCTGCCGCGCGTGCACGTGTGCATTACCGGCATCGAGAAGGTGCTCCCGACGCTGGAGGATTTCTCGACCCTGCTCAGGCTCCTGACGCGCTCGGCGACCGGCCAGGCGATCTCGAACTACGTGAGCCTGTTCACCGGTCCGCGCGCTCGGCAGGATCGCGACGGTCCCGAGCACATGGTCTTCATCCTGGTCGACGCGGGGCGCACGAATCTGGTGGGCGGCGGCATGCAGGAGATGCTGCGCTGCATCCGCTGCGGCGCTTGCATGAACCACTGTCCCGTATACAGGGCGGTCGGGGGACACAGCTACGGCTGGGTCTACCCCGGCCCGATGGGCTCGGTGCTCACGCCCAGTTACATTGGCCTGGAGAACGCGCTCGATCTTCCCCACGCGGCGACGCTTTGCGGCGCGTGCTCGGTGGCGTGCCCGGTCAAGATTCCCCTGCCCGAGCTGCTGCGCAAGCTTCGCGAAAAACAGGTCGATCGCGGCTTGCGCCCCCGGTCCGAGAGGGCGGCCATCCGGCTGTGGGCATGGACTGCGCGGCGTCCGCGCCTGTACGCGCTCGCGACGGCGGTCGCAGTGCGTTTCCTGCGCATCCTCGGCGGCCGCAACGGGATGATAGTCGCGCTGCCCTTCGGTCGGGAATGGACGAACGGACGGGTTTTCCCAGCTCCACGCTCGAGCAGGACGTTTCGCTCGCTCTACGCGACGCGGGCGCGGCCACTCGTGAACTACAACCAGCCCGCCCTGCGGAAGCGGAACCAGAGGTAGGCGTTGATCGCGGCCATCCCGCCGAGCGCCATCGGATAGCCGAAGGCCCATTTCAATTCCGGCATCTGCACGAAGTTCATGCCGTAGACGCTGGCGATGAAGGTCGGCACCGCGATGAGCGCGCCCCAGGCCGCGAGGCGCTTGGTCACTTCGGTCTCACCGAAGGTGATCATGGCCACGTTCACCTGGATCGCGGTGGTCACGGTGTCGCGCTGGCTGTTGATCGTCTGGCTGATCCGAACCAGGTGGTCGTAGACGTCGCGGTAATAATCCTGCAGCCCCGAGCACACTTGCGGGACGCGGCCGCCGTACAGCTTGCCGACCGCCTCGAGCAGCGGCACAACCGCGTGCTGCAGCATGGTGAGCTTCTGCCTCACGTAGTAGAGCCCCTCGATGTTGGCGCGCAGCGACTTGCCGGAGAAAATCTGCTCCTCGAACTTCTCGAACTCGGCCTCGATTGCGTCGAGCACCGGAAAATACCTGTCGACGACTGCGTCGATCAGGGCGTAGAAGACGAAGCCCGCGCCGTGCTTCAGGAGCTCGGGCTCGCGCTCGCAGCGCGCGCGCACGGCGGCGAAGCCCGGTTCGGCCTGATTGCGCACGGACAGAACGAAATTCCTGCCGACGAAGATGTCGACCTCCCCGACCTTGATCTCGCCGCCCACGACCTCGATGTTGTGCAGCACCGCGAACAGCGAGTCTCCGTACTCCTCGATCTTGGGGCGCTGGTGGCCGTGACGTGCGTCCTCGACGGCGAGCTCGTGCAGATCGAACTCGTGCTGCATCGTGGCGAGCTCGCCCGGCCCGGGGTCCTTCATCGCGACCCACACGAAGCACTCGGGGCGGCTGACGTACTTACCGATGTCCTCGGGCGCGATGTCGCCGAGCTTCTTGCCGTCCTGATACGCAGCGCAGTTGATCAGCATCCGAGTCCCCGTATACGGCGAATGATAGGGCACGAAGGCGCCGCCGCATAGGCTAAAATGGCCTCCCTTGCATCCGCCTGACCGTCCGCACATGCCCCGCATCAGCCGCCGTACCGAGAACCTCGGCACCGAGAACGCCTTCGTCGTCCTCGCCGAAGTGAACGAGCTCGTCCGCCAGGGCAAGGACATCATCTCGTTTTGCATCGGGCAGCCGGATTTCCACACGCCCGCGAACGTCCAGGATGCGGCCGTGCGCGCCGTGCGCGAAGGCCGGCACGGCTACACGCCCTCGGCCGGCATCGTCGAGCTGCGCGAGGCGGCGGCGCGCTACATGGGCGCGATGCGCGGACTGACCATCCGCCCGGAGGATGTCGTGATCGGCGGCGGGGCGAAGCCCTTCATCGCGTACTCCATTCTTTCCACCACCGACTACGGAGTCGGCGACGAGGTGATCTATCCGAACCCCGGGTTCCCGATCTACGAGTCGCAGATCGTCGCAAACGGCGCGGTGCCGGTGCCGCTGCATCTGCGCGAGGCGCGCAACTTCGCCTTCGACCCGGCCGAGCTCGAATCGAAAATCACGAACAAAACAAGGCTCGTCATCCTCAACGCGCCGCAGAATCCGACCGGCGGGATCCTGACGAGAAGGGACCTCGAAGCCATCGCGGCCATCCTGAGACGCCATCCGGAGGTCTGGATTTACGCCGACGAGATCTACTCGCGGCTGTGCTACGAGGGATCGTTCGCCTCGATAGCGTCGCTGCCCGGAATGCTCGAACGCACGATCATCTCCGACGGCGCCTCCAAGACCTGGGCGATGACAGGCTGGCGCATCGGTTTTGCCTCGAACCCCGTCCTCGCACCGCAGTTCGTGCGCTGGGTGACGAACACGGACTCCTGCGCGTCGCACGTCAGCCAGTGGGCGGCGGTCGAGGCGATCAACGGGCCTCAAGGAGAGGCGGAAAAGATGCGCGACTCGTTCCTCGCGCGGCGCGACCTGATCGTGGGGCTCCTGAACAAGGTTCCCGGGACTTTCTGCAAGACGCCTGGCGGCGCCTTCTACGCCTGGCCGAACGTGACCGAGGCCTGCCGCATGGTGGGCGTCGCGGATTCGGAGGAGTTCAGGAAGCGCCTCTTGAACGAGGCCGGGGTCGCCGTGCTCGCCGACATCCACTTCGGCGCGCGCGTGCCCGGCGAGGGCCAGCACATCCGCTTTTCCTACGCCGCCTCGAAAACCGCGATCGAGCAGGGCATCGCGCGCATGGCCGAGTTCATCCGCAGGAACCAGCGCCGGGTGGCCTGAGTCCGGCGATGGCGGGCGACCGGATAGTCGTAGGCATGTCGGGCGGCGTCGATTCGTCGGTCGCCGCGCTGCTCCTGAAACGCCGGGGCTTCGACGTGGTCGGCCTTTTCATGAAGAACTGGGAGGGGGACGACGACGACGAGTACTGCTCGACGCGGCAGGACTTGATCGACTGCGCCTCGGTCGCCGAGGTGATCGGCATCGAGCTCGAGGCGGTGAATTTCTCGGCCGAGTACAAGGAGCGCGTCTTCAGCGCCTTCCTCGCCGAGTACTCGGCCGGCCGCACGCCCAACCCGGACGTCCTGTGCAACGCCGAAATCAAGTTCAAGGCGTTCCTGGATCACGCGATGGCGCTGGGCGCGAAGCACATCGCCACCGGCCACTATGCGCGCGTGAGGGACGCGGCGGGAACGATCGAACTGCTCAAGGCGGTCGATTCCACCAAGGACCAGAGCTATTTCCTGCATCGCCTCACGCAAGCCCAGCTCGCTCGCGTCGTGTTTCCTCTCGGGGAGCTGAGAAAGACCGAAGTGCGCAGGATCGCCAGGGAGGCCGGGCTGCATAACTTCGCCAAGCGCGGCTCGACCGGGATCTGCTTCATCGGCGAACGGCCCTTTCGCGAGTTCCTGAACCGCTATCTGCCGAGGAAGCCCGGTCCGATGCGCACGCCCGAGGGCAAGACCGTGGGGGAGCACATCGGCCTCGCGTTCTACACCATCGGCCAGAGGAAAGGCGTCGGCATCGGCGGCATGAAGGATTCGGCCGGCGCGGCCTGGTACGTCTGCGGCAAGGATCTCGCGAAGAACGAATTGGTCGTCGTGCAGGGACACGACCATCCGCTGCTGCTGTCGCAGCAGCTTCGCGCGGAGGATCTCGCCTGGGTGAGCGGTGCGGCGCCGCTGGCGCGCTCCTCGTATGGCGCGAAAACGCGTTACCGCCAGGCCGACGCCGACTGTCGCATCGACCGCGTCGGCGACGAGGGCCTCGACGTGGAATTCTCGGCGCCGCAGTGGGCCGTGACGCCGGGCCAGTCGGTCGTGCTTTACCGCGGCGAAACCTGCCTAGGCGGTGGGGTCATTCAGTAAGACAGGCCTGTCACGCGCCGGCGGCTCAGATCTCGCGCCCGATGCGACGGTCGACCGAGTACTCACCGCCGCCGCGGATAAGGATGACCAGAGACAAGATCAGAAGAAGCAACGGCATCTCCATGCCGCGGCTCGTCCAGAAATAGCCTAACTTCCAATTGACATGAAATGCGGCGACGAACATGAAGCCGAAGAAGAGCGCCGCCGCGGGCCGCGTCAGAAACCCGATGGCGACGAGGAACCCGCCCACCAGTTCGAGGACTCCGATGTAATACGCCCAGAACATGCCGGGCTCGAGTCCCGCCGCGGCCATCCCCTTCGCCGTGCCGGCAATATTCCCGCCCCACCAGCCGAAGAGCTTCTGGCATCCGTGTGGAATGAACCAGAGGCCGAACGACACCCGCAAAATCGGGTAAGCGAAACGCTGGCAGCGCTCGTACAGCGGGCCGAGAGCCGGGAATACGTATCGCGAAGCTTGCTGAGGTGTCTGCATGATGCGTCTCCTCCTCTAAGAATTCATTCCTGCGGAACCGTATCGGCAAACGACTGCCGTTCCGAGAGCTTTGCAAACGCCCGCGCGAGATTGGCGTGAGTCTTCTTCCAGTCCATCTTGGGATAGCGGAAATCGAGCCAGCCCAGGCAGACGCCGACGGCGATGTCGGCGAGGCTGTAGCCGTTGCCGACGCACCAGGGCTTGTCACCGAGCTCGGAATCCATCGCAGCGAGCCCGGCGCGGACCTTGCCCATCTGGCGGTCGATCCACGGCGCGCTCCGCAGCTTCGCTTCGCGCTGGTTTTCCAGCCGCGCGAGCACTCCCGCGTCGAGCACGCCGTCGGCGAGCGCTTCCCAGCGCCGCGCCTCGACGCGCTCGCGGTTTTCCGCGGGCACCAGGCGCGCAATCGGCGAGGCGTTGTCCAGGAACCCGACGATCACGCGCGAGTCGAACAGCGTCCTGCCGTCGTCGAGCAGCAGCGCGGGTACCTTGCCGAGCGGGTTGAGCTTCGCCGCCTTGGCGTCGGCTTTCCACGGGTTGTCGATCTCGAAGTCGTAGTCGATTTTCTTTTCCGCCAGCACGATGCGCACCTTGCGCGTGTACGGGCTGGCGAGCGAGCCGATCAGCTTCATTTCAGGAAATTCTAACACCCCCTTGGTCTACGACGCGCCCCGCAGGCACGCTCTGAACCGCCGGCGAAGCTGCGGCAGCGCTTCGCGTTCGAACCATGCGTTGTTCTTCATCCAGAGGCGGTTGCGCGGGCTGGGGTGGGGCAGGGGGAAGAATTCGGGCAGGTATTCGGCGCGCGCGCGCACGGTTTCGGCGAGGGTTTTCTTCCTCCTCGAGCCGAGGTAGTAGCCTTGAGCGTAGCTGCCGATGAGCAGCGTGAGCCGGATGGCGGGCAGGTGCGCGCGCAGCTTCGGATGCCAGTGCGGCGCGCATTCGGGCCGCGGCGGGAGGTCGCCCGATTCGCCCGTTCCCGGGTAGCACAGGCCCGCCGGAACGATGGCGATGCGGCGCTCGTCGTAGAAATCCTCGCGCTCGATGCGCAGCCATTCGCGCAGCAGATCACCCGAAGGGTCGTTCCAGGGGATGCCGCTCTCGTGCACGCGCCGGCCGGGCGCCTGCCCCACGATGAGGACGCGCGCAGTGGGCGAAGCGCGCAGTACCGGCCTCGGCGGGTTGGGAAGGTGGGCCTCGCAGATTCGGCACGCGCGGACTTCGGCGAGCAGGCGCTCGAATTGGGCGGGCCTCACCCGCATGATAAAATCGGTGCTGTTCGCCATACGGGCTCCGTTGATGCCGCCGCATTCGCCGCCGTCACCGCTCAACGCATTATCCCCTCTGGACGGACGCTATCACAAGCAACTCGAGTCGCTGCGGGCCTGCTTCAGCGAAGCCGCGCTCTTCCGCTATCGCATAGGAGTCGAGATCCGCTGGCTCCTCGCGCTCGCCGCCGAGCCCGCGATCGGCGAGATCAGGCCTTTCTCGAGAGCGACCCGCTCCGAGCTCGAACGGATCATCGAAACCTTCTCCGAGGAGGACGCCGCGCAGGTCAAGGCCGTCGAGGCCGAGACCCACCACGACGTCAAGGCGATCGAGTACTGGCTGAAAAAGCGCCTCGCGGGGAATCCGGAAGGCGCGCGGGCCGCCGAGTTCGTGCACTTCGCCTGCACTTCCGAGGACATCAACAATCTCGCCTACGGACTGATGCTGAAGGAAGGGCGGGACCGGGTGCTGCTGCCCGCGCTCGATCGCGTGATCGAGGCGCTCGCCGCCCTTGCCGTGCGGCTCGCCGATGCGGCGATGCTCGCGCGCACCCACGGTCAGCCCGCCTCGCCGACGACGCTCGGCAAGGAGCTCGCGAACGTCGTCCACCGGTTGCGGCGCGCGCGGCGCGCGATCGCCGCGGTGTCCCTCACCGGAAAGATGAACGGCGCGGTCGGCAACTACAACGCACACCTCGCGGCGTATCCGGACTTCGACTGGGAGCGGTTCGCAAAAGGCTTCGTCGAGTCCCTGGGGCTGGAATTCAATTCCCATACGACGCAGATCGAACCGCACGACTGTCTCGCCGAGCAATTCGACGCGATAGCGCGCGTCAATACCGTGCTGCTCGATCTCGACCGCGACCTGTGGGGCTACGTCTCGCTGGGTTATTTCACACAGAAAACCCAAGCGGGCGAGGTCGGCTCCTCGACCATGCCGCACAAGGTCAATCCCATCGATTTCGAGAATTCCGAGGGCAATCTGGGAATCGCCAATGCGCTTCTGCGGCACCTTTCGGAGAAGCTGCCCGTGTCGCGCTGGCAGCGCGACTTGTCGGACTCGACCGCGCTCCGGAACCTCGGCGTCGCGCTCGGCCACAGCCTGCTCGCCTACGAGTCCTGCCTGAAAGGCCTGAGCAAGCTCGAGGCCGACCCCGCGCGCATGCTCGAGGACCTGGAGGCCAACTGGGAAGTGCTCGGCGAGGCGGTACAGACGGTGATGCGCCGCTACGGCCTTCCCGATCCCTACGAGCAGCTCAAGGCGCTGACGCGCGGCAAGCGCGTCGACGGCGAGGCGATGCGCGCTTTCATCCGCGGCCTCGCGCTGCCTGAAGCCGATAAGGCGCGGCTGCTCAAGCTCACCCCTGCCGGCTACGTCGGCAAGGCCGCCGAGCTCGCCCGCAAGCTTTGACTCCTCGAGCCTTGCCCCGGGCGCTCGCCGATTTCGGCGGCGTCTACTTCGTCAACGGCTTGGTCGCGTTCATCTTCGCGGCCTCCGGCCCGGTGGCGATCATCCTCGCAGTGGGCACGCGCGGGGGGCTCACGCCCTCGGACCTTTCCTCGTGGATCTTCGGCGCGTTTTTCGTGAACGGCCTGATCAGCATCGCTTTCTGCTGGTTCTACCGCCAGCCGCTCGTCTTTTTCTGGACCATTCCGGGCACGGTTCTGGTGGGACCCGCGCTCGGTCATTTGAGCTACGCCGAGGTGATCGGCGCGTACATCGCGACGGGAATCCTCATACTCGCGCTCGGCCTCTCCGGCTGGGTGCGCCGCGCCATGGAAGCGGTGCCGATGCCGATCGTGATGGGCATGGTGGCGGGCGTGTTCCTGCGCTTCGGCCTGGATCTCGTGTTCGCCGTCCGCGACGACTTCTGGATCGCCGCGCCGATGGCGGCCGCGTTCCTGGCACTCGGCGCCTCGCAGCGGCTGACGCGCCTTTTTCCGCCGCTGATCGGCGCGCTTGCGGTCGGACTCGTCATGATAGTCGTGCTTGGAAAATTCTCAGCCGCGCCGCAGACGGTCGCGCTGGCCCATCCGAATCTTTACGCGCCGGCATTTTCCTGGCGCGCGATGGTCGAGCTGGTCGTGCCGCTGGCGATCACCGTGCTCGTCGTGCAGAACGGGCAGGGGATCACGGTGCTGCGCTCGGCCGGCCATATGCCACCCGTAAACGCGGTGGCTATCGCCTGCGGCGCGGGAGCTGTCGTCACGGCCTTCGTCGGCGCGGTCCCGACCTGCCTCACCGGCCCGGTGAACGCGATCATCTCGTCCTCCGGAGACAGGCGCCGGCACTATATCGCGGGGATCTTCGTCGGTCTGCTTGCGCTCGCCTTCGGCCTGTTCGCGCCTTTTTTCACCCGCCTAATGCTGGCGACGCCCAAGGCCTTCATCGCCGCGCTCGCGGGCCTCGCCATGCTGCGCGTGTTGCAGACCGCGTTCACGGTGAGCTTCAGGGACCGCTTCGCGCTCGGCGCCCTGGTGACCTTTCTCGTGACGGTTGCCGACATCCCGATCCTCAATATCGGGGCGCCGTTCTGGGCGCTCGTGTTCGGCTACGGCGCCTCGCGCCTGCTCGAGCGCAGCGACTTCCCGGCGCGCGGCTGAGCGTCAAGTCGAAAAACGGGGACGGAGCGCGGCTTGTAGGGTCGCTACTTCTTCTCGTTGGGAACCGGCGGGAGCGTGCGCAGGTAAGCGATCAGCGCGCTGAGGTCCGCGGGCGTGAGCTGGCTGGTGGTGCTGCGGACCACTTCGCCCATCGTCTCCGCGACGACGTCGCCTTCCGGGTCGATGCCGGTAGTCAGGAGGTCCTGCAGGTCTTTGTCGCTCCACGTCTTGAGCCGCGTCGGCGTGAGGTTCGCAACGTCTTTGCCGTCGGGTCCCTTGCCCCCGGCGAGGAAGCGGCTCTTCTTCGGCCCGCCGAAGAAGTTGCGCGGCGTATGGCATTCGCTGCAGTGGCCGAGCGCCTGCACCAGATAGGCGCCGCGGTTGGCGATGTCCGAGAGTCCCGGGAGGTTCGTGAAGGGGCCGGGCGTGAAGAAAAACCACTTCCAGAACGTCACGAGGAAGCGCCAGCCGAAGGGAAAACGCATCTCGTGCTCTTGATTGGCCCGCGCGCTGGGCGGCAGGGTGCGCAGGTAGGCCCACAGGTCGCGCAGGTCGGCGTCCGAGATTTTCGTGAACGACGGGTAGGGGAAGGCTGGAAAATAATTCTTGCCGTCGGGCCGATCGCCTTCGCGTATCGCCCGTATGAAATCGGCCTCGGTCCAGCGCCCGATACCCGCCTGAGGGTGCGGAGTGATGTTCGGGCCGTAGAACGTCCCGAAGGGCGTCGTGAGGGCCCGGCCGCCCGCAAACGCCGCGGCGTCCTTCTTGTCTTCCGTATGGCAGCCGATGCAGCCGGCGGCTTTGGCCAGATATTCGCCCCGCTTGGCGTCGCCTTGAGCCCATGCGCTGCCGAGCGCGGCGCCGAGCGCAAGGCCGAGAAGGAAGCGATTCAAGGATCGAGCGGACTTGGCCACGCCGTCAAGCATGACAAACGACCGTAAAGAGAAAGCCCCGCCGCGGCGGGGCTTTCGGACTGCAGGGATTCCTAATTCTGCTTCTCGCGGAAATTCTGGTGGCAGGCGCCGCAGGCCTTGCCGGTGGCGCCGATCGCCGCCTTTTGAGAGGTCTCATCGCCGCCTCTGGAAACGGCGACAAGCGCCTGGACCGCCTTCTGGAAGTTCTCCTGGGCGTCCTTGAACTTGGCCGGTTCGCTCCAGATCGCCGGCAGGGCGGCGGTTTTCACGGTCACGTCCTTGGTGCTCTCGGCGAAGCCGTCCCAGGGCATCCTGCTCAGGGCGTCAAGCATGGCCGAGTTGAACGCGACGGTATCCGCGCTGTAGGGAACCTTGCCCGCGGCCATGCCGGCCATCGGGCCGAAATACTTGCCTTGCAGGGTCATCGCCGCCTGGCGCTGTTTGACCATGATCTCGGGCTTGACCTGCGAGAAAGCGCTGAGCGTGTATCCCGTCCCCAGCGCCAGGGCAAGTCCGGCCAAAAGAAGCTTCTTTTTCATTCAATTCTCCTCGATTAGGGTTGGTATGCGACCGTCATTGTAGCGGCATCCGCCGCACGGGTGGCATAACAGTTGCCGCCGGCGGTTTATTCCAGCGACCTCCCCGCGGACGCTCACCGGGCATCGGGCCTCGCTAGATGACCGCTTCCTGTTTCTTTTCCTTGAGCGGCTTCACCAGGTCCTCGCGCCGGATTCCCAGCCAGCGCACGATCGGCGCCATGACCAGCACCGAGGAATAAATCCCGAAACAGATGCCGATCGTGAGGGCGAGCGCGAAGTAGTGCAGAGCCGGTCCCCCGAACACGAGCATCGAGGTCACCATCGTCTGGGTGCAGCCGTGGGTGATGATCGTGCGCGAGATGGTCCGCGTGATGGCGTTGTCGATGATCTCGGTGACGCTCGCCTTTCTCATCTTCCTGAAGTTTTCGCGGATCCGGTCGGCGATCACCACCGACTCGTTCACCGAATAACCGAGCACCGCGAGCACGGCGGCGAGCACAGGAAGCGAGAACTCCCACTGGAACAGCGCGAAAAAACCCAGGATGATCACCACGTCGTGCAGGTTGGCGATGATCGCAGCGACGCCGAATTTCCATTCGAAGCGGACCCAGAGGTACAGGACGATGCCGATGGCGGTGACGAACAGGGCAAGAGCGCCGTTCCATGCAAGTTCTTCGCCAACCTGCGGGCCGACGAACTCGACGCGCTGCAACTTGGCCGTCTTGTCGTCGGCCGTGAGTCCCTCCATCACCGCTTTCGAGAGATCGGCGTTGTTCTGGCCTGGCTTGAGCGGCATGCGGATGAGGATGTCGCGCGAGGACCCGAAGTTCTGCACCGAATAGTCGTTGTAGCCGCGCGCATCGAGGGCCTTGCGGATTCTCTCGACGTCGGCGGCGTGTTCGTAGTTGATCTCTATTACGGTGCCGCCGGTAAACTCGATCGAGAAATTCAGTCCCCTGGTGGCAAGGAAAAATACCGCGAGAAGGAAAGTGATGAGCGACACCACGTTGAACGCCAGCGCATGGCGCATGAACGGGATGTCGTGACGGATCTTGAAGAACTCCATCAATGACCCCTTCCGCGGTTTATTTCCACGAGGTATTCCCGATCGGCACCCGCTCGAGCCTTCTACGCGAGCCGAAGGCGAGATTGACCATGCTCCGGCTCACCACGACCGAGGAAAAGATCGAAGTGAGGATGCCCAGGCAGTGCACCACGGCGAAACCGCGCACCGGCCCCGAGCCGAAGAGGAGGAGCGAAAGCCCCGCGATCAGCGTGGTGACGTTGGAGTCGAGGATGGTGCCGAAGGCGCGCTCGTATCCGGCGTGGATGGCCGCCTGAGGGGTGGCGCCGCCGCGCAGCTCCTCGCGCACGCGCTCGTTGATGAGGACGTTCGCGTCGATCGCCATGCCGAGCGTGAGCGCGATCGCGGCGATGCCCGGGAGGGTGAGCGTGGCCTGAAGCATCGATAGCAGCGCGACGAGAAGCAGCAGATTGGAACACAACGCGAGCGTCGAGAACACCCCGAACACCACGTAGTACACAATGATGAACAGCGATAACGCGGCGAAGCCGTAAATGGTCGAGTCGAACCCCTTCTTGATGTTCTCGGCGCCGAGTGACGGTCCCACCGTGCGTTCCTCTATGATTTCCATGGGTGCGGCGAGCGAGCCGGCACGAATGAGCAGGGCCAGGGTATTGGTCTCTTCCGGCGTGAACAGGCCGGTGATCTGGAAGCGGTTCGAGAACTCGCCTTGTATCTTCGCCACCGAAATCGCTTCGCCCTTGCCCCGCTCGATGAGGATGATGGCCATGAGATGGCCGAGATTTTCCCGCGTGACACCCAGCATCACGCGGCCGCCGGCGGCATCCAGATTTATCGAAACGGCAGGCTGCTGATGCTGGTCGAACGTCGCTCCCGCACCGGTGAAGCGGTCACCAGTCAGCAGAACCTGTTTTTTCGTCGGTACGCTGGACACGGAACCGTCTCGCCTGCGCTCGGGGAAGATGTCCACGTTGAGGGTGCTGTTGGAGCGCATCGCGTCCTCGTCCACCAGCCGCACCTCGAGTGTCGCGGTACGGCCGAGTATCTCCTTCGCCTTCGCGGTATCTTGCACCCCAGGGAGCTCCACAACCACGCGGTCCGAGCCCTGTTGCTGGATCACGGGCTCCGCGACGCCCAGCTCGTTGATGCGGTTGTGCAGCGTTTGGATATTCTGCTTGAGCGCGGTTTCCTGGATCCGCTTTTGCGCCTCGGGGCGGATCGAGGCGACAAGACGCAGCTCGCTGCCCGCGCCTGCGTCGACGAGCTGCAGGTCGGGAAGCTGCTCGGCGATGAGCGTGCGCGCCCTCTCGCGGGTCTCGGAGTCGCGGAACTGAACGGCGACGCTGTTGCCTTCGCGCGCGATCCCGGCATGGCGCACGTTCTTGTCGCGCAGCTGCGAACGGATGTCGCCGACATAGCTGTCGAGCTGTTTGGCGAGCGCCGCGCGCATGTCCACCTGAAGCAAGAAATGCACGCCGCCCCGCAGGTCGAGGCCGAGGTACATTGGCCTCGCGGGTATCACCGGAATCGCCGCGAGCCAGGCCGGGGAATTCGACAGCAGGTTCAACGCGACCGTGTATGAGGGGTCCTGCGGATCGGGGTTGAGTGCCTGGTTGATGACGTCCTTGGCCTTCAGCTGAGTATCGGTGTCGGCGAACCGCACCTTGACGGAATTGATGTCGAGGAAAACCCCGGTCGGCTGGATGCCGGCTTTCTTGAGCGCGTCCTCGACCCGGCCGAGCACGGCGCTGTCGATCTTCAAAGTGGTGCGCGCCGTCGACACCTGCACCGCCGGCGCCTCGCCGAAAAAATTGGGCAGCGTATAGAGCAGACCGAGCGCCAGCGCCACCGCGATGGTGACGTAGACCCATTGGGGGTAACGATTCATCTAGATGGACTTGATCGTGCCTTTGGGCAGAAGCGTCTGGATCGCGCTCCTTTGCATCTGCACCTCGGTGTTGGGCGCGATCTCGATCGACACGTAGGTTTCGCCGATCTTGGTGATCTTCCCGAGCACCCCGCCCGAGGTGACGACCTCGTCGCCCTTCTGCAGCGCCTCGGTCATCTGCTTGTGCTCCTTGGCCCGCTTCATCTGCGGACGGATCATCAGGAAATAGAGCAGGGCGAACATGCCGATGATGATGAAGAACTGCTCGTAGCCGGGGCCGGACGCTCCGGCCGGGGCGCCCTGCGCCCATGCGGGGGAAATCAGCACGATCGCCTCCAATGCGGTTTCGGCAAAGCGGGGAAGTATACCATCGGGAACTCGCCGCTCATCCGATTTTCCCGGATTTTCGGCGCGCTTCGCGAAATGCGCCGATGCAATCGGCGAGTCTTCGTTCTGCGACGGCGCTGCGCAGCTCGCGCATGAGCGTCTGGTAGTAGTGCAGGTTGTGCAGGGTGTTGAGCCGCGCGCCGAGGATTTCATTCACCTTCTGGAGGTGATGCAGGTAGCTGCGCGAGAAATGCGCGCAGGTGTAGCAGGGGCAGGTGGCGTCCAGCGCGCGCGTGTCGTCGCGGTAGCGGGCGTTGCGGATCTTGACGTCGCCGTAGCGGGTGAAGAGCCAGCCGTTGCGGGCGTTTCGCGTGGGAAGCACGCAGTCGAACATGTCGATTCCGGCCGCGACCGCCTCGACGATGTCCTCGGGCGTGCCCACGCCCATGAGATAGCGCGGCTTGTCCACGGGAAGCCGCGGCGCGGTGTGCGCCATGACCCTGCGCATTTCGCGCTTGGACTCCCCTACCGAGAGCCCGCCGATCGCGTAGCCGTCGAATCCGATGCTCGCGAGCCCCGCGAGGGATTCGTCGCGCAGGGTTTCGAGCATTCCACCCTGGACGATGCCGAACAGGGCGTTGGGGTTCCCCTCGTGCGCGCGCTTGGAGCGCTCGGCCCAGCGCAAGCTAAGGCGCATCGATTCCCCGGTGTCGCGCTCGCTCGCAGGATAGGGAGTGCACTCGTCGAACACCATGGCGATGTCCGCGCCCAGCACCCTCTGGATGCGCATCGACTCCTCGGGGGTGAGCAGGAGGCGATCGCCATTCACCGGCGAGGCGAAGCGAACGCCTTCTTCCGTGATCTTGCGAAGATCGCCGAGGCTGAACACCTGGTACCCCCCCGAGTCGGTCAGTATCGGTCCCGCCCAGCCGATGAAGCGGTGCAGACCGCCGTGCGCCGCGACCACCTCCAGCCCGGGGCGCAGCCACAGGTGAAAGGTGTTGCCGAGGACGATGCGGGTGCCGTTCTCGACGAGTTCCGCAGGGCTCATGGCCTTCACCGCGCCGTAGGTGCCGACCGGCATGAACACCGGAGTCTCCACGTTTCCGTGCCCCAGCTCCAGAGTCCCGGCGCGCGCGGCGCCGTCGGTGGCATGCACTGCGAATTTCATCCGGGTATCTTATCAACCAGCATCGCGTCGCCGTAGGAGTAGAAGCGGTAACGCCGCTCGATCGCGTGGCGATAGGCGCGCCGCACCCGCTCGATGCCGGCGAACGCCGAGACGAGAACGAGCAGGGTCGATTTCGGCAGATGGAAATTCGTGACGAGACGGTCGACGACCCGGAACTCGAATCCGGGCGTGATGAACAGGTCGGTCTCGGCACCGCCGGCGACCGGAGCGCCGTGGGCGCCAGCCGAGGCTTCCAGGCAGCGCACCGTGGTCGTTCCGACCGCAACGATCCTGCCGCCGCGCCTCTGCGCCGCATCGATCGCCGCGACGGTCTCGGCCGGAATTTCGTAGCGCTCGCCGTGCATGCGATGCTTCGCGAGATTCCTCGCGCGAACAGGCTGAAACGTCCCGGCACCGACGTGCAGCGTCACGTAGGCGGATTCCACGCCCCGCTGCGCGAGGGACCCGAGCAGAGGCTCGTCGAAGTGCAGGCCCGCCGTCGGCGCCGCGACGGCGCCCGGGGCGCGCGCGTACACCGTCTGGTAGCGGCTCTCGTCCTCGGATCGCGGCGCGTGGGTGATGTAAGGCGGGAGCGGAACGCCGCCGTGGCGTTCGAGCAGCTGGAGGACCGTTCCGTTCTCCGGAAAACGCAGGCGATAGAACTCCCCCTCGCGCGCCAGCACGCGGACCTCGATCGAGTCCGCGAGTCGCATGGCGCTTCCGGCCCTCGGCGGCTTGCTCGCGCGCACCTGCGCGAGCGCCTCGTGTTCCGAGAGTGCGCGCTCGATCAGCACTTCCACGCGCCCGCCGCTCGCCTTTTCGCCGGCGAGCCGCGCCTTGATCACCCGGGTGTCGTTGAATACCAGCAGGTCGCCGGGCGCGAGCAGCTGCGGCAATTCGACGAAGCGCCGGTCGGCGAGCGAGCCGGGGCCGACGCACAAAAGGCGGCTACCCGAGCGCGTTTCGCTCGGATGCTGCGCGATCAGCTCCGAAGGCAGCTCGTAATCGAAGTCCTCGATGGAAAGATTCATGGCTGCGGGCGCTATAATGCACGCGCTTTCACGCGGCAACCAGCCGGGATGGCGGAATTGGTAGACGCACGGGACTCAAAATCCCGCGGCCGCGAGGCCATGAGAGTTCGATTCTCTCTCCCGGCACCACCGGAATACGATGTCCACAGAACCGCGCCTCAACCACTTCCTCGCGCTCGGACCCCACGGCTTCCACCGCGTCGCCTACACCGAATGGGGCAACCCGGACGGGCTGCACCTGGTGGTATGCGTACACGGCCTGACGCGCAACAGCCGGGACTTCGACGAGCTCGCGGCGAGTCTCGCGGACCGCGGTTGCCGCGTCGCGTGCATGGACGTCGTCGGCCGCGGCGAGAGCGACTGGCTCGAGCACAAGCAGGATTACGGTTTTTCGCAATATCTTTCGGACGCGGCAGCGCTCTTGGCCAGGCTCACCGCTCCGCCCAAACGCATCTCTCTGCTGCGCCGGCTCCAGGGAGCGAGCGAGGGGCCGAGAATCGACTGGGTCGGAACCTCGATGGGAGGCCTGATCGGGATGATGCTCGCCGCCAGGCGCGATTCTCCGATCCGGCGCCTGGTGCTGAACGACGTCGGGCCCATGGTGCCCTGGAATGCGCTCGTGCGCCTGAAGCTCGCCGCCATGGGGGTCGGCACGCGATTCGCGAGCCTGGATGAGGTCGAGCGTCATCTGCGCGATACCTGCGTGCACTTCGGACCGCTCGAAGACCGGCAGTGGCGTCGCCTCGCCGAGCACGACTCCCGGCGCGGAGAGAATGGCACCTATACGCTCACTCTCGACCCTGCGATCGTCAACAGCATGCGCCGCGGCGGAAATGCCGGCGTTGAATTCGGCAACGATTTTCTCTTCGGCATCGACCTGTGGCCGACCTGGGACCAGGTTGAATGCCCGACGCTGGTGCTGCGGGGAGCGGAGTCGGATCTCCTGCTCGAATCGACCGTCAGGCGGATGCAGGTGGGTGGTCCGCGCGTCGAATTCGTGGAATTCCCCGGGGTGGGACACGCGCCGTGGCTGATGAGCGAAGAGCAGATCGCTCCGGTTCGCGACTTCATCCTCGCGCCCGAACCCCGGAAAGGGGCCGCATGAGGATTTGCGTCGTCGGCGCAGGAGCCGTGGGCGGGATGACCGGAGCATGGTTCGCAAAGGCCGGGCACGACGTGTCGCTCGTCGCCCGCGGCGCCCATCTCGAGGCGATCCGAAGGCGGGGCCTGACGCTGGTCTCCGGGGGCAAACCGGAAGTCCATGCGGTGCGTGCATCGTCGGAGCCCGCCGATTTCGGGGTACAGGACGCGGTCTTCATCTGCTTGAAGACGCATTCGATCGCTGCGATGCTGCCCCGTCTTAAGACGCTCGTCGGTCCGGACACGACGGTGATCCCGGCGATCAACGGCCTGCCCTGGTGGTATTTCTACAAGGAAGGGGGGCGCTTCGGCGGCCAGAGCGTCGCCTGCCTCGATCCCTCGGGCACGCTCTTCGAGGCGCTAGCCCCGAGACACATCCTAGGGTGCGTGGTGCACGCCGCGGCGGAGGTCACGCAGCCCGGCGTCGTCAGTCACACCGCAGGCAGGCTTTTCATCCTCGGTGAGCCCGATCGAACGAAATCCACCCGCGCCGAGCGCCTGGTCGCGGCGATGAACGCGGCGGGATTCGAGGCGCAGATCGCCGAAGACATCCGCGTCGAAGTCTGGACCAAGCTCGTCGGCAACCTTTCCTACAATCCGGTGGCGGCGCTCGCGCTCGCCCAGATGAACGACATCCACGGAAGCGAGGCGCTCCTCGGCCTGATCCGCGCCCTGATACGCGAGGGGATGCGGGTCGCCGAGGCCCATGGAGTGCGCGTGCCGGTGTCGGTCGAAGAGCGAATCGCCATCGCGAAGAAACTCGCAGGCGCCAAGATCTCGATGCACCAGGATGTCGAGAGGCGCCGGCCGCTCGAGACCGATGCGATCATCGGAGCGGTGGTGGAACTCGCCCGCAAGGCTGAAATCGCAACGCCGATGATCGACGCCGTCTACGCGCTCATCGCCGAGCGGGCGAAGCACCTGGACAGGTAGAGGGCCGCGGCTCAGCGCAGCGAATGCGCGGCGAAGAGTGCCGCGCTGAAAACGAGCAGCGCGCCGGCCTGATGCGCGGCCGCAAGCGAAACAGGGACCGCGAGCAGCAGGGTCGCGATTCCCAGGGAGATTTGCAGCGCAAGCGCCGCAAGCAGCAGGTCGGCTCCCAGCTTTGCGCGACTCGGCACCTCCCCGCGGCGGACTCGCAGCCAGAACCAGGGCACGAGGAACGCGAGCAGCCAGGCGATCAGCCGGTGATCGAACTGCACGGTCGCTATGTTGCTCGAGAAGTTGAGATACCAGGGCTCGATCGCGAAGATATCCGGCGGGACGATCCGACCGTTCATGAGCGGGAAGGTGTTATAGGCGAGCCCCGCGCGGATACCCGCGACCAGGCCGCCCGAGAGCACCATGACGAAGATCAAGGCGGCGAGGGCGAAGGCGAAGCGGCGCAGCCTGCCGGAAACCGGGCCCGCGCGCGGAAGGAGCAGATCGAAGGCGATCCACAGCATGGCCGCGTAGAGCAGGAAGGCGATGCCGAGGTGGGCCGTGAGGCGGTACTGCGATACGCGCGGGTTATCGACCAGGCCCGACTGCACCATGTACCAGCCAAGGGCGCCTTGCGCTGCGCCCAGGGCGAGGATACCGGCGAGCTTCCACCCCAGGGCGCGCGGAATCTTGCCGCGCAATGCGAACCAGAGAAGCGGCAGAAAAAAGACCGCGCCGGTCAGCCTGCCGAGGAGCCGGTGGACGTACTCCCACCAGAAGATGATCTTGAAACCGTCGAGGGTCATGCCGGGATTGACGAGCCGGTACTCGGGGGTCTGCTTGTACTTTCCGAAAGTTTCCTGCCATCCGGCCTCGTCGAGCGGCGGCAGCGCGCCGACGATCGGCTGCCACTCGACGATGGACAGACCCGAGTGAGTGAGCCGCGTGATGCCGCCGACCACGACAATGGCGAACACGAACGCGCAGCACACGAGGAGCCAAGCGGCGACGGCGCGATTATGTGCTGCGAGTTGCATGAACCGATCGGTCGATCGAGGATTTCGTCACTGGATGCTCCGCAGGACATGGGTTAAAGTACGAGGCCCGGGCGGCCCGCCCGGACCGCCCCGGTGGCTTCATCTGCAACAGGAGGCTGGCCATGTTTGCGATCGTATACAAGTCGGACGGGGTTCCGATCTGCGTCCAGATGCCAGGGATCTCGCCCGACCCGGTCGTGGTCTGGAACTCGGAAAGCGCGGCCCGGGCGTTCATCGAAAGCAAGGGCGGCGGCAAGGAGTTCCAGCCGGTCTCGGTGAACGAGCAGGCGATGGAGAAAATGGCCAAGGCACTAGGCTGCCCGGTCGAGAAACTCATGCTGGAGCCTTATCCGTCCTAGAGCGATACCTCGACGTTGTCGATCAGTCGGGGCCTCCCGAGCTTCGCGGCGCCGAGGACAACGAGGTTGCGATCGGAGGGTGACGGCGGTTGCAGGTCGGATTGCCTCCTGATCGCAACGTAGTCCGCCGCCCACTTCTCATTGAATTTCGCCAGTGCCTCGCCTTCGAGCTTCGAGTAGTCGCGCCGCCCCGCGAGCAGCGCGGCGCGGACTTCCTGCAGGATCCGGTACAGCCGCGCGGCTTCGGTCCGCTGCACCGGCGTCAGAAAGGCGTTCCTCGAGCTGAGCGCGAGCCCGTCTTCGGCGCGCACCGTTTCCGCCGGGATGATCTCCACGGGGAGCGCGAGCTGCTTCACCATGTCGCGCAGCACCACGTACTGCTGGTAGTCCTTCTTGCCGAAGATCGCGGTGTGCGGGGAGACCATGTTGAAGAGCTTGAGCACCACGGTGGCGACGCCGCGGAAGTGCCCGGGTCGGAACGCGCCTTCGAGGATGTGCTGGAGGTCCGAAGGCTCCACCACGAAGGTCTGCGGCTCCGGGTAGATCTCGCGCTCGGTCGGCGCGAACACCACGTCCACGCCCACGTCTTTCATCATTTCCGCATCTGCCTGCAGGGTGCGTGGGTAGCGCTCGAAGTCCTCCTTCGGCCCGAACTGGATCCGGTTGACGAATATGCTGACGACGGTGCACGCGGCGCGGTGCTTCGCCAGCCGCATCAGCTGGATGTGGCCCGCGTGGAGATTGCCCATTGTCGGGACGAAGACGTTGTCGGGTTCGCGCTGCAGCCGCTCGCGCAGATCCCTCACCGAAGTGACGATGTCCACCGCCTGTCCTAGAAGCTGTGCTCTTCGGTGGGGAAGCTGCCGTCTCTGACCGCGCGCACGTAACGTTCGGCCGCGTCGGCGATACCAGACGCTCCTTTCATGAAATTCCTCACGAAGCGCGCCTTCTTTCCCGGAAACACGTCGAGCATGTCGTGCAGCACCAGCACCTGGCCTGAGCAGCCCGGGCCCGCGCCGATGCCGATGGTCGGGATGCGAAGGCGCTGCGTGACCCGCTCGCCCAGCCCCGCAGGTATCGCTTCGAGCACGATCAGGCCCGCGCCCGCCGCCTCGAGCTCGACGGCGTCCTCGATCAGCTTGTGCTCGGCGTCCTCGCCCTTGCCTTGCACGCGGTAGCCGCCGAACTGGTGCACCGATTGCGGCGTGAGGCCGAGATGGCCGCACACCGGAACGCCGCGCCGGGTGAGAAATCGTATCGTGTCGGCGAACTCCGCGCCCCCTTCGACCTTGACCATCTGGGCGCCCGCCGCCATCAACTCGGCCGCGCTGCGGAACGCCTGCTGCGGCGATTCCTGATAGCTCCCGAAGGGCATGTCGGTGATGAGGAAACTGCGTTTGCTGCCGCGCGCGACGCAGCGCGTGTGGTAGGCCATGTCGGCGAGGGTCACCGGCAGCGTGGTGTCGTGTCCCTGCAGCACCATGCCGAGCGAGTCGCCGACCAGGAGGCTGTCCAGGCCGGCTGCGTCCAGCATCGCGGCGAAGCTCGCGTCGTAGCAGGTGAGCACGGCTATCTTAACGCCATCGTCGCGCAGCTTCTGCAGCGCCTTGATGGTCAATCGCGTCATCCTAGTCTCCCCAGTTGAAAAACTCGCGGTTGCCGCGCATCGCGCGCACGCGCTCGATGAGCAGGTCGAGGTCGCGATCCTGGCTCACGAAGTTGAGCTTTTCGGAATTCACGATCAGGACCGGGCTCCCGTTGAAATGGTAGAAAAAACGGTTGTAGCTGTCCGCGAGCAGGGCGAGATACTCACTGGTGATCGGCCGCTCGAATTCTACCCCGCGCCGGCGCACCCGCTCGTACAGGATCTCCGGCTGCGCCTGGAGGTAGATGACAAGATCGGGTTTCGGAGCTTGCGGCTTCAGGGAGTCGTATATCTGTTGATACAGATGCAGCTCTTCGCCCGAGAGCGTCAGGCGCGCGAACAGGGGGTCCTTCTCGAGGAGAAAATCGCAGACGGTGAGCCGGGTGAAGAGGTCCATCTGCGCGAGCTCCCGCAACTGGCCGATCCTCTGGAAAAGGAAAAACAGCTGCGTCGGCAGTGCGAAGCGGGACATGTCCTGGTAGAAGCGCGGCAGGAACGGATTCTGCTCCGGATGCTCCAGGACCAAGGTCGAGTTCAGCCGGCCGGCCAGACGCTTGGCGAGGCTCGTCTTGCCGACGCCGATCGGCCCTTCGACTACGACGTAGTGGTATTTCGAGAGCGGCACGGGGCTGGGGCTCGCGGAAAGCGGCGCCCATCATACATGCGCAGCAAGAGGGCTCGGCGCGGCGCTACCGCCACAGATCGACGGCTTCGCCGCGCCCGCGCAGTTCGTCGGCGCGCGCCTGGAGGAAACGCTGGAAATTCGGCTCGCGCAGGTAGGCCCCGCTCGCGACGTATTCGAGCGAGCCCCAGAGGTGAAACGGCCGCAGGTAGGCTTCGATGCGGAACGCCTCCCTGCCGTCGGTGCCGAAGAAAACCACCGAAGGCGTGTAGGAGAGGCCGAGCGAACGCGCCCAGTCTTCGGCCGGGAGCCTGTCTCCCGCCGGAGTCGTCACCGGAGTGCGCTCGCCGAGCGCGAAGCGCGCCACGTCGAAGCGCGCGAGCGATTGGGCGATTCCCGTGCGGCGAAAGCCCTCGCGGTGCAGCTCGTCGCAGGCCGCGCAGGACGGTGTCTCGAAGAAGACGGCGAGCGGCCTCGCGCCGCGCCTGCGCAGATCGTAGGGCGGTTTGAGGAAGAAGGGCTCGTCGTGCAGCTGCTCGCCGGCCGGCTCCCTGACCGCGGTGCGCAGGTACTCTGCGAGCGCGATTTTCCTTTCCCTGCGGCCGGCGACCCAGTCGAGCACCGCCTCGAAGCGGTGCGGCGGATAGTAGCCGTTCAGCCGTGCCACGATCCCGCCGCGCTCGTCGAAAAAGACGAGCGTCGGCGTAAACTGGATTTTCAGGAAAGCCGCGAGACCTTTCTCCGAGAATTTCTTTCCGTCCGTCCAAGTCACCTCGCGGTCGCCCCAGATGTTGAGCGAAATCGCTAGGAATTTCTTTCGCGCCTTGTCGGCGATCGCCTTCTGGCTGAAGTTGGTCAGGATCAGTTCCTTGCAGTAGGGGCAGCCGTTCTGCTCGAAGAGAACCATGAGCCGCTTGCCCTCGCGAGCGGCCTGGGCCACGTCTTCCCGGAAATCGAGGAGGGTCTCGGTGAACCAAGGCGGCAGGGCGACCGGCGCGGCGGTCGCGGCCCCCGACGCGGAACTCGGAAGGAGGGAAAGGCAAAGGAGCAGCGTGGATAGCTTCATCGGCGCGTGCCGCCGCGGGTCAGCCGAAAGATGACACACCGCGCCCATGATAGCCTATCCAATCTTCTCTATTTTCTGATCGGCGCAGGCGGCAAGGAGCGCCCCGGCGCGGCCCTTGCCCGGAATCGCGATGTCCGGCGCGATCTCTGCGAGAGGTGCGAGCACGAAAGCGCGCTCGTGCATGCGGGGGTGGGGGACGACGAGCCCGGGCTCGTCGATCACGCGATCGCCGTAGAGCAGCAGATCGAGATCGAGCGTGCGCGGCGCGTCGGGAAATTCGCGCCTGCGGCCGAAACGCCGCTCGGCGGCGAGCAGCGCCTCCAGCAGAGCCCGTGGAGCGAGCCGGGTCTGGATTGCGGCGACCGCGTTGATAAAGTCAGGCTGTGCGCCGACGCCGACGGGCGCGCTGCGGTAAAGGGAGGACGCGGCGAGGAGGCTCGTGCCGGGCAGCTCGGCGAGCGCCGAGAAGGCGCGGCGTACCTGGGCTTCCCGGTCGCCGATATTGGCCCCCAGTCCTATGAAGGCTTTCCCCGATGCCGTCTTCTCAGCCATGGCGAGTAAAGCTCCACGCGTCTTCGCCCCCGCGCAGAAGGAGCGGCGCGTGGCCTGAGCCGCGCCAGGCGGCGACACGGGCGATCCAGTCTTCTCCGGTTGCGGTGGCCGCGTTTTCGGGATTGAGCGAGCGTTCGCAGCGAACCGCCTCTGCGACAGGGTTTTTCTGAAACAGGCACCAATCGCTGCGATGTGCCACACCGCCTGAGCCGGATTCCTCCACGCAGCCCACGAGGACCCGCTCGCATTCCGCGAGCCAGCCGAGCGCGAGGCGCGGCAGCCCAGGCCAGGCGTGCGGGGGGAGATACAGACAGGCCGCGCGCGTGACCGGATGGGAGCGCTGCGCGAGCAGCGCGCCGGCCAGGTGCGGTTGCATCGCGATGAACGTAAAAGGCATCGCCGGCTCGCCGCGCTCGAGGTCCTCGTCGAGCGCGGCGCGCGTGGCGTGCACGGCGCCGAACTCGCTCGCCCACAGGACTCCCAGGGGGCCGTCGCCGCCTGCGGCGTCCAGACAGGCTTGCGCACCGAGCAGGCAAAGCTGTGCGAAGCGGCCGGCGCGGCGCAGCTCGGCCGCGAAGCGCACCCGCACCCGCGCCGGGAAATCCTCCGGCGCAACGCGCAATACCGTCGGCGCGAGCAGATACACCGTCAGGGTGCCTTTTCCAGCGCGAGGCTCATCACGCTTCCGCCGAACCCGGAAAGGTTGAACAGCACGCGTCGCAGTCCCTTAGCGTCGCCCCCGGAGGGCTCGAGGCCGAGCTCGTCGTCGGGCTTCGCAAATCCCCAGGTCGCGGGCACGCGCCCGCGCGCGAGGCTCGCGAGGAGCAGCGCGAGCTCCGCCGGGCCGCTCGCCCCGAGAGTGTGGCCGAGCGCGCCCTTCAGCGACACCGACCTCGGCGCGGTCGCGAATATTTCGCGCACCGCACGCCCCTCGGCAAGATCGGCCAGAGGCCCGCCGCCCGATTGCAGCTTGATCAGATCCACCTCGGCGCTCTCCCAACGCGCGCCGGCCATCGCGGCCCGCATTGTCTTTGCAGTCGCCGTGCCGTCCGGACCCGGACCCGTGACGCTGGCCGCGTCCATCCCGGTGGCGAGCGCGGCGATCCGCCAGGGTGCGGGCGCCGCGGACACGAGCACCGCGGCCAGCGCTTCGCCCAGAACCAGCCCGTCGCGCTCGCGGTCGCAGGGACGCGCGGCCGTCGCCGAAAGCAGCTGGAGTCCGGCGAAGCCGGCGACGGTCAGTCGATTGCGGAACTCCACGCCGAGCACCAGCACGTCGTGGAATTCGCCCGCGGCGACCAGACCTCGCGCGATATCGAGCGCGGAGAGGCCCGAGGTGCAGGTGGTGCTCACGGCCGTCACAGCGCCGCGCACGCCGAACGCCTTTGCGAGGCTCGAGGAAAACTCGAACGAGGGCTCGAGCGCCTGCCAGCCGCCGTCGTCCCACGCGCCCACGGAAAAGGAGGACGAGCCGACGATGCAGGGGAGCGCAGCCCATTCTCCCGGCGCGAGCGCGGCTTCGCGGCGCAGGTCCCCGGCCACCGAGCGCGCGATGGCTTCGGCGCGTTCTCTCCAGTCTTCCCCGGCGATCGGAATCGCGAAATAGGGCCAGGGCCCGCCGGTTTTCGTGTTTCGCGCGGGCGCGACGGGCGCGCCCGCGAGCCGTTCGACGGCCGCGTCGAGATCCGGTCCGAGCGCGCTCGCGAGCGCCGCCGCTCTCACGAAGGCGCCGGTCATGCGCGTTTCTGCAGCAGGTAGTCCGCAAGATTGCCCACGCAGGCAAGGATGCGCCGCGTCTCCTTGCTGTCGGTGAGGCGGACGCCGTAGCGCTTCTGCAGGGCCATCGACACTTGCAGCGCGTCGAGCGAGTCGAGCGCGAGCCGCGTCCCCGTCCCGAAAATCGGCTCCTGCGGCGACAGGGGCGGCGCGGCCGGAGTCTTCTCCGTCGCCTCGAGGATGAGCGCGGTCAGCTCTGCGATCAGTGTGTCGCGAGGCGTCATTGCGCGGAAGTCAGGACACGGCGCCGGTAGTGCACCCACAGCGCGGCGGCAAACAGCGCAGTAGCGAGCGCGAGCAGCTTCGCGCAGGGCGCGGCGATATCGGCTGCGCCGCCCCCGCGCAGGATCACCGCGTGGAAAGCGTCCAGGGCCCAGGCCATGGGCGAAACTTCGGAGAGCTTCTGCATGGCTTCGGGCATCACGAAACGCGGCACCATGATGCCGCCGACGGCCGCGGCCAGGATGTTGCCGACCCCGCCGATCACGGTCGCCTGCTCGAGCGTGCGCGAGCACACCGCGACGAGCAGCCCCCAGCCGATGGCGGCGAAACTCGTGCAGGCAGTCACCGCCGCGAGCAGGTCCCAGCGCGCGGGGAAAGCGAGCGTCTCGCCGCCGAACCAGGGCACGAGCGTTCGGCCGGCGAGCAGCATGAGCACCGCCTGCGCGAGATTCACCACGAAATAAGGTCCCACCTTGCCCAGGAGCAGCATCGAAAACGGGACCCGCAGGCTCACCAGGCGCGCGAGCGTGCCCTCGCGCCGCTCTACGACGAAGAGCGAGGAGATCGGCATCACCACGAAAAACATGCCGAAGATCAGCCAGGCGGGCACGTTCTGCTGCACCGAGGAGGGGCGGCCGGAGCCGCCGATCGTTTCGACGGAGAGCGTGGCCGCCCGTTTCAGATCGAACGCGTCGGCGTTCGCGGCGATTCCGGCCCGACGCATCATCGCCGCTACGCGCAAGCTCAGAGTCACGCCGAGGACGCGCTGCCGGAAGGCGAGGAGTTGCGTCGGCGGCAAGACGGGATCGGCGAGGAGCGTGAGCTTGGGCGGCGCGTCTCTCGCGTCGAACGGCGCGCTCAGTGCGCGCTCGAAATCGCGCGGCACCACGAGAACAAGCGAAGGCGTCCCGCGACGCACGCCGTCGCGCGCCGCGGCTTCGTCCGCCGGCGCGGGCGCAGAGCGAAAACCGTCGCCCGCCAGGTTGCGCTCGAGGCTGTCGGCGAGCTTTGGATCCGCCGCGATGACCGCGAACTCGGCCTGGCGCGCGGCGCCCCCCTTGAACACGTCGCTCAGCGCGAGCGACATGACCACGATGAACGCAGCCGGCATCAGGAACAGAACCGCGAGCCCGAGAACGTCGCGCGAAAGCGCGAGGCATTCCTTTTCCCACAAGGCGAGGAGACGCCGCATCTTTAGTCGCGCAGCGACCGGTGGGTCAGCCGCATGAAGAGCTCCTGGAGGCCCGAGCCGTCCCGGGTCACGTCCGACAGCGCGCCTGAAACGAGCACGCGTCCGTGATCGATGATCGCGACCCGGTCGCAAATCGCTTCGATCTCTTCCATGTAGTGACTGGTGTAGACGATCGTCCTGCCCGCCCCGGCCAGCGAGCGGATCGACTCGAGCAGAAAAGCGCGCGACTGCGGGTCCACGCCCACGGTCGGCTCGTCGAGGAGCAGGATCTCCGGCTCTCCAAGCAGGCCGATCGCGAGATTCAGCCGGCGTTTCAGGCCCCCCGACAGACGGCCGGCGCGGCGTGCCAGCGCGCTTTCGATGCGCGCGAAGCCGGCCGCGGCTGCGATGCGTTCCTTGAGCCGTGCGCCGGCCAGGCCCTGCACTGCGCCGAAAAAACGCAGATTCTCCGCGCAGGTCAGCATGGGGTAGAACGCGTATTCCTGCGGTACGAGTCCCAGGCTGTGGGGCCGGCGGCGGCGCAAGGCCTCGAGCGGCTCCACTCCGGCGCGAATGCTTCCGGTCGCCCCGCGCAATTGCCCCGCGAAGATCGAGATCAGCGTGGTCTTGCCCGCGCCGTTGGGTCCGAGCAGGCCGAAAATTCCACCTGCGGGAATCTCGAGGGTGACTCTGTCCAACACGGTTTCACCCCGGCCGGGATAGCGAAACGACAAGGCCTCGACGTTCAGCGTGCCCATGCGCGCTGGGCGCGGTTCAGGTTCTGGAAAAAAAGTTTTTCGTCCACGGCCAGGGCGCGCAGGCGCTCTGCCAGTACGGGCGGGGAGAGCGCGTCGCGGCCGCGGATCATGCGCGCGCTAGCGAGCGCGAATTCGCGCCAGCGGTCGCCGATCTCGACCAGGCGCCCCGCGAGCCCTTCGAGCACGGCGTAGCCGGTCTTGGCTGAGAGCTCCTGCAGGAATGAGGCATACAGAAAACGGAAACCACCGCCGCCCGTTCCGATCTCCTCTTGCATGCGCACGATGTTGCCGATGTAGAGCCGCGCGGATTCGCCGCCGTCTGCGAGCGGCAGGCGCTCGATTTGCCGCGCGAGCATCCGCATTCCGACCACGCCGACGAGGGGCAGGGGCGCGAGCATGATGCGCGCCGTGCGTGCGAGGGCCCGCTGTCCGAGACCTGCCCAGTCGGGAGCAGGCGGGGTCGTCGTCATGAAGTAGAGCAATCCCTTGGGCGCAAGCACCCCCTTGGCGAAGCGCGCTCTTTCGAGATCCGCGCGCGCGCACCGGACCGTCGTTTCCCCCACCGGGTCGCTGACGAGATAGTCGTCGCGTTCCCGCCCATAGACCAGCACGTTATGCGCGTTGAAATGAAACCGCAGATCGGGCGGGAAATAGGGGAGCCAGAACACCGAGGTCTGCAGCCCGACCAATGTTCCCGAGGCCAGCAGCGCGTCGAGCCGCTCCATGCCGGCCGAGGGCGAGCGGAACGTCTCGAAACGAATGTCCAGGCGAAGGCTGCGCGCAAGGCCCTTGATGATGGCGCGCGGGGGCATTCGGTAGGACACGAGCGGCAGGCCGTTGATGCGGACGAACGGAAGATAGGCGAAGGACAAGGCCGACGCGAGCCCGAATACCATCGCCTCGGACATCGGCAAGCCGTGATGGCGCAGGAGCGACGACATCACGCCGGACTCGCAATGCGAGGCGTGCGCGTGCACGAAGGAATCGGGCATAGCTAGTCGACCCGGTCCAGGGCCTCGCTCGAGATGCCCAGCGCCTCGGCGTAACGCAGCTTGAGCGCCGCCGGCAGGCGCGCGTAACCCGCCGGCTTGAGATGGCGTCGCACGCGCCAGCGCCACAGGCCCGTGACCTGCGACAGCAGATCCACGTCCATGCGCGCGCGATACATGTGGTATTCGAGCGGAGAGGATTCGCCAGCGAGCGCTCGCGCGCGAGCCTGCATGGCGCGCCTCTCCAGATCCTCGACGGCCTGCCGCGTCACGATCTCCTCGACCTCCCAGCCGCGCGAGGGCACGAGCCGCAATTTGCCGTCGTCGGCGACCGCGTAGACGGCCTTGCGATGCCCCGCGAGGGTCCGGTTGCCCTCCTGGGGCACATCGCGCTCACGCATGCGCGGTGACGGTGAGGTAGATGAAACCGCTCGAGAAGCGTCCGCTCTCCGGCACCCAGCACAAGAGGTGTTGCCCGTTCCGCAACCGGCCGCTTTGGAGCAGGTCGTCGAGCATGATGTAGATCGAGGCCGATCCGACGTTACCCACCCGTTCGAGATTGGTGAACCAGCGTTCCTGGGGAATCGGCAACCCCGCGCGCGCGAGCCCGTCCGCGACCGGGGCGCGGAAGTATTCCGATGAATAGTGGGGCAGGAGCCAGTCGACGTCTCCGGGCGAAAGCCCGCGGTGCGCGATAACTCGCTCGAGCGGCTTGACCAGGGTGTGCGCTATGACCTCGTCGTTGAGGAGCCTCACGTCCTGCTTCAACGCGAATACCGAATTCGCCTCGCGCTCGCGCGCGGAATAGAGCATCCAGCCGCGCAGTGCGCCGTCCGCCTGCTTTTCCGCACCTACGTACATGCAGGCCGGCAGCACGTGCGCGTAGGAAAAAATGTCCACCCATTCGATGCGCAGATTCAACCCGGGGCGGGGGGCGGGCTCGAGAAGCAGGGCGCCGGCGCCGTCGGACAGCATCCAGCGCAGGAAATCCTTTTCGAAGGCGAGCTCGGAATGCGCCTCCAGGATTTCCGCGCCGTTGAGCGGCTCGGCATCGTAATTCTGCGCGAGCAAGCCGAGCGATGCGGTTTCCGATCCGGTTACGACTGCGTTGCGCGCGTCGCCCGACAGCACCGACATCCAGCCGTACTTCAGCGCAGTCGCGCCCGAGACGCACACCCCCGCGGTCGCTACGACCTCGCACACCGGCACGCCGAGCTCGCCATGGACCATGACCGCGTGGTTGGGCATCAGCTGATCGGGATTGGAGGTTCCGCACACCAGGCACGCCAGGTCGTCGAGCGCGAAGCCGTTTCCGGCCAATCCCCTGACTGCGGCAGCCGTGAGGCTTGCGTTGGTGTAATTCGGTTTTCCAGTGGCCGGATCGATCACGTAGTAGCGGCGCCGGATGCCGTTGCTGCGCTGGACCACGCGGCGTGCGCGCGACGGCCGCTCGCCGACCTGCCCCAGGATCGCTTCGACCTGGTCGTTCTCGACCGGAGCATTCGGCAGGCATACCGAGCTGCGCGTGATGTAGGCGGTATTGCGGTTCATGCCCGGATTCGGCTTTTCATCAGCGCCCCGACGGCAGCTCGTAATACGCCTGGAGCGATCGCAGGCGCCTCGCCAGCAGAGGCCGCGTGACCCGTTGCAGGAGCAGGCTCGTCGGCACGAGCGTGAGGATCATCGCGACGAGGTAGATGCAAAAGAGAGCAAGCATCGGCACGCGCGCGAGCGAACCGGGAGCCCCGCCGAGGCGGATCAGGCGCGACCATACCGAGAACGCCCGCTGCGCCGCGCGTTCGCTGAAAATCAGCTGCGGATCGACGCGCGCTGCTCCGAGACCCGCGAGCATGGGCGCATCCGCGCGCTCGCGATCCGCGCGCAGGGCGGCGAGCAGCGCGCGGCCGAATCGATCGGAGTCCGCAATCTCCTCTTCGGCCACGCCGGCGGCCGGAAATCCCCAGAAAGCATCGCGCCGCCCGGTCAGGACCCACCGCGGAGTCGTGATGAAAGTCGCGAGCGCACTGCCTCCGTCTATGAACGCCACGTTGTCGCGCAGCCGCCCGCCCGCCTCCTGGATCAGTCGCTTGACGGTCTCCTGCGCAACCAGCCACATGTTGCGGCACGCGATGACTGTCACCACCGGGCGGCCGCGCAGCAGCCGCCTTCCCGCTTCGCTCTTGAGAAACGCCGTGATCGGGCCCGAGGGCGCGAGGTACCACACCTGGTACGCCAGGATGACGAGATCGAAAGGTTCCTCCGCGCCCACCGACAGGGGTTCGAGCTCGGGCGGGTCGAGCAGAACCGTCTCGGGCATCACGTCCAGAAAACGCCAGGCCGGCCAGGGGAACGGGTAAGGCTTGCTCGGACGCAGGACTTCTTCGACGAGTTTCACATCGCCCGCTTGGGCCAGCGGCGACACCAGCCGGCGCGCGACGCGCGCGAGCTGGCCGGTTTGCGAAAAATGCACGACCAGAACCCGTTTCATGCCCCCCCGAGGTGCGTGGGTGGAATGCGGTGCATGTGCTTCCTGCCTCCCCCGAAAGAATAACCCGCGGGGCGCCGGGTGTCATCGGATTTTCCGCGAAGCCCGCGAACTTCGCCTGTTTCAAGCCTGCGCCGGGCCAGGCGGCGCAAGCGCGCTTTTGCGGCGGCGGCGGCGACGGCGGCGCCGGTGATCTCCCGGCTGCGGCGCGAGCAGCATCGCCTGGCGCTCGGCATCGCCTGCCTGCTGAAACTTTTCCCACCACTGCGAGAGTTCCTCGGGCGCCTCGCCGCTCGCGCTCCTCAGCACGAGAAAGTCGAATCCGGCCCGGAATCTCTCGTGCGCGAGGAGGCCGAAGGGGCGGCGCCCGCTCCTCTGCTCAAGGCGCGGCTGCAGCGCCCAGATCTCCTTCATCACGGCGGTGAAGCGGCGCGGAATGGCGAGCTTGTCGGATTGGATGTCGAGCACCGTGTCCATCGCCTCGAACAGAGCCGGTATCGGCTTCAGCCCCCGCTGCTCGGCCTTTTTCCACGCAGCGAGCACCTCGTGCCACAGGAGCGCCGCGAACAGGAACGCAGGCGAAACGGATTTGCCCGAGCGCACGCGGCTGTCGGTCTGGTCGAGCGCGAGAGTGACGAAGCGCTCGCCCATCGGCTGCTCGAAGATGACGTCGAGCAAAGGCAGCAGGTCGTGGTGCAAGCCTTCGCTGCGCAGCCGGCGCAGGCCCGTCGCCGCGTAGCCCGAGAGCAGCAGCTTCTGCATTTCCTCGTAGACCCGCGACGGAGGGACGTTCTCCAGGAGGTGAGCCAGCTCGCGTATTGGTTTTCGCGTGCGCTCGTCGATCGAGAATCCGGCCTTTGCGGCAAAGCGCACGGCACGCAGCATCCGCAACGGGTCTTCCCGGTAGCGGGCGCGCGCGTCGCCGATGATGCGCACCGATTTGCGCTGCAGGTCCCTCAGGCCGTTGTGGTAGTCGAGGAGGGTCTCGCTCGCCGGATCGTAGTACAGGGCGTTGATCGTGAAGTCGCGCCGGATGGCGTCGTCCTCGCGGGTGCCGTAGATGTTGTCCCTGAGCACCCGGCCATGCTCGTCGGTCTCCGTCGCGGTGCGCGCGCGGAAGGTCGAGACCTCCACGGTCTCCTCGCCGAACATCACGTGCACGAGCTTGAAGCGCTTCCCGATCAAGCGCGAGCGCCGGAAGATCTTGTGCACCTCATCGGGATAGGCGTCGGTGGCGACGTCGAAATCCTTGGGACGAAGGCCCAGCAGCAGGTCGCGCACCGCCCCGCCCACGACATACGCCTCACGGCCGTGGCTGTGCAGCATCTCGCAGACCTTGCGCGAGCCCTGCGAGATCGCCTCGCGGCCGATGCCGTGCTGCTCCTTCGGGACGGTTCTCGGCTCGGAACCTGAGCCGAACCGGAGGACGCGCCGGATGAATTTCTTGATCAAGAGGGAAGAAAACTCCCGGTGCCCGCCGCTTCCAGAGAGCACTGGTACAGCGCTTCGAGGTTGGCTTGGGTGAGCATGTCGCTTGAGCGTCCCAGGCTCGCGCGGCCCGCATCATACAGTAAAAGCGCAAAGCCGCAGTGCCGGGCGGCGTGTCCGGGCTCGTGCAGCGCCGCGAGCACCGTTTTCCCGCCGGACGCGCACCGGGCGAGGGCTCGCATCACCTGCGCCTGGTGGCGCAGGTCCAGATGCTGCAGCGGCTCGTCCAGCAGCAGGATGTCCGCGTCCTGCAGCAGGACCTGCGCAATGCGCGCCCGCTGGCGCTCCCCGCCGGAGAGCGTTCGATACGCCTGGGCTGCGCGATCGGCCAGGTCGAGCTCGGCGAGCCAGCGGCGCGCAAGCGCCGCGCCTTCCTCGTCCCGGCGCCAGTTGCTCCTCGAGTGCGGGTATCGGCCGAGCATGACGTAATCGAGCACGCTGCCCCAGAAATCGGTTTCCTCGTCCTGGAGCAGCACCGCGATGCGCCGGGCGATCTCCTTCCGCGGGTAGGCGGCAAGCGCAGTGCCGGCTAGCGCGATTGCGCCCGATTGCGGGGAACGCAACCCGGCGAGCGCGAGGATAAGGCTCGTCTTGCCCGATCCGTTGGGTCCGAGCAGGGCCCAGCACTCGCCCGGCGCGAGCGTGAGGTCGAACGCGCGCACGAGCTCGCGCCCGCCGATTGAAATTGCTAGTCCTTCCGCCTTCAGCATCAGCGCAATCTCGCGAGGAGAAAGAGCAGCACCGGCACCCCGATCATCGCGGTGAGAACGCCGACCGGGAGCTCGGCGGGCGCCGCCGCCGTGCGGGCGAGCGTATCGGCGAGAGCCAGCAGGCTCCCCCCCAGGCACGCGGAGAGCGGGAGCAAGACGCCATGCCGGTGCACGCCCGAGAGCCGCAGCAAATGCGGCACCACCAGCCCCACGAAACCGATCGAGCCGCCGAGCAGGACCGCGGCGACGGTGGCAAGCGTCGCGCAGGCGAAGGCGATCGTCTGGAGCCGTTTCACAGCAATGCCGAGCGAGCGCGCCTTGTCTTCGCCGAGAATCAGCGCGTCGAGCGCGGCCGACTGCGAAAAGGCGAGCGCCGCGCACGCCGCGAGCACGAGGAGCGCGGCGCTCGGGTCGCCCGCGGGCGAGAGATCGCCGAGAAGCCAGAAGAGCATTCCCTGTACCTGCGACGAGGGTGCGAGCGAGAGCATCAGCCCGACGAGCGCGCCGAATCCCGAGGCGAGCGCGACGCCGGTGAGCAGCACCCGGTACGGATTCCATCCCGAGCGTCCCAGGGAGAATGCGAAGACCGCGCCGGCCGCGATCGAGGCACCGGCGAGCGCGGCGAGATTGAGGCCCGCCGCTGCGACTCCGAGCAGCATCGCCGCGAGCGCGCCGGCCGCCGCCCCGCCCGACACCCCCAGAATGGTGGGATCGGCAAGCGGGTTTCTGAGGAGCACCTGAAGCAGCGCGCCGGCCAGCGCGAGGAGCCCGCCGCAGGCGAACGCGGCAAGGGCCCTGGGCGCGCGCACGCCCCAGACGATTTCGCGCGCGATCTCGTCGCCGCGGCCAAGCAGCGCGTCGGCGAGCTGCGCCGGGCCGAGATCGACGCTGCCAAACGCGACCGCGAGCGCAAGGCTTGTGGGAACGAGCGCGACGACGAGGACCGGGACGGTTTTCATTCCAAGCTCATGATCCGCCAGCCGCGTGCGCTCGCCTCCCGGCGCAGGGCCTCGTCGGGGTCCACCGCGACCGGATGGGTCACGCGCTCGAGCAGCGGCAGGTCGTTCTGCGAATCGCTGTAGAACCAGCTCGCGGAAAACGATGCGAGCGTCCGGCCTTGACCGCTCAACCATTCGGCCAGCCGCGTCACCTTGCCCTCGCGGAACGAGGGCGTTCCCGAAGGTTTGCCGGTGAACCTTCCGTCCTTCACTTCGAGCTCGGTCGCGAGCAGGTGATCGACGCCGAATTCGCGCGCGATCGGCGCGGTGATGAAGGCGTTGGTGGAGGTGACGATCGCGCAGAGATGGTCGTCGCGGAGGTGCCGCCGCACCAGCTCCATCCCCTTCGGACGGATGATCGGCCGCACCTTCCTCCGCATGAATTCGCCGTGCCATTGGTCGAGCTCCTCGCGCGGATGGCGCGCGAGCGGGGCGAGCTGGAATTCGAGAAACTCGTGGATGTCGAGCGTGCCTGCCTTGTACCGGCGAAGAAAATGGTCGTTCTTAGCCTCGTATTCGGCGCGCTCGAGCACGCCGCGCTCGATCAGGAACTGCGCCCACTCGTAGTCGCTGTCCCCCGAGAGCAGAGTGTTGTCCAGATCGAAAAGCGCCAGTTCCAAGTCGGTGTCCTCTCGCGTCAACGCTTGGCGGCGTCGAGCGAGCCCAGCGCTTCCTTCAGCAGGGGCAGCGTGATCGGGCGCTTGCGTTGCAGCGAATACCTGTCCAGGGCGTCGAGCACCGCGATCTGCGTGCCCATGTCGCGATCGAAGTGCGTGAGGAGATAGCGGATAAGCTCAGCCTCGAGCGCGATGCCGCGACCCACGGCGTGCCCGTGCAGGGCCGCGGCCTTGTCCGTGTCGCTCAAGGGGTGCAGCTGCAGCACGATTCCCGATGCGAGGCGCGAGCGCAGATCCGCCCGCAGGGCGAGCCGCGCGGGCGGGGCCGCGCCGCTCGCTGCGAGGGCGCCTTTCGAGGCGCGCAGCCGGTTGCACAGGTCGAACAGCGCGATCTGCTCCCCTTCGCCGAGGCGGGCGACGTCGTCCACCGCAGCGGCTTCGAGTCTCGCAGCCGCCGCCGCCTCGGAAAAAGCGCGCAGAAGGTGGGTCTTGCCGCTCCCGCCCGGCCCCCACAGGAAGACGAAGCGCTCGCCGTCGGCGAGCGCTTCGCGCAGGGCCTTCACAGCTGCGCTGTTTCGTCCCGGAGAGAAGTTCTCCAGCGTGGGCGGCGGGGGCGGGGCGAGCTCGAGCAGGAGTTGTTGCATCGATCCATGCCGCCTTAGGCGGGCGGCGGGCATTTCAATTAAAATTCAGGGACGAAAACACGTCACTTTATCTGCAACCCCCAGTCTTGACCAGCAAGAAGCCGATCACTTACCGCGACGCCGGGGTGGACATCGACGCGGGGGACGCGCTGGTCGAGGCGATCAAGCCGTTCGCGAAGAGGACGCTGCGCCCGGAAGTGCTCGCCGGAATCGGCGGATTCGGCGCGCTCGCCGAGATCCCGAAGAAATACCGCGAACCCGTGCTCGTCTCGGGGACCGACGGCGTCGGCACGAAGCTGAAGCTCGCGTTCCAGCTCCGAGTGCACGACACGATCGGCGTCGACCTCGTGGCGATGAGCGTCAACGACATCCTCACGCAGGGCGCGGAGCCGCTCTTCTTTCTCGACTATTTCGCCTGCGGGAAGCTCGACGTCGCGGTCGCCACCGAGGTCGTCAAGGGCATCGCGCGGGGCTGCGAGCTGGCAGGCTGCGCGCTCATCGGCGGGGAGACCGCCGAGATGCCGGGAATGTACGCGGAGGGCGAATACGATCTCGCCGGATTCGCCGTCGGCGTGGTCGAGAAAAGCGCGATCGTCGACGGCCGCGACATCGTGCCGGGCGACGCGGTGCTCGGGCTTGCTTCGAGCGGTGCGCATTCCAACGGCTACTCGCTGATCCGCAAAATTCTCGAGCGCGCCAGGCCACCGCGCGGGGTCGACCTTCTCGAGCCTACGCGCATCTACGTCAAGCCGGTTCTCAAGCTTCTGGAATCGGTGCCCGTCAAGGGCCTGGCTCACATCACCGGCGGCGGCCTGATCGGCAACGTGCCCCGCATTCTTCCGGAGGACACCCGGGCGGTCATCGAGAGGGCCTCCTGGCCGCGGCCCACGGTCTTCGGGTGGCTGCAGCGCGAAGGCAAGGTCGCCGAAGCCGAGATGCACCGCGTGTTCAATTGCGGCATCGGCATGGCGGTCGTGGTCGCGGCGGAGCACGCCGATGCGGCGCTCCGCGCCCTGTCCGGCGCCGGGGAAACGGTATTCCGCATCGGCCGCATCGAAGCGCGCAAAGGCGCCGAGCCGCAGGCGTCGATAGCCTGAAAATGGAAAAGCGCATCGAGCAGATCATCCAGATCGCCGCGGGCGCCGCGCTGGTGATCGGCTGCCTGATGGTGCTGCGGCCGTTCCTTGCGGCGCTGCTGTCGGCCGCGATCCTTTGCTTTTCGACCTGGCCGCTCTACCGGCTGATCGAGCGCAGGCTCGGAGGCCGGCGCACGCTCGCCGCGCTCGCCATGACGCTGCTCATGATCCTGGTGCTGGTGTTGCCGCTGGCGTTGATCGCGGGGTCCTACCTGGACGAAGTCCCTCCACTGATCGAAAGACTGCGTGAGACCCTCGCCGTGGGACTGCCCAGGCCCCCGGACTGGGTCGCGTCGATCCCGCTGGTGGGCGAGTGGCTGGAAGCCGGCTGGCGCGACATAGCCGGCAGCAAGGCTGCGCTCGCGGAAGTGCTGAAGCGGATCGCGCAGCCGGCGCGCGCGGGGCTGGTTCAGGCCGGCATCATCGTCGGCGAAGGAGTGCTGCAGTTCACCCTGATCGCCTTCATCGGATTCTTCTTCTACCGCGACGGCGCGGCGCTGGCGCGGGCTCTGCGCAACGGCCTTGACCGCGTCGCCGGCAATGTTGCCGGCCGCCTGCTGGAGATCGCCGGTAGCACCATCAACGGCGTGATGGTCGGCATCGTCGGCACCGGACTCGCGCAAGGGCTGGCGGCGGTCATCGGCTTTCTCATCGCCGGCGTCCCCGGGGCGCTGATGCTGGGCTTCATCACCGCCATTCTTTCGATCGTTCCGGCGGGACCGCCGCTGATATGGATCAGCGCCACGATCTGGCTATTCTTCCAGGACCAGCCCGGCTGGGCAGTATTTATGGCGCTGTGGGGGTTCTTCGTCGTGAGCGGCATCGACAATATCGTGAAGCCCCTGCTGATCAGCCGCGGTGCTAGCCTGCCGTTCGTGCTGGTGCTGCTCGGCGTGCTCGGCGGGATACTCGCGTTCGGTTTCGTGGGCATCTTCCTGGGGCCCACCCTGCTCGCCGTCGGCTTCGCGTTCGTGCGCCGCTGGGCAGCGCCGCGACACGACGCCGAGGAGGCCGCTGCGGAAAAAAAATGACAAAAATGTAATCGAACGGTCAGATTGCCGTCCGGGGCGGGGTCTTAGAGTAGCGTCACATTCAGCGCGGTTCGAGCGCCGGATGCTCCTCAACTCAACCGAAATGGAGAAATATCATGAAACTGTTTGTCCCGACCCTAGCAGCACTGGCGCTCTCCGCCGCGAGCCTGTCGGCTGCGGCGCTGACCTACGGCGACCTCTACGGCGAGCCGGCCGACGCTTCCCTCGCCGACCGCACGATCGTCGTCACCTCCAACACCAAGTTTGTCAACGTCAAGCACGGCGAGGTCGTGAAGATCGTCGCGGGCGGCAAGGAATTCGCCTGGGATTTCGACGGCCTGCCCCAGCCGTTCGAACTTGCCAAGATCGCGCCCCAGGGCGCCATCGACCACAGCGTGCGCGTCTATATCGAACCCTCCGATATGGACGCCGGCCTCGGCGACTGATCGCCACGGCCCTCGTGGAGTAGAATGAAAAGGCGCCGAAGTCTCGGCGCCTTTTTCTTTCTTTCGACCATGCGCATCCTCATAGTCGAAGACGAGCCCAAGACGGCAGCCTACGCGAAAAAGGGGCTGACCGAGCACGGCTTCGTCGTCGACATCGCCGCGAACGGGGTCGACGGCCGGCACCTGGCCCTGACCTCGGACTACGACCTGGTCGTTCTCGACATCATGCTCCCCGGCGCCGACGGCTGGACGGTGCTGCGCGAGATCCGCGAAAAGAAGCAGACCCCGGTCCTGTTTCTGACGGCGCGCGACGACGTCGCCGACCGGGTCAGGGGCCTGGAGCTCGGCGCGGACGACTACTTGGTCAAGCCCTTCGCGTTCTCGGAGCTCCTCGCGCGCGTGCGCTCGGTGCTGCGGCGCGGACCGAAGCAAACCGGCGAGAGCCTGAAGGTCGGCGACCTGGAGATCGAGCCGCGCAGGCGCAGGGTTTCCCGGGGCGACAAGAAAATCGACCTCACGGCGAAGGAATTCGCGCTGCTCGACTATCTCGCGCGAAATGCGGGCGAGGTGCTCTCCCGGACGCTCATCGCCGAGCAGGTCTGGGACATGAACTTCGACAGCGACACCAACGTGGTCGATGTCGCGATGCGGCGCCTCCGCGCCAAGGTCGACGATCCGTTCGAGGTGAAGCTCATCCGCACCATCCGCGGCGTGGGATATGTGCTCGAGGAACCTGCGGTATGAGGGGCGGGCCGAAGGCGCTCTTTCACTGGCTGGCTCGGCGGCGCAAGTCGCTGACCTGGCAGATCAGCCTGCTGTTCGCGCTGATTTCGTTTCTCGTCATCGCCGCGATGGGATTCAGCATCGACCGCATGCTCGCGAGCGAGCTGCTCGAGGCGAACGACGTTCTGCTGCTCGGCAATATGACCCTGATCCGCAAGAGACTCACGCGTCTCGGTCCCTCCGAGGGGATCCTCACCAGCCCGCAATTCGTGGAGGAGGCGGGCATGGGCTACCGGAAGCTCGCATTGGCCGTGCTCGATGAGAACCGGCAGATTCTGCGTGCCTCCGACGAATTCAACATTCCCGTGTCGGCCTTGCCGCAGCAGGCGATACCGATCGAAGCGCTTCCGGATCGCATCGACAACGCCGCTCAGCGCGAGCTGCGGGGGCGTTTCGGCGATCTGAGCCGCCAATGGACCGCTCCGGACGGACGCTGGTACCAGGTGCTGCTGGCGCGCTTGCCTTCCGGAGCGGGCGGGCAGCCGCGACCGGCACTGATTGCGCTCTCCTATGACCGGTCGTTGCCGAGGGAGCTGCTCGCGCGCTATCGCAAGGGACTCCTCGAGACGTTGATCGCAAGCGTGCTGGCAGCCGCAGGGCTCGGTGTCTGGGCAACGCGCCTGGTGCTCAAGCGCGCCCGGCGCATCGCCGCCACCGCCGGCCGCATCAGCGCGCACGCCCTGAACGAGCGCCTCTCGCTCGAGGACACACCCGAGGAATTCCTCGAATCGACGCTCGCGTTCAATCACATGCTCGACCGTCTGGAGGATTCGTTCAGGCGCCTCTCGGAATTCTCCTCGGACCTCGCGCACGACCTGCGCACCCCGATCAACAACCTGCTGGGCGAGGCGCAGGTGGCGCTGTCGCGTCCGCGGGAGGCGGCCGAGTACCGCGCGGTGCTCGAGTCCGCCGTCGAGGAATACGAAAGGCTCTCGCGGATGATCGAGAACATGCTCTTTCTCGCCCGAGCCGACAACGCGCAGGCGCGCGCGGCGCCGCAGTGGATCGACCTGCGCGAGACGCTGGGAAAGATCCTTTCCTACTACGAGCTGCTCGCAGAGGAGCGCAACATCCGTCTCGCGCTCGAAGTGCGCGCCCAGAAGGGCGGCAAGCCGCGCGCCTGGGCGGACGAGCTGATGCTCAACCGGGCGGTGGGGAATCTCCTTTCCAACGCGCTGCGCCACGGCCGCCCGGACTGCACGGTCACCGTGAAGGCGGTGGCGCGCGGCGACGGCTCGGCCGAGATCGAGGTGGCCAATCCCGGCTCCGGGATCGCGGCGGAGCACCTGCCGCGCATCTTCGACCGGTTCTATCGACCCTGCAGCTCGCGCGAGGAATCCTCGGCCGGCTCGGGTCTGGGTCTCGCCATCGTGAAGTCGATCGCCGAGCTGCACGGCGGCAGGGTCGGGGTAAGAAGCGAGCCGGGCCTGCTGACGACTTTCACGCTCAGCTTTCCCGCCGGCGGCCGCGCCTAGGCCGCGCGCCGGACATCCTCCGGCATCACTCCCGAAGCTGGTTGCGCTGCCGGTAAGCCTCGTCCAGCCGGGCTCGCGCCGCGGCGACCTCGGCGGCCAGGGCCTGCTGGCGCTCGAAGTATTGCGGGCCGAGCCGGCTGCTGCGCGCGCCGACGTTGCCCAGGCGTTCGCCCGGTAACGGTTCCACGCCTGCTTGCTGGCGTTCTTCGGCGTCTTTGAGCGCCTGATCCGCGGCCTTGATTTCCGCGTCGGCCGCATCGAGCGCCCGCGTTCGTTGCTCGGCGCGCTCGCTCGCGAGATCCTCCCTTTGTCGCAACCGGTCACTGCGCGCGCCACCCTGCGGCGGCGGCAAGGGCACCAGCTCGAACCGGCCGATCAGCTTCGCTCCACGCAGGGGCACGTCCGAGTAGAGGACTTTGCCGTCGGGGCGCTGATACTTGTATACGGTATCCGCGGCGGAAAGCATCGGCGCCAGCGCAAGGGCGAGCACGACTATGCCTTTGATCGTGGTCATGAAATCCTCGTCTCGGGCGAATTGTCCCATTTGATCCTGCTGTCTGAAAAGAGTTTCTGATCCCGGTCCAAACTCCGGCGTTCGCACCGGAGGAGCGGGTGGTAAAATTTTCGCCTCGCCAGTTCCGCGCAAGCCGATGCCGAATCCCGCCTTCGTCCACCTTCGGCTCCACAGCGAGTTCTCCATCACCGACGGCATCGTGCGCATCGACGAAGCCGTCGCGCGTGCCGCCGCAGACGGGATGCCGGCCTTGGCGATCACCGACCTCGCCAACGTCTTCGGCATGGTCAAGTTCTACAAGGCCGCGCGCGCGGCGGGCGTGAAGCCCGTCATCGGCTGCGACGTATGGATCACCAACGAGTCCGAGCGCGACAAGCCGCACCGGCTGCTGCTGCTCACGCAGTCGCGCCCGGGCTATCTCAGGTTGTCGGAGCTGCTCACGCGCGCGTGGCTCGAGAATCAATACCGGGGCCGCGCCGAGCTGCGCAAGGCCTGGTTCGGAGAAGGCACCGAAGGCCTCATCGCTCTTTCCGGGGCGATGCAGGGCGATGTCGCGGCCGCTCTTCTGCAGGATCATCGGGAACAGGCAAAGCGGATCGCAACGGAGTGGGCCCGGCTTTTTCCCGGGCGGTTCTATCTCGAGCTGCAGCGTGCCGGCGCGCCGCAGACCGAGAGCTACCTCGAGGCGGCGGTACGGCTCGCAGGAAGCTGCTCGCTTCCGGTGGTCGCGACCCACCCGGTGCAGTTCTTGAAGCCCGAGGATTTCACCGCCCACGAAGCGCGCGTGTGTATCGCCGAAGGCCACGTGCTCGGCGACCAGCGCCGCCCGCGGCAATTCACGCAGCAGAGTTATTTTCTGTCTCAGTCGGAAATGACGAGGCTCTTCGCCGATCTGCCCGAGGCGCTCGCCAACTCCGTCGAGATCGCGCGCCGCTGCAATCTCACGCTGGAGCTGGGTAAGCCGAGGTTGCCGGTTTTCCCGACGCCGCCGGGCTTGTCACGCGAGGAATATCTCCGCCAACAAGCCCAAGACGGGCTTGAGCGGCGGCTCGCTGTGAATCATGGAAGGGCGGACGAAAAGTGGAGGGAGAAGTACGAGCTTCGCCTCGAAACCGAGGTGCGAACCATCATCCAGATGGGATTCGCCGGCTACTTCCTCATCGTCGCCGACTTCATCAACTGGGCAAAATCGAACGGCGTGCCGGTCGGCCCGGGACGCGGCTCGGGCGCCGGGTCGCTCGTCGCCTACTCGCTCGGCATCACGGACCTGGACCCCTTGCGCTACGACCTCTTGTTCGAGCGCTTCCTCAATCCCGAGCGCGTGTCGATGCCCGACTTCGACATCGACTTCTGCGAGCGCGGCCGCGACCGGGTGATCGAGTATGTCAAGCAGAAGTACGGCGCGCAGTCGGTGTCGCAGATCGCGACCTTCGGCACGATGGCTGCGCGCGCCGTGGTGCGCGACGTAGGGCGAGTCATGGAATGGAGCTACACGCGCACCGACGAGTTGGCGAAGCTCATTCCCTTCCAGCCGGGCAAGCGCATCACCTTGCAGGACGCGCGCGGGATGGAGCCGCGCCTCGCTGAGCGCGAAAAGACCGACGAGGAGACACGTGAGCTGCTCGCGCTCGCCGGGCAGCTCGAAGGTCTCGCGCGCAACGTCGGCATGCACGCGGGCGGCGTGCTGATCGCCCCGGGGAAGCTCACCGACTTCTGCCCGCTCTACGCGGCGCAAGGAACCGAGAGCACTATCTCGCAGTTCGACATGAAGGACGTCGAGCGCATCGGCCTGGTGAAATTCGACTTCCTCGGTCTCACCACGCTCACCGTCCTCGACTGGGCGGTGCAGTCGATCCGGGGCATGGGTGAAAAGGACTTCTCGCTCGAGAAAATCCCGCTCGACGACGCCAAAGCCTACGCGGTCTTCGCCAACGCCAACACCACCGCGATATTCCAGTTCGAATCGCGCGGCATGCGCGACCTCGTCAAACGCGCGCGCCCAGACAGGTTCGAAGACATCATCGCCCTTGTCGCGCTCTACCGTCCCGGGCCGATGGAGCTGATTCCAGAATTCGTCGAGCGGAAGAACGGCAAGCGCGTCGAGTATCTCGATCCGCGCCTGGAGCCCATCCTGAAACCCACTTACGGGATCATGGTGTACCAGGAGCAGGTGATGCAGATCGCGCAGGTGATCGGCGGCTACTCCCTCGGCAGCGCCGACCTCCTGCGGCGCGCGATGGGCAAAAAGAACGCCCAGGAGATGGCGCAGCAGCGCGACGTGTTCGTCGCCGGCGCGGAAAAGAACCGCCTGCCGCGCGCAAAGGCGATCCTGCTCTTCGACCTGATGGAGAAGTTCGCGGGTTACGGGTTCAACAAGTCGCACGCCGCCGCTTATGCGCTCATCGCCTACCAGACGGCGTATCTCAAGGCGCACCATCCGGGCGCGTTCATGGCGGCCAACCTCTCAGCGGTGATGGACGACACCGACAAGGTGCACCAGTTTTACGAGGACTCCGTCGCCAACGGCCTCAAGGTGCTCGCGCCCGACATCAATTCGGGCGAATACCGCTTCGTCCCGGTGGACGCAAGCACGATCCGCTACGGCCTGGGCGCGGTGAAAGGCACCGGCGAATCGGCGATAGCCGCGATCCTCGCGGCGCGCAAGGACGGTCCGTTCCGCGACCTGTTCGACTTCTGCGAGCGTGTCGACAAGCGCAACGTCAACCGTCGCGTGGTCGAGGCGCTGGTGCGCGCCGGGGCCTTCGATTACGAAAACAACCACGCCCGGCGCGCGAGCCTGCTCGCTTCGGTGGGAATCGCTCTGGAAGCGGCCGAGCAGACCGAGCGCAACGCGAAACAGGTGAGCCTGTTCGGCGCGGGCGAGAGCGGATCGCAGCAGAAGCCGGGGCTCGTCGCTGCACCGCAGTGGGAAGAAGCGCAGCGCCTGCGTGAGGAAAAGGCGAGCCTCGGGTTCTATCTCTCGGGGCACCCTTTCACCGCGTACCGCGCCGAGATCGGGCGCTTCGTCCGGGCGAACCTGCGCAGCCTCGCGGCCTCGGCGGAGGGCGAGAGCGGGACGCGCACGCAGTTGATCGCCGGGGTGGTCGAATCGATAAGGGTTCAGAGGACTCAAGGCGGCCGCATGGTGGTCCTCAACCTCTCGGACGGCACCGCGACCCAGGAGGTCACCGTATACAACGAGGTGTTCGACCAGGTGCGCAACCTCGTCAAGGAGGACTCGGTCGTAGTGATCGAAGCCAAGGTGCGCAATGTGCGCCGTTCCGTGGGCGAGGAGGGCGAAGCCGTGTTCATGCGCGTCGCCGCCGACCGGATCTACGACGTCGCCGGTGCGCGCGGCCGCTTCGCGCGCGGCGTGCGACTGTCGATGAACGGGGAGGCTTCCACCGCCGGTGCCGCGGCTGCGGCGATTCTCAGGAATCTCCTCGAGCCCTATCGCAGCAACGGCACCTGCCCGGTGGAGGTCCGCTATCGCAATGGCGGGGCGAGCGTGGAGATGCAGCTGGGTGACAACTGGCGCGTCAGTTTGGATGACGCTTTACTGAAGTCGCTGAACGAATGGTTGAGGCCGGAAAATGTGGAGGTGCTGTATCCGTAGCGGTAGGGGTGGCGGG